>Ga0307489_10002665_pt1 | contig 11945 bp, 21 predicted proteins | sample SB12metaG_FD_202247 | JGI IMG/M metagenome (GOLD analysis project Ga0307489, IMG submission 202247) | Sea-ice brine microbial communities from Beaufort Sea near Barrow, Alaska, United States - SB 1.2 | ecosystem: Environmental > Aquatic > Marine > Coastal | place: USA: Alaska | collected...
CCATCACATCCCCAACACAACCCCCTCACACACCCCTCACACACCCCTCACACCCCCCTCAACCCCCCCTCACACCCGTCTCCAGGCGGGTCACGGACTACCGCACGCACGTGAGCGGGATCCTCCCCAAGCACATAGAGAATGCGCCGTCCTTCGCGCAGGTCCAGGCGGACGTCCGTGAGCTCATTAAGGACAAAGTTGTCGTCGGCAGGGTCTTACACTACGGGATTCAGGCCCCTGTAAACCATACGGCAGTCCAAATGGCCTGCTTTGTACGGCGCAAGGACAGCACACTGGTATCGACCCTCAATTTCGTCACATCGCCGACCGGATTCGACCGCGTGAAAGTAGTATCCACACTTGGGACCGGCCGACCAATACGCCATTTTTTTACGACACAGGGGCCTGAGTCCCGTAGCACTCGTCCACTTCTCAGCTCAACCTGAGCCGTTTTTGTCACATCTTCCCGTGTCCCCCTGTCTAATAGACTGGGGGATAAACATGCACCCAACGTATCGCACAAAATCGGCTTACGTTGAGCCGAAAAGTGGACGAGTGTAAGCCCCTGGTTGTCGGACACGCGTTGGAGAACGACTTCGACGCTTTGCAACTTCGGCACCCGCCAGTGGACATCCGCGACACGGTAGGGTGGTGCAGGTTGAACCCAGCTGGAAACCCCCGAGTTGAAAGCGCGTCGGCTTCGTAAATGGGGGAGCCCCCCCATGGACCATTATTTCCTCACTCTGACATATGGGGGAGGCCCCCTATTGCACCATTCAGCGCTTGAAAGCAACATGTGATGAACCGCTTTCAAACCTTACTTTCAAATTCAACTTGCGCCGATACAACATGGCGCACTGGCGCCCCTTCCTCCGCATGGGCCGCTTCTCCAAGCGATTGCGGCACCTGGCCAGGGACCATTGTGGCAGGGATTCCGATTTTTTGTCGTGCATTTGTCATGCACCGGTGTACCTGTACACGCACCCTCCCCTTCCTCCTCCCTGGCAGTAAATAGTGCTAACCTTTTCACCTACCTCTTCAGGGACCCTCGTTTCCTGATGTGAATGACATCGCATGACGTTGCGCGTGCGTGTACATGCTACGCAGATTGGGTGAGGGGATCAAACAGGGATGGCGCGAAGCGCGGTATGGTCGCGATCTTTGAGTCGACAGACCCTCGCCCATACTTCCGTGTACGGCAGGCTGATCTACACTGTAATTTATGTGAGCGACAGTCTGTTGAAGAAGATCCAGATCCCCGTTTGACCCCCCCACCCGATCCGCGTAGTGACCTTACAGTGCGGGCTGAGGATCCAGGGCGGGTCGCACGACCCGGCGGAGGACGCGCGAGCGGCGATGTACCTGTACCTCAAATTCCGTGACAACTGGGAGGCAGGGGCTTACACTTGTCCACTTCTCAGCTCAACATGAGCCGTTGGAGGTCTAATAACCCAAGAAACACTTCGACCCACCACCTACTTATCACGTGCCAACACCCTGCAGGGGCTTACACTCGTCCACTTCTCAGCTCAACCTCAGCCGTTTCTGGTCACTAAAGCCACAGCAAGCTTCCACTGTTCAGCTCAGCCTGAGACGTTTTTGCCAATGCGACCACTGAACATAGCCCACGAAAAGTGCTCACGTCAAGCCGAAAGTGGACGTCTGTCATCGACAAAAAGTGCTTACGTTGAGCTGAGAATTGGAGGAGTGCAAGCCCCTGCTGGGAGGGGCAGGTTCACGCCACGCGGCAGGGGCGCGACGGCCGCGGCCGCGTCTACCACTACTGAGCGCAACGAGCATTGATTCCGCGGAACAATTTATCCGCGGCACATTTAATCCGCGGAACATCAATCCGCGGGACATTTAGACCGCGGTAAATTGACTCCGCGGAAAATTGAATTCGTTGAACATTGAACCCGCGGAGCATTGAATCTGCGACACCACTGACACCCAGGCTGAGTGGCCGGGCCTGGGGGGGGAGATGCGGCAAGTGTGTCCGGAGGAGGGTTCGTTGGTTTCCTTATGGGACAATGAGGGCGGCGTTGATAATCAACGCCCCCCTGTCGACCGACCATTTTGCCTCCCGGACGGTCCGTACAGTACATTGAAACATTTAAACATTGAAACATTCATAAATTTATACATTCAAACATTCATACATCCAGACAATGAAACATTCTCACAGAGACACACACAAACATTGCCTCTCTGTTATATGATTGTGAATGTGTATCGTTGTTCATTCTCGCCAACTCATGCAGCGTGGGCGGCGCAGTCGTAGGACCCCGAGACGCGGGGCAAGTTCCAGAAGCACGTTAATGCCGGGATTGTCCGCGTGCAGGAACAGGCCAATTTCGGTATATCGCCTGGCTGAAATGCCCATACATAGTTCGGACAAAGCTTCAGCACTTCGCGCGGGAAAGCGGGCGCCAGGTTGAATGCCCATACTGAGTTGCAGACAAAGCGTCAGCGCTCGGCGCGGGAAGCGATATACCGACCTGCCATATTGTCCGCGTGGAGGAACTCTACATTGAATGCATGATGAAACCGCCGGGACGAAGCGTCGAGGCCGCGCGAGCACACACGTGACACACCATGCTCATTTCACACTGACACCACTACTCTCAGTACTCTTGTCGATTTAGACTAAATGTTTTGAAATGACAAACCCCCCTACGACTCACTAGACTAGAGCCCTGCCCCCCTTTCGGGCAAATGTAGTACAGGCTATATAAATAAAATAATAACCATCCCTCCCCCTCCCTGCATCCCATCCGGCAACAGTATCCGCCGGAGCCCGGTCAACACTTTCCAAAATGCATACATCTAAAGGCTTACTTAATCCGACTGTCGGTGTCCTCCCCCTCCAACCTAGTCGCTATCCTCGTTGCTCGCCCCCTCGTCTAGCAAACCTGTGATACCCATCTTGGACATCACTCCGATCACGTTTTTGGCTTTCTTCCAACGCTTGGCGCGCATTTGGGTGTTGCGCGCGCCGCGCGCCAGGGGCTTACACTCGTCCACTTCTCAGCTCAACCTGAGCCGTCTGTGATGCAAAATACACCCTGAATACCCCCTGATACTCCGTAACACCCCATGACACCTCCCGAACAGCCCCTGAACAACCCCAAAATGCACCCTTGTCCCACAGAATACGCTTAAGTTGAGCCGAGAAGTGGACAAGTGTAAGCCCCTACCTCGCGCGTCTCGCCGCGCCGCGTTTCGGATGTTGATCTCGCGCTTCACTTCGCGCGTCAGCCGCGCCAAATAGAAGTTGTGCAAATCACATTCGTCCTTAAGGTCCGTGACGAGGCGGGTGAGCAGCGACAACTTGCGCTTGCCCAGGCCCACGGTGTTAACCAGCCCGCACACAGGGGCTTACACTCGTCCACTTATCGGCTCAATGTAAGCGCTTTCTGTTGGATGGGGGGGGGATTTAGGGATTGTTTAGGGTGTGTTCAGGGGATGTTACTGGGTATGAGGGGTTGTGTAGGCTGAAGAAACGGCTCAGGTTGAGCTGGAAAGTGGACGAGTGTAGAAAAGTAGACGAGTGTAAGCCCCTGCCCGTGCGCGCCCAGCAGCGCCAGGCGCGTGTCGCCCATCGCGCTCTTGATCGCCGCATCGCTCAGCAGCCGCTCCAAGTTTATCATGGCGCTGCTGATGTTCTCGGCCATCAGCTTCTTGATGATCCCGATAGTCTCCTGGATCTGCGCCTCCAGCTCGTCGGCGGGCAGGTCGCCGTACCCGTCCTCCGCTCAGGGCCCCGCCGTCGACTGCCAGGTTTAGCGTTTAGGGTTTAGGTGTTTCAGCTCAACCTCATCCGTTTCGGTCACACCTCCCCGTGTCCCCCTGTCTAATAGACTGGGGGGACATCATGCACACAAGGTATCCCACAAAACGTGCTTAGTTTGAGTCGAAAAGTGGACGAGTGTGACGCCCTGGTCCCTGCCTTCTTGAGCATCTCGTGTCCCGGCTCGTTGTTGTAAACGAAGATGAGCGCGGTGTAGCGGCGCAAGTTGAAATTGAAAGCAAAATTTGGACGCAGATCATCGTATGACCAGCCCACGTTCGAAAATGTAATATTCGAAAATTTAAATTCAAGACGTCTTGAGCTAACATATATTTTCGAACGTGGGCTTGTCTTTAAAAGTCATGTTTCAGTTTCAACACGCTTAGCTCCAGGCGCTCACAACGTGGGTTTGATAGGGTCAACCTGCACCGCCCTACCTTGGTGACCGTCCACAGGTGTGAGAAGAGCTGCGCGAGGTTGAACCACAGCTGGTTTGTCGTCACCTTGATCTCCTCCACCCACACGCAGGGTCCACACCCGGGAGGTTTAGGGTTAAGGGTTTAAGGTTTAGGGGCAGGGGGGGGGTGGGGCACCCACGCACACTACGCCACTCAGGAGTGCCCCTGTTTACGCAGGGGCGTGAAAGGGTTGTATTACGGGTGTAATACGGGTGTACAAGGCGGGTATCACGGGTGTATTACGGGTGCCTTTAGGGGTGTACTAGGGGAGCATTAGGGGTGTAGTAGAAGCCTGACCGTCTTGTCGAGATCGCCGTGTTGCAGCACCTCCTCCGCCTCCGTGAACGCCATGGCCACCGTGGCCGTGTACGTCTTCGCCTTGGTGTAGGGGCTTACACTCGTCCACTTTTCAGCTCAATGTGAGCGCTTACTGTGGGATAGGGGCTGCATGTAGGGGCTGTTGAGGGGGCTGTTGAGGGGCTGTTGAGGGGGTATCAGGGGGTCATGGGGGGTTTTAAGGGTGTAGTCTGTGCCAGAAATGGCTCAGGTTGAGCTGAAATGTGGAGGAGTGTAAGCCCCTGCCTTGGTGACCTTCAGCTTCGCCGTCAGCCTCACTATCGACCCCTCGATGTGGCGGCGCAAGTTGAAGTTGAAAGCAAAGTTCGAAAGCGCTTCATCCATTGTGCCTTCAAGCGCTGAGTGGTGCATAGGGGGTTCCCCAATTTATCAGAGTGAGGAAATATTGGTCTATAGGGGGCCCCCCCTATTTATAACACCCTTCAACGCGGGTTTGAGCTGGTTTCAACGCGCACCGGCCTACCTTGACGTTCTCGTCCGAGCTGAGCACCCCCCCGTGCGACTTGAGCAGCAATGCGCACACCTCGTCGTAGCGGCGCAAGTTGAATTTGAAATCAAAATTGAGGCAAAATTGAAAGCAGGTTCTCATATTTAAGTTTCAAGCGCTTAGTTCCAGGCGCTTTCAATGTGGACTTGATAGGATCAACCTGCACCGCCTTGCCTCGTGCCCCTCACGGATGGCGTCGTCGAGCGGCGTATGCCGCGAGCGATCCAGCTGGTAGGGCCTGGCCCATCATGCTTGCCACGTCATAGGTTGGCCCTTAACTCAAGACAGGAGGGTTTAGAACGAGAGGTATGACGTGGCGGGCATAATCCGCCAGGCCCGACCAGCTGGTTCACATTGATGTTCTTGATGTTCTCCAGAATCCACCCCACCGCCGCTAGGTGCCCGTTGCTCGACGCCAGATGCAGCGCCGTGCTGAAGCGGCGCAAGTTGAAACTGAAAGCAACGATTGATAGCGATGCATCACATCTCAGGTGTAAGCGCTGAAACCAAGCGTGTTTTCAACTCGGGTTTTGATAGTGTCAACCTGCACCGCCCTGCCGTGCGTTGCCCGTAGTTGCTCGTCTTGAAGTTAGCGCCGTTGCGCTGAAACGTGGCCAACGTCTCCACGTCGTTGGTGGCGCCAGCCTCGCACAGCCGAACGGAGATGTCCATGGAGCCCAGGTATAGCGGCGCAAGTCGGATTTGAAAGAAACGCTTGAAAGCAGTGTATCGCATATAGGTCACAACCGCTGCATGGCATAGTGGGGCTCCCCAATTTATCAGAGTTCGCAAATGTTGGTGCATAGGGGGGGCTCCACGATGTACGAGACCATCACGCTCAACTCGGGATTCAGATGGTTTCAACCTGCACCGCCTTACCCAGGTGTGCGCCCTTGTCGCGCAGCAGTTTCTGCGCCTCGGGGTGCTTGTGGCGGATGGCGTCGGCCAGCGGGGTGCCGCCCAGCAGGGGCTTACGCTCGACCACTTTTTAGCTCAACGTAAGCAATTTCTATATGACAGGGGGAGCATTTAGGGGTTGCTTAGGGGGAGTTCAGGAGGTGATCAGGGGTGTCAGGGGTGATCAGGGGTTAAGTACGGTGTATTCTGTGTCCGAAACGGCTCAGGTTGAGCTAAAAAGTGGACGAGTGTAAGCCCCTGCCTCCTTTGTGGTCGTCGGGCGACAGGTTGATGTGCTTCACCTTGATCAGGTACTTGAGCGCATCCAGGCAGTTGTTGGAGGCGGCCAGGTGCAGGGCGGTGCGCCGGTCGTAGTCCGCCATGTTTGGGTCCACCAGGTTCTCCACCAGGCTGTAGAGGCGCAAGTGGAATTTGAAAGCAAAGTTTGAAGGCGGTTCATCATATTATGGTATCAAGCGCTATGCTCCAGGCGCGTTCAACGTGGGTTTCATAGGGTCAACTTGCACCGCCCTACCAGGCGGCGCAGCGCGGCCACGTCGTTGGTGGCGCCGGCGAGTAGGGCCAGGCGGATTATGCCGGCATTACTTTCGGCATAACAGGCAACTCAAGAATCCGAGTATACTGCCGGGAATGTTGGGCATAATTGGGCATAATTGGGCATAATTGTGCATAATTGGGCATAATTGGGCATAATCCGAACAGAAAAGGTTGAATTTAGGGAACTAAGCATAGGAAATTTGGGTGTTTCGGCTGGGCCTACCGGCGCGGCACAGCTGCTCCGCCGCGTTGTCCATGTCCCGCCCTAGGTTCAGGGGCTTACACTCGTCCACTTTTCGACTCAACGTAAGCGCTTTTTGTGGGATAGGGGGTGCATTTAAAGGTTGATGAATGGGTCTTCAGAAGGTATCAGGGGTATTGGGGGGTATTAGGGAGTGCGTTTTGTGTCAGAAACGGCTCAGGTTGAGCTGAAAAGTGGACGAGTGTAAGCCCCTGCCCAGGTTGCCGCCCTGTGACCGCATGAAGGTGGTGACCGCGTCGTGCTTGTGCCGCACCGCGTCCGCCACTGCCCAGGGGCGCACACTCGTTCACTTTTCAGCTGAACTTGAGCGCTTTCTGTGGGATAGGGGGTGCATGGGGGGTGCATGGGGGGTGCATCAGGGGTGCACGGAGAGGGTGTTTACGAGGTGTTTACGAGGTGTCAGGGGGTGCAAAGGGGTGTTTAGGGTGTGCTTTTGTGCCAGGAACGGCTCAGGTTGAGCTGAGAAGTGGACGAGTGTAAGCCCCTGCAGAGTGTTGGCACGTGATAAGGCGATGGAGGCTTGACGTGTTTCTTGGGTTATTAGACCTCCAACGGCTCAGGTTGAGCAGAAAAGTGGACGAGTGTAAGCCCCTGCCAGTGGTGTGCCGCCCAATCGGTCTTTCACCGCCAGGTCGGCGCCATGCGTGAGCACCAGGTGCTTGACCATCTTGAGCCAGGGGCTGACACTCGTCCACTTTTCAGCTCAACCTCAGCACTATTTCTGGGCTACATCAGTCCACTTTCCGGCTTGACGTGAGCATTTTTTGTTGGATTGGTGGTAGCTGGTAGCTTCCATAGACAAAAAACGTCTCAGGTTGAGCTGAGAAGTGAGCTGATGTGGCTTCAGTGACCAAGAACGGCTCAGGGGGAGAATGAGAAGTGGACGAGTGTAAGCCCCTGCCTTGAGGTGGCCGTTGGAGGCGGCGAGGTGCAGCGCCGTGCGGTCGTCGTGGTCGCCAATGTCCAGGGGCTCACACTCGTCCACTTTTCGGCTGAACGTAAGCGCTTTCTGTGTCATAGGGGGTGCAATAAGGGGTTATGTAGGGGGTGTTCAGGAAGTGTCAGGGAGTATTAGGGGGTGTTAGGGGGTATCAGGGGGTGTTTGGGGTTTATTTTGTGTCAGAAACGGCTCAAGTTGAGCTGAAAAGTGGACGAGTGTAAGCCCCTACCCATGTCCACGGAGATGTCGCCCGTGTTGAGCACCCGCATGACCTCAGCGAAGTCGTTCTTGGCCGCCGCGGTGACGAGGTTCACGATCTGCGTGTAGGATCATCCACAGTTGAGCCCGCGCCGCGTCACAACGCGGCACTTCACTCACAAAACGGGGGTTTTAACCGAGACAAATAAGACGGTGCAGTGCTGAGAAGGAGAAGGAGGAGAGAGGAGGAGGAGTGGGAGGAGGAGAAGGGGGAGAGAGGAGGAGGAGTGGGAGGAGGATAAGAATGAAGAAGAGGAGAAACAGGTGGAGGAGGAGAAGGAGAAAGAGCGAACTGTGAAGCGCCTTTCCTTTTCGTTGAGCTTCTTCTGCCGCGCCACGGTCAGCACCTTCCGCACGGTGGCGAAGTCGTCGAGCGCGTTGGTGTCCGTGAGGGAGGCCGCGGCGCTGCCATCCGGGTTGCTTCCCCCCGCGCTGCTGCCGGCGCCCAGGGGCTTAAACTCGTCCACTTTTTGGTTCAACGTAAGCGCTTTGTGTGGGATAGGGGGTGCGGAGCCTTGGGGGCGTGAGAGGGGGTGTCCGGGGGTATCAGGGGGTGTCTAGTGCCTGGTCTGTTAGCTAAGTAAGTTGAGTAAGTAAGTAAGTGAACTGACGAGTCAATGATTCGTCCGAGTACTTACAAGCCAAGTAATTACTTACGGCTCACAGACCAGGCACTAAGGTGTTTTTTGTGTCAGAAACGGCTCAGACTGAGCTGAAAAGTGGACGGGTGTAAGCCCCTGCCGCCGCCGCCGCCGCTGCCGCCGCCGCCGCTGCCCGGCCCGCCGCCGCTGTACGCGCTCGACGCGTAGCTGCTGGTGCCGTCCGCGCCCGCCAGGCAGGGGCTTACACTCGTTCCCATTTCCGCTCAAATTGAGCTCCTCTGTCCACCGTATTGCCCAAATTAACTCATGAATGTGTCCTGGAATTGCTCAAGTTGAGCTCCGCTGTCCACCGTACAGCCCGAATTACTTCATGAATGTGTCCTGGAGTTGCTCAAGTTGAGCTCTAACGTGAACGAGTGTAAGCCCCTGCCGCCAGGCTGAAGTCGTCGAACGCGATGAGCGAGTTGCGCGTGATCAGATCCTCCTCCAAGGGATACAGCTTGAGGAGCTGCACGTAATCTTCCTTGGGCAGGCAGAAGAAGGAGGCGGTGCTGGTTGTAGCGGCGCAACTTGAAAATTTGAACCAAAGTTTGAAAGCAATTAAACATACTTCAGTTTCAACCGCTTTAAATCCAGGCGCTTGCAATGTGGGTTTCATAGGGTCAACCTGCACCACCCTACCTGGTGGAGGATGTGCGCGCGTTGGTGTTCTGGCGGATACCGAAGAAGAAGGACAGCTCGCCGCACAGCTCGCCCCGCTGGTAGGGCCCGACGGACTATGCTCGCCACATCGTCATCCATATTTCAGACCCTCGTTTCTTAACTGTAACTGCAGCCTATGACGTGGCGAGCATATGCTCGCCATATCATCATCCATATATTAGACCCTCGATTCTTGACTTGAACTGCAGCCTATGACGTGGCGAGCGTATGCTCGCCATATCATCATCCATGTATTAGACCCGCGTTTCTTGACTTGAACTGCAGCCTATGACGTGGCGAGCATATGCTCGCCATGTCATCATCCATATATTAGACCCGCGTTTCTTGACTTGAACTGCAGCTATGACGTGGCGAGCATATGCTCGCCAAGTTATCATCCATATTTTAGACCCTCGTTTCTTGACGTAAACTGCAGCCTATGACGTGGCGAGCATAATCCGCCAGGCCCTACCCGCTGGCGGATGGAGATGACGGTATCGCCGCCGTTGACCGTGTCCTCTACCGTCAACTCTACCACCCCGCTCGACACCACGTACAGCTCGCGGCTCACCTCGTTGACGCGGTACAGGTACTGGTCACTGCTCATGTTCACCTCGCGCAGTAGCACCGCCATGGAGTCGAGGAAGATATCCCCCGAGTCCTGGAAGGCCGCACAGCTGGCTGTAGCGGCGCAAGTTGAATTTGAAAGCAAAGTTTGAAAGCGGTTCATCACGTTTCATTTTCAACACTCTTAGTTCCAGGCGCTTTCAAGGTGGGTTTCATAGGGTCAACCTGCACTGCCCTACCTAGCGATGAGGTCGCGCGATAGGTAGGACGTCACCTCCACCTGCAGGCTGTGGCTCAGCTGCGTGAATATGTCCTTGGTCCCCGCCCCCTGCCCGTCCTGCTGCCAGGAGCCTAATCCTCGTCCACTTTTCGGCTCAACGTAAGCGTTTTTTGTGGGATGTGGGGTATTCAGGGGGTGTTTAGGAGGTATGTATGGGTCAATCAGGAAGTATTTGTGGGGATCCAGGGAGTGTCCACGGCGTGTTGAAGTTATATGTAGAGGGGTAGAGGGTTGTTTAGGGTGCGTTAAGGGGATTTAAGGGTGTATTTTGAACGACAGAACGGCTCAGGTTGAGCTGAGAAGTGGACGAGTGTAAGCCCCTGCCTGCTGGCCGCCGCCGCCGCCGCCTTCGAACGCCGCGGACTTGGCCAGAAAGTCGAAGTGCGTTCTGATCTGCCGGCTCAGGTCGTCGGCCAACCCGCGGTTCTTGATGTAGCTCTCCACGCTGAGCACGTTCTCGCGTTGCTTGACCATGTTCTCGTCCTGTTTCATGACAGCAGCGGACAGCTCGCCCGTGGCCAGGGGCTTACACTCGTCCCCATTTCCGCTCAATTTGAGCTTACTTTGCTGCTTTCCGCTCAACTTAAGCCCACTTTGCCCCCCATATAACCTAAAGTAATCCGTGGATGTGTCCCGAAGGTGTTCAAGCTGAGCTGTAATGGAGGCGATGTGTTCCCGAAGGTCATCAAGTTGAGCTTTGAAGTGTGCGAGTGTAAGCCCCTGCCTGTGGCGTACGCGTACACGGTGAGGGACAGCACCATCACGAGGCTTGTAAAGGCCAGCTCCGCCGTGGTCATGACGGTCATTTCTCCGATGCGCCCGTTGGTGCTGATGGTGGCCGTCACCCAGAAGAAGCTGACGAGGTACTGCTTCCAGACGCTGACGAGCTCCGTGGTGCCGGGGCCGTATCCGCCGTCGGCGAGCGGATCTTGGGGTATGAAGGGGTTATGAGGGGGGGACGAGGAGGGTATAAGGGAGGTAAGAGGGGGGAATGAGGTGGCAAAGAGGGGGTTAAGAGGGGGTGTAGAGGCAGGTATGAGGGGGGTATCAGCGGGGTATGAGGGGGGTAAGGGGGGGAATGAGGGTGGAATGAGGGGGGAATGAGGGGGTTACAAGGGGCCCGGTGTGGCGCACACCTAGGTCCGGGGAGACGTTCATGATGTCGTTGGTACCCAGACCCATGAAGCGGTAGAACAGCGAATTGCTGGTCACTCCGCTGATGTAGGTGTCGGCGGACACCCACCACTCGGCAGGGTCACTGAGATCCAGCAATCGATCGAGATCGGAGCGTGAATTACTACCTTCAGGGTCATGCTCATACAGACGCGAGGTGGATGAGGAGGAGAGTCTACGTCAGCGGAGTGCTGCTGGAAGGGTTTAGGGTTGAGGGTATGGGGTTTAGGGTTGGGTTTGCGTACAACCCCCCCACCACAGCAGGCAGGCCAGCAGGTGGTTCAGCACCAGCAAACAGGGGCTTACACTCGTCCACCTGTCAGCTCAACGTTAGCGCTTTTGGTGGGACAGGGGTTATTTAGGGGGTGTTTAAGGAGTGTTTAGCCGGGGGTGGAGGGGGTGTGTAGGCATCTAGGGGATGTGTTGAGTGTCAGAAACGGCTCAGGTTGAGCTGAAAGGTGCACGAGCGTAAGCCCCTGCCAGCAACATGGGCATGAGGCGCTTCAGCACGCCGCCGATGCTGTCCGCCTTCAGGTCCGACGATTGGGCCTTGAACGCCTGTGGGGGTGTCAGGGGGGTGTGGGGGGGTTAGCAGGGGGCTAACAGGGGGCTAA
>Ga0307489_10002666_pt1 | contig 11943 bp, 8 predicted proteins | sample SB12metaG_FD_202247 | JGI IMG/M metagenome (GOLD analysis project Ga0307489, IMG submission 202247) | Sea-ice brine microbial communities from Beaufort Sea near Barrow, Alaska, United States - SB 1.2 | ecosystem: Environmental > Aquatic > Marine > Coastal | place: USA: Alaska | collected 2017-05-06
ACGGTTGGAAAGACTTACGCCGTAACGACGGATCGGAATTCCGTAATCAAGGCTTATGTATACGTTATGTGAATAACGGAAAATAGCCTCGACTTAAAGCAGATAAGCTATTACGCAAAGTAAAGCCAGTCAGTTAAACTGACTGGCTTTTTTATGCTCATAATTTAAACCCACTAACTCGTATTTCAACACTGTTGCGTTTAATAGTAAGCCCTGAGATGCCGTTTTGAGTAAAGATACTCAATACACCAAAAAGAAAGCGGTGATCATCAAATGATGTCTGCCAATTATTCGTATGCAAAGAGCACATAACTAAAGCAACCTAAGTATGGATTATTAAGGTTGAATGACGATTCTGTCACCCTATACTCTAGGGTGTGGGGGAGTCCGACTATCTACACACTGCCAATTTTAGACCCTCATTAGATTATCTTGTAACGTCGGGAAATGGCACTAAGTTCTCAGTCATTTTTTAATAGCGTACGTCCGCGTTGTCGAGTTGTAATTAAGCATGACATTGCCCCCAGCGATAAGATATGCGACTGTTGCCAGAACGAATTGCATTGTATCGGCACCTATGTGAGCGAAAAACTTGAGTTCATGCCGGCCAGTGCCAGAGTTATTGAGCATCACCGTCCTAAGTATGTTGCCGGTTGTGTGAGAAACAAGGTACGTCAAATCCTATCAAACAAGCGCCTGTGCCTAAGAGCATCATGCCCAAAAGCTATGCAACACCTAGCTTAATTACACAAATAATTACCAGTAAATACCAATTCGGCTTACCGCTTTATCGTCAAGAGCAAATCCTTGCGCAAATTAAGATTGGGCTGAGTCGAAAAACGATGTCTGACTGGATAGTTAAGATAGCGGCTATCTTAAGTCAATTATTATATGAGCCTTGGCATACCATATTGCTGAACCAAAGCGTGAGGCGGGCAGATGAAACGCCACTCAAGGTCGTTGCCGATGAAAATCAAAAATCGCAGATGTGGGTGTATAACGCAGGTGCAGATTCACCCCAAGGAGATATTAAAGAGGATGGTACGCGCAATATTGTGCTCTACGAGCATCAACCTGTGAGGGGTGGGCAATGTCCGGTAGACTTTTCACGAGGTTACAACGGTTACTTGCAAGTAAACGGTCATCCTTCATATCATGCAACCGAAGCAAGACTCGTTGGGTGCATGTGCTTGAAAAATCTATAGAGCCGAATTGCAACGTGGAAAGTCTGATGCCGTGGAATGCTACTTTAACTAGGTGTAATTGGTCGGACGGTTACCGTTAGTGCTTGAACACCGGTGCAGGGAGTGCTTCATTATAAATTCATACGACATGTAAGGATAACTAGCTGAAACTAAAAAGATAGGTATATCGGAAAAATCAGTTTAATCTTAACTGAGAATGCTCAACGTATGCTAAATCCGACAGACACATAGATGGTGCTCTAGTTCAGCAGTAATCGCCGCCTAAGTTAACTGTTTAATCAACGGCACTAAAACGCCTTCGTTGCCAACTAAATCTTTACCGGATCGCAATCCTGCTATGGCTTGCTCAAAAAAAATATGTCAGAAATAGGTCACTCCATCTTGTATATATCAATAGTTTAAAGAATTGAGACTGATGGGTGACCACTCACTTATGCTTTCTTTCTTCTAGCAATAATCAAACCCATAAGACCGAAACCGAATAACGCGATTAATTCAGGTTCAGATACAGGGACAGGGTTCGAAAAGGTACCCACGCAACCCTCAGCTCCGATTGTATTCCTTGCACCAAATTCAACGTAATCCTCTCTTGAAGTCGCACCACCACAAGAATTGCCCACGCCTAATATCGTAGTGTCGGCTCCCGTTCGGACGTAGCCCTTAGCAAAAATAAAGCCTCTGACGGTTGCACCTGCCTCTGCTGAGAAATAGCCCTGTGTGCCAGTTACGTCGCCAAGGACATTCCAGATGATTTTAGTGTCATCGGTAAAGTTTATTAGTTTTACTGACGCACCTGCTGCAAAGTTCATGTAGTTATGGATGTTGAAAAGAAAATCACCGACCTTATTTTCCCCATCAAGAATGAGTTTCTTCCCCGCCCTTATCGTTAGATGATCTACACTATCATAGATGCCAGCAGTCAGCGTCTCAGTAGTCGTACCGAATACAATACCGAGGGCCGTCGAATACCCGACTCCCAGCAACCTCAGAGTTTCTTGCGCAGCCCCAAGTTGAGCGTGCTGGTTTTTAACTTTGGGTGCCTCGTAACTTGGATCGTTCGTAAGCATTTGAACAATATTCCCGTTGACCGCAGCGCCGACGCCTGAGGTATAGGCTGCTCCTGCCTCAATGTCGCCCTTGACAGTTGACCCTCCGCCGGTACCCGTCGTGGTTCCGCTAAATATATCACTCCCTACTTCCGCTCCCACGCCTGTACTGACGGTGGTTCCAGCCAGAAGATAGCCGCCGACCTTTGAACCCGCACCAATCGTTACGACGGTTCCTGCCTCGATATTACCACCGACGACTGAATTTACGCCGGTAGTAATTGGGCTGGCTCCCTGCATATTGCCACCGACCTTTGTATGATCACCCAGAGTTACACCAAAATTTGCATAGATCGATTGCTCATTTAAGTCTCCATCAAGCAACCCCGAGGGTATAACGCTAGCTTGTGCGGAAGACATCATGGATAATGTCGTGATTATTAGTAGATTATTTGTTTTTTTCATTAGTGAACCTTATTTTTTTATTTACATCAAGTTGGCTACCTACAATCAATGCCCTTCCTTTTGGAATCAAATCCGTAAAATAACCCTGATTAACTGGTAATGGACCGTTTACGAATTGCCATTGTTCAATAAGTGTGGTTTATACCGGCTGGTATTTGTCGGCTAGGACGAAAATACCCGCAGCGGTTGACTGTTTTTCGAAAGTCATTTTGCACGTACAGTGCCAATAATAAATATTTGATTAAATGCAATGCTTTAGCTAATTTTGTATTTTCCCTATATATGAATTTGTAAAATAAATGGACTCATACCTTTGTATAAGAAAAGCTGGAAACACTGGACTCAGGGCGATTTCACACTTTAAAGGGCATTAGTAAGTGTAAAAAAAAATTGACACTTCTTACTTTGGCTAGAATTAGATGAAATAGGCAGGCGTGTGGGCCATGCGCGGGCTCTGCCAGAACTTGTCTTAAACAGCCGAACTGCAAAGCCGTCATGAGGCATTCAAATTTGTACGGGAAGTTTGTGCCCAGACTGTGTCAAAATTGATTAAAGGGCAACTTCGAGCCAATAGCAGAGCACATACTTTTATATTGACGCTTTGATAACTGAAACATACACTTATTGCGTAGCTTAAAGATCTGAAATATTTAAATGGGTCAATCACTTAGATTAAGGCTACAGGACTCAAAGTGAAGACTGTAAACAATGTTTTTAGTGTACTTTAGCCAGTATTTTTAACTGTGAGCCGCCTAACCGGAGCTATTATGTGTTACACATACGGCAATTTCGAATACAAAGAAGGAACTTTATAAATGAGATGGTTTTTGAGTAGCGCAATACTTAGCATTACCTTTTTAATTAATACAGCATTCGCTGAAAGCCCCCCCCCAGTTTGAGCTTAGGAAGCGGCTTATGGGAAGGAATTTCTGAAACGAATGGGACTAATTACTCTCTACTTCAGTTGAATGATAATGGCGAACATAAGCTTTTTATTGCAAATCTAGCGAGCGCTTTTAGGTATGTTAAGCAAATGCCTTTCGACAACAATGATATCAATTGTACCCCTTCAGAATGCATTATATCTGTTCCCTACCCAAGTGAGCAAAATACCAACCTGAGATTAATAGTAACTCCAAACTCTAGTGACTCATTCAAAGTCCTTGAAATGTATATTGATGACCAAAACAAACCCAGACTGGCCGCAACATATCAGCTTGATAAAAAGAACGGTAAATCGACTGTCAGGGAATTCATAGAGCGATATAGAGAAAGGCTAATTGCCTTAGAGGAAAAATTTAGTAATGAACTATATGGTGTGTGGATTGGAGTAGCAGATATTCGAGGTAAAAAGCAGCTAGTCGTGCTTAATTACAAATTAGATGAACAGTCTGAATTTGTATTGATGATTAATGGAAGCGATCTTATTAATAAAACACATTTTAATAAAAGTAATGTATCTCTTGTTGATGGCGTTACACAAATCTCTACGACTCATACAACTTTTGCCAATCAGATTATCCTGCACCAATTGGCTACAAGCATGTTGCAGGGGCACTTGTATTCGTATCACAAAGGACAAGCGTTGGAACCAGCTGATTTTAAGCTCTACAGAGTTAAAAAATAGTATATTAAAGCGACTTGCTAATTCTCTATCTTGTATGTCCGCAATGCATACGAGATGTTCATTTGTGAACTGAACATCAACCTCGGCAAATGGCACAAAGTTCTCACTCCGATTTGAACGGCGTGCCGCCAGTATTGCCGTTGAAACGCCTTTTTAACGAGCATTCAGTTTTACTGTAGCGTACTTTTCCAGTAGTTATCTTTTACTGGTTGCACTGGTAGCATATTTTATTAAAAAATCTAATTTTGGGAAATTGTCGTTATATCATTATATTTAGGCTTTTCTATGTATAGCGTACTTTATTTAACAACGACAATTAGGGATAAATATATTATGTCTTACATATCTGGTTCCCTTGAGGGCAGACATACAAAATAAAAAAGGCGGACCATTGCTGGCTCGCCTTTTCGCTGTTTGGTTATCTTTATTAACTTAAATAGTCACAAACTTAATTACAGATCGACACTATTCAGCAAAATCCCGATAACTATCTAAATCAGGGCAAGAACAAATTAAATTCCTGTCGCCGTAAACGTCATCAATGCGATTCACTGTTGGCCAGAACTTATCTTTCGCGACTGCATCAACCGGGTAAGCAGCTAGTTGTCGATCGTAACTTCTGTTCCAATTACTGTCACAAATATCAGCCAATGTATGCGGTGCATTATGCAACGGATTATCTATTGCGTCCCATTCACCTGATTCTACTTTGGCTATTTCTTGGCGAATAGAAACCATCGCTTCAATGAATCTGTCGAGCTCAGCTTTAGCTTCAGACTCTGTTGGTTCGATCATTAGCGTACCCGCTACTGGGAAGCTCATGGTTGGCGCATGGAAACCATAGTCATTTAAGCGTTTTGCAACATCCATTTCAGTAACACCTGAAGCTTCCTTCATAGGACGTAAGTCAATAATACATTCGTGGGCTACACGACCATTATTCCCTTTGTAAAGAATTGGGTAATGACCTTCAAGCTTCTGTGCAATGTAGTTTGCGCTTAAAATGGCAACTTCAGTGGCTTTTTTCAAGCCTTCGCTACCCATCATTTTAATGTACATGTAGCTAATGGGAAGTATAGATGCACTGCCCCATGGCGCTGCTGAAATAGCACCATTTGTGCCTAGATCTTCACCTGTACCACCTGCTTCCAAACCAATAACCGTATGACTCGGTAAAAACGGTGCTAAATGTGCCTTAACGCCAATAGGACCCATACCTGGACCACCGCCACCATGAGGTATGCAGAAGGTTTTGTGTAAGTTTAAGTGCGATACATCAGACCCAATCAAACCAGGTGAAGTGACACCCACTTGCGCGTTCATGTTTGCGCCATCCATGTAAACCTGACCACCAAATTCATGTACTATGTCACAAATTTCTTTGACGGTTTCTTCATATACACCGTGAGTTGACGGGTACGTGATCATCGCACAGCTTAAGTTATCTTTTACTTCTTCAGCTTTGGCGCGAAGGTCAGCTAGATCAACGTTACCCTTCGCATCACAGTTAACAACAACCACTTTTAAGCTCAACATTTGTGCTGAGGCAGGATTAGTGCCATGTGCCGACTGTGGAATTAAGCACACGTTTCTGTGGCTGTTACCAAGGCTAGCATGGTAACGAGTAATGGCTAGCAGGCCCGCATATTCACCCTGAGCGCCTGAATTTGGCTGCATCGACAATGAATCGTAACCAGTAATGTTTATTAACCAATCGCTGAGTTCGTCAATCATGTGCTTGTAACCAAGCGCCTGATTTAGCGGTGCAAACGGGTGTAGTTGACCAAATTCAGGCCAAGTAACCGGTATCATTTCGGCCACCGCGTTCAGCTTCATTGTACAAGAGCCCAATGAAATCATGCTGTGGTTCAAGGCCAAATCTTTATTTTCGAGCGATTTTATATAGCGCAACATTTCAGTTTCTGAATGATAGCTATTAAATACTTTGTGGGTTAAGAATGCGCTTGTACGTACCAATTCTTGCGGAATAGACGTTGACCCATTCGCAATAATTTGTGCATCAAGTACTTCAACACTTAGCCCATGACCCTCACCAATAAGCACATCAAACAAATCTAGAATATCTTGGCGTGTACTGGTTTCATCAAAACTGACACCCACCGTACCTTCAAGATCAGCACGCAAGTTCATGCCTTTAGCTAATGCTTTTTGTAGTGTATCTGCTTTGTTTGCTACTTTCACCGTTAGTGTGTCAAACCAAGTATCATGTGCTAATTCAACACCTTTACTGACTAAGCCTGCGCCTAAGATATCAGCAAAGCGATGAATACGATTGGCAATAGTCGTTATGCCTACCGGACCGTGATATACAGCGTAGAAAGACGCCATATTCGCCAGTAATACCTGCGCTGTACAAATATTTGAATTGGCTTTTTCGCGGCGAATATGTTGTTCACGTGTTTGCAATGCCATGCGCAAAGCAGGACGCCCACGAGTATCTTTTGAAACGCCAATAATGCGACCTGGCAATGAACGTTTATATTCATCTCTGGTAGCAAAGAATGCGGCATGAGGACCACCATAACCCATTGGCACACCAAAGCGTTGCGCGCTTCCTAGCACAACATCAGCACCAAGCTCACCCGGAGGTGTCAACATAGCCAGTGCCATTAAGTCTGAAGCAACAGCAACAATGCCTTTATTTGCTTGTACATCGGTAATTATTTGCTGGATGTTGTTAATTTGACCGGTTGAGCTTGGGTATTGCAGCAATGCGCCAAATACATCGTGCTTTGCAGCTGCAGTTGCATCACCTACAATCACTTCAAAACCAAACATTTCTGCGCGAGTTTTTACCACGTCTAGTGTTTGTGGATGAACACCGTCTGAAACAAAAAAGCTATTTGACTTTTTGTTTTTAGAAACGCGTTTAGCTAAACCCATTGCTTCGGCTGCAGCAGTCGCTTCATCTAGTAACGAAGCTGATGCTAGTGGCAAGCCAGTTAAGTCAATAGTGACCTGCTGGAAGTTCAGGATAGCTTGCAAACGACCTTGGGCAATTTCTGGTTGATACGGCGTGTATGCCGTATACCAACCCGGATTTTCTAGCACATTTCGCAAAATAACGTTTGGCGTAAATGTATTGCTATACCCCATTCCGATGAATGAGCGATTAATCACGTTCTTTTTTGCGACCGCTTTTAATTCGGCGAGCGCATTCACTTCTGTTTGCGCCTCACCGACGTTAAGCGGCTCAGGCAAACGAATACCGACAGGCACAGTTTGCTTCATCAAATCGTCTAATGAATCAGCGCCGATAAACGACAGCATTTCTTCCATTTCACCCTTGCCTGGACCGATATGACGGCGGATAAAATCGTTCGGTTGTTCTAAATCCAACAACGAAGCGGGTGTATTTGAATTATTCATGTACTAGCGACCTAAAAACAAAATTTGAAAAATAAGAAAGCCAAACTTCACACTTAACATGGAAGCTCGGAATGAGCGATATTAGCTAATGCTATTCTCAACGAGGCTACAATAAGCACCCATCGAACCTAGCATAAAACGAAAACTACTCGTCGTCGATTGACATGCCGTAAGCTTCTGCGTCCATCAAACCATCAACTTCAGCAGGATCATCAGCTTGTATTTTGAACATCCAACCTTCGCCAAATGAATCAGAGTTAACCAACTCTGGCGAATTTTCTAATTGACCATTTATTTCAATAACTTCGCCGGTAATAGGAGCGTAAATATCAGACGCTGCTTTTACTGACTCAGCAACAGCGCAGTCATCCCCCGTTGTAACGGCATCGCCTACATCTGGTAAATCAACAAACACCATATCGCCAAGCAAGTCTTGTGCATGCTCAGTGATGCCTACGGTAAACACGCCATTACCCTCTGAACGAACCCACTCATGAGTACTTGCATAACGTAATTCTGTTGGTATATTGCTCATAATGATGTTTCCTAACTGTTGTTAAATAATGAATAGTTTTTATTTTTATTGCGAATCAATTGTCAACTTATGACAAAGTCGTGATGACCTATAATACGCTTTTGCCGTTGCGAACAAAGCTGGGCTTCACCACGCTAACTGACACTAATTTTTTGCGCATTTCGACATCAACAGTGCTACCAATTTCAGTTCCTGCTGGCACTCTTGCCATTGCAATACTGTAACCTAGTGTTGGTGAAAATGTGCCTGATGTTATAACGCCCTCACCTGTTGTTGCGATCACTTTTAGACCAGCTCGGAGCACGCCTTTTTCAGTCATTACTAGGCCTACTAACTTTTCGTGACCCGCTGTTTTTTGTGCTTCCAAGGCTTTTCGACCCATAAACTCGCGTTCAGTTGGCTCCCACGTGATTGTCCAGCTCATGTTGGCAGCTAATGGAGAAATCGTTTCATCCATATCTTGACCATATAAATTCATACCTGCTTCTAAACGAAGTGTATCACGAGCGCCCAAACCACATGGCACAACACCCGCTGCCAATAATTGGTCCCAAAACTCTTCTGCGCGTCCAACCGGCACCATAATTTCATAGCCAGCTTCGCCAGTATAACCCGTTGTCGCAATAAACAAGTCTTCAGCTTGAACGCCAAAGAAAGGCTTCATACCGAGGACTGCCTCTTTCTGGGCTGCAGAAAATAAACTCTGTGCTTTCGCCTGCGCATTCGGACCTTGCACCGCAATCATGGCAAATTCATCGCGCTCGATAATTGACACGTCAAAACCATCAGCAATCTTGTTTAACCAATTCAAATCTTTTTCTTTAGTTGCAGAATTTACCACTAGTCGGTAATTAGTTGATTCAAAATGATATACAATAAGGTCATCAACAACACCGCCTTCGTCATTCAGCATACCGCTATATAAGGCTTTACCTTTAAGCTGAAGCTTTTCAACATCATGAGCCAGCAAATAACGCAAATAGTCCTTCGCCTGAACACCAACAACATCAACAATGGTCATATGAGATACGTCAAACATGCCTGCGTCTTGACGCACAGCGTGATGTTCTTCAATTTGTGAACCGTAATTAATTGGCATATTCCAACCAAAAAAGTCAACCATCTTTGCGCCAGCTTTAATGTGCGCGCCATGAAGTGCTGTAGTATTCATTTGCAGTATCTCTTTTAAAAAATAATGGACTTAGTATAGAAATGGAAATTCATAAGATCCAATTAAAAGTCCTAATGAATACATTTACTTTTTAAATATATTAGATAGAATGCATTTAAACTACTGATAATACTTATACCCCAAAAATGAAAGAAATTCAGCACACAACGATAAGTCCGAGAAGTACATGAGACAGTTATCATTAGACAATTTACGTACCTTCGTAGGCATTATAGAACTTGGTGGTTACAGCAAGGCTGGCGAATTGCTTGGTCGGTCGCAACCCGCAATCAGCCTACAAATAAAAAAACTCGAAAACCAACTTGGCAAGAAACTCTTCGATAAAGTTGGCCAGCGCCATCAAGCGAACGCCGACGGTCAGTGGCTATATGACCAGGCTAAACAAATGCTGGCTATCAATGATGATGTATTTCGGCGTTTAGAAGACGGTCAACTAAGAGGCCGATTAAGGCTCGGTATTCCCGGCGAATTCGCTACGCGCTTATTACCTAGCATTGTTGGTGAATTTAGCGTGCGCTACCCTGATGTATCGCTTGATGTAACGTCTGCACTTAGCCGACATCTGCTCAATGCAAATAATAGAAAAAACTTTGACCTTATACTCGCCCTAGTTAATCCAGAAGACCCCATTGAAGGAGAGCTTCTAATAGAAGATGATTTAGTGTGGGTTGGAGATGCAAAACAAGCGCTTAATTTGAGTCATTTGTCATTAGTATTAGCTCCCGATGGTTGCGTATACCGCTCACGAGTTATTCAACAACTGAAGCAGCAAACAAATGCCTGGAAAATTAGCTACACCAATGCCGACCTATACGGATTAATTGCAGCCATTAAACAGGGGTTGGGAGTCACAGTGCTGGCTAAAAGTAGCGTGCCACCAGAGCTGGACATTATCAAAAATAAACGCCTACCTACTTTGGGGAAAATAAAGATTTGTTTATTCAACCAAGATACCCAGCATCCGCAAGTCAGTAAAACATTGTCAGACTACATTCGGTCGAGAATTACCTGAAAATTATATTTTTTAGCTGCTTGCTCAATAAGCTCAAGCAATTCAGGGTGAGAAATTTGATAATCACTCGCATATAATGTCATTGGGCTTGGTAATTTAGTTTCCTGCGCATCAAGCACAAAATCATAAACCACATACTTCGAGCGCCCCACTTTTTTTGACAAGTCGACAATATTTACTTCACGAATAAATGACCATTTTACGCGGACATTTTTGTGCTTATTTACCCATGCAATAAAATCAGAATTAATGCTTAATATGCTGCGTTTGGTGCGAATATAGCCTGTCCATAAATAAACAGAAAAGACTGACATAAACGAGGAAGCAATAAGCTGAAATATAAATTGATAGGGTTTAGCTGTGGGTTCATTCTGCAAATACAGAAGGATAATCGAAAATACAGTAATGATAGTACTAATGCCTGCTTTTAATAAAATGTGCCTTCCATTAAAAGGCACGTTAACGTTAACTTGGGACAAAGTACTCGTCATCTTTTCATCGCTATTGTCTACTCGTACTTATCAAACAAGATAGTTAAACACGTTTATCAGGTACCGCGCTTAAAAACGGTTCTTGAATACCTTTGATAAACACCTTTATTAAACATTAGCCTCGTAGTCTACAGCTGCAAGTCGCGCAGTAACACAATTTGTTGATTTAGCACATCGCCATTTCGATCTCTGGCCGTTAGTACGATGTTGGAATCCAATGTATCATCAGCCCAATTAACCACAATTTCACCAAAATTAGTATCTCTGACCACAGAACCTTGTCTAAAGCTATTGTCCTCATTCACCTCGGAAAACGTTCGGGTAATATCACTTGAAGTAAAATCCCATATCGGATAAGGCACTTTATGACCTAATTGACCTTCATCTTTTGAAATCTCCATTAAATGACGGTCGCCACTAATAAAAACAATACCGTTGGCTTGCTTATCAGTTATTAGTTGATACATGCGATCGCGTTCATGCGGAAACATACCCCATCCTTCCCAAGAATGCTCATAGGCAACAATTTGAATACTGGTCACAATCAAGCGCACATCGGCTGGTTTTTCTAATTGTTGCGATAGCCACAACCATTGATCATCACCTAATATAGTGGCTGAATTGTCAGTAACGGGTAAATAAGGACCTTTGTTTTTAGGCCTACCATCAGGGTTTTTAGTGAGTGCATCACGGTGATAGCGAGTGTCTAGCACAATGATCTGAACTCGACGTCCGTCATCATTAAAAATTCTTGAATGATAAATGCCTTCCTGTTGGCGAATAGGATCGTCTTTTGAGAATTCAAAAAAATCGAGAAATGCCTGTTGGCTTTCCTTTTTCATTACAAATTCTTTGCCACCATCGTTTTTACCATAATCGTGATCATCCCAACTTCCTAGCATCACTGGCACCTGTTTTCTGAAGGCTGCAAACTCAGGTATCGCATTCGCTTGCGCATAGGCCTCATCAAATCTTGCTCT
>Ga0307489_10002667_pt1 | contig 11941 bp, 20 predicted proteins | sample SB12metaG_FD_202247 | JGI IMG/M metagenome (GOLD analysis project Ga0307489, IMG submission 202247) | Sea-ice brine microbial communities from Beaufort Sea near Barrow, Alaska, United States - SB 1.2 | ecosystem: Environmental > Aquatic > Marine > Coastal | place: USA: Alaska | collected...
AGAAACGGAACAGTAACAGATTGAATTTCGCATGGTAATCAAATCCCGCACTTGGCGATGCGGAGGATGGCCGCGCTGGGCATCCCTGGGTAGGGACTGATGGATAATGATGGCCATGTCATAGGATGCCGTAACTCAACAAACGACTGCTCAAAATTCGTTTGATGACGCCACGCCATAAGATGCGTAACTCAAGAAACGAGGGTTCAACATGCGCATGATGACGTGTCGAGCACTCTCCATCAGTCCCTACCCCCGGCAAGCGTGCGTGGAGCACGGGCGCCACGTCAGCGGGGTCCAGGTCACTGCCAGGCGTGCCCAGGCCCTCCGCTGCTAGCGCGCGGCGCACCAAAGCGTAGCGGCACAGGCTGAATTGTGAGCACATTTTGAAGGTGGTCCAATATGGTTTAGCTTCAAAAGCGCTGAATTCAAGAGCGGTGAACTTGGGGGCAACCTGGGGTCAAGCTGCACCGACTTACCTCAGCGGAAGATGGGATCTGGAAGAAGCGCAGGTAGCACCCAAACAGCCCCGCGGAGTCGCCCAATGCGGCGGCGTCACCTGGCCGAACCCCGCAGAGGTACCTGCATAACGCACCGCCTTGGGCTCCGTAACGTATCGGCGCAAGTTGAAATTGGAAGCAAAACTTGATAGCAGTTTATCATATTGTAGTTTCAAGCTCTGAAACAGGCGCTTTCAACACGGGTTTCAACTGGTTATGACTTGAACCGCCCCACCGTAGCCGCACTCCTCCAACGCGCGCGCGACGGTGGCGCGGAACCCGGCCGCCAGCGACGGCGGCAGCACTTGCACCGACGTAGCGGTAGTTTCCACTCCATCCACCGCGGCATCTCCTCTGTCGCTGCCACCGTGCGTTGCACGGGCATAGTATACCGATAGTAGCCGCATGTCGCTCACGGTCAGCGAGTGACGTATCGCCTCAGCCTCCCCTCCCCCCACTCCCCCACCACTTGACCCAGCAACGCCCCCGTCCACACCCACCGCCCCGTCCATGCCGCCCCCGCCGCCTCCACTCAGAGGCTTACACTCGTCCACTTTCCGGCTCAACGTAAGCAATTTTGTTGGATACATTGGGTGCGTTCCAATAGTCAGTATCAATATCAATGGGTCTTAACACGCAACAGACTGCTGGACACATTATGACTCAGTGACCAACACGTCTTAGATGAGTTAAAAAGTGGACGAGCGGAAGCCCCTGCCCCCATCACTGCCGCGGGAAGCCGCGGCGAGCAAAGATGCCACCTCCGCGTGCAGGTCAACGTACGCGGGCAGTGCCGCCGGCTCCTCCCGAGTCATGCACTCGTGCAGCGCCGCGCGGCAGTAGTCCGCTAGCTCGCGACCTCCCCCGCCGCCGCCGCTGCCCCCACCGCCGCACATGAGCCGCTTGAAGCCTAGCAACGATGGGTCCGACGTGAACACCCCCACTGCCAGGGACTGATGGATAGTGCTCGCCACGTCATAGGATGCCATCAAAATCGGGATGTGAGGGTTCAAAATGCGTCTGATGACGTGACGAGCATGCGCGCCACGTCATAGGATGCTGTGTATCTCAGGAAACGAGAGCTCGAAATGCGTATGATGACGTGGCGAGCACTACAGTGCCCATGAGTCCCTACCCACCGCGTCCTGTGACGATGACACGTCGAGCCCCCCGCTGCCGCCCCCCGGGTCCACCCGCGGTGGCCGCAACGCCGCGGCCGCGCCGGCTGTGTGCAGCGCCCGCGCTAACCCCGCGCGCGCGCCCGTGGGATCCGCGGCGTACGGCAGCGCGCCGGTGAGTCGCTGCACCGGGAGCTGCCGGCGGCGGTAGAGCAAGTCGTGCGCGGAGTGTAGAGGCGCAAGTTGAAACTGAAAGCAAAGCTTGAAAGCGGTGCGTCATATTTCATATTCAGTCGCTGAAACCAAGCATGTTCAAACCGGGCTCAGCCTGTGATCACCCTGGGGTGCACCTGGGTTCAAGCTGAGGGCAACCTGGGGTCAGCATCGGGTCTTCCTGGGGTCAAAATCGGGCCAACTTGTGTCACCCTACCGGGGTCCACCTCCCCGCCGCCGTCGCCCCCCACAGTGCCGTTGCCATTTTGCGCCGCGGACCGTTTTGCTTGGGAGGAGTGGGGCTCGATGCACACGGGCCAGTAGCGGTCGCCCACCACGCGCAGGCTGACCAGGCGCCCCTCCTCGGGAAGTAGACACGGCGCAGTCACTCGGTGAACCTCGTACTGCTCCTCATCTTCCTCCACTTCCCTCCCGTCCTCCTCCGCCTGCTCGGCACTATTAGGGTTTTGGTTCTCGTTGGCGCGAATATTGGCGGCGTTGGCGTCGACAGCGATGTTGCCTTTGCCGTCGCCATTCTGTAGCGACGCAAGTTGAAATTGAAAGAAAAACTTGAAAGCAGTCCATTATGTTTGAGCTTCAAGCGCTTACACCAGGCGCCATCAACACGGGGTCAGCCTGGGTTCAACCTGCATCGCCCTACCATGGGAGTTGCCATTGACATTCACGTTGTTGCTGATGTTGTTGATGTTGTCGGTGCGCTTGGATGGCTTGCGCGTGGGGTGGGCTGGGCGCACGGTGAGCTCGATGGGCGCATACACGGGGCGGCGCGTGGCGGCGTCCACCGTCTGCAGCAGGCGGGTGCGGGCGGCCAGCGCGTACAGATGGCGGAACGCCTGGAAGTAGAGGCGCACGTTTAAATTGAAAGCAAAGTCTGACAGCGCTTCATCATACTTGAGCTTCAAAGCGAGCAAACCAGGCGCGGTCAAGCTGGGGTCAAGCTGGGGTCAACCAGGGGTCAACCTGGGGCTAACCTGGGGTCAACCTGGGGTCAACCTCGGGTCAACCTGAGGACAACCTGGGGTTAAATTGGGGTTAAACATTGGGTCAACCTTGGGTCAACATGGGGTCAAGCGGGGGTCAAGCCAGGGTCAAGCTGCAACGGCCTACCTGGAGGTGGCAGCGCTGGTCGCCGGTGTTCTGCGGGAAGGGCCCGGCGAACATTGCTCGCCACGTCATAGAGTGCAATTTTATTCAAGAGACGAGGGTTCAAAGTGCGTTGGATGACGTGGCGAGCAATATCAGCCTGACCCTACCTGCGGGAAGCGGGGGTAGATGGCGATGAGGAGCGCGGCGACGGACCCGTTGTCGGTGGCGAACGTTTTGGTGCCGCCGCCGAGGAAGAGGAAGCCCATGGCCATGCCGATGCTCATGTGCGCGCCATGGGAAAGGGTCGGATAGACGGTGGCGCTGAAATCAGTTAGATAGGGTCGGATAGAGGGTGGCGGTGAAATCATTCAGATAGGGCATCATTTGTGATGCATTGGTGGGGAGGGAGGCGGCAGAGAAACCAGAGACGGCGAACAAGGAGGCGGGGGAGGGCTCTGTGGCTGCGGGAGAGGCAGCCCAGCCTAAACCCTAAACCCTAGATCCCAAACCTGAGGCAGCGGTGGACTTAGAGGCGACGGATAAGGAGGCGGATGACTCATTTATGTGACAATGCATGAGTTACGAAGTCATACCGTGGGAGAGCCCCGCGGCGCCGCCGCTGCCAGTGGTGGCCGCGGCCGCCGCCGCCGCCGCCGCGCCCCCCGCCGCACCGCCGCCCCCGGTGATGTCCAGCCGCAGCCGCAGCCGCCGCAACAGCCGCAGCGCGGCCAGGTCCCCCGTGCCCGCCATGATGTAGTGGCGCAAGTTGACATTGAAAGCAAAGTTCGAAAGCGGTCAATCATGTTTCAGCTTCACGCACTGAAACCAAGCAAGGTCAACATGTGATCATCTGAGATCAGACTGGGGTCAACCTGCGATCAAGCTGGAGTCGACCTGCGGTCAGACTGGGGTCAACCTGCGGTCTAACTGGGGTCAACCTGGGGTCGACCTGCACCGCCCTACCATGACGCACCCCAGCGCCACCGCCGCCACGCCCACGCACATCTCCAGCGTGGGCCGGTCGATCAGCTTGCTCACGGGCTTACCACCCGCCGCCGACGACTTCAGACGCAGGAACCGGAGCGCCAGTTCCCTGAGCGTGGCCGCGGCGTCGGCGTCGGCGGTGCCCGCGTAGCGCAACCCCAGCGCCATGCAGGAGGGTCTTTGAGAACAAGCACTCGTTGAGAACAAGCACTGATTGAGAACAAGCTCTCGACCAAGATCGGAGCATGACTGATCTGCAGGGAGAATACTCATACAGGCGCGCGGGCGATGGAGTACATTCAACGTCGGTCGAGTGCTGGTTCTCAATAACCCCCCTACCATGCACGCCCCCGCCAGCGCGTGGATGTGCGCCTGCGCCAGCGCCTCGCGATCCACCGGGCCACGAATCAGGGCCTGACACTCGTTCACTTTTCGGCTCAACTTGAGCGGTCTCGTCAGCGAAACACTGGCAGATGTCCCTCGAAGGTGCGTAGGGATTAACAGTCATTCCTAACTCAACCTATCTACAGCCCAACTCAAGCTGTCGCTGTTTTGTCCGTGAGACCACTGACCGACATCTCACGAAGGCGCCTAAGTTACGGTGAGATGGGCCCGGTTGCTACAGGCCTACCGCCAATACGGCCCTCGTCGTCGTCCAGCTCGTCCTCGCCCCCCGCGCCGTCGCCGTGCGCGCCGTTCAGCGCCACCCCAGTTTAAGGCCACGCACACATTGCTTGAGTACTCCTTGTCATAGGATACCATTCACGTGAAGAAACGAGGGTTCAAGATGCGTCGGATGATGTTAAAGCGTGCTACAACGGTAGGGACAGGCACACATCGGTCGCCACGTCATGGGACACCACGTAACTCAAGAAACGAGGGTTGGCAAATGTTTTGGACGATATGACCGGCAATAGCTGTCAGGCCCCACCCGGAGGATGGGCGGCAAGTTGCCCTCTGCCCACGCCACAGTGGGGCGGATGTCATCCCACATGATGAGAGAGTGCGCTACGACCCTCAAGAGGATGAAGTCGGGCCGCGCGTGGTCCAGCGCAAAGTGCGTGTTGGGTACGCGGATGTGGGCTGCCACTCCTGTGTTCAAGGCCCGCCAACACCCTCACCGACACCCACGTCAATTTTAAGTTCACCTTGAAATGTGACGCCACTTAATAAGGTGGCCTGGTATCTCCAGGGGAGTATGGTCAAACATCATCACACCGAATACGAAGGCACTTGATTCAGGCACCGCTTAGACGGAACCGTACCGGCGTCATTGGTGCGCAAGAACATGAGGCCGAGGGCGAGCGTGGACCCGGGGGCGGTCACGTCCAGGTTCACTACGGAGCCCTCCATGACCTGCCCCCCGCCGCCGCCGCCGATCAGGGGCTTACGTCCACTTTTCGGCTTGATGTGAGCACTTCATCCAGGATGCGTCGGGTGTATTGAATGGTCTCAGTGACGAAAACGGCTTAGGTTGAGCTGATAAGTGGACGAGTGGAAGCCCCTGCCGCCGATGCCGCCGACCCCCGCGCCCCCTCCCTCCTCGCCCCTGCCCTGACCCCCGCCGGGCGCCAACCCCCCCACGTCACCGAACTCCAGCCCGTCCTCCGGCACCCAGCCCCCGGCTCCAGGGCCCCGACGCCCGCCGCCAACCCCACTACCGCCGCCACGGGCACCGCCGCCGCCGACGCCTAGGGACTGATGGATAGTGCTCGCCAGGTCATCAAACGCATTTAAACCCTCGCTTCTTGAGCTGAATGGCATCCTCTGATGTGGTGAGCGATATCTGCCAGTCCCATTGCCCGCTTCATCATCGGCACGCATTTCCTCGCCTTGTTTCTGAAGTTACACGACATCCTATGACGTGATGAGCAACTATCCATCAGTCCCTACCGCCGCCACCGCTGGTGCTGCCCCCATAGAACAGTCCGCCCGTGTGGTCCGCCCCGCCCCCAAAGTAATGCCGCAGGCGCTCAGGGATCCGCAGATCCGCCAGGCCCACCGCCGCCCGGCCGCGGCCTAGCGTCACCAGCCCCAACGCCAGCCCAGCGGCCAGCGCATAACCCTCCCTACCACGCGGGAGGGTCATTGCTAGCAAGCACTCGGCCGAGATCGGAGCTTGACTTACCAAGAGTTGAATGCTCATACAGACGCACCGCGGCGGAGGAGGAGATGTGCCTGTTTGCTTATCCTCAATAATCCTGCCATGTGCCGCCCCGTCACCGCCTGGCTCCCGTCCAATCTCACCGAGCAGAATCTCAGCCATAAGGCGGTGAGCGGTGCCCTGGTATATAAGGCCCACGGAGAGCAGTGCCGCGGCCTGCACGGTGCTGGACAGCTCCACCTCGGGGAACGCCGCCGGGTGGCAGGGCCGTTGACAGAAAGCGTGACGTACCGTCAGGGTGGATGCTCATACATACGCGAGGAGGAGGAGAAGATGCAACGTCGGTCGAGTGCGGCGTTTTCAACGAACCCCTCACACAGACGCGCAAATAAGGAGGAGGAGAATGAACATCGGTCGAGTGCCTGCTCTCAATTACCCCCTCATACAGACGCGCGGCGAAGAATGAGGATGTTCAACGTCGGTGGAGGCTTGTTCACAACACCCCCCGTGCCGGGTGGCGCGTGGGCAGGTGCAGGAAGCACATCTTGCTGGCGTCCGGGTTCATGGTGCCGCGCCGCGCCGCCGCCGTGCCCACCAGCACCCCCAGCGTCGTCGCGTCGTGCTCCTGTACCAAATACCAGGGACTGAGTGATAGTTCTCGCCACGACATCAAACACATTGTGAACCCTCGTTTCCTACTGCAAGGTACATTCTATGACGTGGCGAGCACTATCCTTCACTCCCTACCAAGTACCGGTAGAGGTCGGTGTTGGTGAGCGCCCGCAGGTGGCCCGTGATGCCAAGCGCCATGAGCACCCTGGCAGGAGGGTGATTGAAAACAAGCACTCGAACCGAGATTGGATTGTGGTTTGCCTTCAGTGTGAATTCTCATACAGAGACGCGGACTTGGTGCTTCGATTCAACGTCGTTGGAGAGCCAGTTATCAATAAGCCCCCTGCCCAGCGTGCGCGAACGACGGCTCGCGTGGGCGGTTGAACACAATCCACGCGCGCGTCAGCTCGCCCTTCGTGCAGCGACTCACGTTGATATTGAAATCAACATTTGAATGCGGCACATAGCATTTTAGCTTCAAGCGCTGAGACCAAGCGCGGGGTAATTCCAGCCAGGGTCATCTTTGGGTCACCCTGGGGTCCACCAGGGGTCATCCTGGGGGATTAACCTGGGGCCAACATGGTATCAGCATGCACCGCCCTGCCTTTGTGCGCGCCGCCAGCGCCAGACCCGCAGCGGCGCCGTTGTGAAACTCCGGCCACGCAGTAAACTCCGGCCCGGCGCCGGCGGATGAGAGGTCGAGCTTCACCGTGGCGTTGCGTTGCGCGGGAAGGCACCCGGCCAGTGTCAGCGTGGGGACTCGCAGTGCCTCGGTGGGGCGCGCACGAGCAGTGCCCAGGGTGAAAGCTCCGCAGCTAGGGCCCAGCAGAACAGGCTCAGAAGAATCAGGCGGGTGGCATGTAACTCAAGAGATGAAGGTTGGCTATAGTGTTGAAGGAAGTGTTGCAGGAGGTGTCAAATGACCTCTCGAAGGATGCTTCATGCAGATGATGCCAGGCCCCACCCGCGGCCGACGGAGAGCGACGCCGTGCGGGGCGCCAGCGACCACAACCGCGCCTGTTGCTGCGACACCGCCTCTGGGTCACCGCCCTCGCCGCCGGCGCCGGCGCCGCCGCTGCTGCCGTCCCCTAGCATGATGGGCACCGGGCCGAAGCGGCGCAAGTGGAAAATGAAAGCATAGTTTGAGAGCGCTTCATTAGATTTCAGCTTCAAGCGCCGAAACTAGGCGCGGTCAACCTTGGGTCAACCTGGGGCAGCATGCAGCGCCCCACTGGGCTGGCGCTGGCGAGCAGCGCGCGAACTTCCCGCAGCCGCCGGTCGCGCCCAAACAGCAGCGGCCCCACGTGCGCCTCCAGGTGCCACATGCCATCGTGTAGTGGCACAACTTGAAATTGAAAGCGAAGTTTGAAAGCGCTTCATCGGATTTCAGCCCCAAGCACTGAAACCAAGCGAGATCAACCCGGGGTCAACCTGGGTGCAACGCACCGCCCTACCATCGGGCTCCAACTCGGTTCCATCGCCCTCGCCGTCAGCGCCCCCCGCCCCCCCGCCCACGCCGCCGCCACCGCCGCCGCCGCTACCACCACCTTCACCTCCACCACCTCCACCACTGCTGCCGGCGCCGGCGCCGCTGCCGCTACCATCTCCGCTCTCATCCCCGTACTCATCGCCCTCACCGCTGTCATCGCCATTGTATCCCGGCACGGATCGCATGCGGAAGTCGTGCAGGTGCGCGTCGCCACCAGAAGGAGATGTGGCATACGCGGCTGCAGCGGCGGCGAGGTCGTCGCGACCGACCAGTGTGTACGCCACGGCCGGCCACCCGGTGGGGGGCGTGCGTCGGCACCGCTGTAAAGCGTCCCTCAGTGTAGGGGCGCAAGTTGAAATTGCAAGCGATTACATTTCATGAAGCCTCAAAAGGGCTGAAATCGAGCGCGGTCAAACGGGGTTCAACTCAGGGTCAACATAGGGTCGACCTGCAGCGCCCTACCGCAGCGGAAGGCTGACTCCGGGAGGGAGGCGGGCAAGCTCGGCTAGCCCGAATCCTGCTGTGGTCATCGCCGTCACGTAGGGTCTGGCGGATGTTGAATGGCTGACTCCCCCGTACGGTATTTTGAGTCATAGACGGTCAAAAGTACTGACATGGGGGAGTCAACGACGCCGGGCCTTAATCTCGCTATGTCGCAGGATGCCATTGAACTCAGGAGATGAGTTTCAAACTACGTTCGAAAATGTGGCAAGCACGGACAGCTGGACCCTACCGCGGCCGCGGCCGCCGCCGCCGTCGACGCGGCGATGTCGGATGACGCAGCGGCGGAGGCGGCCGCCGCATGTGCGAACGAGATAATGTCCGCGGCCCACGCCACTGCAGCCCCGCCTCCTCCGCCGCCACCGCCTCCGACCCTGACGCGGCCGCTCCCACTGACCTCGCCACCATCGCCAGCGCCGCCACCACCGCCGCCGCCGCCGACGCCGCTCACCCCCAGCGCAGCCGCCACTAGCGGCGGCACCATGCCACCACACTGCGCCACATCCTCCCCCGCGAAGATGCGTTCCAGCACGCACATCACATCTGGCGCCATCCATTAGGGCCAGAAACATAACGCTCGCCACGTCATGTGACTCCTTATGCCTCAAGAAACGTGCTTCTGCAGTGTGAAGGATGTCGTGGCAGGCATTATCTTTCAGGCCCTACCATCCGTCCCCCCTCTGCCGTCGCCGCCCCCGCCGCCCAAACAGCCGCACCGGCCAACACCGTGGCGTATGCAGCATTGGACCCGACCGCCACCCCGCCCGCGTCACGCACATGGTGCTCCAGGTATCCCACCGCCGCCGCCGCCTCCGCTGCCGAGGCTAGCTGCTCTCCGGCGCTCACGCATGCGCCCGCCAACTGAGCGCACAGCCGTCCCAGCTGGTAGTGCCCAGGATATAATGCGCGCCATGTCACAGGATGCATCACAACTCTACCATTGAGGGTTCCAACTGATTTGGATGACGTGGCGGGCAATATCTACCAGAGGCCTACGAGCGGTACCAGCGTCGGCCGGCGCAGCACGTCGAGCTTGGACGACTCGTACACGGCGTGCGCGGCTTGTAGCACCGCGAAGGCGCGCGACACGAGCGCCGGTGATAGTTGCGGCGCGACGGCGGCAGCGGCGGCGTCAGCGGCGGCGGCGGGGGCGGGGGCGGGGATTGATGCCGCAGCGAGCGCAGGGTACTTTATGTTCGTTGCCTTGGACCAAGGCCTACTTCGCAGTTTTCCAGGGTACCTCAAATGGCGGTTGCCAATTCTTGAGTAATAGACGGTCGAATCGCCATATTGTACCATTGTATGGCAAATCTGACCGTCTATTTACTCGAGACTTCGGATTCGGAGAGTGTTGACCGCCATTTGAGGTATTCAGGAAAACTGCGAAGTTTCGGGTTCACTGTTCTGCTGACCTTCGACGGATAAGCGGAGACAGGGACACACCGGCCAGAGACCAGTATCAATAAAGTCGATTCCGCGTGTATAAGGAGGTGCCAGGCTTTCGCCCCGGCCCACGTCACAAAGTGGACGGCACTAACCTGAACAACAGTACCGGTGCGAGGCCCTACTGTGGACGCGGCGTGGTGGGAGCTTCCAAGGAGGAACTCCCAGGCCGCCGCGTCGTCCTCATTTTCATTCGATGTCGCCGCCGCTGCCGCCGAGGCGTCGTCTGTGCTGACTACGAGCGAGCTGCACCCGCACCAACGGAGCAGCGCCACTGACACGGCGCCCCACTCCCCGTCCAGTGGCGCCCCCCGCGATCCGCCTCCGCCGCCCCCCCCGACGCCACCGCTAGTGGCCTCTCCCCAGGGTCTTTCAATCGTTCCCTATTGGGCTCAACTTAAGCTGTTTTGTCCATGAAAGCACTGGCATTCATCCCACGAAGTTTATTAAATTAAGCTGAGAAGGGATCGATTGAAAGACCCTGCCTCTGCTGCCGCGCCTAGCACCAGGCTCATGACCTCAGCGCGGTCGGCGCCGGTGAGCGAGGCAGCGATGGCGTCCAGGAGCTCGGAGGCGGCGGGCGAGGAGGGCGCCGCGGCCGCCCAATGGAAGGGTCAGATAGCAAATCCGTGTGCTGGGTCAACAGATCAGCTAGTGACTGGTCTGTTAGCTAAGTAAGTTGAGTAAGTAAGTAAGTGATCTGACGAGTTAATACCTGTTCCGAATACTTACTAGCCAAGTAATTGCTTACGGCTCGCAGACCTGGCACTAGTACAGCAAGTCCCAGCCAAGAATGTAACAGAATTATTCAGTAAGTAAGGTGTGACATGCAGAAAGTTTTATGACCTGCCGTGAGGCGCACGTGGCGGCCGTCCGCTGTCTGCGCCGTGCAACGAGCACCCACTGGTGAGTGCAGGCGAACCACCGACTAAGGGCTCACACTCGATCACTTCTCAGCTCAACGTAAACATAATTAGTGGGACAGGTTGGGTACTTTCAGTAGCTTGTAACAAATTCGATGGTTCATCACTCGTCACGACCTGGAGACAAACCGGCGCACTGATCAAAGCGGCTTAGGTTGAGCCGAGATGTGTACGAGTGGACGCCCCTGCCACGGACCCCGCGGTGACCGCCCCCGCCACGCCCTCGATGCCGCCTGCGAGGACTAGCGTTCCGGGCCGCGACATAGGGACTGACAGATGTTGGCTCGCCATGTCATGTGATTCCATTTGAATTAGCCTCAGTTGCGGGTCTGGTGTAGAAGATATGGTATCGAATCCCGTTCGACCAATCAGAGCTGTCAAATTCGAGAATCCCACCGACCGACTCGCTTACAGTCCGACCGGGTCGCGATCGTTGAGTAAATAAACCCTCGATTTCGAGGAGACAAGCGTCTCTCCGTGACGCCGACACCGAGTTTAAGTGAAGATACGAGCATACACTACATGGAGAATGTCATGGCAGGCATTATCTGTCAGGCCCGACCACGACAGCGCGCGCCGCGTGCCACAGTACAGCGCCAGCCCGCCGCCCACGCCGCCCTCCGCCACCAGTAAGTCTAACAGCGGCGCCCGCGTCGCAGGGACTGATGGATAGTGCTCGCCGCGTCATCTACGCATTTTGAATCCTCGATTTTTGTGTTGAACGATATCATATGACGTGGCGATCACCGATCATCAGTCCCTACCGCGTCCCCGTTACCGCCACCGCCGAGGCTACGCTAGGGAGTTCAAATGCAACGCACGGGAGGCTGTCGTCATCAACGTTGGAACTGTTGTTGTTACTGTTACTGTTATTGTTGTTATCTAGATACAAGCCTGTGAGAGAGCCAGTGTCGAGGAGGATGGCGAGCACCGGCACGTAGCGCCTG
>Ga0307489_10002668_pt1 | contig 11940 bp, 23 predicted proteins | sample SB12metaG_FD_202247 | JGI IMG/M metagenome (GOLD analysis project Ga0307489, IMG submission 202247) | Sea-ice brine microbial communities from Beaufort Sea near Barrow, Alaska, United States - SB 1.2 | ecosystem: Environmental > Aquatic > Marine > Coastal | place: USA: Alaska | collected...
CACCCAAACATGGTTTAGTTGAGCTGAAAAGAGAACAAGTGTAAGCCCCTCGACCTGAGTCGTTTTCGACACCAAAACACCTCAACGTATATCACACAAACGGTTAAGTTGAGGTGAGAAGTGGATGAGTGTGAGGCCCTGGGTGGTGGCATCGCGGAGGGGTTCCTCCTGGAGCTGGCCGTCCCCGCGGAGGTAGGCGGGTTGCCCGGGGTGAGGCGGTGCAGGTTGACCCTGTCAGACTCAAGTTGAAACCACCTGGAACTAAGCGCTTGAAGCTGAAGTGTGATAAATTGCTTTTAAATTCTGCTTTCCCAAAATAAATTTTCGCCACTACACCGGGGTGCCCACTGCGGCGGCTGAGCTGAAGGTGGACTTGGCGGCTGGCGGCCGGCAGGGGCTTACACTCGTCCACTTCTCACGTCAACCTGAGCCGTTTCTGTCACTGAAACCACTTAATACTTCACACAGAAAGTGCGCACGTCAAACCGAAAAGTGGACAAGTACAAGCCCCTTCCACTCGTCCACTTGTCGGCTCAACTTGAGCCGTTTTGTCACTCAAACCACCCAATACACCCAACGTATCCCGCGGAAACTGCTCACGTGAAGCCGAAAGTGGAGGAATGTAAGGCCCTGGAGGTGGGTGGTACGGGGGGGCGCACATGCTTCGTCAGCTGTGGTAGGGCGGTGCAGGTTGACCTTATCAAACCCACGGTGAAAGCCCCCGGATCTAAGCGCTTGAAACTAGAATATGATGAGCCGCCTTCAATCTTTGCTTTCAAATTCAACTTGCGTCGCTACACTGTGGCCGCTGGACCGGGCCGAGTGGGAGGTCGGCCCGCTGTACCCGTTCGACCACGGGCCTAACGGTAGGGCGGTGCACCTTCACCCCGGTTGAAACCGGTAATGCAGCGCCCGGTTTCAGCGCTTGGAGCCTGAACGCTAAACCCTAAACCCTAATCCTTTGATGAATTTCTTCTGTTACTAACGTGCATCGGGCCCCAATTCGCTTCACTGGTGAGCATTAACCAACTCTGTACGCCATTTCAAGAAATCGTGATGAACAACTTTTGAAGTTTCTCTTTAATTTCCGCTTACGCCACTACATAACGGGCTTGGGTCCGTGGTGGGTGCACATTGGATGAGCAGCGGCGGCACACTGGTGGCGGTGGACCCCAGGCAGGGGAGTCTTTGAGAACAACTCTTCAAACACAGAACGGAGCACGACTTACGTTCAGGGTTGATGCTTGTATCGACGCGAGGACTCAATTCGTGGTGGCCAGACCATCGCGTGAACATACATGTACGATCGGCCCGAATCCGATTCTCGTCCGTTCAACGTGGGTTGAAGCCGTTGTTCGCAATGTCCCTGCTATGAGGACACCTATGCTGCACGCGGGGTTGAATGCACCGTCGGCGCCGCGGCCCGCGGGTGACCCCAGGTTCTTTGGTGTCGGCATACAGCACCTCACGCAGGCGGTGCTACCTGACGAGGTGGGGAGAATCCAGTTGTAACCTGTCGAAACGAGCAACTTGTAACCGGTCGAAACCCGTGACACAAAGAGCCTCATTTCATCACTTGCAACAAAAACACGAGAATATGCTTTCAGACTTTGCTCTCGAACGCAACATGCGCCGCTACAACGAGGAATCTGAGGTGGTGGCACAGGCAGCAGTGGAGCGGACCGGCTTGCTGGCCACGCTCGGCGCCGGTAACGGCGGGTAGGGTCTGAGGGCTAGTGATCGCCACGACATCAAACACAAGTTGAGCCTTCGTTTCTTGAGTCAAACTCCATCCTATGACGTGCCGAGCACTATCCACCCGTCCCTCACGGCAGAGGAAACGGCAAGGTCAACGGCGGCGGCGGGGGGGGAGACGGCATGCTGCGTCTGCAAGCGCGTGCCACGTGGTAGGGCGGTGCATGTTGAATCGATGATACCTGCGTTGACACCGTCTGAAACTAAGCACTTGTAACCAATTACGATAACATAGTTTCAAATTGTGCTTTCAAAATCAACTTGCGCGCCTACAGCGCGGGATGACGCGGGGACGTTGCACCCGTGGCAGGCAGGGGGTTTGTTCCGAACAAGCACTCGGCCGACGTTGCCTATCCTCCTCCTCCGCACGTCTGTGTCGGCATTTACTCTGACGTATGGAGAACCAGCACTCGACCGACGTTGAGCTGACGAACCGAATCCACGCGTCTGTATGAGCCGTCACCCTTAAGGTAAATCATGCGGGCACGTCCGACATCGGTTCGAGTGCGTGTTCTGAATGACCCTCCTGCCAGGAGAGTGGTGTGGCAGGACTGGCAGCAGCACAACGGTAGGGCGGTGCAGGTTGACTCTATCAAACCCAAGAAGAAAGCGCCTGGAACTGAGTGCTCGAAAGTGAAGTATGATGCACTGCTTTCAACTTTTGCTTTCAAATTCAACTTGCGCCGCTGCACAACGGAGGGGGTTCAACAGCGGCGGCGGCGGTGACATTGATGTGTCCAATGCCGCTAGACCGGTAGCAGTAGGAGGCAGGGGGCCTAAACTGGTCCAATTTCCACCCTGAGCCGTTTTTGTCACTGAAACCGCCCGACAGCCCAACGCATCCCACAAAAAGTGCTCACGTGAAGCCAAACAGTGGGCGAGTGGCAGCCCCTGAGCAGCGGCCGAGGAGGCACCGGCAACGATGCGTGTATCCTTCGCGCGGCCATCGCTGCCGCGCCCGACGCACGCGCCGCCACGCTCGCCGCCCTCGCCGCACTCCCCGCCCCCAATCGTATACCGCCCGCTGTCATACTCGAGCGCTCAATCTGGACTACTTGGGCCACCTCGCACGCCGATGTGACCCAGGCCGAGGTGCTCGCCCTGGGCAGGGCGGTGCAGGATCAAATCCGTGTTTGTACCCACGGAATAAGATGTCGTTGGCGTGGCTGACTTGCCACTTGTGTGTGTGCTCTGCGTGTAATGCTCTGTAATGTTACCCCGTTATACCCCAGTTAACGAGCCAGATTTATCGTTTGAATTTATTTGATAGAACCGATTTCAACTGACGCCCCTCCACATAGGTGGCGCCGTGGTGAAGAACGGTTACAAGCCGGGCGTGCTGGAGATAGATGACAGGTGGCAGTCTCGGTACGGTGACCTGGAGTTCGACCCCGCCAAGTTCCCGGACCCCAGGGCAGGGGGGGTGTTCATAGCCAGCACTCGACCGCCGTTAACTGTCATCCACCCAGAGTGACAAGATCTCCCATATCGATATGGGAGATGACCGTATCGATACTATCATCTCCCATATCATTACGAGTAGCCCATATCCCATCTCGATATCCAGGATGACCATATCGATATGATAGATAACCATATCGACATACCATATGCCATATCGATAATCCATATTCCATATCCATGTCGGATCACATCTTGTCACTATGGTTGACAGCATGCACTGGACCGACGTTGACTACCTTCCACCTGCTCATGTCGCGCATCTACTCGAGCACGGCGTCACACCAGATCGGATAACACCCACTCCCGGTCAGGCCTGCCAGGCACGCCACGGGAGTCGGCGGATGTAAAGTCGGCCGCCATGACCTGCGTGTACGTCATGCGTGTGTACGAGCTTTCACCCTAAAGTCTAGACATGCTCCAACCTAGTGCCTAGCCTGTGAAGCGTACTATATATTATCTCGTACTACCCGCAGTAAGTAGGCGTTTGGTGATTTTGACCAAAAGTCATCTGACTTTTGGCCAAATTACCGAACTCCAGCTTACTGGAAGTGACTAGCCCACAGACTAGGCACTAGGTTGAGTGCTTGTTCTCAATGACCCTCCTGCGAGGGAATGGTGGATCAGCTACACGAGTTGGGGTTTGCGGTCACTGTGTGGGTGATGCCGTTCTTGCAAGAGGGCTCGGCGGCATGCCGCGAGGCACGGGCGCTTGGCAGGGCCCTTCACTCATCACCTCAACCTGAGCCGTTTTTTTACCCTAAGCCCTGAACCCTAAACCCTAAAACCCCACCCTAAACCCTAACCCTAAACCCTTGGGAGCCGTTTTTGCCACTGACACCACCGAATCACGGGCTTACTGACACTCGTCCACTTTTCGGCTTGACGTGAGCACTTCTTGTGGGATACGACGGGTGGTTTGAACGGTAACAGTGGCATAGACTGCTCAAGTTGATCTGAGGAGCGGAAGAGTGGCAGAGTGGAAGCCCCTGCACCCAACATATCAGAAAAAGTGTTCACCACAAGATCCGGAGTGGACGAATGACAGACCCTGCCCCTCGGGTACCTGGTGGAGGGGGGTGAGCCGCCGACCATAGCGCGTGAGGTGACGGCCGGCGGCGCGGGCGAGCGGCTGGGCTCCGTGGTCAAGATCGTGGTGGATCAGTTCGACTTTCCCGCCGGACATTGGCAGGGCGGGTGCAGGTTGACCCCGGGTTGACCGCGCTTGAATGCGCATGCAAAACCAAAGGAATACAAGTCCCATGAAAAAGAATCCGCTCTCAAAATTCACAGGCGAACTTCAACTTTCATCGGAGCGACAAGAACTTTTAGCGATTGGAATTAGAATGTGTTGAAACATTGAAGCGCATCAAATTTTGCTTTCAATTCCAACTTGCACCGCTACACATCGGGCGGGCGGAGGAGGTGGCGGCGTGCTCAAATCTGGGCAGCTACGGTGGTGGGGCACCCAGCCAGGCAGGGGGGGTGTTGAGAACAAGGACTCGACCAATGTTGAATCTCCTCCTCCTCCTCCTCCTCCTCCTCCTCCTCCTCCTCCTCCTCCTCCTCCTCCTCCTCCGCATGCCTGTGTGTGAGAATTAACCATGAAGGCACGTGATGCTCCGATGTCGGTCGAGTGGTTGGTGACAATGACTCTCCTACCAGTGCGGGCCATCGACCTCACGAATGACGCCGCTGTTGAGTGGTTCGTGGTAGGGCGGTGCAGGCTGACCCTATCAAACCTACGTTGAAAGCGCCTGGATATCAGCTCTTGAAACCAAAAGATGCTGAACCGCTTTTAAATGTTGCTTTCAAATTCACCTTGCGCCGCTACATCGTGGGGCGGCTGGAGGCGTTGCAACAGGCGGTGGGCAGGGGCTTACACTCGTCCGCTTTTCGGCTCAATGTAAGCGCTTTCTGTGAGATAGGGGTGCGTTTAGGGGGTGCGTTTAGGGGGTATTCAGCGGGTATCGGGGGGGTGGCTAGGGTGTGTTTCGTGTTAGAAACGGCTGAAGTTGAGCTGAGAGGTGGACGAGTGTAAGCCCCTGGCGGTGGGGCTGGACGGCTTCAAGTTCGACGCGGGCGAGCCGTGCTTCCTCCCCGTCGGCGCCAAGATGCGCCGCCCGCTCAGGTACCCTGGCAGGGTGGGTGTTGACAACAACCACTCGACCGACATTGAACTTCCTATTCCTCCGCTGTGCGTCTGCATGAGGGGTCGTTGAGAACAAGCTCTTTGCCGAAATTGAATCTCCTCTTTCTCCTCCGCGCGTCTGTATGGGGGTTTGTTGAGAATCAGTACTCAACGGACTTTGAATACCATCCTGCTCCTCCGCGCGTCTATACTCGTATGAGCATTCACACTGAAGGTAAGCTGTGCTCCGACCTCGTCGAGTGCTTGGTCTCAATGCCCCTGCTGGCAGGGGAGTACACCCAGCTTTGGGTCAACAATGTGGTGTCGCGGTTCCCGCTCTCGGAAGTCCGAAGTGCCACCGGCACGACAGGCAGGTGCTTACACTCGCATGCTTTTCGGCTTGACATGGGCCCTTTTTGTTGGAATGCGGGTTGTATTCTACGCAGTTTTGCGACCCAGCACTAAAGAAAATACTATGTGACCAAGTTTGTCACGTGTTCTCAGTTCAATTCAGGATCCAGATTTTGTACGAACACGTGCGGTCACGTAATTTGCCACTGGGTACGTGCAAAACGCCGGGATCCGCGGAACAACATTTTCGATTTGCAGCGTCCATTTTCACATTGTTGTGTCAGTGTCGAGTCCATTTTCAGAGTTTCACGCTGAAAATGTCGGGGGTCCATTTTCCCTAGTGTCCAAGGGCAAAAAACTGCGTAGTTGAATGGTTTCAGTGACAAAAACGGCTCATGTTGAGTTGAGAAATGGACGAGTGGATGCCCCTGGCGACAGGTTACGGGGGATTGGTGCGCATGGGTGACCGAGACACGGTGTGGGGTGTGGACAACGGGCTGCGGTCACTCATCCCGGCACTGCTGACGTCGGCGGTACTGGGGTACCCGTTTTGCCTGCCGGACATGGTGGGAGGGAACGCCTACTGGGGCCAATTCCCGGCAGGGGCTCATACTCCTCCACTTCTCAGCCCCAACCTCATCCATTCTGTCACTGGAATTATCCAACGTACTACGCGGTACGATCCCCTCTACCCTAAGAAACTGAGGGGTAGATCACATTGATTTACAGTTTAGGGTTTGATAACTCGAGACTGGTCGGCCGGGTGTCGGTCGTAAGGCACCGAATCACGGACTTCACCACTGAACCTTCCAGTGTCTTAGAGTACAGGGGCTCCGACCGCGTAGTATCCCACCAAATGTGCTCATATCAAGCCCATGAGTGGGCGAGTGCAAAACCCTTACACGCGTCCACTTCTCAGCTTAACTTGAGCCGTTTTTGTCACTTAAACCATCAAACCGACCCAACATATCTCACCAAAAGTGCTCAGGCTAAGCCGAAAGGCGGACGGGTGTAAGCCCCTGATACCCGGACACAGAGCTGATGGTGCGGTGGGCACAGGTGAGTGCCTGAACCCCAAACCCTAAACCCAAACCCTAACCCCTAAACCCTAAACCTGCGCAGGTGAGTGTGTTGATGCCCGCCCTGCAGTGGTCCATCCCACCGTGGGAGGTCAGCGCCGAGGCGGCGGAGGCGTGCGCGGCAGGGGCTCACACTCATCCACTTTTCCGGATCACCTTGAGCACTATCTATGGGATACGCTGGTTCAATGCAGGGTTGCAGTGACGAAAACGGCATAGGTTGACCAGGAAAGTGGAGGAGTGTAAGCCCCTGGTGGGTGGCCGCGGAGCGAATCCGGGAGCGGGTGCTGCTGCCGCGCCTACCCCGACTCGCCGAGGTAAGGCGGTGCAGGTTGACCCTACGAAACCCATGTTGAAACCGCCTGGAACTAAGCGCTTGAAACTGAAATATGATTAACTGCTTTCAAGTTTTGCTTTCAAATTCAGCTTGCGCCGCTACACCGAGGCGGCGGCTGCCGGTCTGACGCCTATCTGCCGACCGCTGTGGTGGCTGGACCCGACCGACCCCGACACGTTCGCAGTGGACGACCAGTTCGCCATTGGTAGGGCGGTGCAAGTTGAAACGATGAAATCCGTGTTTCAACCCCAAAGCCAGGAAAGAGATGGCCAGTCATTTGCCTGGGCGAAAGTCGCGAGTTGGCGGCAGAGATCGCACACTCAGATAAACTGCTGTCATGTTTTGCTTTCACTTGCAACATGCGGCACTGCATACAGGCGATGACGTGATCGTGGCACCCGTGGTGGAGCAGGGCGCGCGCACGCGCAGACTGTACCTACCCGTGGGGCGCTGGAGTGAGTCCAACGACGCAGGGGGGACCTCAGATGGGTCACCCATCATGGACGGACCGTGTTGGGTCACCGTGGACGCCCCGCTTGAGAAGCTCCCAATCTTCATCCGCCGGGTGTGAACCCAGATATCTCTGCTTTCTGATTAGCTACGGTATAATAGGAGCAGGAGCGACCTCGATTTTTGCATTATTTCATTCGAACAGAGACCCTAGCCAGGTTCTTCTCTAGCATCTAGTGCTGCAACGATCGTGGACTGTTTGCGGCGATTCTGTTAACATGAAATATGTGTAAATGAGATTGGCCCGGACGAGTCACGCCGCACCGCCGCCGGGACTCTTGCACGGGCCCTCCTCCACCCCCGCCGCACAGGGGCTGTCACTCGTCCACTTTTCGGCTCGACGTGAGCACTTTTTGTGGGTGCGTTCGGTGATTACAGTGACCAGAACGGCTGAGGTTGAGCTGAGAGATGGACGAGTGAACGCCCCCCTGCCGCCGCCTCCTCGACGGCCACCGCCGCACGCTCATTCCCTTTCCGCCGCAACTCCATCGCCAACTCTGCGGTGTCCTCCGCACTGATCCTGTACGGCGAAAACGCCGCAGAGCAGAGGCTTACACTCGTCCACTTCTCAGCTCAACTTGAGCGCATTCTATGGGATAGGGGGTGCGTGTAGGGGTTGTGTAGCCCGTGTTAAGTGGGTGTTAGGGGGTGTTTAGGGTGTGTAGGGTGTTTTCTTGTGTCAGACACGGCTCAAGTTGAGCTGAACAGTGGACGAGTGTAAGCCCCTGCCGCCGAGGGAAACTCCCCCGCCTCCACCTCGTCTCGAAATTTGGCCAACGCGTCAGTGATGATCTCTCCAACGTTGGCGTACGCCTTGCAAAACTTGGGCGAGACCGTGCAGGAGGGTGCACAGGAGAACAGGCACTCGACCGACGTTAGAATGATGAAACGCGCAGGGTCGGCCTGGGTAACTGCTCATAAGATGGTTTGGAGTACTGCACTAGACCCGAGTCCGTGTGTCGTAATTAGCATTCACCTGGATGGCAAGTCATGCCCCAATCTGGGATCGAGTGCTTAATCGCATGTGTACTCTAAACCGACACCCGCTGCTAGTTCTCATGATGTTCTCAATAAACAAAGGGGGCATTTAATGGAAGGAGAAGGGCTATGTCACTGCAGAATACTCACACGAATTGTGAAATACTAAAAACCCCCCTATTTTATACACCCCCTGCCTTGGCGTGGTGGGGGTGTTGCATGAAGCCCAGGAGGTCGTGGTACACCAGCACCTGGCCGCTGGTCACGTCCCCCGCGCCGATGCCGATCGTGGGTATCTTCACCGCCGCCGTCACCGCCGCCGCCACCGTGCTGTGACGGCGCAAGTCGAATTTGAAAGCAAAACTTGAAGGCGGTGAACCATATTCTAGTTTCAAGTGCATAGATCCCAGTGGTATCGACGTGGGCTTGATATGGTCAACCTGCACCGCCCTACCGTGCGCGGCACGCACTCCAGCACTATACTAAAGCACCAAGCTTTAGGGCCTGAAGGATATCACTCGCCACGTAATATGACGGGATTCAACTCAATTTATGAGGGAGCAAATGCGTTAGATGACGTGGCAGGCAAATACACCTCGCACATATTGCTCGCCGCGTCATAGGATGCCGTTTAGCCCAAAGAACGAGGGTGTACAATGCGTTGGATGACGTGGCGGGCCATGGGTCCGGCAATGTGAGTGAGGCCCTACCCAGCATCCTCGAGCGCCAGCGCGCGCTCCACCAGATCCGCCGCCTCCTCGTAGTTGCGCCCCTGCGGCCTGAAGCCCCCCAACACACTGATCGCCTGCGGCGTCAACCCCGCGCGTAACACCCGCAAGTCAGCTGTAGCTCCTCAGATACATACATTGTCATAGCACATTGAGTGGCTTCATGTTAGTCAGTTTGACATACTGAAACGTTGATGATACCAGTGCAGGGCTTAAGTCATTTGCCGAGCCCGTACAGAGGGGTTAAATGCCAGGTCTAGTGCCTGATCTGTGAGTAAGTAAATTCAAGTAAGTTATTTCTTTGGTAGATTACCAAAATACGTATTTGACTTTTGGCCAATGGCCAAACGGGCCAAATAATGTATACTGTACAAGATACTACCCACAGTAACCTCACAGACTAGGCACTAGTGCATCCGAATATTGACCCTGAAGGGGGCCCCACCCACGTGGCCCATGACGGCGATACCGGAGTCCACCATGGCCTTGGCAGCCTTGACCCGCGCGGGCCCGCCCCCCTCCAGCTTCACCGCGTCCATCCCCCCCTCCTTCAGCATCTTCGTCGCCGTCTCCACCGCCCGGAGCCAAGGCCTCGCACGAGTATACTATGAAAGGACAACCAATTCGAAGATGACTATGATGCCATGACTGTGTATTGTATTGTGCACAATGAGCAACCAGTCAGACGATACCGGACCGTGGGAGGAGAGGAGAAGGCGGATGTGTATACTGAGCAACCAGTGAGATGATACGGGACCCTGCCTGTGCCGCGGACTGCTCGTAGCTACCGAATGGCAAGTCGCCTATCAGCAAAGGGCGCCGGGCACCGCGCGCCACCGCCCTGCACCCACTGCCTTACGTACGTTTTCCCAGCTCATCTTGAACATCATCAATGTGTGCCAGTGGGACCATTCAAGCTGTTTCAGGGCAAACGGCTCAAGTGCGAGCTAAATAAAATATGTATATGTCACTGGTCTGAGGCACTAAGTGGGATGACTCAAGTGGTGTTAAAGTGAACGGCTTGAAGCTTAACATGCCAGCTGGGGAAAGCGCGTAGGGAAGACCATTCCTGCAGTGCACGAGCATCTCCTCCAGGGTGATAGGCAGGGTGGTGTCGTGGCCGTGCACCACCATGGCGGCGGAGTCACCCACCAGGCAGATGTCGATGCCGGCCAGCTCCACCTGGAGTGAGAATGGGTGGGTGGAGGGAGGGGGTGAGCGAGCGTTTGGAGGCGAGCTAGTGAGGGGTGAGGTTGTGAGGGAGTGAGGAAGGACAGTGAAGCAATGAGCGGGCGCGTGCGTGCGCGCGGGAGGGGTATTTATGGGACCTCACGGAACTGCGTGGGGTGATGGCGGGGATAGGCGAGGTAGGAGACGGCGGGGAGACGTCACGAAGGATGCAGCAAAGAGAAGTTCAGGGGGTGCCGAGTGCCTCCTCGTGACAACTTGCGATTCCGTTTGGCATCGTTTCAAGCGTCAAAGGGTGCAACTCACGTGGACGGCGCTGGGGTAGTCGTACGCGGTGACGACGGAGATGCGCTCGCCTTTACGGTACTTCGACGCGAGTTTACGCAGCGTCATTCGGTCGCCGCTGGGAGGCTTCGGGCCGCCGTAGACAAGGTCCTCAGGCTTGTTAGACATCGCACGGGACGCGGTGCGGGTGTGTGCGGCGGTGGCGGTGGCGGTGGCGGGGCACTGCGCGGCGCGGCGTGGCGCGGCGACAAGGGAATGGCTCGCGGCTGCGGTCAGGCGCTGGGCTGCACGACGTAGCGCCATGCTTGCGTCAGGTCGAGTAGCGTGTGTCACGGCGCACGGCGGGGGTGCCGAGGCAACAGGCAAGGCACTGTATGTCGAGGAGGGCGACGAGCGCTGGGATTGACCCCCCGCCGGATCTGCGCAGGCCTGGTGGCACACTGAGTGTTCACGGTTTTACGGTGAGGCGCCACGCCAACACTACGTTCGACGCGCCGCACCTGCACAGCCATCCCACATGTCCGCTGTCGCCGCGGCACTTGCTCCCGTCGTCGCTGTCGCCGCTCGCCGCCTCCACCCCTCCTCCTCCTCCTCCTCCTCTTCCTCCTCCGCCCGGGCCCATCTGTGCTCCCGCCTTCAGTACATTCAAACGCCAACCTCCTCCCGCTCCGTCGCGGTCGCCGCCGGCACGTCCGACAGCCTCATGAAGGTGCCGGCCGAGGATGTAGCCATCGGCGAAGTGCTCTTCTCCACGTGCGTTGCGCACATCCCAACTCCACAAAACCTCTTCTCCAGCGATCGCATTGCGCCCTGTTCACATTCACTCGCGAACCTGGGGAGGTACTCTGGATTTCAAGCAAGTGTGCACATGCTCGGCCTTATTTAAGCTTATTTAATTCCTTATTTCGAGCGGATAAGCGCAAGATCTGAGCAAATAAGAATGGGCTTTTGCCGGCCGGACAGCGCGCACTGTCAACTGAAAACCCCCCATCTACAATGCCCACGGACCTGCCCCACCGCCCGTCGCAACTTGGGCGTCTCACGCCTCCGCAACCGACGCCACCGCCTCCGCCGTGCTCCGCCGTGCTGTGCGGCGTGTGGCGTTTCAGCGGCGTCTTTGCCAGCGCAGGGATCTGG
>Ga0307489_10002669_pt1 | contig 11935 bp, 14 predicted proteins | sample SB12metaG_FD_202247 | JGI IMG/M metagenome (GOLD analysis project Ga0307489, IMG submission 202247) | Sea-ice brine microbial communities from Beaufort Sea near Barrow, Alaska, United States - SB 1.2 | ecosystem: Environmental > Aquatic > Marine > Coastal | place: USA: Alaska | collected...
CCCCGCCCATTCATTACCACTGTGCCAGCAAAACAAGTTTGTTGTTTATTAACTTTATTTTCATCACGGGCCTTTAACGTGTTTTTGATTAAAGTTATTGCTTGAGCCGACGAGCTAGTAATAACTTTATCAACAGCCATTGATTCCCCAGTAAGCATAGATTCGTTTATCTTAAGATTATTACTGTCATGCAATATGATATCTGCTGGAATACGATCCCCAGAAACTAGCTGAACTAAATCTCCTGGTACCAAAGCTTGGCTTTCAATTTTTACTGGTTTATTATCACGAATAACATTAGCAAAAGAAGGTACCATTTTCTTTAATGCATTAGCCGCTCGCTCAGCTGAAAATTCTTGTACTGTCCCAATGACTGCATTAATGAATAATACTGCAAGAATAAATAATGCATTGATTTCTTGACCAAGAAAAAAAGAAAAAATTGCTGCTGTGACTAATACATAGATAAAAGGCCCTTTAAATTGACGGATAAATATCAACAAAAGGCTTTGTGCTTTAGTTTCAGGCAAAACATTTAAGCCAAACTTAGCCAATGCTTGCTCAGCTTGCTGCTGAGATAAATTTTTAGGAAAAACAGTCACTATCTACCAATTGATTGTTTGGTTATGTCAGGAAAAACCACTTTCATCGCCTGATAAAATATCGTGATTTCTTCATTATCTACGCCATCAACACCAATCAACTGATTTAATTTTGACATAAAGAACATACGTAAATTAGGGTTCTGTTTAAGATAGTTATTGACCGTTAACAAGTCTGACTTCAAATCACTTTTAAGATTTTTAACGTGGACATAAAGCAACATGACTTGTTCTTCAGACAAGGCAAACTCATTCGCCATAATCATTTTAAATTGTGCTATTTCAAGATGATTATCAACGCTATCAGCCTTAATGATATGATAGAGCAACGATGCCAACGCAACGTGAATAACTTCAGACTCTATATGCTCAAATAATTGGCTTTTGTTATCTAGAGTTGCCAACCAGTGTTTTAATGAGTTAAACATATATAATCCTTTACCAATGTTATCAACATCAGGGTTAAGTCAAATTAAATATTATTGTCTGAGCCGAACTTAAACCATAAAAACTGAGCTTTTAGTCGCCAGACTACCTTTCTTTATCCACAACAAAACCATAGCTGCGTCTTCACCATTACTATTAATAATATTTGGCAGTTTTTGAATGAGGCCAATATCGGCACTGGTAAATTCATAATAACTAGTATGGTTAATATGCGGATCTGAAATGAGTACTATTTTATTAGAATCGTAAGGGTGTTTTCCCACGGCACCGGAAAAGACGACATGTTCATTTTTAAAATCATTTATATTAAACGATATGTGATATTTAACTAATTTAGTACTTTGGGACCCAATAAAAAAACAAGACATAATTTACCTTAACAAGTGGTTAGTTCTAATTTTACTAAGTTATATCAAGTATCACGCCGGTAAATAACATGGTAAACCAAAGCAACAAACAAGCTACCGCCAACAAGATTCCCCATAATTACTGGAACTAAATTACTAATAAAACCTGACCAACTCACCGTGGCAACGACCAGATTTTTACTACCAAAAGACTGTTCTAGCATTGCCAATGGAATAATATACATATTAGCAATACAGTGCTCGAAGCCCGCAGCAACAAATGCGGAGATAGGGAAGATTATAGCGACGACCTTATCGATAACTGTGCGTCCGGCAAAAGCCATCCAAACTGCCATACAAACCAATACATTGCATAAACACCTTTAAAAAAAAGCGATCCAAAATGGCATGCTGGTTTTTATAAGCGCTATTTTGATATACTGCTCGGCAATAGCGCCAAACCTGACGCACCAATAAAATTCGCCAAACAAACAACAAATCAATTCATTAGTATCTCAATGGTGGTTATTTTACCTTCAGCCCATGCCATCACAAGTAAGTTATTACCGGTAAATAGTTCTGCTCCAGCAACAATGACTAAAATTAAGCCAAGGGAAAAAGCAACCCACCTAATACTTGGCTCAGCGCAAATTCCAATGTCACATCAGACTTTATTAAAACAAAATAAAGTGCACCTAAACCGATAAAAACACCAGCAAGGATGCCCAACATCATTAATGGTAGCAACGGCAACTTTATTTTAGCTACACCGATATTATTAATTCTCTCTGCCACTTCTTTGGGGGCAAATGCATCTGAGCCATACATCTCTGCCATCGTAAATATCCATCATAAATAACCAAGAAAAGTATAGCCTATGGATAAACCGGTAAGTGATGAATTAAACATCAACTGATATGAATCACTTTGGGGTGCTTTGTTAAGTTAGCCGTGCAATTAACACTATAATAATGCCTTAATTAGACTCGATAAGTTGTTCTGCAAGTACTTGCATAACAAAAATAAAAGGTGGTGTATTAATGACCAGACTCATTAATACAATATGCCCATTTTGTGGTGTAGGCTGTGGTATTAACTTAAAAACGGATAACAATGGGCAATTACTTGGAGTTGAACCACAAATTAATCATCCAATTAGCCAAGGAAAACTCTGCGAAAAAGGTTGGAGTAGTGCATTTGCTGTAACCTCATCCAAACGATTAACACAACCATTAAAACGTATAAACAAACAGTTCTACCCTATTAGCTGGCAAGAGGCGTTATCGAGTATAAGCGATGAATTGCAGGAAATTATTGAACAATACGGTAGCAAAGCAGTGGGTGTTATTAGTAGTGCCAGAGCGACCAATGAAGACAATTATGCAGCACAAAAGTTTGCACGTGCCGTATTAAAGACCAATAATATCTATCATTGTGCGCGTATTTGTCATAGTCCAACCGTTGTAGGATTAAAAAAATCCTTAGGTTCAGGGCCAAAGGCTGAAAATAACGGTGTAAAAACCCCTCCAAACTTTAGTGTGCCTAATGCTGATATATACAAAAGTGGCACACGACTCGAAAGACTAAAGACCCGGACTCCTTGCTCGAAGCCTAGTTTAGCTAGCACACTTGCAAAGCAATTGGTTTTCGCTACTAAATCACAGTAACTAAAATCGATTTGTTGATTTTTTTTACTTATCCAACGAAGTGCTACTTTATTTTCAATAGCCGTATTTAAATGTTTATCAAGTGCTTGATAACAAATATTAATATTCTGATTAGGATCTTCGTACCAATTAAAGTCATCACAAGCTTGTTGATAATCTATTAGATTGATCCTGTCTTGGCTGCATGACTCTTTGTTGATTATATTTTCAAACATGAACAAACATTCAATTTAATAAACACAGCAAAAGTATAGTGTTTATTTAATTGATGACTTTGGATCTTACTGATCTACATCAGGTATTAATACAATAGTGAGTGGAAGAGCAAACTGCTATTGATAGATGGTTGTAACTTGTACTATTACAATATGATTTCAATAGGTTTTTATAGAATAAAGTTTTAGGTCTCATAGTAAAACTAAAAGGTAAAAATCAAAGTTTATACGGATATAATCGATGATAATATGTTTCAAGTATGGCAATGACATTATGAATTCACGCTGTCAATTAAAGTAATAAAAGTATTTATGATCAGTAAGTTAAAGTCAGTGTTTATTGAAAGATCAAAGCCTTAATGACTCTAAAATTGAGGCTGTATTAAGTGTTTTACTACAATATCCTAAGCTATAAACCAACTGATAAATGTACTGCTCCTGCACTTTCAAAATTACGTTATAGACTACACTAAAATAAATTGCCAAAGTTGGTAACAATTATGTTCTTTTGTCGTTTATTCATTATTACTTTATCCCTGTTTATTTCTCATTACGTTACGGCACAGTCAACTACTGTAGTGGAGCCGTTAAAATTTAAAATCCCAGTACTTTCAATAAATAGTGCTATTGGTCCCGCTGTCAGTGAATATATTATCGATGAAATCAGTAAAGCACAAAATGAAGTGAACATACCATTGATTATGATCACTATAGATACCCCAGGAGGACTGAGCTCAAGTCTTCGTCAAATAAATCAACGTATTTTAAATTCACTCATTCCAATCGCCTGCTTGGTTTATCCAAAAGGCGCTCGTGCTGCAAGCGCAGGAACGTATATTCTTTATGCTTGTCATTATGCAGCGATGGCCCAAGCAACAACAATAGGTGCTGCTACACCAATAAACATGACCATGCCTTCTTCTGTACCAAACGATACCAACGAAAAAAAATCAACTTCAGCAACAAAGAAGAAAATACTAAATGATGCAATTGCTTATATTCGCTCATTAGCACAGCTACGTAATAGGAATGAAAAATGGGCTGAAATAGCGGTATCAGAGGCCGCCACACTAACAGCAGAAGAAGCACTTAACAAAAATGTAATTAATTATATCTCACAAAATCCCAATCATCTTTTAACCACACTAATAGAAGCTAATAAATTAACACCTGACTTGGGCGCTATTAATCTTGCGAACACTCAACTGAAGACGATTACTCCTAATTGGCGAAATCGTTTTATTGCCATGATAACGGATCCTAATATAGCGTATATATTATTGTTAATCGGGATTTATGGCTTAGTATTAGAGTTTATTAGCCCTGGGATAGGCATTGCGGGCATCACTGGGATTATTTCGTTACTGATTGCATTCTATGCACTTCAGCTTTTACCCTTAAGTTTTTCTGGTGTCGCTTTACTATTGTTGGGGATTGGTTTACTGCTCGCTGAGTCTGTCATGCCAAGTTTTGGCGTGTTTGGTGTTGGCGGAACGATTGCCTTTGTTTTTGGCTCGATATTTTTAATCGACACACAACACCCCCAATTTCTTATCTCAATTCCGTTAATTGCCGCATTTGCCTTTGTATCTGTACTATTTTTTGTTTTCTCGCTTGGGGTAATCTGGCGGAAAAGAACAGCAAAAATCGTCTCTGGACAAGAAGAACTAATAGGGGCTGTAGCCTTGGCAGAAGCTAATTTCACTGACAAAGGTTTCGTTATTATTAATGGTGAGCGTTGGGCTGCTTTGTTTACTCAGCCAGTTAAAAAAGATCAAGAAGTTACAATTGATACTATAAACGGCTTAGTTTTAACGACTAGCCCAAGTCAAAAAAAGGAGTTTTAACATGGAATTTTTATTTAACAATCAACATTTATTTCCAGGCTTTGTCATAGTAATTGCTATTGTCTTACTGTTAAGCGCTTTTCGAATATTACGTGAATATGAGCGAGCTGTAGTTTTTTTACTTGGTCGCTTTGATAAGATCAAAGGCCCAGGTTTGATCATTATTATTCCCTTTATTCAACAAATGGTACGAGTTGATTTACGTACAGTTGTCATGGATGTACCAAGCCAAGACGTTATTAGTCGGGATAATGTTTCTGTACGGGTCAATGCAGTAATATATTTTCGGGTGATTGATGCCCAAAAAGCCATTATCAATGTTGAAAACTACTTACAAGCAACCTCTCAATTAGCCCAAACAACACTTCGGTCCGTATTAGGTCAACATGAACTAGATGAAATGTTAGCGAGTAGAGAAGCGCTCAACATTGATATCCAAGAAATATTAGATGCACGCACTGATGGTTGGGGTATTAAAGTCTCTAATGTTGAAATAAAACATATTGATCTAAATGAAACAATGATCAGAGCAATAGCAAAACAAGCAGAAGCCGAAAGAACACGCAGAGCAAAAGTGATACATGCTATGGGTGAAACAGAGGCAGCTCAAAAATTAGGGGAAGCAGCAAGGCAGTTAAGTGCAGCGCCTAATGCGCTGATGCTTAGGTATTTACAGACACTGACCGAAATTGCCAGTGAAAAGAATTCGACAATATTATTTCCTTTGCCTTTGGAGTTATTAAAAGGTTTATTTGAACAACCAGAAAAAACTAAAAAAAATTAAGTTTTATAGCTATATTACAACCCAGACAGAAAAATAGTTTAGTTGACCTTGCTACAAATAGTGGTTCTGAAGTTATAGGTAATAACTAATGGAAAAAAATGACGAAAAATGACACATTGTCAGGTATGCTCTATAAGTATTCAAATCCCATTATTGTGGATTTATGCTGTTAGTTAGCATTACTGTCAGTCATTACGTTCTCAACTATACTAAATAGTCTATAGCCTTATTTATGTTCATAAATTATTAATGTTGTTAGTAAGTTATCATTACAAGGTGTTTATGCCATTTTAGCTAAGTACGATTACATATTGACGTATAATCATTAAATCATACGTGGTGAATCGTGCGTTTCCAAACAGGCAAAAAAATGAAATTTTTTAATACATATATCAAATTAGGCGAACAATTTTTCCAGCGAACTTTACCGCAACAATTTGACTGCCCTACACTCTTATTATGGAATAAAGCGTTAGCTAATAATTTACTCATATCTCAAGACTTACAAGATGATCCTATTTTGTTGTCTCAGTACTTTTCAGGTAATAAATTGCTTAATGGTTCGGAATCAATTGCCTTAGCCTATTCAGGGCATCAATTTGGCCACTTTAATCCTCAATTAGGTGATGGCCGTGCCCATTTGCTAGGAGAAATCTTTGATAAAGATAATATCCGTCAAGATTTACAATTAAAAGGCTCTGGACAAACACCATTTTCAAGACGTGGTGATGGCAAATGTGCTTTAGCTCCGGCATTGCGAGAATACATAATGAGTGAAGCGTTATTCGCACTTGGTGTGCCCACTTCTCGCTGTTTATCCGTGGTTGCTACCGGAGAAATAATTAATAGGGGTTTAGCAAAACCAGGTGCTGTTGTCACTCGAGTTGCCGCTAGCCATATTCGTGTGGGTACGTTTCAGTACTTCGCGGCTAGAGGTGACAACACTTCATTACAAGCACTAGTTGATTACAGCATAAAACGTCACTTTCCTGAAATAGACACAGCTGAAACAGCAAACCATACCTCACTATCTTACGAGCAACGTATATTAACATTTTTAGAGAGTGCTATTACCAAACAAATTACCTTAGTCGTTGAATGGTTACGTATTGGTTTTATTCATGGGGTAATGAATACCGACAATACTGCTATTTGCGGTGAAACACTCGATTTTGGTCCTTGTGCTATGTTAGGAGGCTATGATGAAAATAAGGTTTTTAGTTCTATTGACGAACAAGGTCGTTATGCGTTTGGTAACCAGGGAGAAATAGCCCGGTGGAACATGGCTCGATTAGCTGATTGTTTAATGCCTTTATTGATAGAAGACGCTGACAATAAATTTTCTAAAGAAGAGCAAGAGCAACAGACATTGACGAAAGTTGAAGCACTAATCCATCAATACACTGATAAATTTGATACCGCGTATTTTTCTATGTATGGCAAAAAACTTGGTCTCAAAAATATTACTTTTAACAACAGATCATTGATTAGTGATTTACTCGCGCTAATGCAAAGCCAAAACCTTGATTATACGCAAACGTTTCTAAAGCTAACACAATCATTATCCGATGATGTCCAGGCTCAGCAGTTAAAACACAAATTGGGTGATTGGTACGAAAAGTGGTTAATCGTTCTTGAACAGGAAGCACCTGAAGACGTTGACTATCAACAGGCTCAAAATTTAATGAAAAAAAACAATCCTGTTGTTATCCCTAGAAATCATCACATTGAAGCGGTACTTGACACCTGTGAAAATATTATGGCCACTGATCTAAGTTCAATAGATGAATCAAAGGAAGGCGTTATTAATACTATAGTTGATGACTTCCTTAGGGTATTACGCTCACCCTATCAAGAAATAGAAAAAACGCATAAGTATCAAGATATACCTGGTGATAGCGATATGTATTATCAGACCTTTTGTGGTACGTAGTCTTATTATAAAAACATAAGCAACGGCTAGTCTATTTTTAGCGCTAACTATTTGTTGTACTTAGGCAAAATTTGACAACTTTTGCCTTGTTTATTGAATTATCAATCCAATGCCAAGAGCTCATGGTCAAATATGCTGTATGTTTAAATATACTGCTTTGCTCTCTTCTAATACATTACTTATAGCGGAGTTTACAGTAGAGTATTCATAAGGCTTAGCATAAACAAGTAACGGTATAACAACTTCACAATAGCTTATATAACGAACAAAAGTAATTTTGTTTTGAGTATACCTAAGGTAACATCTGAAATTCATAACCTAAAGACTCTTATGGATAATTGTCACCATAGTGATGACATTTTTTTAGTAGTTGGCAAATAATTCTAACTCTCTATCTGTAGTCGAATTAGAAATAAACAGGTGATAGCCAAACCCTTTATTTAGGATTTGACAATGATGTAAAAAAGCCGCTAGTGGCCCTTTTACTATTTTGCCAGTCTCTAAGATAAAGGGATTAAAGTTGATTTGTATTTCTTCTAACGAGAGTAAATGGTGCATGACAGAAAAGCTCAACATAGGACGTTGTTCATGAAGTAAGCCTATTGGCTAGACGTAGTGATATTTGCTGAGCTAAATCGTCTATATTTTTAAGCATAATACCGACGTAGGGTAAAGGTACTGTTTTTAGACCAACCACCTCTTTGATCGTTTGGATATTCTGTATTTGCTGCCAATTTAACCACCAGTTACCATGACGATGATAATATTGGATACGTTTTGGCGTTAACTCAAAGCTAAATCTTGGTTCAGATCGCTTTAATAGCACAGTAAACATAATAATAATTGCCAATATATAGACACAAATCAAAACTAGACGGTAGCTACTCAAATAATATTGACTGATAATTAACGTTATAATAAAGAAGACTACCGCGAGTAATATTAAAAAAAAACCGTGCTGATTGGCTTTAGCTTTAATATTCATAAAAGGCAGTGGTGTCGTCATAATATCTTAGAAATGTTAAGGGTAATAAGAGCTTGGCGTATATTATGTGCATCCAAAGGAATAAACGCCAAGCTCCTAAAACTTAATTCAACTTACCAGTATAGGCGAAACTAACGATTGGCTGACTGTAAGTTTTGCTTTCAATAAATAAATGATAGGCTATAAACTGAGAAAATTAAAATTAGCCAATATTCGGTAACCGTTCAGTGTGACTTGATATTGTCTAAGCCTGTATTATAACGTTTACTTTTATGATGATGATTCATATATATTGATATGGACTTACCTCAGGGGAATGCGATTATTAGTGAGTCGGTATTGACGATACCATCGTTTATTACCCTGATAATTCACTCTATTGACTGGATTTGGATTATTTTTAATACTTTTAAAACCGTTAACCATATTAAATTCGATAATAATGAATTAGCAGCGTTATTGGCAGGTGTTGTCAAATTATAATCTGACATTATTGTGTTGGTTGTTTAAATGAATAATATAAGTATCAATATTGTACTGCATACTACTGAGTTACTATTTTTTTTCTCCTCGATAAATAATTTTGTCATTACCGCGGAAGTCTCCATAATGTGCTTGCTGCGTGAAACTTGCTGTCAAAGTTAGGGCAGCGCCTGAACTAACATCGCCACCGACCTTCGCTCCGGTCAAAGTGATAGCGCCTACTGCAGTAGATATATTTCCTTCGACTAAAACACCTGTAAAAGAATTAGCATTGGCTCCCGCGACAGTCATAGCACCAGCAGCATTTACTGTTAAGTCGCCAGAGATCGAAGTTCCTGCACCAAGAGTTATGGCGCCTGCGACCGTACTGATAGTTCTTAATATCTTTGCTTTTGCTCCTATTGTAACGATACCAGCACCAATACTAACAAGATTGTTGGCAACTGTAGAGCCTATACCAAGGGTAATACCACCTGCTGAAGTCGCAACATCACCAGCAATATATGAATTAGTTCCAACGGTTACAATACCAGCTGTGGTGATAATATCACCGCCAACAAAGGAATCATTACCAACAGTGACACCGCCTGCTGTAGTGATAATATGGCCATCAATAATTGTGTTATTCCCGAGAGTAATTATTCCAGCAGCCGTATCGATATTTCCCCCAAGTTGACTTCCATGAACAAGAGTGACAGCAGCAGTCGCAATCAAGTTTGCATCTATCTTGGTATCTATAGCAATTGTGACTGCGCCAATAGTTTTAAGGTTCAAAATAGAGTTGGAATTAATATTAATCTTACTGCGCAGACCTGTTGTGAATGCACCTACAATGGTAATAGTGACTTCGCTGTTATCCGCTAACACAATTGTGTCATCCGGACCGAGCGTGATTGCTGCGGCACATGAAAAAGACGTTATGCTAAGTGGACTTGTTGGTAGGCAGCCCGCTGGTAATCTTCCATTTGAAAAATCGTAATTAATCTGTGCCTGCGCTGGCATAGCTGTCAGTAATATCGACAGTAGTACAACTAAACGTAGCAGCCCGCATTGGCTTATGCTGGATTTTGAAATAAGTCCATCGCGGTAAATAGTTTTACGTTGTTTCATTTTTCAATACCGATAGTAAATTGAGTTTATTTTTAATTCAGTGTTTGTTCGTGTTTGAAATACGCTAGTTAAAAGTAAGTATACTAACCACAATTCAAATAGTATATTATATTACATGGGGTATATATTGTATATCCGATAATGGCGTTTTTATTAGGTTACATAATAAAAATCCCAAACTAAAGACAAGTCAATGATTTGATAGTATAAAACAATTAACATCTTGAAAATAAATTAATAAAAAATGCGCTGTTTTAGATATTAAAGGCAATATTAAATCGTATTATTGTTGGTGTATTGAACCTGTATCATCTCTTTCAAAACCATGGCAGATATATCCATGCTGCCGCTTTTTTTTCTTCGCTAGCTGGTGAAAGTGCTCATAACCAACAGAAAATGCAAATGGGTTAGCGTTGTAATCTGCATAAGCCTGATCACTGCCATTATTAGCCTCTCTAACACCAGCAGCAAAAGAACTTAAGAAATCACCTCTGTTGTTGAGCAAAATTATTGCAGGGCTACTACCACTATTAACAAGCTCTAGCGCTCCAAAGTCAATATACTTATCAACGACTACACTATTAAAAAAGCCGCTGTATTGTTCTGTTTCAACGTCATACGAAACAGGTGAATCATCATTAGCCTCCATTAGAGAAACAAATAACTCTCTTACTTTTTTTGAAATCACAAAGTATTCCTTGATTAGACTATTTCCAGGTGGGGTAACTATTATATGATGAAAACACTACGAGACAATATTATTTTTAACTAAACTAAAAAACATCAAAGGATACACCTACCAATCTAAATAAAGAAAAATGATGAGTAATAATAAATGATAATTTATAACAAGAATATATTAATTTTTAAGTGATTATATTGGTAAAAGTAGATGCTGCAGACTAAAAGAAATTTTTCGGTTGATGAATATACTATACAGATGAAAAAATAAAAATGGTACCCGGAGACGGACTTGAACCGTCACACTCTAAGAGCGAGGGATTTTAAATCCCTTGTGTCTACCAATTCCACCACCCGGGCATCGGATAATTATTTTTTATAGTAGGTATGGTTTACCTACTTTTATTATCATTAAATGATAATAAATTGGAGCGGCTAACGAGACTCGAACTCGTGACATTCACGTTGGCAACGTGATGCTCTACCAGCTGAGCTACAGCCGCTTCATAAAAATTAGTTATTGTAATAACTAAAAGGTCAAATAAATAAAATATTGGAGCGGCTAACGAGACTCGAACTCGTGACATTCACGTTGGCAACGTGATGCTCTACCAGCTGAGCTACAGCCGCTTCATTCTTTTGTTAACAAAAGATATCTATTCATTAGGTATACGCCAATATACTTATATCCGCATCCACATAACTAAATGTAAATGGTACCCGGAGACGGACTTGAACCGTCACACTCTAAGAGCGAGGGATTTTAAATCCCTTGTGTCTACCAATTCCACCACCCGGGCATCGGATAATTATTTTTATAGTAGAGATTGGCTC
>Ga0307489_10002670_pt1 | contig 11934 bp, 13 predicted proteins | sample SB12metaG_FD_202247 | JGI IMG/M metagenome (GOLD analysis project Ga0307489, IMG submission 202247) | Sea-ice brine microbial communities from Beaufort Sea near Barrow, Alaska, United States - SB 1.2 | ecosystem: Environmental > Aquatic > Marine > Coastal | place: USA: Alaska | collected...
TGCTCGCTACCTTTAATGACGGGTTTAGTCTCGTCGACGTTCCAGAAAAGTTGTGGGTTACCGGTCCAGCCGTATCCGATGTCGCCTGCAAACACTTGAGCGGCAAAGCTTTTCGAGATCACGCTCGCGTCCAAACTCGACGCCGGGGTGTCGTGCCTGGAAGGTATCATCCATATTCCCTTCATCTTGAGTATGGCGTTGACGCGTTGCGTCAGCTCGGCCGTTGTGATGCCAGAGAGCTTCTCGGCGAAAATCTCTTGTATTGTCTGGTTGAGAATGCTCGTAAAGATGGTTTGTACCCTCGCCTTGATTATGGGAGCCGCGCCGCCGGAAGCTAACTGGGTCGAGCTTCTTTCCGCGACTCTTTTTAGAGTACTCGAAGGGTCTTTCATGACGTCACTGAAAGTCTGTCCGGTTGAGAAATCCTTTGTCACGATCGTCACTGTATAATTTCTTTCGGAACCGGTTTGCAAGAGTCTACGTCCTCCGGTTCCACCGAGCGCAACGCTTTCCTCGACAACAACGTCCGAGGTGGAAATGTTGAGATCGGCCGCAATATCCGCTCGTAACTGATCCGCGGTGTAATTGCTGGAGACGACCACGACACCTTGGACGCTGAAGGTCGAGTTGACTGTCACGTTGACTTCTGCCACAGTAAGATTCGTACCCTCGAGAGCGCTTTGCTTGATGGATTCTTCGTCATACACGGTCACGTCCGCGAGTTCATACGCGATCACGGCCTCGGTATCACTCTTGAGCGAGACCGAGGTCGTCGCCTGGCCGGAGGCGGCGGGTTCGGCTTCGACGACGGTGCCGGTCACCTTTAAATTGATTAGATAGAACTCGTGGACGGACACGGCAGAGTAGGCGCGATACGCTCCGGTGGCGCGAAACGATTCGGTGAGGGTGCTGACAGCATCCGCGGTGTTTTCTTCGCTGAATGTCACCGAATACGTCACGTTCGAAGCTTCGGACGGCAAAACCGCCGCGCAGAGCAGCGCGACGAAGAGAAAAAGATCTGATTTCACCATGTACTTAAATTCTAGACATACTCTGTTTATATTAATTCACGGTCACTTTATATACGTCGTTAATTGGCTATGCTTTACTTACAAGCCGGAACGGATTGATTTCTAGCCTATAATGAGAAGCTTTCCGGCACAACAGTTGCTCAGCCTTATTTATTTGTTTTTTTGTGGACTTTGCGCGAGGCATTTTTTTGCGCAAACGTCACCGCGTTTCGAGATTCATGAGGCTTCGGTTCGTGCAAAAGCACTTGATTTCAAGTGTCCGTCAGGCGGTTTTCTTGCTCTAATCGACAGTTTGAATCTGATACCAATAAACAGAGAGCACGAAGGGGCGACTGCGAGGATTTACACGGACTCGGAGAAAACGCTCGTGTTAAAGGTCCTTACTGGTTACAAACAATTCGCTCCGGACGTGAGAGAAGCGTGCGTGCTACAAACATTAAGCAAGTTTGTATGGGCACCAAAGGTTCACTGCGTTGGGGCCGGCTACGTGCTGATGACCAACATGGGTGAGACGGCATGTCAGAACAACACGGAACAATCTCCAATCGTTAGGCAGTTGAATCAAATTTTGTCGGACATGCAAAGCGTCGGCGTGAAACATAACGATCTATCGAAAAAAAATCTAACACACGTGTTAATGGGAAATACAGGTATGGTGTCACTGGTGGATTACGGATGGGCTTCCTTGAACGGAACGCTCAGTATGAGTTGCACTCTCAACGGTCATGTAAGTTTCGCACCAAACGCGCGGCCGCATAACAAAGAAATGGACAGAGGACGCGCCATGCAAGAGACAGTCAACTCGATCATGCCGTACATGAAAAAGTGCACGCCTTCGATACGATCACAGAGTGAAAACCCTGTCTTGAGCGTTCTCAGAGACGGTACACTTTCTGTGACAGGTTACCATTCCTTTACGGTATCTCGCAAAGGACATGTGAGCGTGCATCGGAACAAAGACAAATATGATATCATAGACAGGCTGTTGCGCTCCCTGCACGACAAGGGCAGCCGTACATTTGTGGACATCGGCTCAAACACCGGCGTCGTTTCGTTTCTTGCTGCGGAGATAGGGTACACTCATATTACGGCACTCGATCACGATGCACCGGCCGTCGACATCGTTAATAAGATCTCGGCAGACGTTTCTTCTGTGGTAAAAGGTCATCGTTTTGCATTCGGGGAGCCTCCTTTGGCGAAAGCAGATGTCGTTTACATGGGTTCGCTCATTCACTGGGTGTGGTGCTTGACCGCCGATTTCAACGGAAGCTTCGTTGATATACTAAGGTACTTGATGCGGTTCGCTAAAAAAACCATAATCGTGGAATTTGTTGAACCGGAAGACTCGGCTATTTTGCGATTCGGCCACACTACCAAAAAATGCAAAAACATCAGTATCAACAAGTATACTACGCAAGCTTTTGAACATGCTCTCAAGGAGGTGCACATTTCGGTTCAAGGTACATTTGTCACGGAGCCACACAGAATATTGTACGTTCTCAAATCTCAACTTTTTCACGTATAAGCAAGTTTACGTGCTTCCCATCGTGTCTCCATCGTCTCGGTAGTCTCAGCCTTCTCGCCTGTCTCAACCGTCTCGGTAGCCTCAGCCGCCTCCGTCGTTTCGGTCGCCACTACGGTGAATGCGCTCACGGAACCGGCACATAGATAGATGACCAAAAAAGCCGTATAAAATCTCGGCATCGTTCGAAAAGAGAAAGGGTAGCAACTTATATATGTAACTCCATTTTTCACCATGTCGTGCCTGTCAGGCGAGCGATAGCGTCGATCGGATACAGAAGGTGAACGTTGTGTTTGAAAAATAAGAAATGTATAATTCGCATGACCGCATTTGCATCACCAACTCCTTGTATGCCCACCAGTGGTAACTTTAACTTATCTTCGCGGTTGACGTACCCCTGAGTTATCCAGGCTTCGGCCCAGTAACGTCCAAGCGGACCTTTTGGAGAGCAAACGGTTGAATCGCCATGGCCCGCGCCCATGTGCATGGCTCGTTCGAATTCTGTAGAGCTCAGCGAAGGGTCGTCGAGAGTGTTAACATGTTCGCATGACGCTCGCCAGAAGTTACCACTATAGTGCTCCCAGCAACTAGATTCGTTGGGATTCGGGCCGCAGTGCCACCTCCCGCGCAGTTTTTTGCACTCGATCTCGCCATCGTATAACACTTGTCCTTGCAGAACCCGTCGAGTAAATTGGCGACGCAATGACCATGCCTTATGGCTTCCCAAAGCTTGTAGATATATAACATTTCTTACTCGGTTAGCCTTGCAATGATACCACAACTGTTGGAGCGTTGGAAATTCGTAAGATAATGTACCATTCTCGAAAAGCTGTTTGAAAAATGGTGAAGCAGGTTTGTAAATAAACCCGTTTTCTATCATGAGCGATCGAATCTGCGAGTCCAGTGGACCATCTGAGGTCGTGTAGTACGCGTTGCAATATTTACCTTTGAGCGCTCGCACCATCGACTTTGTCGCGCTTCTGGCGCCTGTTGGATTTATCATCCCGATGTGCATGAAGACGGCGGTATCCTTTTCCTTACAAGTCACGTCTGCGGTATGATTCCGTGTCATTATCAAAGTGACACAACAGATCATGCATATTGATAACATTACGGCCAAGACAGGCTGTCTGCGTCTCTTGCGCATAATGAATGACCGCTTTACGTGCGGTGTTTCGTGGGCGTGCGGTGTTTTGTGGGCGTGCGGTGTCTTGTGGAGTGTGCGCGGTTTTATTATGTGAAAGGAGACACCGCGCGCGGTGTGCGCAGTGGCGTGTGTGTGCAGTGATGGGATCGGTCCGAACCCCTAGACTGATTTTTGGCTCAAAATGCCCATACATATGTTTGACCCAAATCCCTGCACCCCCGACACCCGGGTGTGGGAGTGCAGTGTGCACGGGCAACAATGGCATTTAATCACTGCGCGACGAGCTAAAGCAAGGTGCCGACACCGCATGAATGATGTGTCGCGAGTCAGCTTCACGTATTTCTATATATAAATAGCCGAACTTGCGATACATATCATTGTTAGCCTCATGACTAATGCCGAGCAGCCCGGCATGAATGATGTCATTCCGCCCGGCTCGGCCACTTACCAGCGGTTCCTCGAAGCCATGCAGGAGAACGGCGATCTGAGGTTGCTTGTTGATGGCAAAAACGCGGAGAATAGCGAGATGAGGGTCCTTATTGAAGGCAAAGACGCGGATATCGTATCGCTGCTTGAGCACAAAAATTTGCTTCTTCGAAAATGCCGTGTGCAGCTCGTCGTAAAGCCCACGCCTCCTCCTTGCACATGCCAAGAGAACCCGTTCACTAAGCTGCCTGTTTCGCAAGCTGCTCCCTTATTTGTCGTGTCCGCGGCCGCGGCCGTTCTTCTAGCTCTTGGTGTCCTTTATCTTATTCTCGTCGGACTTCCTCGCTTTATGGGACTTCCCTTCGTCGTAGATATGGTAAACTGCTTGTACTCGCAGACAAAAGACCTGCAAGTGCGCCTCTTGGATGTACTGGCCATGCCCATTAAAGCGACCATCATGTCGCATCTGCAAACTTCCGCCGCGTATGCGCTGTCGATGTTTATCATCGTTCACCTCGGTCTCATCGCACTCGTTGTCCTCGGCGCTCTGGTCTACTTCGTGCTTTACGCTGTATTAAACTTCTTGTAATTAAATAGAAGTTAGTCATGGTCACTTTCGTACAATTCGCAGTGGGATATATATGTAGAGCGCGAAACAGCACCAGCAACAAACAACGAGTATCGTCGTGACTATAAATTGCTGTTTGGTTGGTCGAAAAATGAGTTGTGGAATCCCTCAAATAGACGAAATTCAGTACATGAAATGTGCTCTAAAAACTAACGATAATGTGCAAGAACTGCGCTATCGGGTCTTCAAAGTTGATGATATGATCATTAAAAGTTTAGACAATACCACTAACGAAGAGTTTACTTGTAAACTCACAGAAAGTGCCTCTAAACTTATACTAGGAGCAGAATATATTGGTCACGAGAAACACGAAACAAGAATATATCTAAAAACAAAGCTTCATGAACCTTTTAAATTGGAGCGAGGAGAGCGAATCGTTGATAGGCGCGATGCCACTAAGAGAGTAAGTAAGACTTTCGGCAAAATATATGATTTGGCCGTAAAAATATCGGAATCGCCATTAAAGTTTCATCCAGATTTTCACGAAGATAACATAGTAATCAGAAACTACAATAATGAGAATCGCCTTGTCATGATAGACTGGGACGGTAATATGTACGGAATGAAACGTCCTACGGATAATGTTGAGGCTGTTAAAATGATGTTACAAAGATATGTTGGATATGAGTTTATTCACAAAGATGACGTGTGATTATGTATGCATAATGTTGTTCGAGGAGTGGCGAGAGACCGAGCGCCAGCGCTCTTCAGATGCGCTCGAAGAAATGAAGCGCACTATTGAGACCAACAATGTATTTAGTGCACAATTCATCGTCTCTATGTTTGCCGATAGTTACGACCAAAATGCAATTTTGCAACTGAAAAAAAACGGGTTACATGCGTATGCTGATGCTCTGTTCGAACGGACATATCACCTGTACCGCCCTTCATCGTACTTTATTTAGTCGGCGAGTTCAACGTCGGACTTGAGCTGCACGTCTAGAATACATTATAGTTCTTCCTCGCGTCTTTGTTCAGCACGATGTGTCGAGCTGGGCGGTGCATCCCCTGTGTCTACCTTCTGGGCGCGGAGAGCATTTCCATCATTTTATGAAATTTTGCCAAGAGGTCCAGGTGGCCGCGCATGGCGACTGTGAGTTGCTTGCTCACTTGCCGGGCTGTCGCGCGGCCGTGCTTGAGCGACGCCAAAATAGTGAGGAACTGCTTGTAGTCTTCGGCCGGGAAGCGAGTTTTAACATCTTTCAGAAAGTTGACCGCCGATAATACGTGTTTCAAGGGCTTTCCAGGGAATCGGCTGGCGAGTTTCAGGTGCGAAGAAGCTTTGCTCGTGATGATGCGGTTACCCATTGTGCAGAGAGGAATGACTACAAACTGGCAAAAACGTCACCCATGGTCAATAAAAAAGGTTCGAAAACGTTATCCTCCGCGACGAAAGAAGCCCGCTTAGTCCGATTGGCTTCCTTATAGACGCTCCGCTTAATCTTGAGAACATGCTCCGGCCAAACCATCTGCCCCGCCTCCAGTAGCAGCTCTGTGAACGACTCGACCTCGCTCATCTCTGTTTGGAGACGGCCGCAGAGATCGTAGTCTTGTCTGGCAAACGCGTGGTCGAGACGGGCGGCAAGGCTGTCAGAGAGTTTCTTGAGCGACAGCACTTTACGGTAAGGCCATCTCACAACGCCGAGTCTCCGGCATCTCACTTTAAAGCAGGAGGTTCCCATGGAGAAGAACTTTGCTGCTTCTGTAATAGGAAGATCGGCGACGGACAGCAGCGTCGTTTTGTCGATGACCCTTGAGGCATCACGTTTTAGCGTCGAATGCCTGAACATGTTTTGTGGCGCGATAGTGCTGCTTGTAATGAATCTGGCACGTTATTAATATTCAAAATCTCCCTCGTTCCATTCTAACAAATCTTCTCCATCCAGCGCTTTACCACGCGGTTCCATTACGATCACGGTCAACCCCGACGTTTTGCGATTGCGGTCGTAAAAGGCATCGACGACTATTTTTGCCGCGTCCGCTGCGCTTTCGCTTAACGATTGACCGCGGAATGTTTTGGTCATGTCGACCCATTCCAGCATACTACGGACTCTCATCCGCGCTACACACTTCGGTTGATTTTCCATCCACTCGTATGGGTTCCTTGATCTAAGAACCGATATTTCCTCCCGGATATCTTCTTGGTCAAGTTGGGCGAGTTTTACTATTTTCATCGCAGCTTTGTAAAGTTTCGGTTTGAAACACCATACCTTGATGACAATATTGTTGACCGCCGAGACAATGACGTGTTTTAAGCCATCCGCCTGAAAGACCATGTAAGGGTACATCCGTTTCTTCTCAGCAAAGAGGTGTTTCAAACTGCGGATATGTGAAGCGCCACGTGTATGCATTTCTTTGTTATTCAATAAAAACCTTTCCAATTCAGTTTGAAACTGGTCCCTATCAAGCTCGGCAGTTGTGGAGGATTCAGTGACGCTTGACACAGACATGACGCTTGACTTTAGGGGCACGCCTTCTCGCTTTCCGCTTAGCCTATATATATAAATAGAAGCTGATATATATTGACAGACTATCTGAACATAAAATGAATAAACACGTCACCTCATTCTTCATCATCGGCGCGCTCTGCGTCGCTGACTTCGCGGCTTCGGCCGACGTAAATTACGCGGTATCGCTACACAGAAAAAGCACGCAGACTGAGGTCACTCGAATTAAAGATGCTTTCCCCGTCTCATCTCAAGTGTCGGTCGACACCTTTTATTATGTCTCCTTGAATGTCACTGGTGTCATCAAAGAACCAGAAACCGCCGCCGCTGGGCAAGCGACGACCTCGGTCTCCATGCTGAGCGATGACGCGGCCGTTATCGCGTATGAAGTCGCGGGCATCACCGATTACAAAGAAGAATCCGTTAAGCAAAGCGCTTTACAAGCGACGGGTCTCACATCAGCGAGAGTCACCCTGACAGTGACTTCGGTTTTTATTATCCGCGGCGTCGTGAAGTACTCTGATTCTCTCAGCATAGGCGAGATACGAGCGAGCATGTCTACCGATCTCAGCGTCCCAATTGGGAACGTTACCGTGTCGAATGAAGCTGCTGTCGCTGCCAGACGCAGCCTACTGGCCGATAAATTCTACAACGTCGCGGTGACCACGGATGATTTTGCGAAGGCAACGGACGCCAAAGACCAAATAACCGCCAAAATGAAAGAAGACAGCGCGGCGATTATAATCGTCGCAAAGGTGAAAACGAGGTTTATGAGCAAAACAACGGACAGTATGAAGGCGATTTTTACAGAGAAGCTGGCGTCCATGACCTCGGGCGAGCTGACGCAAAAGGTCAACGTTCAACTCACCGAGAGCGGCTCGTGGACATAGTATTATTTTACAAGATCGTCCACTACTCCAACGAAAGCTATGTGCGTCACGCAATCTCGGCCGCCGTAGTGAATAAAAACCGAAAACCCAGCCTCCGCCACAAAAAAAAGCCCAGGGGAGTTCTTTCCTAGCACTGCGAGTTTTTCTTGGCCTCTGAATTCTCCGGCTAAAAGTTTAAGTGTTACCGCGTTTCCTTTAGCCATTTTAACACGCGCGTAGAGCTCGAGCGTCACGCGCGCCCCCTCACTCACGCCGAATATCGGTGATAAATCGGTACCCGTATAAATTTCCAACTCGCCGGAATCAAGCTCTGCGAAGTGCATTTTGCACGTTTTCTTTTCCTGCGTTTCATCAAACACCTTATATTCCAAATAATATTCCACGCCGTACGTGGCCTCGTCGATGCACCACTCAGAAGCGCGCCGAGTTCGATCGGTTTCGTTCATCCCGTCTACCCAACCTTCGGGAAGTTTGAATTCCAAATCTTCTTTCGCATCGTCGTAACACGTCTCGACGCCGTAAGCGTGCCACTGTTTGGTGTACTCGGCATTTGCGCCGCCGAAGGTTTTGAGTAAATCACTCATCTTTTTGGAAATAGATATTTCAAGCTACGCGAGCGGTGTTAAAGTTTAACTGTTTGGCGACGCCTAGACTTAAGGCGTGACGCATGCTGTTTCTCATAATATGCATCTTTGAACTCGCGTTGGGAAGTTGCTTTTTCATGTCGTCGAAGAGAGTTTGCAGGTTGTCAATGGCACATTTCGCTTTGAAAGTCAAATCGTAAATTTGCTCGGTGTCTTCCAGCGCGTCACCGACTGGCAGTGTTATTTCGTGAAGAGCGTACGATTCTTTCACGGCGAGTTGAGCGGTTTTTCCTTCTGCCATGAACTCGAACCCCCAGAGCAGTGCTAGCTCCAGTTTATCAACGGATGTCTTCGGTTCGACGTCTTCTGGGCTGCTGTCGGTGTCTTCCGCTTCGGATTCCTCTTCAGATTCTTCTGCCAACTCCTCCTCAGATTCTACGTCTGATTCTTCACACTCCACCTCCTCCACCTCCTCTTCCTCCTCCGATTCTTGCACGTCGTCGCCCTCGGACTCCTCTTGATCGTCTAGCCGGCGCTTGCCCATATTGGCGAGAGTAGATAAAGTGATAATGGTATTATTATTGTCTATTTGCAGTTAAGAGTACGCGCGTATATAAAACGCTAGTGAACGTACTCGTCAAATGGAGTGCATCATTCGTATGTTCTCGGAGGACAAGCGGCGAGCCGCAAAGGTGTTTTACATCGAAGGCAACGTCGGCGTCGGCAAGACGCAATGCGCGTCGTCGATATGTAAAATGCTCCGCGAGAAGGACGTAAAACCGTTGTTAATTGAAGAGAACGTCGCAGAGTTCGCCTCCTCGTGCGGCGCGTTGAAGGGACACTTAAAGCGCGAGGCTCAACTACGGAACGTGACAGCGGGTGAGTGGGACGTGGTGCTCGTGGAGCGGCACCCCACGACGACGCTGGAAGTGTTCGACGAATCGGCTGAAACGCGCGAACTATACGACGCCTTGCACGAGATGTCCGGATTCCTGAAGAATCCTGAAAATACGATATACATAAAGAATAGTCCGCGCGCGTGCAGAGACCGCGCGCGCGTGCGGCGTCGGCAGGGCGAATGTGATTTTGATGAGACGTTGTTTGAAGCGTGGCACGGCAAACTTGAGAATATGATGACCAAACGGATAGCGCTAGGGGGTAAGGTTTTTATTTTTGATGCTTTTGGAGGAGACGCTCATCAACTATCCGCATCAATAATTAGTTGCATGGGGTACTAGTCTATTGCTTTAAAACTATTCAAAATGAACGATAATTCCAACATCATCCAGGCCATGTTTGACGATATGTCTCTGCGCTTCTCCACGTCGCACGATGTTCAGTGTTTCAACGGAAACCTGAGAGTGGCCACGATGTGTTCTGGGACAGAATCGCCTCTCCTGGCTCTCGATATGCTGTCGAAGGCTCTTTCTAAAAACCACGACGTGAAGCTCAACGTTCAACACGTATTCAGTTGCGAGATCGAGCCTTTCAAGCAGGCGTACATCGAGCGCAACTTCGCGCCGGCTTTGCTCTTCCGTGACATCCGGGAGCTCGGCGACGACACCGCCACCACGGCTTACGGCGCCGTAGTGAAAGTTCCGGGAGACGTTGACGTTTTGGTGGCGGGCACCTCTTGCGTCGATTACTCGGCTCTGAACTTGCATCGCAAGGAGTTGGAAGCCAACGGAGAGTCCGGTCAAACGTTCCGCGGCATGTTGGCGTGGGTTGATAAACATTCGCCGCCGGTGGTCATATTGGAGAACGTGTGTCAGGCGCCGTGGGACAAGATGCAGAAGATGTTTGAAGCTCGGGGATACGTATGCTCTCGCGCCCGCGTCGACGCCAAAAAGTATTACTTACCGCAAACCCGCATGCGAGTGTATATGGTTGCCATCAAGGGCTCTGGTAACAACGCCGGCAGCAAATGGAACTCGTGCATGAAGTCGCTGGAGGCGCCCCTGAACACGAATCTCGAGGAGTTTCTTTTGCATCCTGACGACTGCCGGGTTGATGAGCTGAAAGGAAGGTGTCTGAAGAGACCTCGGGTGACGCTCGACTGGGGCAGGTGTCACTCGAGACACGTAAAGTGCCGAACAGATGAACGGCTCGGAGACGATACGCCGTACTCACGCTGGACGCTCGGCTGTGCGCTGCCAGATTACGCTTGGGGCGATTGGGCAAAGTTCCAGACTGACCGGAAGCTGGATCTAATGGACATACACTATCTGCGCGCCGCCAAGAAAAGTGTGGACGCGACGTCCAAGTCACTCATATGGAATCTTCAGCAGAACGTCGACCGAAGCAGCAACACCGGAGGTCAACGTCAACTATACGGCGTGGCGCCCTGCTGGACGCCGAGCATGATTGGGTTCTCTACGATTCGCGGAGGACTCGTGATGGGGTTAGAAGGCCTTAGTTTGCAGGGAATCCCGGTGAATTCCATCTCGCTCACAAAGGAGACGGAGGTGCAATTATCAGACCTAGCCGGAAACGCTATGTCGACCACCGTGGTCGGCGCGGCGTTGCTTTCCGCGCTCTGGGTCAACAAAACGTGTCACGGGGCACCTCTGTGCCAAACCGCGAGGCGCGGCCTGCCGCAAATAATTACAGACGGTTCGCATCTGCGCGCCGTGGACATGACCAGCCGGCAACAGAGGACGCCCGGAGAGATGATACGCCTGGCTCGTCTGACGCACCGAACGTGCGCCTGCGAAGGCCGCGACGAAAGGTGCGAGCATTTGCTGCGATGTAGTTCTTGCGGACATACCGCGTGCTCCTCGTGCGGCGTAAACCCCAAACACGACTACCGCGCCATCGAGCATCACGAATCGAAAGATGTACGGGCATTCAGAACAGGTATCGTCAAGTGCGTGCCGATGAAACTCGAACTGGCCAACCGGGTCTTTGTCTTTCAAAACGTCATCCGCGGTCGTTTCTGGAGAGCGGTTTACGCGTCCGACGACTCGGGATGGGCTCTTGAGTTGGCGTTTGACGAGGACACCGCCGCTACGTGGAGAATCTTCCAGGGCGGCAAATGCCTGGCTCGCGCGACCGTTGCGGACGATTCCTCTAGTTTCGTCGAACCGACTACTTGGAGTATGGCGCGGTCCACGTTGGCGGAAATTCAAGTCATCGGCAAGGGTCATCTTGTTGATTCTTGGCACGCGAGAATCGGACTAAAAAACAACAAAAGTGGCAACAGCAGATGGTCCCGGTACGAAATCGTGGGACCCGAGTGCGTCGCCGGGACGTACGATTG
>Ga0307489_10002671_pt1 | contig 11930 bp, 23 predicted proteins | sample SB12metaG_FD_202247 | JGI IMG/M metagenome (GOLD analysis project Ga0307489, IMG submission 202247) | Sea-ice brine microbial communities from Beaufort Sea near Barrow, Alaska, United States - SB 1.2 | ecosystem: Environmental > Aquatic > Marine > Coastal | place: USA: Alaska | collected...
TTTCGGCTCAACGTAAGCACAACATGTGGGATACGTTGGGTGCATGATTCTGCCCCAGTCTATTAGACAGGGGGACACTGGGAGGTGTGATCAAATTGGCTGAGGTTGAGCTGAAAAGTAGTCGAGTGTAAGCCCCTGGCCTGAGGCTGGGTCACTCGCACGTGCTGGGGCAGTGCACTCCGGTGCCCGCCGTCGCCGCCGTGTCACCCGCCGCCGCCACCGAGGGCGCGCCCCTCACCATCACAGGGGCGGACTTCCGACCGTCCGAGGAGGCGCGCTGCCGCTTCACGCTCCCCAGCAGCGGTACGGCCCGGCATATCTCGCCGCCACGTCATCGACATGCGTATCCGAATCTTGTTTCTTGACTCGACTGGCATCCCAGCACGGGATGAGCAACACCTTTTATTTATTTCTTTTATAACGTTCATCGAGCCCCAAGGCGCTTCACATGGTGAGCTTAACCTGCAAGGCCCTAGGCGGCGGCGGCACGCGATACGCGCCGGCCACGGTGACGGCCGGCGTGGAAGGCACGGCGAGCTGCACGCTGCCGGCCGACCTCCTGAGTGCCGCGGCCGGCAGCGGCGTCACGGCAGACGCGCAGGTGGAGGCAGGGGCTTACACTGATCGACTTTTCGGCTCAAATTAAGCGCATTCTGTGGGATAGGGTGCATTTAGGGGTTGTTTACGGGGTGTTTAGGAGGTGTCAGGGGGTATTGAGGAGTATCAGGGGGTGTCCAGGGTGTATTTTGTGTAAGAAACGGCTCAGGTTGAGCTGAGAAGAGGACGAGTGTAAGCCCCTGGGTGGAGGTGTCCATCGCGATGTACGGAGACGACTTTTACGACAAACACACGGTTGCCGCGGGGTCTTACGCGGCTGTGAAGATCGCCGTCGGGTGCGCCGCCGGCTTCGCGGCAGGGGCTTACAGTCGTCCACTCTTCAGCTCAACTTAAGCGCCTTCTGTGTGACAGGGGGTGCAGTTAGGGTTTGTTTCTGGGGTGTTTCAGGGGTGGTAGGGGGTATTCGGGGTGTTTAGGGTGTCCTTTTGTGTAAGCAACGGCTCAAGTTGAGCTGAATAGTGAAAGAGTATGAGCCCCTGCTTCGCGGGCGAGCGCTGCGAGTTCGGCGACGCCGCGCTGTGCGGCGGGCACGGCGCGGCGACGGACGCCGGCGCGTGCGACTGCGCGGACGGTTGGGCGGGTGACCAGTGCCAGCACGACGGGGCGGTGTTGTGCAACTGGCCGGAGGCAGGGGCTTAAACTCGCTCACTTTTCAGCTCAACTTAAACCGTGTCTGACACACAAAAACACCCTACACACTCTAAACACCCCCTGACACCCCCTAAACACAGGCTACCGAACCCCTCCGCGCACCCCCTATCCCATAAACAGGGCTCAACCCCCTATCCCATAAACAGCGCTCAAGTTGAGTTGAGAAGTGAACGAGTGTAAGCCCCTGGATGGAGGCGGGAAACGCAACGGCCGACGGGGCGTGCGCGTGCAGGTCCGGGTTTCAGGGTGACAGCTGTCAATCCAGGGTGGAACAGTTCCGGGTGGCGAGGTGGGCGCAGGGGGTCATTGCCGGGTCGGTTGTCCTGGTCGTCGGCGCTGTGGTGTTCATCTGGTACATGATCCGGAAGGAGCGCCGGGGCGAGCCGCTGTTCGTCAGCCTCACGCAGCCGCTCATGGCGGGCGACGCCGGCGACGAGCAGCGCGGCGGCGGCGACGGCGGCGGCGGGGGAGGGTTCGGGGGCGGGAAGGTCATAGGCAGCGGAGGGGGTGTTACAGACGGAGACACGGAGTCCACGACGCTGGACATGGCTGCCGCGGTAGGGCCCGGCAAATACTGAGATCATTACAGGGTGGCATTTGATAAAAAAACCGAGGATCGGCAAATGCGTTGGATTTCGTGACCGGGGGCAATATTTGGTTTGTCCCTATACCCTGGAACGCACGCAGGGCCCCAGGAGCCAGCGACGGGTCCGCGGCAGCGGCCCCGACAGCGCGTTCGCGGGCGGAAGACTCTTCGGAAGCGGGGGCGGGAAACACGCCGGGGCAATGGCAAAGTCCGCCGGTTACAGCGAGCAATGGGACGACTTGGGGCGGGGGTCGGATGACGGAGGTGGATTGGACTATGCGCCGGCGGGGGCTCTGCCGATGATGCCCGGGGAGGGTCCCGCGCCCGAGCTGGAGATGTCGGCGCTGGGCGAGACGCAGGGGACGAAGCTCGAGAACGGGCGCTCCGAGCCCGGCCGCTACGTGTGAGGCGGCGGCACGGCGCGGGGGTGACCTCACGCCGGCGCGCTCTGGGTTTAGGGTTTATGGTTTAGGGTTTTTGTAAACCCTAAACCCTGGGCGCTACGTGTGAGGCAGCCGGACGGCGGCCCTCGCGGTTGCTTATATGACTCCCAACCACTAGCCCTTAATCGTTGTTATTTGACCCTTAGGGTCTACGCACATTGGAGCGCCTATCTCATCTTTCAATAAGGTTGGATTTGTCGGATTCATTGTGAATTATTTATCTATATGTAATTACAACTAAAACTGTTCACAAAATGTTCACAAACGCATCGCATCTCACGCGGGGGCAATCCAATTCAACACTCACGCCGCGTGGCAGTCCGTGTGTGTCACGCGGTGACCTCGAGCTTCTCGAGCAGCTGCGTGGCGTAGCTCGGGCTGTAGTACTGCACGATCTCCTCGGGGTAGCGGCGCAAGTTGAATCTGAAAGCAAAGTTTGAAAGCGGTCCATCACACTTCAGTTTCAAGCGCTGAAATTCGGGCGTGCTTTCAACTCGGGTTTTGATACTGGCAACCTGCACCGCCCTACCTCGGGGTAGCAGCTCTTGATGATGTCCACGTACTCCTTGATGTAGCGGCGCAAGTTGAAGTTGAAACCACAACTTGAAAGCAGTCTATCGCATATGGGTTTCAAGCGTTGAATGGTGCATAGGGGGCTTCCGCCATTTATGAGAGTGAGGAAATAACGGGTCGTAGGGGGCCTGCCCCACTTATGAAACCAACTCGCTTTCAACACGGGTTTCAGCTGGTTTCAACCTACACCGCCCTACCTTGAGCGCGGTGCCGCTGCCGGCGTCAAGCGCCTGGCACGCGCCCAGGCCGCCGGAGGTGACGAAGTCGTGGCGCCCCGCGGGGTCGTTGGGCAGCACCTTGCTGATCTGCTGCAGCACGAACTTGACCACGTCGCCCGGCAGGTCACGCTCCCGCGCCCAGGGCCCTCACCATTTTGTTTCATTCCGTTTAAACCAGGTGCTTACCACCACTACTTTTGTCAGCTCAACTTTAGCTCAATGTTGAGCCGTTTGCTCCTTGAATCATTAAACCAGGTGAGTGATCCCACTGCCATACCCTCAGGAATCCCAAGTTCCAGCTGAACGTAATACTTAGGGAAGGCCCTGAGCTCATAAGCTTAAGTTTGCGGTATCATTTTGAGTGGAATAACTCAAGTGGTTTCGGGGACAAACAGCTATCCCGTCATCCATCTTGAAAACTCAAGGATGCACAACAGCCGATTTTAAGGATTTCTGAGGTGAGGGCCCCGCCTGGAGCGTCCTGTCGAGCGCGGAGAGGTCGGTGAGCTTCTCGATGATGAACTTGAGCGCGCGCGTGCACTTGGTCTTCAGGTCCTCCGACGACGCATCCAGGGTGTAGCGGCGCAAGTTGAAATTGAAAGCGTAATTTGAGCAAAACTGAAAGCAGTTTATAACGTTTAGTTTCAAGCGCTTACTTCCAGGCGCTTTCAACGTGGGTTTCATAGAGTACATCTGCACCGCCCTACCAGGGACCCCACGGCCACCAGCTTGGTCAGCACGCCGGCGTCCGCCACCGCCTTGGTGAAGCGGCGCAGGTTGAAATTGAAAGCAAAGTTTGAAGCGGTTCAACATACTTCAGTTTGAAACGCTTAGTTCCAGGCGCTTTCGCCGTGGTTTTAATAATGTCAATCTGCACTGCCCTACCTTGGCGTGGTCCGGTGTGTGGCGGCCGATCTGCCCCAGGCTCCACGCGCTGGCGGACTTGATGTGGTCCTCCGGCTCCTCCACCAGCGCGGCGAACAGCGGCGCCACGCCCTTGGACCAGGGGCTTACACTCGTCCATTTTTCAGCTCAACGTAAGCGCTTTCTGTGGGTTAGGGGGTGCATTGAGGAATTGTTTAGGGGTTATTTTGCGGGTATTAAGGAGGTGTCGGGGGGTGTTGGGGGGTGTGCAGGGTATATTTCGTGTCAGATACGGCTCAGGTTAAGCTGAAAAGTGGACGAGTGTAAGGCCCTGCCTTGGAGGCGATGACAGCTGTGGCCAGTGTCTCTGAGAAGGCGGCGATGTAGCCCAGCGCCATGATGCCCGGCAGCCGGTTGTTGCTCTCCGACTCGTTCACGTAGTCCACCAGCGCCGCCACGCCGCCGTTGCTCACGATGAGTTGCGCCAGCTCTGGCGTGTGCTTGGCAACCTCGCGGATGGCCGTCGCCCAGGGGCCCACACTCGTCCACTTCTCAGCACAACTTGAGCCGTGTCTGACACAAGGAAACACCCTACACACCCTAAACACCCCCTGAACACGGGCTACACAACCTCTACGCGCAGCCCCCATCCCATACAAAGCGCTCAAGTCGAGCTGAAAATTGGACGAGTGTAAGCCCCTGCCGTCGCTGCGTGCTTGCGCACAAACCCGTCCACATCCTTGAGGCACATCAGAATGTTGGGGAACACCTCCGCTTCCACCACCACCTCGGCCAGGTCGACCGAGTGCTTGGCGATCTGCCCCAGCGCCGCGCACACCTGCCGCTTCAGCTTGGCGTCGGGGCTCACGATGAGCGGCGCCAGGTACCAGGGGCTTACACTCGTTAACTTTTCAGCTCAACTTGAGCTGTGTCTGACACACACAAAACACCCTACACACCCTAAACACCCCCTAACACCCACTTGACACGGGCTACTCAGCCCCTACGCGCACCCCTTATCCCATACAAAGCGCTTAAGTTGAGCGGAAAAGTGGATGGGTGTAAGCCCCTGCCAGGTACGCCACGGCGCCGGCGTCCACCACCGCCTGCGCCATCTCCGGCGTGTGCTTGGCGATGTCCGACAGGCTTGACGCCGCGATGCGCTTCAAGCTCAGCTCGGGCTCCTGCACGCACAGCACCAGCAGCGGTACGGCGCCCGCCTCCACCACCGTGGTGTAGCGGCACAAGTTGAAATTGAAAGCAAAAGTTGACAGCAGCATATCAGACTTCCCTTTTAAGCGCTTAGTTCCAGTCGGTTTCATTGTGGGTCTGATAGGGTCAGCCTGCACCGCCCCACGGTGGCCGCCAGCTCCGCGTTATGGCCGGCGATGTACCCCAGCGCCCATGCCGCGGACTCCTTCACCCCCGGGTCAAACTCCTCCAGGCAGGGGCTTACACTCGTCCACTTTTCAGCTCAACTTGAGCGCTTTGTATGGGACAGGGGTCACGCGTAGGGGTTGTGTAGCCCGTGTTAATGGGGTGCTAGGGGGTGTTTATGGTGTGTAGGGTGTTTTTATGTTTCAGACACGGCTCAAGTTGAGCTGAAGAGTGGACGAGTGTAAGCCCCTGCCTCCAGGCATTGCACCAGCGAGTCCAGCGCCCCCGAGTCCACCACCGCTTGCGCCAGCGGCGGCGAGTGCTTCGCCACCGCGCGCAGCACGAACGCCGCCGCTTGCTTGTAGAACCGGTTCTGCTCTCACACCAGGGTCTGCCTGGATTCGCTCGCCGCGTCATAGGAATGCCATGTATAAACTCAATTAACGAGGGCTGACGAAAATGCGTTTGACGATGTGGCGTAGGCGGCGGTGTCTGGCGGGGGCAGGCCCCGCCTGACAGGCTGTATACCAGCTGCGGCAGGATCTCGTTTGACACCACCGCCTCCGCCAGGTGGTCGCTGTAGTTGGCCAGGCGCCCCAGAGCGATCGCCGCGGACTGCTGGATGCTGCGAGACACAAGTTGCGTGAGGAGGGGGAATGAAACGAGGTCAGTCAAGGCTCAAGTCACCGAACCGATTCGAAAGCGGAACCCCCGGCAATTACGACGCGGCGGTGACGGGACAGGGGCGTCGACGCCCGTCGCTCGCGGTCGCGTGGCGGTCACGCGCTCTGGTCGAAGTGCACCCCAGCGCTCCTGCGTGGATCCGGACGCGCTGGGCCCGTTCCCACGCTGATTCCCGCTTGCCCCCACGACCTCCCATGAACCTCCCTTGGGGGGGAAAGCAATATTCCCAATTCGACTTGCTGGCTCCCCGACTCCCACCTTCCTGGGCGAAGGAGAGTGAACGCCACAGCGGGGGCGTCGCGCAGCTTCGGAGGTGCGCGTTTCGCGGGTTGAGGTTACAAGCTCACCTAGGGACGTTGTCGAGGAGGAGCGGGCGCAACAGCGCCATCACCCCCGCGCTCTGCATCGGCTCGATGTTCTGCGGCCGCGTCGCCAGTTCCGCGACCGTCTGCACGAACGTGACCCGGTCCTTCTGGTACTTCTCGAACACCTGCAGCACCGCGCGGGTGGACGACATGCTGGACGGTCGGGGCTGTATCTCCTGCCTAAGGCCTAGAGAGACTACGGCGGCGACGACGGGGCGACGCGCGACGAACGAATGACCTTGAAATGCTCTGCGAGCTATTTTGGGAGCGCTTGGGAGTCTGAACTATGCCCCCCCTGATTTAATGCGGCCGGATACCCCTCATTGTGTGCGGCCGGACACCCATCATTTGGTTATCGAGAACCGACCCCTTCATTTCGCGCGCGCACGTGGCGCTCCACATGCCTTTGTCCCAAGCTTGCCTTTATAATGTGCAGCGCGCCTGCGATGATGGTAGGGCCTGCAGCGGAACACCTCTTGGTCAACACCCAGCAGTTCGAGTGCCCCTTCCGCCCCCGCTTGAACCCACGCTTTGTTTGCCAACACGACGACGCGACTGTTTAGATGCCAAACAAGTGGTATTGAAATGCCGTGAAGTTCCCTTCCCCGAGGCTTCCCTCTGCGCCGCCCCGGTCGCCCGGCCCACCGCCGGCCCCTCCACCCGCCGCCCCTCCACCCGCCGCGCCGCCACCACCGTCCGCTGCAACGCTGCCGCGGACACCCCCGCCACCGTTGTCGGAACCAACCCCCTGGCGGGCCTCTCCCTGACCAACGTGAGCGGCGAGGCGATGCTTGTGCCATGGTGGCCCGCCGACCAGACCGTGGTCGTCGCCTTCCTGCGCCACTTCGGCTGAGTGTTCTGCTGGGAGCACGCCGCCGCGCTCGCTGCTGCCAAGCAGGGCCTCACACATGTTACTAATTCTCAGGCAGCACTTGTAGCACGTCCCTGAAACCATTCGAGATGTTTGAGAGTTTGTACCCCGCTGACCCGCCAGCCCGCGTTGCACATCCACAAGATGCTCAAGTTGCGCTGAAACGTGTCTCACGTGAGGCCCTGGCGCGAGGCCGCAGCTGGACGCGGCCGGCGTGCTCCTCATCGTCGTCGCCGTCGGAACCCCCGAGAGCGCTCAGAATTTCTCCGACAGTCTGCCGTTCCCCGCCGAGAACATATACGTGGACCCGTCGCGCGCGGCGTACCGCGCTCTGGAGTTCCATGGTAGGGGCTTACACTCGTCCACTTCTCAGCTGAACTTGAGCCGTGTCTGACACAAGAAAACACCCTATACACCCTAAACACCCCTTTAACACGGGCTACACACCCCCTACGCGCACCCCCTATCCCATACACAGCGCTCAAATTGAGCTGAAAAGTGGATGAGTGTAAGCCCCTGTTCCACGGCGACCTGGACGGCACGGAGGGGATCTTCTTCGACCCCAAGGCAGGGGCTTACACTCGCTCACTTCAGAGCTCAACTTGAGGACCTTCGGGAACACATTGCTCACGTTAGAGCTCAACTTGAGCACCTGGGGACACATCCACGGGTTGGTTTGGGTTGTTTGGGGGATAAAGTGAGCTTAAGTTGAGCGGAAAGGGGCAAGGTAAGCTCAAGTTCAGCGGAAATGGGAACGCGTGTAAGCCCCTGCCCCAAGGTGGTGGAGGCTGTGCGGCGGCTGTTCTTCACGAAGGTGACCGGCGAGCGCATCAAGGAGCGCGGCACGGACGGCCTCAAGGCGGCCATGAAGAACTACACGTTTATAAACCCGCCCAAGCCCATCGACAGCGTGCAGCAGGGCGGCATGATGGTGTATAAGGGGCAAGGTCTTACATTCGTCCCCTGTTCGGCTCAACTTGAGCGCTTTTTATGGGATAGGGGTTGCGCGTAGGGGTTGCGTAGCCCGTGTTGAGTGGGTGTTAAGGTGTGTTTTGGGTGTGTGGGGTGGGTTTGTGTGTCAGAAATGGCTCAAGTTGAGCTGAGAAATGGACGAGTGTAAGCCCCTGACAAGGGGCACGAGGCGGTGTACCTGCGCCGCGACGAGGCCACAGCGGACCACGCGCCGCTCGCCGAGGTAGGGCGGTGCAGGTTGACCCTATCAAACCCACGGTGAAAGCGCCTGGAACTAAGCGCTTGAAACGAAAATGTGATGGACCGCCTTCAAATTTGCTTTCAATTTCGACTTGCGCCGCTACACCGAGGTCATGCAGGTCATCGCCTCCAACGGCGCCGACGCTGCTGCACCGGCGTAGTGCTATGTGCGGCCTGACAGTCGTTCCCCGACTGTGTACTCATAGTGTACTAGTGTAACAGTGCGCACTCGCGGGTGGTGGGCAACGCACGCGGCGAGCGTGTCATCATCCTCGGTATCTCGTCCCACCACCTCAGCAAGTGGCGACGAGCGTGACGCCGCGGCTCGCAAGCCCGACTCCTAGGAGCGGGACGGGCCGCGCGCTGAAAATCTGCCGAAGGTCATGAGACGGTCGCCGACGCTCTACCCCGCATTAAATAGAACACCATCATTTTCGGTAGCGTTCGAAATCGATCAGAGATAGCTTTATTAGAAATTGTGAGCATAATGTTCACTCAATCAAAACAGGCAGAGCTTATTCAAAATCGCTCTAGTAGGCCTTGGCGAAGATGCACACCTCGGTGGCCGGCACGCCCGTCATGAGGCAGGCGTGCGGGCCCGCGGGCTGGTCGAAGGGGAAGCAGCGGATGGTGGCGCCCGTCTCCTCCTTCACCGTCACCTCCATCGCGTCGCTGCCCTCCCACCAGGGGCTCACACTCGTTCACTTTTCGGCTCAACTTGAGCGCTGTGTATGGGATAAGGGGTGTGCATGTGGGGATCGTTTCGCGGGTGTTTAGGGGGTATTAGGGGGTGTCTAGAGTGTGTTATGTGTCAGACACGGCTCAGGGTGAGCTGAAAAGTGAACGAGTGTCAGCCCCTGCCTCCCAGCCGCCCCGCGCCCACTTCCCCGCCGCGATGGCGGCCTTCAGCTCATCGTACGAAGTGACGTCCACGATGTTGGAGTCGCGGAACGCCCGCGCCTCCTCCAGCAGCGCCGCCTGCACCCAGGGGCTTACACTCGTCCACTTCTCAGCTCAAACTGAGCCATTTTTGAAACAAAAACTCACTCTGCACACCCCCTAATACACCCAAACACCCCCTAAACACCGCCTAAACACCCCCTTAATGCACCCCCTATCCCACACCAAGTGCTCAAGTTGAGCTGAAATGGGAACGAGTGTAAGCCCCTGCCTGCACCTCACCCAGCACGCCGCTCACCTTGGCCGCCAACGCCGCCGGCTCCACCGATACCCCGAGCTCCTTACCCTCCTTGCCCGGGCGGTCACGCCGCGCCACCACGCACGCCGCCGCCGCCACGTCCTTGGTATAGCGGCGCAAGTGAATTTTGAAAGCAGACGTTGAAAGCGGTTACTGATATTCTAGTTTGGAGCACTGGAACCGTAGGCGCTTTCAACACGGGTTTTGAAACTGCCAACCTGCACCGCCCTACCTTGGGGCCCACCTCGATGCGGATCGGCACGCCCTTCATCTCCCAGTGGTTGAACTTCCAGCCCGGGGTGTTACGATCGTCGTCGTCCAGCTTCACGCGCACTCCCGCCCCCTTGAGCGTGGCCACGATGGCCGCCGCCGCCGCCGCCACCTCTACCTTATCCTTGTTCTTCTGCGCGATGGGCACCACCACCACCTGGTGTAGCGGTGCAAGTTGAAATTGAAAGCAAAGTTTGAAAGCGGAACATAATAATTCAGTTTCAAGCGCTTAGATACAGGCAGGTTCAACTTGGGTTTGATAGGGTCAACGTGCACCGCCCTACCTGGACGGGCGCCAGGTTGGGCGGCAGCCGCAGCCCCTGGTCGTCGCCGTGCGTCATGATGATCCCGCCAATGAGCCGTGTGCTGACCCCCCACGACGACTGGTGCACGAACTGGATCTTGCCCGCATCGTCAAGGAAACTGGTGTCGAACGCCTTGGAGAAGTTCTGGCCCAGGTTGTAGTGGCGCAAGTTGAATTTGAAAGCAGGAGTTGAAAGCAGTACATCACAATTTAGTTTCAAGCGCTTAGTTCTAGGCGGTTTCAACTTGGGTTTGATAGGGTCAACCTGCACCGCCCTACCAGGTTGTGGCTGGTGCCCGCCTGCAGCGCGCGTCTGTCGCCCATCATGGCCTCGATGGTGTACGTGGCGTTGGCGCCGGCGAAGCGCTCCACGCTGCTCTTGCGCCCCACCACCAGGGGCTTACACTCGTTCCCTTCTCAGCTCAACATGACCGCTTTTTATGATATAGGGGGTGCGCGTGGAGGTTGTGTAGCCCATGTTAAGGGGGTGTGAGGGGGTGTTTAGGGTGTGTAGGGTGTTTTTGTGTGTCGGACACGGCTCAAGTTGAGCTGAAAAGTGGAGGAGTGTAAGCCCCTGCCCACCACCACCGGCATCGCCGCCATCTCCTCCGCGAACTCCCGGTACACGTTGATCATCTGCACCGCCATGGTGAAGCGGCGCATGTTGGATTTGAAAGCAAAATCGAAGCAAAATTGGAGGCAGATTCTCATATTTTAGTTTCAAAGCACTTAGATCCCGGCGGTTTCAACGTGAATTCGATAGGGTGAACTTGCACCGCCTTACCATGGCCTCGCCCTCCTCCGCTGTGGCGTGCGCCGTGTGCCCCTCCTGCCACAAGAACTCCAGCGTGCGGATGAACGGCCGCGTGCGCATCTCCCAGCGGTCAGGGGCTTACACTCGTCAACTTTTCAGCTCAACTTGAGCGCTTTGTATGGGATAGGGGTAGCGCGGAGGGGTTGTGTAGCCCGTGTTAAGGGGGTGTTAGGGGGTGTCCAGGGTGTGTACGGTGGTTTCTTGTGTCAGACCCGGCCCAAGTTGAGCTGGGAATTGGACAAGTGTAAGCCCCTGCCAGCGGTGCACGTTAGCCCACTGGTTCATGAGCAGCGGCAGGTCGCGGTAGGACTGGATCCAGGGGCTCAGACTCGTCCACTGTTCAGCTCTACCTAAGCCGTTTTGGTCACACCTCCCCGTGTCCCCCTGTCTAATAGACTGGGGGGAAATCATGCACCCAACGTATCCCACAAAATGTGCTTACGTTGAGCCGAATAGTGGACGAGTGTCAGCCCCTGCCTGGATCCACTGCGCGAACATGTGGTTGACTATGGTCTCCGACGTGGGCCGAACCACCAGCGGCTCCTCCAGGTTGTAGCGGCGCAAGTTGAGTTTGGAAAGCAAAGTTTGCAGGCGGTTATTTATATTATGGTATCAAGCTCTTAGTTCCAGGCGCTTTCAACATTGGTTTCATCGGTTCAACCTGCACTGCCCTACCAGGTCCTTGCCGCCGCCCTTGGTGTAGTGGTGCAAGTTGAATTTGAAACCAAAGCTTGAAAGCAGTTTAACATATTTTACTTTCAAGTGCATGGATCCAGGCGCTTTCAATATGGGTTTGATAGGGGCAACCTGCACCACCCTACCTTGGTGACCAGCGCCAGCTCGGGCGCGAACCCCTCCACGCAGGGGCTTATACTCGTCCAC
>Ga0307489_10002672_pt1 | contig 11930 bp, 17 predicted proteins | sample SB12metaG_FD_202247 | JGI IMG/M metagenome (GOLD analysis project Ga0307489, IMG submission 202247) | Sea-ice brine microbial communities from Beaufort Sea near Barrow, Alaska, United States - SB 1.2 | ecosystem: Environmental > Aquatic > Marine > Coastal | place: USA: Alaska | collected...
ACCTGTGCACTGACCTGTGTACTGACCTGTGTACTGACCTGTGTACTGACCTGTGTACTGACCTGTGTACTGACCTGTGTACTGACCTGTGTACTGACCTGTGTACTGACCTGTGTACTGACCTGCGTACTGACCTGTGTACTGACCTGTGTAGTGCTCTACCGTAAGCTGCTGAGGTACTCCGCGCTGAGCAATGGAACCCGCACGGCGTGGACCCTGCGTGGAGGTCCCGTGCACTGCCTGTGCCTGTCGCCGGACAACGCGCGGCTGTACAGCGGCGGCAAGGACGGCGCCGTGCGCGCGTGGGACCACCTGGAGGGGGGGCGCTGCACGCTCACCATGTCGGGGCACACGGCGGCGGTGTGCGCTCTGGCGGCAGACCCCGGTGGCGCGCGCCTCTACTCGGCGGGCCTGGACAACACCGTGCGGTAGGCCCGTCATCAGATATCGCCCACAACGTCATCCGACGCATTGTGGACCCTCGATTCTTCAGGTAAATGCCATCCTTCGCCAGGTAAATACTTGCCTGTGACGTGGCGCAGCATCTGCCAGGCCGTACCGTGTGGATCTGGGTGCTAACCGACGGCAGCTGCCTCCGTTGCACCAACCTGATGTCCATGATGCACGAGGACCGGCAGAGTTACTATGTGAACCCGCAGCGCGCGTACTCGCACTCCTTCGCGATGACGCAGCAGAAAGTGTACGGCATGGCGCTGAGCCACGACGCGCGGACGTGTTTCGCCGGGTGCAGCGATAAGGATATCAAGGTGTGGGACACCCGCACGGGCACGTTGAAGCTGGCGCTCAAGGGCCACGAGGGTCCCGTGGGGGCCATGGCAGCCTTCCACACATGGCACACCCGGGTGGTGACGGGGTCGGGCAGGGACTCACACTCGTCCACTTTTCAGCTCAACGTAAGCACCTGTTGAGGGACCCCCTGGGTGGTTGCAGTGGTTCAGTGATCCAAAACGGATCAGGTTGAGCTGAGAAGTTGACGAGTGTAAGCCCCTGGGGTCGGGCGACGCCACGCTGCGGGTGTGGGACCTAGCCGTCAACCGCTGCGACTGCGTTATGGAGGGACACAGCGCGCCGGTGCTGGCCATCGTCATCTCCTCGGACGACCGCCGGTTGGACCTCACACATGTTGCTCGCCACGTCATAGGATGCCATGCAACTCAAGACATTTTTGGATAACGCGGCGAGCAATGTCTGCCGGGCCCTAACGGCCGGGTCTATTCCGCGTCCAGCGACAACTCAATCCGCATCTGGGTGGTGACGATGACCACCCTGGGCGAGTGCACAGCAGGGGCTTACACTCGTAAACTTTTCTTCTCAACTTGAGCGCTTTCTGTGGGACAGGGGGTGCGTTTAGGGGTTGTTTAGGGGGTGTTTAGGAGGTTTCAGGGGGTATTAGGGGGTATTATGGGGAATGGAGGGTGTATTTTGTGTCTGAAACGGCTCAGGTTGAGCTGAAAAGTGGACGAGTGTAGGCCTCTGGTGCACGGGAACGGAGCACCGCGTAATGATGAACTGCCACCAGGGGCACATAGTGCGCGGCCTGGCCATCAGCCGAGCGGTGCCGGGCAGGGGCTTACACTCGTCCACTTTTCAGCTCAACCTGAGCCGTTCCTGACACAAAATACACCATAATTACCCCCTACAAACCCTTCACACCCTAGAAAACACCCCCAAAACAGCCCCTACATGCACCCTCTATTCCACAGAAAGCGCTCACGTTGAGCCGAGAAGTGGACGAGTGTAAGCCCCTGGTGCCGGGCACGGGCAGCATCAACTTCGGCATCCTCTTCTCAGGCGGGGAGGACCACGCGGTGCGGGTGTGGCGCGCCAACGACAGCCACCCGCTGTGCACGCTGCGGGGCCACACCGACTGGGTCACCGCACTGGTCATCTCCCACGACAACAATGCAGGGGGGGGTTCTACAGAACAAGCACTCGACCGACATCGACTCTTCTCAGGTTTTGGGTTTTGGGTTTAGGGCTTGGTTCTTGAGAACAAGCACTCGACCGACATCGAATCTCCTCCTCCTCCCCAGCGCGTCTGTACACGCACATGCATTCACACCGAAGCTAAGACATGCTCCAGTCTTAGTCGAGTGCTTGTTCTCAACAACCCTAAACCCTAAGCCTAAACCCTAAACCCTAAACCCTGGACCCTGCCGCGCGGTGCTGTGCTCGGCGTCGCACGACACCTCCATCCTGGTGTGGAGGGTGGGTAAGGTGGTGCGGAAGGAGCTGGTGCTGGCCGAGGCGGCCAACGTGTTCTTGGACCTCAAGTTTGGCGGATGAGCGATGACACAGTTCCGTGCAGGTTTAGGGTTCAGGGTTTAGGGTCCAGGGTTTAGGATCTCAAGTTTGGCGGATGAGCGATGACACAGTTCCGTGCAGGTTTAGGGTTCAGGGTTTAGGGTCCAGGGTTTAGTATTAGGATTAGGGTTCGGGCTTAGGGTCTAGGTTTTAGGGTGCACAGAGCATTTGGCGTGGCTGTTGCTATTTCCACTTGAGCTCTATACCGTGGACACGAGCACGCTGGGGTGTTCCGACTAGGTGTAGGGTTTAGTGTTCAGGGCTCAGGGTTACGAGCAATGCTAGGGTGTTCCGAATACCCATGCCATAAGGTTACCCGTCACGCATCATTTCACGCATCATAAGACAGTCAGTAACCGCAGCGTAGCGATGAGCGATAGCGTTTAGAGTATAGTCGTGTTAGGCGTTAGCATAGATTTTATTTAAATTGTAGATTCGTATCCTGGGCGCAGCATCCATGCAGCCGCGCTCATCTCATCGTGCAGGGAGAGCGCGGATGCTCGGGGCGCTGGTTGCCTCGCGTCAAACTCAATGGTTGCTGCGCGGCACACACTTCCACTCCAAATTTCAAATCTGCTCTCCTCACTTTCCTGAGGGTGCCCACCCTACCAGCCAAACTTTGGCCAAGGGAACTACGGGTACTCATGCTGCCGCTCCCAAAAGCCACAAATTCAAACGAGGGGCCGGACACACACGTTTCCGCACGCCGCACGACTGCCGCGGGCCTCCAACGCAAGCGCTACCGCACTCCACGCACGAGCCTGCGCTTGATGGCGGGCACCTCCTCCTCCTCCGCCGCCGCCGACGACGATCCGGTGGGCCGCGGGGGCGACGACAACGACGACGACGGCGGCGACACTTCGCCGTTGCTCGACCTGCTCCAGATGTTCCCCGGCAGGGGCTTACACTCGTTCACTTTTAGGCTCAACTTGAGCCGTGTCTGACACAATAAAACACCGTACACACCCTACACACCCCCTAACACCCCCTTTTCACGGGCTGAACAACCCCTCTGCGCACCCCCTATCCCATACAAAGCGCTCAAGTTGAGCTGAAAAGTGGACGAGTGTAAGCTCCCGTTCCCCGACCTCTGTGTTGAGACCGAGCTGCACGATCTGAGCGCTGCGGCGGGTACCTCCTCCGCCGTCGAGGGCAGGGGCTTACACTCGTCCACTTTTCAGCTCAACTTGAGCGCTTTGTATGGGATAGGGGGTGCGCGCAACAGGGGTTGGGCAGCCCGTGTTAAGGGGGTGTTAGGGGATGTTTAGGGTGTGTAGGGTGTTTTCTTGTGACAGACACGGCTCAAGTTGAGCTGAGAAGTAGACGAGTGTAAGCCCCTGGTCGAGGGGGAGACCAAGGGGGCTCGGCGGCGGGGAGGTCCTCTCCGCGTCTCTCCACCGGGGGTCCCATCCCAGCGCCCCGTATCGCTGTCGAGCCGGCGCCCGCGCCGCCGCCAGATCCGATGACGCCCGCGGCGCAAGGCGACCCTGCACCCCCGTCGGTGCTGCTCGTCCCCTTGCTCGAGCACCTGTCCGGGCTGTTTCACATGGAGGTGCTGCGGCGGCTGGGGGCCACGGACCTCGCGTCGCTCGCGGAGACGGGGCGCGGGTTTGCGGCGGCGGTGGCGCCGACTGCGCTCATGCAGTGGGCGAAACACGCGAAGAGCACAGCCCCCGTTGGGCACTTCGGGTACCCCCCCACACCCGCTGGGAACTTCGGTCACCCCCTCCTACCGTTGTGTTTGACGGAGGCCTGTCCACACGCCGCTCGTGACGGGAACCTGGAGGTGCTGGAGTGGCTGTACACCACCGGCTGCCCCCTCGGGGACTCTGCGTCGATGTGTCAGGTAGGGGCTTACACTCGTTCACGTTTCAGCTCAACTTGAGCCGTGTCTGACACACACAAAATCACCCTACACACCATAAACACCCCCTCACGCCCCCTTAACACGGGCTACACAACCGCTACGCGCGCACCCCCTATCCCATAAAATGCGCTGAAGTTGAGCTGTGATGTGAACGAGTGTCAGCCCCTGGTGTCAGGCCGCTCGTGCCGGGCACCTGGAGGTGGTGCAGTGGCTGCACAGCCGCGGCTGCCCGTGGAATTCGGGGCATGACACTGCAACGTGTCACGCTGCCGTTGAGGGCGGGCACCTGGTAGGACCATGCAGGTTCACACTATCAAAACCCGAGTCGCAAGCGCGCCTGGTTCCAGCGCTTGAAACTAAATTGTGATGAACCACTTTCAAAATTTGCTTTTAAATTCAAGTTGCGCCGCTACAGCCCGGCGGTGTTGCGGTGGGCGAGGGAGCACGGCGCCCCGTGGGGGCAGCTGACGTGTCTATTCGCCGCGCAAGGCGGACATCTGGCGGTGTTGCAGTGGTTGCGGGCACACGAGTGCCCGTGGAACTCAAACACTATCATATTCGCAGCTCTGGCCGGACAGCGGCAGGGGCTTATAATCGGTCCACTTTTCAGCTCAACTTGAGCCGTTTCCGACACAAAATATACCCTACACACCCCATAATATCCCCTAATACCTCCTAGACACCCCGCAAGCAACCCCTAATTGCTTCCCCTATACGACCCCTATTTTATAGAAACCGCTTACGTTGAGCCGAAAAGTGGACGAGTGTAAGCCCCTGGACAGCGGGAGGTGTTGCAGTGGGTGCGGGAGAACGACCCGACCGGCCAGGTTTGGAACGAGGACACTGTGCGTCACTATGGGAATGAGAACACCATACGCCGCTGGTGGTGTGACAGCCCCTCCTCCTCCTCCCCCTCCTGTTCCTCCTCCGAGGGCGTGCGTGATGACTGATGCGACGGCCGTAGTGATGGTCGGCTGTGATGATGGTTTTTACAATTTGCCCCCAAGTAAGGCTACACACATGTATGTCATGCACGCCCCCGACGTGGGATGGCAAATGCGCCGACCATCGCCGGCTGACCTCCTTCTTTTGCGTCATGCACCCAGAACGCAGAAGCTCCAAAGTTTATTAAAACAATACAGAATGAAGACTGCGCCATCAATTCCACGATAGCGCCGTGCGTTGATCAGTTCCACGCCCGCGCAGTGCGGTCAGTTCCACGCTAGCGCACTGCGGTCGGACCAGTACTGGTGCGGTGGCAGCGCGGTGTGCTCCAGCAGCGCTGTCAGCCGCGCCGCCCCGCCCCCAGGGGCTTACACTCGTTCATTTATCAGCTCAATTTGAGGGCTTTTCTTGGGATAGGGGGTGCGCGCAGGGGGTGTGTAGCCCGTGTCAAGGGGGTATCTAGGGTGTGTAGGGTGTTTTTTGCGACAGACACGGCTCAAGTTGAGCTGAGAAGTGGAGGAGTGTAAGCCCCTGCTCGCCCCCCCCCGCTGCCGCCAGCCGCGGCAGCAGCTCCAGCGCCCGCGCGTTGCTCCGCATATGCTGCTGCGTCGCCGCGCCGCTGAGCACCATGGTGTAGCGGCGCAAGTTCAAACTGAAAGCAAACATTGAAAGCAGGTTATCCAATTTCAGTTTCAAGAGCTGAATTCCAGGCGCTTTGAACTTGGGTTTCATCGCGCCAACCTGCACCGCCTCACCATGGGGCGGAACGGCTGTGCCATCACCACGGCGAGCGCCACCGCATCCACGTCAATCGCATCCGCGATGCCGCCAGCACCGCCGCCGCCGCCACTATCACCACCGCCGCCGCCGCCGCCGCCGCCGCCACCGCCGCCGCCGCCGAACTCTTCGGCTATTTGGGCGAGCGCGGCGAGCGTGGTTGCGGAGCGACCGGGCGCGTCGTTGCGGCGTGTGAGCCGCCCGTTGGCCAGCGCCTCCTTCACGATGACCTCCAGCCCCGCCTCGTGCGCCTCCAACAGCGCCGCTCCCGCCGAGGGCTCCAGCACGTTCCACGTCGCCTGCACGCAATCGAACAAGCACCGCTCCCCCGCGCCGCCCGCGTCGACCTTCACCTTGAGCGCCCTCCGAATAGGGCCGGCTAGATGTTGGATGTTGATCGCCACGTCATGCAACGCACTCTGAACCCTCGTTGACGCGTTACCTATGGCACGCCATGACATGGCTCAGCACAATCCGCCAGGCCCCACACTCTGAACCCTCCTCGTTGACGCGTTAACAATGGCACGGCATGACACGGCATGGCACAATCTGCGACAGCCCCACCGCCGAAGCGTGTCGCCCTGCTCCACCCCCGACAGCGTGAGACCCACGCTGTAGCGGCGCAAGTTGAATAGACCAGTTGGCGTATATGAGACGGCAAATTTGACCGTCTATGACTCAAGAATTTTGAGGCGGTCCTGACGCGCGTGGGCGCCAAAATTTACGCCCTTCAAAACGCCCGAAAGCTCTGTTTTGAGTGATGACTCGGCGAGATTGACGCGCGAACAATGGCGTACGAAGTTGCGGCGGCGGCAAAATCGCCGAAGGTAACCCCCCTTTAAATGGGCACGCGCGTCGATACGCAGGAGTGAAACGGCGAGTATCGTCGCCGCCGCGCCCTTGGGGCGCTGGCCTGTTTCTTGAGTCATTTGAGTGGGAAGCGACGGTCTAAATTGTGCGCATCGCCCCGAGGCGCGGCGGCGGCGATACTCGCCGTTTCACTCCCGCGTATCGACGCACGCGCGTGCCCATTTAAAGGGGGGTTACCTGCGGCGGTTTTACCGCCGCCGCAACTTCGTACGCCATTGTTCGCGCGTCATTCTCGCCGATTCATCACTCAAAACAGAGCTTTCGGGCGTTTTGAAGGGCGTAAATTTTGGCGCTTCGCGCGGGAAGGCCTGATTCGATATACGCCAACTGGTCTATTTGAAAGCAAAACTCGAAAGCGGTTTATCACATTTCAGTGTCAAGCGCTTAGTTCCAGGCGCTTTCAACTTGGGTCTCATAGGGTCAACCTGCACCGCCCCACCACGCGCCAGCCTTTGTCCATCTTGAGCCGCGTGAGCCCGGCGATGACCTCCGCGTTGTCCAGCACCCCGCTCAAGTGCCGCAAGTTGACATTGAAAGCAAATTCTGAAAGCGGTGCATCACATTTTAGTTCCAAGCGCTGAAACCAGGCGCGCTAGCTCTATCAACTCGGGTTTTGATAGTGTGAACCTGCACCGCCCCACCCCGCTCGCCGCCGTGGCCGAGTGTATCTGGTACAATCGCAGATGCGGCGAGAGCAGTTGGCTGGACTGCGGCCACTGTGTAGTGGCGCAAGCTGAATTTGAAAGCAAAATGTGAAAGCAGTACATCACACTTTAGTTTCAAGCTCTTACTTCCAGGCGGTTTCAACATAGGTTTGATAGGGTCAACCTGCACCGCCCTACCACTGGCGCTCCAGATTTGCGGAGGTGTGCTCCTTGACCTCATTGTAGCGGCGCAAGTTGAAATTGAAAGCAACGTTTGATAGCGGTTCATTACATTTTAGTTTCAAAGCGCTGATTGCAGACACCGGGCGTGCTTTCAACTCGGGTTCTGATACTGTGAACCTGCACCGCCCCACCTCGTGTGGGTCCGAGCCGTTGTCGACGCGCCAGTCGGCGGTGTACGTGTAGCCCCACTTGCTGCCCACGATGTAGCGGCGCAAGTTGAATTTGAAAGCAAAATTTGGATGCGGTTCACATAGTTCAGTCTCAAGTGCTTCGTTCCAGGCGGTTTCAACATGGGTTTGACAAGGTCAACCTGCACCGCCTCACCACGACGACGGCATCGGGCGGGATGCGGCGCGCCGCGAGCCACGCGGCGAGGAACTCCTCAGAGCGCCCGTACGACAGGGGCTTACACTCGCTCACTTCTCAGCTCAACTTGAGCGCTTTTAATGGGATACGAGTATCGGACAGAACCCGTTTACAGAAACTATTTATTTCCGTAAATACTCCGTTTGCGAGGGGTATTTCCGCAAAAATACCCGTGTACGAGAGCTGCGATTTTGGGCGATTTTGGGCAATTATGGGCAATCTTTGGCTTTTCGGGGCTGTTTTTGCATAAATGCAATAAATACGCCGTTTACAAGGGTTTTTTTGCCCTTGAATATTCTTTTACAGTCACTATTTCCTGTAAACGGGTTCTGTCCGATACTCGTAGGGGGTGCACGTAGGGATTGTGTAGCCCGTGTTAAGGGGTGTTAGGGGGTGTTTCTGGTGTGCAGGGTGTTTTTGTGTGTCAGCTGTCAGACACGGCTCAAGTTGAGCTGAAAGGTGAACGAGTGTAAGCCCCTGCCGTACGACCGTGCGGCGTCGAAGTACCTCACGCCGCACTTTAGCGGCGCACGTTGAAATTGAAAGCAACGTTTGAAAGCGCTTCATCATATTATACTATCAAGCGCTGAAACCAATGGCATAGGCGCTTTCATCACGGGGTTTGATACTGTCAAACTTGCATTGGCGCTTTCAGCACGGGGTTTGATACTGTCAACGCTGAAACCATGCATCCATGCACGGGCGCTTTCAACACGGGGTTTGATAGTGTCAACCTGCACAGCCCCACCGCACGCCCACGCCTCGTCCAACACACCGAAGGCTTGCAAGCAGGGGCTTACACTCGTCCAATTTTCAGCTCAACTTAAGCGCTTTTTATGGGATAGGGGGTGCGCGTAGGGGTTATGTAGCCCGTGTTATAAGGGGTGTTAGGGGGTGTGTAGGGTGTGTAGGGTGTTTTCTTGCGTCAGGCACGGCTCAAGTTGAGCTGAAAAGTGGACGAGTGTAAGCCCCTGCTTGCAAGCGCATGTCCTCGACCGACTTGGCCGGAAGGTCGGTGTCGTGCCCGAGTTGTAGTGGCGCAAGTTGAATTTGAAAGCAAGTGTTGAAAGCGCTTCATCATATTATTGTATCAAGCGCTGAAACCATAGGCGCTTTCAACACGGGTTTTGATAGTGTCAACCAGGGGCTTGCACTCGTCCACTTTTCAGCTCAACTTCAGCGCTTTTTATGGGATAGGGGGCGCACGTAGGGGTTTTGTAGCCCGTGTTAGGGGGGTGTTGGAGGGTGCTTAGGGTGTGTAGGGTGTTTTTGTGTGTCAGGCACGGCTCAAGTTGAGCTGAGAGGTGAACGAGTGTAAGCCCCTGGTGTCAACCTGCACCGCCCCACCGAGGTTGATGTAGCCCGGTCGGCCGAGCGCGGCGAGGCCCAGGCCTAGGGGCAGGGGCTTACACCCCGTTCACGTTAGAGCTCAACTTGAGCAACTCCAGGACACATTCTAGAGTTCCTTTTGGTTATACAGTGGACAGAGGAGCTGAAGTTGAGCTGAAATGGGAACGACTGTAAGCCCCTGCCCAGGGGCGGCGTCGCGACACCGGCGCCGCAGAACTCCAAGTGCGGGGGCGACGACATGGCGGGGGTGGGTGGGGTTGAGGCGCCGGCGGCGGCGGTGCGGGAGCGGGGGAGAGTGGGCTTTCGCGGCTTGTGGGCAGGGGCTTTATACATTCGCTCACTTTTCAGCTCAACTGGAGCCGTGTCTGACACGCAAAAACACCCTATACACCCTGAACACCCCCTAACACCCGCTTAGCATGGGCTGCACAACCTCTACGCGCACCCCCTATCCCATACAAAGCGCTCAAGTTGAGCTGAAAAGTGGACGAGTGTAAGCCCCTGCTTGTGGGGAGCTCGGAAAGGCGACGGCAACACCAAGATTCGCGCTGCTGCTGCCAGCGGCATCGCTTTCCCGGCGAGGAGGGAAGGCTGGAGCCGAGGAGGAGGTCGCGCCCGCGTCAGCAACCCAGCTCCGACGCCGAAACTCCTTGTGCAGGTAGTTGTAGACGACTGCCTGTGCGCGTATACGAATGGTAACCTTTTAACTTGGATGATAAGAAAAAAATGCGCCGTCCGTGGCTACGTCCATAAATGATCATGTACGTTCACGCTTCATGTACGTTCATGTAGGTTCATGTAGGTTCATGTACGTCCTTGATGACAAGATGGCGGCATCGAATGCGTGTCTTCCCCGATTAATCGCGCGCGCTTCTTGGCGGCGGCGTCAGGAGGGGGAGATGACTTTCGCCGCATCAACCCGGCACGACGGCGAGGTATCGTTCATGGACGTCTGTGAACGTTCAGTGCAGCACCGACTCGAAACTTGCTACACGTTCATAAACGTACTGAAAAATTCGGTTGTGGCAAAAATAACGTTCCGTTTGTAAACGTTTACATACGTTTATCTATCCCGCCTCGGATGGGGGGGGCGGAGCGCGCGCGGGTGCGCAACCCATGGGCCTGACCCGCCCACGGTCACCAGGTAGGCAGCGCCTTCGTTGCGCGGGCAGGGGGGGGTTGGGACTGAGTGCATTCGAGCGCGCGCGACTCGCAAAGAGCCGGACGCAAAAAATACCCCGGGTGCGCGTGAAGCTCAAAGTTCTTTTTCCCAGCGCATCTTTGGGGTTGCCCGCGGCGTCCGTGCCCGCGGCGTCGGTGCCGGCGGCGTCCGCGTCGGCGGCTGCGGCCTTGCCCTTGGCGACGGGCGGCCTGGTAGACGCGGAGGCCGATCCCCGCTCCGCCCCCCCGCGCTTTTTTGCACCCATTCGCGCAATGGGTAAAAAAACAAGACCTGCGGCGGGTCCCGCAAAATGCATCTCATGACATCCTCGACACACGACGACGAGTACTAGTACTAGTACTCGCACCGCGGCACGTGCTGTTTTGCCTTTAGGCCGACCGGACTTGATCTTTCGATCCTGGTAACCCCGCGCATCGATTTTGGGCGTTTTCGCCCCGGTCAGGTCGGCCATTTTTACCCAAGCTGCTGACCTGACTCCGCCCGCGCACGCATCGTTTTATCGGCGTTTTGGGCGATTTTGGGCGATTTTGGGCGATTTTGGGCGATTTTGGGCGACTTTGGGCCCCGCGCATCGATTTTGAGCGTTTTCACCCAAGTCAGGTCGGCCATTTCGACCCGATCGACCGACCTGACGCGCCCCGCGCCCGCATGGCACGGCGAGTGGTCAGGTTACCAAGATCGAAAGATCAAGTCCGGTCGGCCTTACTCGTTTTTTTTGGTCAGTCGGGTATCGGGAGAATCGGTCACATTGCGGGAGATCTTCGTTTGTTTGAGACTTGTTTACCCGTTAAGGGGGAAAGATAGTAATTCAACTCGTCAATTAGACCGGCAATCAGAAACCCCTCGGCACAGGCAAATGGGACAGGGGCTGTCACGTCCAAGAAAAGTGCAGGCTCCGGAGCCCCGATTCTGTCCGAATCGTCCGCTAAGGCACGGCGGCGGGACGGCCCAGGGGCGTATATCACGCGACGCCGCCGCCTCTACGATACGTGCACACACCCAAGGAACGCTGCCAGCGCTCGTTGGGGCGTTTTTCCCGCGGCGACCGTGCATGAACCCTCTCCCGTGCCAAGATTTGCCCAGAAATTGGCGATTCTTTTCGTGGACCCGAGTGCGGCGTGCCACGGCGCCGAAACGGTCAAGCAGCCGCACGCGCCCGTCGGGGGTTCACCTAACGAGGTGGTGTACTCGGGAGCCAGCCAATCGCCGCCCTCGGCCAATGGGCCGATACCGCGCAATTGTGCCAGCCCCGTACATTGGGCCCATGTACAGGGCTGGCACAATTGCGCGGTATCGGCCCATCAGCCGAGGGCGGCGATTGGCTGACCTCAAAGTACAGTACTTACTAATTTTAACCCCG
>Ga0307489_10002673_pt1 | contig 11929 bp, 23 predicted proteins | sample SB12metaG_FD_202247 | JGI IMG/M metagenome (GOLD analysis project Ga0307489, IMG submission 202247) | Sea-ice brine microbial communities from Beaufort Sea near Barrow, Alaska, United States - SB 1.2 | ecosystem: Environmental > Aquatic > Marine > Coastal | place: USA: Alaska | collected...
GTCATGTGGCGACGGGGGTCAGGGCGAAAGCAGGTGCCTCCTTGTACACGTGGAATCGTCCATCTATCTCCCTCATTTTATGGAGGTTGGCGTGGTGGGCGACATAGGCCGGTTTCGGTATATCGCGCAGGTGAAATGCCCATACAGTGTTGCGGACAACGCGTCAGCGCTCCGCGCGGGAAAGCGGGCGCCAGGTTCAATGCCCATACAGAGTTGCGGACAAAGTGTCAGCGCTTGGCGTGGAAAGCGATGTACCGAAATCGGCCTATTGGGTGAGCCCCACCTTTGAGGAATGAGGCTGGGGAGTTTGATGTCGTCTTGTGTGGGAAGGGTGAGTCCGCCGCCGTCGCCGCCGCCGCCGAGGAGGATGACTCCGTCGCACCCGGTCCGGCTCTGTTACCGTTGCTACTGTTGTTGAACGAGGACCCCATCCGCGACCTTCGGCGAGGGTCAGGAAAATCACGCTCGCCGCGTCATGTGATGTCATTCGACTCAAGCATGACGTTAAGGGCGTGGTGAGCAAATGGCAAGTCGCACATTTCGTAAATCGACTACTGCTGTAGTGGCCGACAATGATGTTGGTTCCCATTGTGTACGTGCGAGGTATTTTCCTCAACAGGTTGAAAGTGTGGTGGATGACGTGATGATCATCATTTATCAGACCCTGCCTTCGGTTTCCGCGTTGGGGGTAGGTCTGGTGGGGGGAGTGGGCTGCGTCGGGGCTCGCGCTGCTGTTGGTGTTGGGGAATGAAGCGGTGAACACGGAGGAGGGGGGCGAGGAGTAGCGGCGCACGTTGAAACTGAAGGCAACGTTTGAAAGCTCTTCATCACATTTTAGTTTCAAGCGCTGAAACCAGACGCGCCTTCAACTCGGGTTTTGATACTGACAGCCAGCACCGCCCCACCGAGGCGGGGGAGCTGTTGGCAAACACGTTGATGTTGGTCAAGGTCTTGCCGCTGCCGTTGGCATTGTTGTCGGTGGTTATGCCGCGAGACATTCTCGCTGAGACTTCGGCGAGACTTGTTGGAGCTTTTCGCATGACTGCGGAGATGGATGGGAACCTGAATCGGCGCGGCTCCGCCTTGACGCACGGCCACATTAAGATTGCCCGCCACGTCATCGACAGGTTTTTTCAAAATTAGAATGGCATCCTATGACACGGCGAGCAATTACATCTGCCAGGTACTTGCCCGCCACGTCATCAATATGCATCTGAACTCCAGTGTATTTGATTGAATGGCATGCTATGACGTGGCGAACAATAGGCCAATTTCTGTATATCGCCGCGGTGAAATACCCATACAGAGTTGCGGACAAAGAGTCAGCGCCCCGTTCGGGAAAGCGGGCACCAGGTTGAATGCCCATACAGAGTTGCGGACAATGCATCAGCGCTCGGCGCGGAAGCGATATACCGAAATCGGCCTATTGAATGGTTAGCTATGACGTGGAGAACAATGTGGGCCAGGCCCTACCTTGACGAGCTTGGGCAGGACGTTGTGCTTGCTGGTCGCGCCGTCAAACGTGCGCCCTCCCAGCAGGGGCTTACACTCGTCCACTTCTCACCTCAACCTAAGCCGTTTCAGGTCACTGAAGCCACAACAAACGTCCACCTCTCAGCTCAACCTGAGACGTTTTTGCCGATGCAACCTCTAAACATAGCCCACAAACAGTTTTCACGTCAAGCCGAAAAGTGGACGTATGTAGTCCACAAAGAGTGCTTACGTCGAGCTGAAATGTGGACGAGTGTAAGCACCTGCCGCCCAGCTGGCCGGGCGTCAACAGGTCGGACACGAACGCCACGGGGCGGGCGGGGCGGGGGGGGGAGGCCAGCACCGGAGTGGACCAGGACTTCACGTTGGAGCTGCCTCTGCTGCCGCCGCCGCCGCCGCCGCACAGGGTGCACTGGTACACAATGAGCAACGCTCAGGCAACGAGTTGCCAGGCCAGCAATGCTCTGTTACACAATGAGCAAACAGTTAGGGGACGAGCGGCCAGTCGAGGAAAGAGGATGCGGCAAGGTGTATGTGGATAGTCGGGGAACCCGTGGTCAGGCCAGGGACGCAGGGAGGAGGATGCGGCGAGCGTGTACGGGTACACCTGTACACCATGAGCACACAGTCAGGGAGGAGGATGCGGCGGGTGCGTACAGGTACACCAGTACACTATGAGCAGACAGTCAGGGGACGAGCGGCCAGGCCGGGGAGGAGGTTGCGGCGAGCGAGTACGGATACACCGGTACACTACGAGCATACAATCGTGGAACGGGTGGACGGACCCTGCCGCCGCCGCCGCCGCCGCCGCCCCCCCTGGGGTGCTCCGCGTCCATCCCATCCTCATCGCTCATCTCATCGTTGTACTCCAGGAGCGCAGCAAAAGGATCTTTGGTTTTGGTGTTGTTGGTGTCGACGGAATGTAGACGGACTTTGTTGGGATGGTGCGACAGCGCCGTGGCCGCGACCGCGCGCGCGAGGTCCGCGCGGCGCTGCGCGAGGTCCGCGCGGTCCTCGGCCGCCAGCGCCGCGCGCAGCGACGGCGGCAGCCGCGTCGTGTGCCAGGGACCGCGCCGGGCACACACAAGCATTGACGTTAATGGTCGCCAGGCAAACAACGGAAGTTCGCTCTCCGTCACTCGGACTCTTGTGCTGCAGTACATGAAGGATATGATGAGCGGACTTTCGGGGCATCCTGAGGGTAGTCACCGTGGTTGAGTGCAAGACTAACCGCGACATAGGCGGCCCTCCTGCAATACACGCGGCACCCTTCACCACCCCCGGACATACACACGCAAGTGGTCATTGGTCGCCCAAGTAACGGAAGTTTCTCCTCTCTCGTCCGGGACGCTGGGGAGAAAAACACGCAGGCCCGTGAAACACGTGCAACTGCGGAAGGACGAGGGACACACAACGCACCAAGGCCGATGAAGCGCTCTATCCGTTTGTATCACGTCGCGCACAGTACTCACGATAGACACGCACACACGTGAGCGTGTCGCCCCAACAACGATTCGTCTCGTGAGAAGGTTCGTCGAAGCAGCTTCGTCGTTTCGTTGTTTCGTTGAGCCGTTTTCTTTTCCAATGCGTCATACCCTACCATAACGTCGGGCGCCAGGGTGACCGGCGACATGCCGGCGGCGGCGCGGGTTACGGGCAACGGAGGCTTGCCTTGCGGGAGCGGCGCGCTGAACGTGGCTGCTGTCTTCAGTGCCTTGTGAATGGCATGCATGCCACGTTGCGAAAGACGGTGAACCTGTGACACATAAGTCGGCGGGGAGAGCGAGCGCCGTTTCGAGCGCCGTTCCGTCTTGCTTGTCAAATCGGTGTGTAGGTATTTTGACGAGTTAATAAACCAGCAACCCGAAAACCCTAAACCCAACTACCGACGCACCACCGCACCGCCCTGGAAACCCTAAGGACAAAACCCTATAAAAACTTAAAAAGCCATCTGTACCAGCAGTCCTGCAAGGCCAGCGCGTTTGTTACCGAGTGAATTTGAAGCTCTGCCAACCGCGAAGTTGAGGGGGCCACTCCATACCTGACGGCGCGCGGCGCCCCCCTGACAGGCCGCGCACACGCCCCGACCGCCACCTCCCTCCGCGCGGGGCCGCGCCTGCATCGCGACACCACCTCGCGTTAGAACCCGGACTAGCACTGTTGCTCAACCACATTCTCGCTGCACCCGGATTTCTAAAAAGATGGCCAGGACGAAGCAGACCGCGCGGAAAAGCACGGGCAGGGTCTTCGCGCTGTCGGGCGGCATTTGTACTCTCCTTCTCCTCCTCCTCCCCTCACTCGCTTCTTGGGTGATAGCTGGACAGCGTAGCCTGCTTCGAAATACACACACACGCTAAAACAATCACCCTCGTGGGATGGGAGATGGAGTGGGTGTGTCCTACACCTCAAAGTCAAAGAAATACAGGCAGTGTTGTACGGCCGTGGGCGCGGGCGGCAAAGCGCCGAAGCAGTTGCTGGCGGCGGCGACGGCGAAGTCGCCGATGTTCCACACCCGCAACCCGCCGACGCCCGCGCCGGTGCACGCCAAAGGCGGTGCCAAGCGCGCCGCGCGCAAGGTACACTATCAGCACATTGTGGAGCACGTTGTGGGGTGCGAACTTTGAGATGCTATTTTGATGTGTACGATCGAGAGAGAGAGGGAGGGGGGAGGGTGAGGCGGTGGGCGGCGCGCGTGGGTTTGTCAGAGAGGCACATATCGCCGCTCTCTGCCTGGGGACCTGACGTCGATTTGTGGACGTAGTGACCTACGCGTCTTTGTCTTTGTCGCCCTCGAGACAGCTGTCGAACCCTCACAAGAATCTCGGTTCTTGCATCTTGCATCCAGCACTTCGAGGAGACCTCTGACCCGCCGCCTCCCGTTTTCCGCCCGTCCGCTTCAGACCCCGGGGGTGCAGGACGCCGTGCACAAGGCGAAGCGCATCGTGCGCCGCGGCACGGTGGCGCTGCGGCAGGGGCCGGGCATTGCAACTCAACCTCAACGTTTGCTCGTTGTACGCAAAATGGGCACCTGACCCCACCATTACGTACGCTCCTTGCAACTCAACCTGACCGTTCGCTTGGTGTACGCAAAATGGGCACCTAACCCCACCATTATGGGCACTTCACCAACCTTTGATGGTCACCTGAACTCCCCATAATTGGCACCTGATTCCCCTAATCTCGGCACCTGACCCCCCTTTAGAGGGTACCTGACCCGCCTTTAATGGGCACCTGACCCTGCTACTGTAACGGGCATCTGACTGCCCTATAATGGTCCGACCCCCCTAGAAACGTTGTGATCACCCGCCGCATCCTCCTCCTTGGCCTGGCAGCAATCAGTCACATTAAGCTGACACCGGTACACTGTGAGCAATTAGTCAGGTTGAGCTGACACCAGTACACTGCGAGCAAACAGTCAGGTTGAGGTGACACCGGTACACTGTGAGAAAATCGTCAGGTTGAGGTGACACCGGTGCACTATGAGCGCTCAGTCTGGTTGAGTTGACACGAGTACACTGTGAGCAATCAGCAAACAGTCAGGATGAGCTGTGCACAGGCCCTGAGGTGAGGGAGATTCGCAAGTTCCAGAAGGGATGCGAGCTGCTTATCAGGAGGCAAGGCTTTACACTCATTTGGGGGGGTATTTATTAAAAGGTGGTATAGGGGTCTAATGATTGGAGCTAGCGTCAGGTGTAAACACGTAGGCTTCACACTCGTTCCATGAATGTTTGCTCATAGTGAACTCGTCTACCCGTACACACTCGCAGCGTGCTCCTCCCTGGCCTGCCAACTCTTCCCGGCGGTGTCTCAACTTGAGCGTCATCGAGGTGTTGAGTAGGATAGCTGACAGTGGTTTCATGGACGAAACGGCCCAAGTTGAGCTGACATTAGGCCGGTTTCGGTATATCGCTTCCCGCGCTGAGCGCTGACGCTTTGACCGCAACTCTGTGGGCATTCAACCTGGCGCCCACTTCCCGGCGCGGAGCGCTGACGCTTTGTCCGCAACTCTGTATGGGCATTCAACCTGGCGCCCGCTTTTCCGCACGGAGTCCTGACGCTTTGTCCGCAAACTTGTATGGGTATGTCACCCAGGTGATATACCGACATCGGCCTATTGAGTCGTGCACGGCCCTGGAAGAAGGGCGCCTTTCCAACGCCTGGCAGGGGGGGGTATTGAGAACGAACAGTTGACCGAGTTGAATCGACGAACGGAGTGTGTGCGTCTATATGAGCAATCAAACTGCAGGCTCGTCATGCTCCAATATCGGTTCGAGTGCTTGTTCTCAATGATTGAAAGCAAGCACTCGACCGATATTGAATCTCCTCCTCCTCCTCCTCCTCATCTACCTCCTCCTCCTCCTCCTCCTCCTCCTGCTCAGCGCGTTTGTGTGAGCATGCACCCAGAAGGTAAGTCATGCGGGCACGTCCGATATCGATTCGAGCGCTTGTTCTCAATGACCCTCCGGCCAGGTACGCGAGATCGCGCAGGGGTTCACCTCGGACATTAAGCGCTTCCAGGCAAACGCGATTGAGGCGCTGCAGGAGTCGGCGGAGGCGTTCCTGGTGAAGCTCTTCGAGGACACCAACATATGCGCCATCCACGCCAAGCGGGTCACGATCATGCCCAAGGTAAGACTGAGCTTACAAAACACCCCTGGTACATCCCTACTTCATCCCTAATACATCCCTAATACACCTCTAATACACCCTTAACACACCCCTAATGCACCATACATACACCCCTGATGCACCCCTGATACACTCCTAATAACTCCAATACAACCCTAATACACCCTTAATGCGCCCCTAATGCACCCCTAATGCATCCCTAATACAGCCCTAATACAGCTCTAATACACCCTAACTACACCCCTAATGCACCCCTCATACACCACTATTACACCCCACAATACTCGCCACGTCACCGTCCACGCTTACTACCCACTTCGTTGAGTTCAATGGCAGCCCATAACGTGGCGGGCGGTATGAGCTCGGCCCTAACCTGTGGACATGCAGCTGGCGCGTCGCATCCGGGGGCGGGGGCAGACCTAAGTGGTACACTGTGAGCAAACGGGCAGAGGGGATGCGGGACGGGGTCAGACCTAAGCGGTACACCATGAGCAAACAGTCAGAGGGGATGCGGGCCGCATTATATGTAAAATTAGATAGATCAACAACAGAAATTGAAGGGAAATGCACGAGTAGAATAATGAAGGTAAACGAAAAAACAACGATGTGCGCAGTGTGTATAAATCGAGTGAAAAGTCAAATTATTCAAGCTGCGAAAGCATAAATTGAGTGGGGATTTGGAAGTTGCGATAATGAATAACATGGTTGATAAAAACAGAACGGACGTCTCTCCGCGCATCGTGCCGCCTCGCAACGCGTCGTGTCACTCCCCGCCCTCTCGTTGTCTGATCATAGTGCACCAGACTGACTACCTGTACTCACTCGTCGCCTCGCCCCAGCACGCCGCGACAGACCTTTACTCCTCGGGTTGTACCCATACTCATTTGCCAGCCTCCAACACCTAGCGGGCACCGCCACCCCGCCGCCGCCGCTGTCATACTGCGCCGTGCTGTGCGTCATGCGGACTCATATTCGTCGTCCTGCCCCTCCTCCTCGTCCTCGTCCTCCTCCTCCTCCTCCTCCTCCTCCTCCTGCTCCTCCTCCTCAACCTCCTCCTCCTCCCCCTCCTCCTCCTCCTCCTCGTCCTCCTCCTCGTCGTCCTCCTCCTCCTCCTCCTCCTCCTCCTCCTCCTCCTCCTCCTCCTCCTCCTCCTCCTCGTCTCCCCCTCCCTCCTCCTCCTCCTTCCTCTCATCCTCCTCCTTCCTCTGCTCCACCTCCTCCTCATCCTCCTCCTCCTCGTCCTCCCCCTCCCCTTCCTCTTCCTTGTCGTCCTCGTCGTCGCTGAACCCTGCACCACGCATGAGGGCCTTACACTGACCGCTCAACTGGAGAGTCTTCTGGTTGGATCAAGTCTCCGGGATGACTTTGGTCTGATTCAGACAGCTGTGAGAGTGGCGGCTCGGGCGGCTTGTTTGCACTCTTCGAACAAACATAAGTTGAGCTTAAAAGGGACTAGTGTAACGAAGGCCCCGCCATGGCCACGCGTCCACCACCCCCTCACGGCCGCGCCGCGCTCCAACAGGCAGGGGCTTACACTCGTCCACTTTTCAGCACAACGTGAGCACTCTTTGTCCCATGTGGTGGGGTGCTTTGCTGGTTTTAGTGACAAAAACGGCTCAGGTTGAGCAAAGATGTGTACGAGTGTAAGCCCCTGCCAACAGGGTGACCACCGCGCAGCGGCGGCGCATGGCGGGGTTGGCGGCGGCGCGGCGGAACAGTCGGCACGCGGCCGCGGCAAGGGGCTTACACTCGCTCACTTCAGAGCTCAACTTGAGGACCTTCGGGACACATCGCCCACCATAGAGCTCAAGCTCAGCACGTTCGGGACACATCCACGGGTTAATTTGGGTCATATGGGGGACAAAGGAAGCTCAAGTTGCGCGGAAAGAGGCACAGTAAGCTCAAGTTGAGCGGAAACGGGAACGATTGTAAGCCCCTGCCGGCGGCGCGCGCCGCGCTGCGCCAGTCCAGCCGCGCCACCACCTCCTCAGCCCAGGGCCCTTGCAAAGGCGGTGAAGGCTGATCCTATCAAACCCACGTTGAAAGCGCCTGGACCTAAGGGCTTGAAACTAAACTGTGAAGTATTGCTTTCAACTTCTGCTTCCAAATTCAACTTGCGCCGCTACACCTTGTGTGTTTCGTCCTCTTTGTGGTGGCGGCAGCATAGCTCGCGGCGAAGACGTTGTTAATGACACAATAATAAACGCCTTGCACGACTCAGCAGAGAGGGAGTCGTTGCATCAATTGGTTTTTTCAAATCTGGTGCTGAGCGACTTTTTTGGGAACTTAGGGGCCGTTTAGCCGTGGGGGAGCGCGGTGCCCGGCGCGTCGGGCATGGGCGGGAGTGTCGAACGGGGTCACGCTGCCGGGGTGCGTGTGATGCGCGTCGGTGTGTTTGATCGAGTCAAGGGACGGGGATCGGGCAGCCGGTGAGGGGGACACCCAAGTTGTTTTAGCTTTAGGGACAGACGGCTTAAAGTTGAGCTGAAAAGAGTACTGCCTTGTAACGCCCTGTGTCAACGCGGCGAGTGTAAGCGGGACTACGGGAGTACTATACGATGAGCAAGCAGTCAGGTTGAGCTGTGTAGGGTGCGACGGACGAGTGGTAGGCAAGGGAGGCGGATGCGGCGCGTTTCTACGGGTATGCTGGATTGCTGGTGCACTACGAGCAAACAGTCAGGTTGAGTTTCCGAAGAGCACTCGTTGGGGAGCAGGGGCTTACACTCGTTCACTTTTCAGCTCAACGTGAGCGCTTTATATGGGATAGGGGGTGCGCGCAGGGGTTGTGTAGCCCGTGTTGAGGGGATGTTTAGGGTGTGTAGGGTGTTTTATTGTGAAAGACAAGGCTTAAGTTGAGCTGAGAAGTGGACGAGTGTAAGCCCCTGGTTAGGGAGCCGTGCCTCGGCCACGGCGTCGTCGCCGTCGGGGAAGGTGAAGTCGGGCGACGTGGGGTCGGTGTCGGCGCGCGGCGCGGTCGACGCGGCCGGCTTGGGTGGCGGGGCGCGCTGCTTCACCATCGCGGGTGGTGTGGACCGGGAGCTGTAGAGTGGACGGGGCGGCGGCGGAAGGTGTGCGCGTCAGAGTGAAGGCGGTGAGGTGGGGAGAGGAATCATTATTTTGGAGCAACGAATTTCCAAAATTTGATCTCGATCTCACTTATGATTTAAATTGGACTCTGATTTTCGTCTTGGGCCACACTGTTCCCGTCAACTTCGGCACCTGTTTCAAGGAGCCCACGCAACGTTTCCAGGTGTCCGACTGTCCCCGTCCCCGCCTCTCCACCGCCGCCGCCATTGCTCTCCCACGCCTACACCAGTCTCCAACTTCCCACCCTCAGCGACGAAAGCACACCCTGATCGAATTCCACCGGCACCCGTTCGCCTTCGCCCAAGCCAGCCGCGCGCGCACGTATAAAACGTGCCAAACTCCCCGCGCCTGAGCCGCACCCCTTGGTCTCTTCGGCAAGCGCGGGTCGGAGCCCCGACGCCTGCACCGCCCCAACCGCGCGAGCATGGTGCGCGACGTGAGGTCCAGCCGCGGCCACACTACCTCCGCGCTCCGCCTCAAAGAGGTCGGGCAGCTCCCTTCCCCCTTCGCCGTCCCCGTCCAAGAGCAAAAACCGAAGCCCCATCCCTAAGACCTAAACCCTAACCCCTAAGCCCTATCCCTAAACCCTGAACCCTACGAGTACTCTTCTCTATCCCTAAACCCTAAACCCTAAACCCTAACACCTAAACCCCAAACCCCGAATTCTACACTCGTTGTTTTTGTGGTTCCGAGGATGGAAGAGGTTGGGGGAGTGTTCGACCGACGGGTCAACACTCTGAAGGTATCGGCGTATCGCAAGTGCTGAAGCCGACGGTCACAGCCCCATGCGCCGCACGCCTGTCGTGCACGCCGCGGCCGCGGCCGCGTTCCTCCTCCTCCTCGCCGCCGCGTGCGCGCCGCGTGCCTCCGCAGCGTCGGCGCCGGTGCTACTCCCGGCGGGAGCGGAGCAGGGTCGTGGCGTTTGGAGTTATTCAGGTCGTCCCCAGGAGAGGCAACTTGGAAGCGACGAGTACGAGGACGAGGACGGCGGCAGGGGCTTACACTCGTTCACGTTAGAGCTCAGCTTGAGCAACTCCAGGACACATTCATGAGTTAAGTTGGGTTACACGGTGGACAGAGGAGCTCAAGTTGAGCTGAAATCAGAACGAGTGTAAGCCCCTGGGCGGCGGCGGCGGCGGCGGCGGCGAGGGCGGCGTGAGTCGGAGCTTCTTCGTGAGCAACAACGTGACGCGCAGCGCCGCGGCCTCCAAGACGCGCAAGGCTACCGCCACCGCCACGTCCCGGAACCCACTGCTGCAGACCCCGCGGCCGGCAGCACAGCTGGAGCCGCCGTTCTACGTTTCAACGGACCGGCCGGCCACGTCGAGAGCGGCTGATGACGCTGCTGGTGATGTGCCGTTCGAGGGGCGTGCGCTCCCCGACGGGGGCGAGCTGGCCCAGCCAGCGCCGGTGAGGCCGCGGACCAGAGTGACAAGATATCCCATATCGATATGGAGGATGACCATATCGATACTGTCATCTCCCATATCATCAGCCCGTGTTCCATATCGATAGGATGCAGCATCGAGACGTGTGCTCCCTAACACTCGGGCAATGCTGCGCCCGTACAGATCACGGACAATAACGGGGAATTCCGTCCGACCCTCACGTATTACCCCGGCTTCGCTGGTGGGGCCTTCCAATCGTTCCCGATTCTAGCTCAGCTTGACTGCTTGCTCATAGCGTACCGGTGTAGCCGTACACACCGAGTGGGCGGAGACCCCCAAGGTCACGACCTCGCACCAGTCCGTTTTCGAGCTCAGTCTGGCTGTTTGCTCATGGTGTACCAGTGTGCCGGTACGCAGTTGAAGCATCCTCCTCCCTACTGGCTCTCTGGCCTTACGCTTGATCCCTTTTCCAGCCGGCTCTTAACCTTAGTGTCGGGTATGGTGTCGAAGGTATGGTATCAAGAATCCCATTCGACCAATCAGAACCGTCATGAGCGAACAATTCGCCGACAAAGTGTCCGGCAGACCGACCGGGTCGCGATCCTTGAGTACATAGACCCTCGATTTCGAGGAGATCAGTGTCACTTGTGACGCCGACACTGAGTTTGAGCAGTTGTGTCCCTTACTCCACCATGTTGAAACATGTGACCGACCCTCAAACGTGCTGAGGTTGAGCACAAACGCGTAGTAGCAGTGGGGTGGGTACGGCCCTGGTGGGGGGCAATTACTCCGCGTCTGGACCGGCGAAGGACAACCTCAACAGCGCCACCCTTCTCAACCCGACGGGCGGGAGCGCGACCAACCCATACGGCGACTTCACCGAGGTGGGGTGGTGCGAGTTCAAACATGTATAGAAAGCGTCTGGATTGAGAAACGTGGATTGAGTCACATAGACAAACATGGATTGAGAAACATGGATTGAGAAATCTGATGTACCGCTTTCAAGTTTTGCCTTCAATATCGAGTTACGCCCATTGGCGGAGGTGTACGCCAAGTTCCCGTTCGCCGCCGGCACGCGGCCGGCGAGAGGGCGGGGCCCGCAGCTGACTACGCCCGTTTCCATGTGTCTGCTTCTATGGGACATCACTCCCAGCATAGAGATGCTCTAGGAAACTGCCCCCGTACTGTCCCATATTTTCATTTTTTTAACGTTCATCGAGCCCCACGGCGCTTCACACTGTCCCAATTACTTTTCTTTTACACTGGCACTGTTTTCCGGTTAATAGTCAACTACCAGCGCTTTTGTCCCTGAAACCTCTCGAGTTGTCCCATAC
>Ga0307489_10002676_pt1 | contig 11925 bp, 10 predicted proteins | sample SB12metaG_FD_202247 | JGI IMG/M metagenome (GOLD analysis project Ga0307489, IMG submission 202247) | Sea-ice brine microbial communities from Beaufort Sea near Barrow, Alaska, United States - SB 1.2 | ecosystem: Environmental > Aquatic > Marine > Coastal | place: USA: Alaska | collected...
CCATCAACGCCCCACTGTAACCCCCCCTAGGCACCATTCACGCCCCACTGTAATGAATGCTCAACCCCCCCTACGCACCATTCACGCCCCACTGTAATGAATGCTCAACCCCCCCTACGCACCATTAATGCCCCACTGTAATGAATGCTCAAACCCCCCTACGCACCATTAATGCCCCACTGTAATTAATGCTCAAAGCCCCCACCGCATCATTAATGCCCCACTGTAATGAATGCTCAAACCCCCCTTACACACCATTAATGCCCGACTGTAATAAGTGCTCAAACCCCCCTACCCTCAGGTAGGAAACAGCGCTGGGGGCGGGGTGAGGATCACGCCGGCGAGCCCAGCGGCGGCGGCGGCGGCGGCGGCTGGGGGGGCGGGGGGGCGGGGGTCCCGGGCCGGGGCAGGCGCAGGGTCAGGGTCGGATGATGACGAAGCGCATGAAACCGCCGCGGGCGACGACACTGACGCGGCGGCGGCATTCTACAATGCGCAGAGCGCGCTCCGCGCCAAGCGCCCCGGTGCCACGCCGCTGCGCCGCACCGGGGGCGGCTCGAAGTCGGCCTTCTGATGGCGGAGTGCGAGTGCCAATTGCCACGTTTACTCATGTCGTTCTATGATACGCGCAGAATTTACATCTGCCGGGGGAAAGCGTTGGTTGTACGATAGTTTATTCATTGCTCTCATTTCATATGGCTTCATAGCTAGCAGGTGTCATACGTGGTACGTAGACGTAGTTGCAGGCTGTATTTCTAGCGATTAATGCATGTAGTATCGACGCGATTCGGCGTCGTCGTTGTGGTATGTGACCATGTGTGTGTGACTGTGTGTGTGTGTGCGTCAGGTCCGAGGTGCGTGGTGCGTCATCATGCGTGTGTGTGTAGTCTTGAGGTGTTGGTGCGTGGTCGCACGTGTGTAATGGATATGGCCTGACAGCTATGCTCGCCACGTCATCGACACACATTTTGACCCCTCGCTTCTATGACGTGGCGAGCATACCCGCCAGGCCGTGGTGTCGTACTTGGTTTATTTGAAGTTCTGGTGGTTCCCTGCAGACTTGTTGTAGCGGCGCAAGTTGAATTTGAAAACAGAAGTTGAAAGCAGTATATCACACTTTAGTTTCAAGCGCTTACTTCCAGGAGGTTTCAACTTGGGTTTCATAGGGTCAAGCTTGAGCGCAGACTACTTGTTGAATTTCAAAACAACGCTTGAAGCAACTGCCTTGTATTTTGTTTCAGGCGCCGATTCCAGGCGCTATGAACACAGGTGTCAGCCAGGGGCTTACACCCGTCCACTTCTCAGCTCAACCTGAGTCGTTTCTGACACTCAAAACATCCCCTAAAGCCCTGAACATCCCCTCTACCCCCATCAATGCCCCCTAAACAGCCTGTAAACACCCCTTGCCCCACAGACAGCGCTTACGTTGAGCTTGAAGGTGGACGAGTGAAAGCCCCCTGGTCACAACTTGCACCACCACCCGACCAGGTTGTGCAGCTCGCCGCTCTTTATCGACTTGGACTCCTCCTCGCAGTAGGGTCATTCAGAACAAGCACTCGAACCCATATCGGAGCCCTACTCACCCTCAGAATGAATACTCATACAGACGCTCGGAGGAGGAGGAGGAGGAGGAGGAGAATGAGGAGGACCGGAGGGTCATTGAGATCAAGCACCCGAGCCGATATCGGAGCCCCACTCACCTTCAGAGTGAATAAAGGCCCCAACTCATAATTTGGAGAAGCGGAGGATGGGTATGGGCAAATGGGATGAACGGCCCTGGGTACACAGGGCCGAACCCATAACAGGAGAAGAGTGATCGCAGCAAACGGATACAGGGCCCAACTCACCACAAGGGAAGCGGAGTTTGGTATGGACAAAGTGGATAAACAGGCATAGGTAACAGAGGCCCCAACTCATAGCAAGAGGAGCGGAGTGTGGGTATGGGCAAATGGGTCGAACGGCCCTGGGTATACAGGGATACTCACGTGGACGCGCAGACTCGGTAAGTCGAATCAACGTCAGCCGAGGGATTGTGCTCAATAATCCCCCTGCCAGGCTCTGGCGCCGCTCCTCAGGGGCTAACACTCGTCCACCGGACAGCTCAACGTAAGCGCTTTTGGTGGGACAAGGGGCATTTAGCAGGTGTTCAAGATTTGTTTAAGGCGGGGGTGGAGGGGGTGCTTAGGGGTTTAGGGGATGCGTTGAGTGTCAGAAAGGGCTCAGGTTGTGCTGAGAAGTGGACGAGTGGAAGCCCCTGCCGCTCCTCCTTCGCCGCGAACTTCTCCGACGCACCTCAGGGCCGAGAGTGACAGCTGGCACATTGTTCAGGCGCCTTGCTTGACGTCGCTTATCAAGACAGACCGTCTTACGCGGTAGCTCAACTCGAGCACATCTTTTGGGAGGGAGGGAAGGCGGGAGGGATTGAGGAGGAAGGGATGGTGGGCCGAGGGAGGGAGGTTTGGGGGTGGGACAGAGCAGGTGGGAGAGGATCGAGTGTCTGTGAGCGAGTCAGAAGGGGTGGAGTCGGAGGGAGCGAGGGAGGGGGAGGCAGAGGGAGTGGGGACGAAGGTGAAGAGAAGTGAGTGAGGGGATGACTTGAGTGGTTGCCCGGGCAGGAGAGTTGAGACGGGGTTGAGCAGCGTGCCCCGCCTCGTTACAGTGGCGGCATGTGATCTCGCTGTGCGTTTTCGTGGAGAGGCTGAGCTGGCGCTGTGAGAACTCCTTTTTCTCGCGCGTCTCGCCGCAGCCGTGGCACTTGAACGGGCCGTGGCACAGGGGCTTACGCTCGTCCTCTTCTCAACTCAACTTGAGCCATTCTGACACAAACACACACCCTGCTCACGCCGTATTACTCGCTTACACCCCCTAAAATCCCCCTAAACAGCCCCCAGACGCACACGGCACACCCCCTGTCCCATACACGAGGCTTAAGTTGAGCCGAAAAGTGGACGAGGGTCAGCCAGGGGCTTACACTCGTTCACTTCTCAGCTCAACTTGAGCCCTTTTTATGGGATAGGGGGTGCGCTTAGAGATTGTGTAGTCCATCTTAAGGGGGTGTTTAGGGTGTGTAGGGTGTTTGTGTGTGTCAGACACGGCTCAAGTTGAGCCGGAAAGTGAACGAGTGTAAGCCCCTGGTGTCAGCCCCTGCCGTGGCACTGCGATCGGTCGTCGGTCTCGGTGTGGGTGTTGTGGGTGTCGCGGTCATGGATCGTGTCGGTCATGGTGTCGTGGGTGTCGCGGTGATGGGGAGGAGGGGCGGTGTAAGGAGGAGGGGCGATATGACGCGTCGGCGGTCGCGACACGGCAGTATAAAGTGAAGGGAGAAGTCGTGTGTGTCGTTGTTGGTCGTCAACCGTTTAACAGCTGGCACATTGTTTAGGTTCACCAGCAAGTCATCCACATCCACAAATTTGTGCACGCGTCAATGAAGATTTGGAGACTTCCAATCCGAGAGCAACACGTGGACCAGAGCGCGCACAAGACTACCACAGCGCCCCACAACCGCCGGCGGCGCCGGCGCCGCTGCCGCCGTCGCCCCCCTCGGGGTGTGCCCGTCCCCATCAGCCATGCACATCTCATCCTCCTCGAGCGTGGCCTCCTCCGGGGCCGTCCCACCCGCGCGCATCCCCGCACCCGCGCTACAACAGGGGGCGGCCCGAGTTGGGAGAGCAAAGTTGGAAAAGCCTGGCGGCAGGGGCTTACACTCGTCTACTTGTCAGCTCAACTTGAGCGCTTTGTATGGGACAGGGGCTGCGCGTAGGGGCTGTGTAGCCCGCGTTGAGGGGGTGTTAGGGGGTGTTCAGGTTGTGTAGGGTGTTGTCTTGTGACAGACACGGCTCAAGTTGAGCTGAGAAGTGGACGAGTGTAAGCCCCTGCCTGGGCGGCGGTGCAGGTGCCTCCTTGTCCGCGCCGAAGCGTCTCTCTCTGACGAGTGCTCTCTGGCTCCCTCTCACACTCGCGTTCGTGGTGCTTGCCCACCTCGCCGCCGCCGCGCCACTCGTATGGCCCGGTACCTATGATGTCCGCCCTGCTCGCTCGCTTCTGGACGGCACCACTGTGTAGCTGTCCCTGCTTGGTACCTGCTCGCTCAAGTGGCGCTTATTATTCTCGAGTTAAGCTTCCAAACCACCGACGGGAACGGGAACGGGGACGTCGAGTGTATGGGCGGCCCTGCGTGGAGGACGGCGACGCCCCCCGCCCCGACCGCCCCCGCCCCCGAGGACCTCCGATCCCCCCCGCCCCCGCCTCCGCCTCCGCCCCCGCCCCCGCCCCCGACAACTCGACCGGCAGCTTCAGTATCCCCCGGGCCACCGGCGGCACCCCCAAACCGAGGCCGGCGGCTGATCGGGCCGCAGAACGTGAGCGGGCCACAGTAAGATGGTGTAGGTTGCTTCCTGTTGAAACCCGTGTTGAAAGCGCCTAGCTTCAGCACATGAAAGTAAAACGCGAGGCAACTGCTTTCAATTTTTGCTTTCAATTTCAACCTGTGCCGTTACGCCACGGAGGCTGATCGGGCCGCGGAGGCTGAGCGTCCCCCCACCAACATGAGCGTGAGCGTGCCGCGGACGACCCCGAACGCCACCGTGGTAGGGCAATGCAGGTTGACCCTATCAAACACCGACGTTGAATGCGCCTGGAACTAAGCGAGTTGAAACTGAAGTATGATGAACAGCTGTCAATAATGCTTCAATTCGCTTTAATTTTGCTTTCAGTTCCAACATGCGCCGCTACACGGTGGGCGACGTGCCTTTTTCTACCTCACGCAGCATGCCCGTCGCCTCCCCGCCCGACGCGCCCAGCCTACAGACGTGCAACGCACTGTCCATTGCGGCCAACGGCGTGGTCACCGCCTCCTGGGGTGGGGCCTGGTAGATATTGCGTACCGCAAGTGATGTTGACCCCTCGTTATGGGATTAAATGTCTTTCTATGACGTGGCGGTCTATGTGTACCAGGCTCGTTGCTCGCCGCGTCATCGACACCCATTGTTGACCCTCGTTTATTGAGTTAAACAACGTCCTGTGACAAAGGGATCAATGTAGACCAGACAGACCAATTGTCTGCCACGTAATCGACGCGCATTTGGAGCCCTTGTGTCTTGGGTTGAACGGCAGCGTAATACCCAGCTTTGCAACATCTGGCAGGCATTACCCTGCGGGGGCTGCAATGGCGATCCGGCATGCTGCGGCGGCGATGTGGCGGTCTTCTTCCCCTTCATCGGCAGGGCCGCGCAATTGAACAAATAAATACATAAATACACGCGAAGGCTGAACGCCCGGCGTTGACGTTCAGCTAGCGGCTAGAACATTTTGATCCGGCCGTACTAGACGCACGCATCAACAGTTACGTCACGGTTAACCTTGCATCAATACATAAACAACCAGCTCACTCGGCTGCCGGGTTGGTACACTATGAGCAAGCAGGCAGCGGGCGCCGTGTAAGGCCCTGCGCTTGGGCGCTGCCAACGACGTAGTGGCCGCCGACATGGTGAGGCGGTTCAAGTTGAACCCACGGAATTCGTGTTGCAAGCGCCCGGAACTATGCTTTTGAAACAAACATAGGATCAACTGCTTTCAGGTTTTGCTTTCGGTTTCAACTTGCGCCGCTACAACATGGCGTGCTCCCCCGCCCGCAATGCGTGCTGCCTTCCCTGGACTGACAACCTCGAGGTAACCGATCAATTGATTTTCCCACTTGAAGTTTCTTGTCAAGCGAAGCATAATTCCTGTCGACGCGGTGCTAACATTCTATCGACTCGATTCAACACACGCAGATCAACGACATGTTGCTCGAGTCTAGTGCCCCTGGGAACCTCTCTAAGGTAGGATCTGACGTTTTGTTCTTCTGGTTGCTCAACCTGGGCCATTTGTCAGCTTCGCGCTGTTCAACTGGGAGTACACAGTGATTGAAGTCGTGATTGAGAAACACAAATGATTAATGTAAGAGACCCTGGATGCCGGTGCACGGCGCGGGACTAAGTTTGGTCGCCGTGCTTCACCGCCTGGCGTGCGTGTGCTGCTCCGGGTAGGGCCAGGGCAGATATTGCTGGCCACGTTATAGGATGCCGTTCAATTCACACGAACTGGGGGTTTATATCCGTGTCGATGATGTGGCGGGAAATGGCCCTGGCATGTGTTGCTCGCCAAGTCATAGGATGTCGTTTGATTCAATATACAAGGGTTCGAAATGCGGGTTGATGAAGTGGCGAGAAATATTTGCCAGGCCCTACATTCGGGACACTGCGCTACTCCCCGAATCCGCTATCCACCAAACCATTCAACTGCAACCCATCAGCGGCAGGGCCTTACCGGCTGTATGTCGTTGTTTTCTTTTGATTAGAGGTGGCTTGGTCTGGTCTGTTATGCTCTGGACTCGCTTGGTGTCTTCGATTTGTCTTCGGTTCTGAGTTGGTTATCTTGCTTTTCAACTCAAGTAAAGAGCAGCCTCCGGCAAACATGCTCGCTACGTCAGTATATGATGCCAATTCAATCAAGATTCGAGGGTTTACAACGCGGCGGATGGAGTGGCAGTCTTGGGGCGACATGGACCAGGGCAATATGAGCATCAGTTTATTCTTGTCATTGTTAGTGGGATGACTCATGTGGTTTCAGGGACAAGCAAGACTTACAGCTTAGACCTGAGAGTGCCAGCTGGGAAAAGTGCCTAGGTAAGGCCCTGATGGTGGGATTACGTGGACAACATAACAGCGCCGGCGGACGGTGCAACGGGGGCGGAGGCGCCGGAGCCACCTTGGCAGGGCGCAGGGGTGACCTTGCAATTTGCAGTATTTACCTTATCCACCTTGGCAGGGCGCAGGGGCGGTCTTGCAAGTTGCAGTATTCACCTTTATCCCGCGCCAGGCGTTCGGCTTGCCAAGTTCTAAATGAACTTCATCAACTTGATAAATATGGGACATGTCAGAACGCCCCTGCTGCGCGGTTCGGGTGCTGCTTGGAAGGCGAGGCGTATTTCGACGACAACGCCAATTGCTCCACCGCGCTCCTCTCACCCGCGTAGGGCCCTTCAGGATATGCCCTTTTTTACGAAAGGGAGGTACGTAACAAATATTGTACAGGGGTCTAATGATTGGAGCTATGGGCAAATCGTGAATAAACGGAGCCCTCAGTCTGGTGCCACTCTCTGACGCCCTGTCCCCTGTTTCCCTCAACTTCAACATGCAGCCTCTGAAGACCTTACGGGATCCTCGACATTGACAGGCCTGTCACTGTTCCCCTAATACCCCCGTATTCGCCCAACTTTCACGCTACGCCGCTCAAGACTCAAGGCCGATCTATTATAATGTGTGCTCAAGCTACACTGAAAATTTACAACACAGGAACTCATGCGAGGCCCTAGTTGAAGAAGGGCCGGCGCCGGAAGCTCCCGCCAAGGTGAGGCGGTGCAGGTTGGAACTATCAACCCCACGTTGAAACCGCCTGGAACTAAGCGCTTGAAACCAGAACATGTGAAAGTTCTTTCAAACTATGCTTTCAAATTCGATTTGCGCCGCTTCACCAAGGCGTGCAAATCGCCCAGGAATCGCTCCGCCCGAAGCAATCGCCGCGCCCGAAGATCAAGCCCCGCCCCGGGGAATGACCCCGCCACCGTGCGGGCGGGCGGGCGGGCAAGGCCCGATTCCTCGACAAGCTCGACGCCTGGGGGGGACGCGCCAGGGCAAAGTGTGGGCGGGGAAAGGAAGGGCGGTGGTATGAGAGGAGGCGGCGGAATGGGAGGAGGCGGTCGTGGGCGGCGGACAGGGAGAACGGGAGATTAACATTCAGGGCAAAAAACACAAGAGCGCATACCACGTATTGATGGCAGTATTTGTCATGGGAAATCAGTGTACCTTGAGTAGTATATCCGAGACACACGTTACGTACGCACACGTGCCTGGTGAAGGAAGATTTTTCGAATTCATCTGTCTACGAGAGCCATACCTCTGTTGCTATCTCTGTTTATACCTCTGTGTATTCCTCTTGATGACATCTCTGTTTACATATATGCACCATCTTCATCGCTGCGCCTATTGCCTTGCTCCTCGCCGTGCACTGTGTTCAGCGTATTGCTTCCGCTCCGTCCGTTGCGTACCGCAGCGCGTTGTTACGTGGTGCGACGTCTGTGCCCGTCATCCCTCATGTTGGGCCAATCGCGGTCACAATGCTATTTGGAACCTCCCGCTGCCAGCTCTCGCCCGGGCAGACTCAGACTGCACGCTGTGCCATTGTTGCGCAGTGCCGCACGGTAGGGCGGCGAAGCTGCACGTGCGCACGGTGGCTGTTTTTTACTAGGCAAGTGTGATGGCTCGCCGCTGATGATGCTAGCCTTGTCATTTGTTGCGGGGCGCCGAACGGTGGAGCGTTTTTGCGCGGTCAAAGCAGTGGACATCACCTCGGGCACCCGTGCTCCCGCGCCCACCTCAGCACCTCCAGGTGCCCGCACATGTTTGCGTAATGGCACGTCCTCGCATCCCATGGGCAATCGTGCGCCCGCGCCCACTTCAACACCTCCAGGTGCCCGCTCCCAGCGGCGTATGCACAGGTCCACCTGTCCCATTCGCAGCCGTTCGCCCGTGCCCACTGCAAAACATCCAGGTGCCCATGCCGAGCGGCCTGATCACACACCGTCTGCCCGCCCCATTGGCAGCCGTGTTCCCGCGCCCACCACAGCACCTCCAGGTGCCCGCCCGCAGCCGCGCCCGAACACGTCATCGCAGCCCACGGACAGTGATGCTCCCGCGCCCACTGCAACACCTCCAGGTGCCCGCCCTTAGCGGCGCCATAACATGTCCTCCAGTTCCAATCGCAGCCGTGCCCCCGCGCCCACCGCAGCGCCTCCAGCCGCCCTCCCTTGGCGGCCACGGAACAAACCCTCGACTCCCACGGGCACCCATTGGCCTCCGCCCAAGCCAGCAGCTCGGCAGACGAGACGAAGTCAACGACCTGGAGCGGTTCTAGCGGAACCACGACAGCGTCTTCTGCGCACGCGATCCCCGCCGCCGCCGCCACCGCCTCGCCGCACTTCCGGCACGCGCGCGCGAGCAGGGCGCAGTCGGTGGGATCCAGCCATTTCTTCAGCACCTCCCCCTTAAAGGCGTCGCCCCACTCGTCGAGCAGCGGCCCGAGCAGCGGCGACGCGGCGGTGCCGTCGCGGACGATCGCGCACGCCAGAGAGGGCGTGAAGGAGGAGGCGCCGGCCAAACGTGTCCGTAGGGGGCCCGTGCGGGTGGAGGGCGCCGGGGGCACCTGTGTACATCTGTTGGCAGGTCGTTGAACAACTCGAAGGCACCCTCAGTCGGCACCCGATACCCGAGTAGATATTATTTCCGTTGAAACCCGCGGTGTGACTCAATGGCGCGGGGCGCGTTGGCGCGGAGCGCGAAATAACAGAACACGGGGTGAGTTTCTGCAAGCGCCACGCCATCTTATCGTCAACCGTCGGCCGCACTTGCGCGGCACCAGCGGAGGGGGCGTCTGTACCCGACAGCGTCCCCATCACCATCCTGGGGATGGCGGTCGTGTGCGTGGCGGTGGGCGCGCGCGTCAGCGTCGGCGTCGGAGGAGGGGGCTTCGGTAACGCGACGGCACCCACCAAGCATGTTGCTGTAGTTGTAGCACGGACGAACCCGGGTGGCGGTGGCGGTGGCGGTGGCGGTGGCTGGGTGTCCCTTGGTGGACGGCGACGGCGGCGGTCTGCGGTGCTGCGCTCTCGACATAATGGTGCCGCCGGTGTGGGAGCCGGCCCACCTGGCGCAGCCTCGACCACTACCATCACCACCGCGGCCTTAGCAAGTTCCAATCGCGATTCCCTCTTACAAGACCGCGTTCAAGTCACCAGATGTCGCTCAGGTGCTCGCAACGCTGACCACATTCACGATATGCACGGCAAGCGAGGGGCGATTGCGGTGGCTGCGTCGGCCGCGACGATGCCCGCGTCGAGCGCCGACGACGCCGCCACTGACGAGGAAGGGCCCAGGCCCTACGTACAATCTCAGCATTTTCTTCAACTGAAACCACTTGGCTATTCGTTATCCACCTCTGATGTGCTCAGAAACCAGACTAGTGTAGGCCCTATGTGTAGGAGCCGTTCATCGCTCCGGATCCCCCCAGCGCGTTGAGGCAGATGGGCGTCACTAACGGCCTGCTGGGCAGGGACCACAGCACATAGTGTACCTCCCAACGTGATCCCTTGCGGACGATCATTTAGGGGGTGTTTGTGGGGTGCCTACGGGGTGCCTGGGAGGTGTTTAGGGGGTGTGTAGGGGGTGCTAAAAGGGTGTTCAAGGGGTGTGTAGGGGGTGTTTACAGGGTGTCCAGGGGATGTCAAGGGTGCGTTCAGGGGGTGTACCTCCTGGCCGTTGAGTCTCCTGGGGAACTGATGTGAGGCGGGAGGAGGATGCGGCGAGCGTGTACAGGCACACTGGTACACTGTGAGCAAACCGTCAAGGAGGATAACGCGGCGAGTGTGTACAAGCGCACCGGTGCAAACCGGTACACCATGAGCAAACTGTCAGGGAACTGGTGGATGACCCTGTCCCCTGGTGTCTCGCAGGAGCGAGTGGAACAGGTGATGAAACAGGCGCTCCCCGTCATGGGCGGGATGGTGTCACAGAACGTGTTGAACCTTGCGGACTCGGTGATGGTGGGCCGCCTGGGGACCGCGTCCGTGGCAGGGCCGTACCTCCTCCTCCTCCTCAGACCCGGTACCTTCGCACTTTTGCTGCCTCCTCCTCCTCATCTCCTCCTCTCCTCCTCTCCTCCTCTTCTCCTCCTCCTCCTCCTCCTCCTAGTCCTCCTCATTCTTCCCCTCCTCCTCCTCCTTCACCTCACAGCCGGAACCATGGGATTGCCTGCTCATAGCGTACCTGCGCACAGTCGCCGACCCTGGTCCGTGGCGGCGGTGGGTATTGCCAGTACGCTCAACTTCCAGTGCCAGGCGGCGCTGCAGGGGATATCGTCAGCGGTTCAGGCCATGACGGCGCGGCGGGTGGGCGAGGGCCGCACAAGCGAGGCGGGGCCCGCCCGCTCGTGCCCATCTCTAGCTCAACCTGACTGCGCCCATAGCATTGCTGCGTGCCTGTACACACTGCTGTATCCTCCTCCCGGCCTGGCCACTGGTACACTGCGAGCCTCGTATCCTCCTCCCGGCCTGGCCACTGGTACACTGCGGGCCTCGTTCCCTGACGTTTTGCTCGCAGTGTATCGGTGGCCCTGTTGTGAGGCGGCGATTCCACTGAACGCTGCGCTGGTGATGTGCGTGGTCCTGGGGTTCCCAATGGCCGTCGCGGGGTTCATCGCGGCGCCCATCGTGGTAGGGCAGCTTAGCTTGACCCCGGCTTGACCCTGGGTTGACCCTAGGTTGACCCTGGGTTGACCCTAGGTTGACCCTAGGTTGACCCTAGGTTGACCCTAGATTGACCCTAGGTTGACCCTAGGTTGACCCTGGGTTGACCCCAGGTCAACCCTAGATTCACACTAGGTTGACCCTAGGTTGAACCCAGGTTGACCTTAGGTTGACCCCAGGTTGACCCTAGGTTGACCCTAGGTTGACGCCACGTTGACCCTCTATTGACCCTAGGTTGACCTTAGGTTGACCACAGGTTGACCTCAGGTTGACCCTAGCTTGACCCTAGGTTTGACCCGGGGTTGACCGCGCCTGGTCTTAGCGCTTGAAATTAAATTGTGGATGAACTGGTTTCAATTTTGCTTTCAAATGCAGCTTATGGCGCTACACCTTGGTGCCGGGGCTGACCGCCGACCCCCTGGTGGTCGCCGCCGCCATCCCGTACCTTCAAGTAGGTCCCGGCAGAAACCGCTCACATTATGCTTCCGCACACAATAGGCCGATTTCGGTATATCGCCGAGCGCTGACGCTTTGCCCGCAACTCTGTATGGGCATTCAACCTGACGCCCGCTTTCCCGCGCGGAGCG
>Ga0307489_10002677_pt1 | contig 11924 bp, 19 predicted proteins | sample SB12metaG_FD_202247 | JGI IMG/M metagenome (GOLD analysis project Ga0307489, IMG submission 202247) | Sea-ice brine microbial communities from Beaufort Sea near Barrow, Alaska, United States - SB 1.2 | ecosystem: Environmental > Aquatic > Marine > Coastal | place: USA: Alaska | collected...
TGTCAGACGACAGCGATGTCATAACCCAATGCGTGAGGGAAATCAAATCAGGTGAATATTTTATGCTCTTGTTCCGTCGCGGTGCTATTGGGCATGGATGTAAGTTATCAGTTGCACTGTCGGCTCGTGAGGCTTTCGCTCAATCGCTAGCTTCGACCCTTGCCGGTTCATTGGGTTCCATGACTCGATGACGAGCTGAGGTCGCGGGTACGGGCATGGAATGTGGGCAGTACCGAGAGTGCGTCTATCGGGTGCCCACAAAAAAGTTTGTGTTTTTCCCCGATGGGAAAACTGACGAGTGGCCAGGCCAGGGAGGAGGATGCGGCGAGTGTGCACGGGTCCGGATATACCGGTAAAATAAGAGCAGACAGGTAGGTTGAGCTGACGCGGGAACGATAGGCCGGTCCAGGGAGGATGACGCGGCCAGTGTGTGCAGGTCCACCACTACACTATGTGCACGCAGCCAGGTTGAGGTGAAGCGGGAAGGAGGGAGCGGGGTGCTCGGAGCTCGCACCTCGGTGCGCAGGTGCGTTATGGACTCCGTCATGGCCTGCATAGGCGACGAGGTCGTGTTGGTGTGCACCTGCGGCGCCGCCAGGGAGCGGGAGGGGCACGCAGGCGTCAGCACCACGATCCGACACAAACAACCAGGGGAAAGGGAAATAACCCTAAAAACTACGTTGCGTTGAGAAATGTTCAAAGTTTGTGTTGGTTGGGGAGGCTAGGACAGCGGTCGCACCTTGATGACGATGCGGTTGTCGGAGGGGTGCGGCACCTGGTACCCCGCGAACACCACGTTGGGGTCCCGGTGCAGCTGCCTGCGACACAACAGGCATCGGAGGCGAACACAAGCCGTGAGAAGCGTGCTCCGCGGGGAGCGATCTGGCAGCGACGCGACTGAACACAGATGTTGCTCCCCTTCGTAGGAGGGAAAACGTTGCCCCAGCGACCCACGATCGGACCCGGAGGAGGGGTGGCCGTCACCGAGACATCGAAAGGCACGTCTTCCTTCGTTACGCGACGACGAGTGATCACACAGGTCACTACGAGTAGAAGCCCCGCCCCGCCCCAAGCCACAGCCAAACGCAGTTTCTAAGGTTGAGGGACGAGGGATGGTGGACGTACATCCGCACGATGTTTCCAAGCGTATGGTCCTCCTGCTGGACGATGAAGGTGCCGGCGTTAGACACCTTGGTATCGCGCGTGTAGGTCAGCTTGCGGGCTCCATCCGGAAGCACGAATTTCTCCGAGCGCGACGGCTGGTTCATGGTGGCAGCGAGTGAGCGTTTGGCTCAGCGAGCTCTGTGGACGGGATCGGGAGTTCTCCTTGGGTGCCCTCTCCCTGCGCAGATCCGGCAGGGGGATCGTGACCATACCATGCCACGCGCCATCCGCGGTCCACCCCCCCACCGGATCTACGCAGACATGAGTCATCCGTATCTGGCTCGCGCGAAAACTTCGTTGGATGACTCATGGGGGACATGGGCGCGGCCCCTGGCGCACTTTACGTTGAGACTGCACGCCGCCCTTAGTGCTGCCGAGGAAGAAACCTCAGGTGTGCGTCCCTTCGTCCCCGTGTCTTGTGTCTGGGCGTCACCTATGCACCAATGTCAACCTCTCAAGTCGTAAACTATTAGAGGTCGTCAGAAACAGGATGCCCTGGCACCAACACGGGCTGACTGACTGGCGGGGGCGAACGGACGCGGGTGGAGGTAGGCCAATAAAACGAGCGCGTTGGTCCGCGCGTCGAGCGAGGTTGGAGGGCATAGCGTGTTTCCTGGGGGCAACCCCACGCCCCGTGGACGCCAGCTCAAACTCACTCTCAAGTCGTTGAAAAAATGTCGCCTCACAATAACCACTTGGCTGACGTTTCCTCGGGGCCGTCGGGGCGCGAGGGTGGCCCCGGGCAACACGCTAAAAGCTCGCTCGACGCGTGAGCCATGTTGCTAGCGATGCTGACCCACTTCCGCTCCTTCTTCGTTCGCAGGGCTTATACACGTTGTGAAGGCGCAGGCGCGCGACTTGCGCAGCTGGGCAAACAAGCACCCGTCCCTCTTCCCCAAGGCCGTCCCCCCCCCCCATCCTATCCGAGATTCACAAAGGTTGCGGCATCAAGCGCGTGTCGACACGCACATGGCAGGCGCCAGCTGCTCTCGCATACACCCCCCGGGATGTCCGACAGACTAGACCAAGTTCAGAGTAGACGCGCGGGGACGCGGGGACGAGCGGCGACGGCGCGGTCTCTGGGACAAGAACAAGGAAGAGGCGCGACAACAGCATCGAACGTAAACGCGACCGCGACCGCTGCGGGAACAAGGCAGCAGGCGGCGACACGGGCCTCCAAGCGAAAGCACACGGACGACGGAGACGGGCGGCAGCGGCAGCAGCAGAGCCCCCGGGGGAGCAAGCAGCCGCGCAGCGCGTCGGCGTCCCCCACGACCGCAGCGAGAGGTGCCGCTGCCGCGCTCGCTCTCCGCGGCGGCAGCGGCGGCGGCGGCGGCGGCGGCAGCGGCGGCGGTAGCGGCGGCGACGACGCCATGGACACGGGAGTCGCCCCCAACGGTGGCGGTGGCAACGACGGCGGAAGCGGCGGCGGAAACGGCCGCGGCAGCGGTGGCGGCGGCGACGCCAGGGGAGCGGGAGCCGCCACCAACGGCACCACAGCAACCGAAAAGGGCAAAGGCGTCGCCACAACAGCAACACCCACGGGCAACGGCCATGGCCAAGGCAGTAACGGCCACAGCCGCGGAGGCAGCGGGCACTCCGGCGGCGGGAGCGGCGGCGGCGGAAGCGGAGGCGGAACCGGCGCTGCGCACAACGACTCACCGGCGGATGCACTGGCCGCGGTAGCACGCACGCGGTAGGGCCTGGCATACTTTGCTCGAGTAGGCCACGTCGAAGCATGCCATTTGACTCAATCAACGCGGGTTCACAATGCGTGCCGATGAAATGGCGGACAACGGGCCAGGCAGATATTGCTCCCCACGTTATAGGATGCCACTTAACTTGATAAGTCAGGGCTCGAAATGTGTGTTGATGACGTGTTGGGCCATATCTGGTCGTCCCTGGCGCGCGGCAACGGCTGGGCCCGCGCGCCCTGATTGACCGCGGCGAGTACGTGCGCCTGATAGAGCAGGCGCTGGTCGGCCTCGGCTACGGCGACATCGCGGCGGACCTGGAGCAGCGCTCCGGCGTCACACTCCAGGTGCCCGCCGTGGAGCGATTCCGTGATGCGCTCCTAGCCGGCTCGTGGCGCGCTGCCCTCGCGCTCCTCCCCGAGCTCAGCGTTGGCGACGAGAAGCGCATGAAGGAGGTAGGGCCGGGCAGATATTGCTCGCCACATCATCCAACGCACTCTGAACCATTGTCTCTGGTGGGATTGAAGGGCACACTATGACGTGACGAGCAATGTCCGCCAGGCCCTAGAAGGAGGCCACCTTCCTCATACTGGAGCAGCACTACCTGGAGCTGCTGGAGAGCCGCCAGACCATGCCGGCGCTCATGCTCCTGCGCGCGGTGGGGCTCCGTCATCCCCTGCAGAGCGGGAGAGGGATATAGACGATTCCGCGTGTTTAAGGAAGCTGTGTAGGCTGTCGCCCTGTCCCCCGTGAGAGAGATACGCTTCTGCGTGTATGCGGAGGCACCAGGCTTTCACCCTGCCCCCTGTGAAAGAGGGAGAGACGGTTCCGCGTGTATAACGAGGCACCTGGCTTTCGCCCTGGCCTCCGTGTGCCATCATATGACGTGGCGAGTTTTTTGACGTGGCCCTGGCGGGAGGAAATCTCCCCACTGTTCAACCTGCCGGGCGTCAGCGCCACACAGCTGGACATCGTGGAGAAAAGTACCGGTAGTAACGGGTGGGGACCGATGGATAGTGCTCCCCACGTTCTAGGATGTCATTTGACTCAAGCAAGGCAGGTTCGTAACGCGCTTGATGACTTGGCGAGCATTATCTAGATGTCCCTAGGAACGGGCGCTCCGGCGAGGGGGCTGCCGACCCAATGTTTCTGGGCGGCGAGCAGCGCTTGCACGACCTCGCGGTAGAGACTGATCAATAGTACTCGCCATGTAATAGGGACTGACCGAAAGCGCTTGCCACGTCATAGAATACCAGTTTACTAAAGAAACGAGGGTTCAAATGCGTTTTTGATGACATGGCGAGCACTATCAATGAGTCCCTACCTCTCGGGGCTGCTGATGTGCGGCCCCAAGTTGGACCTGGCGCAGTACCTCGGGTTGCAGGGCAGGCAATGGCTGGGGTCTGACGCCGCGGCCAGGCGGGACCTGCTGACCCGGGTCCAGGCCCTGCTGCCCGTGCACGTCGTGCTGCCCGAGGTGAGGCGGTGCCGGTTGAACCGATGAAAGTTGTGTTGAAAACCTCTGGAACTAAACGCTCGAAACTAAACTATGCTTTGAGATTCAAGGACAAGCCGGCGCTCAAAAACATATTTCAATTTGAGCGTCCAAAAGATATATTTTCGAACGCCGGCTTGTCTTTAAATGTCATAAACTGCTTTTAAATGTTGCTTTCAGACTCAACTTGCGCCGCTACACGGAGGCGCGCCTGGAGGTGCTGGTGGAGCAGGCGCTGCGGTCACAGGTGGACCGATGCCTGTTTCATAACGCAGAGGCGCGCCCGCTCACGCTCCTCTCCGACTACGAGTGCGGCCCGGAGCAGCTGCCCACGCGCACAGCGCTGATTCTGGCAGAGGGGATGATTGAGAACAAGCACTCGACCGACGTCGAATCGGTCTACCAAGTCCGTGCGTCTGTATGAGCATTTTGCACTGAAGGAACGTCATGCTCCGATCGGTTCGAGTGTTTGTTATCAATGTTTGGTAGCGGTGTGCCGCATGATACCATGTGGTACCGATATGCCGCACGCCTGGGGAAAGTGAGTGTGGTATGACAAGTGCCTGAGCTGAGCTCGCTCGGTGCTGTGAGTCTCTTGTCTATACCACTCGAGCCATCCAGGCACCAACACAATGACCCTCCTGCCAGGAGGACCACGACGACGAGGTGTGGGATCTGCAGTTCAGCCACAGCGGCAGGGGCTTACACTCATCCATTTCTCAGCTCAACCTGAGCCGTTTCTGTCACTGACAGATTGACGCAACCCAGCGTATCCCACAAAAAGTGCTTACGTTGAGCTGAACAAGTGGACGAGTGTAATCCCCTGCAAAGCGGGCGCTACCTCGCCTCGGCTTCCAAGGACGGCAAGGCCATCATCTGGGAGGTGCTGGCATTGACGGAGCTCAAGGTCCGCCACGTGCTGGAGCCCAGTGATGCCGCTGCTGCTGCCGTTGGAGCTCCCGAGGGCACGTTGCTGACGGTGCCGCTGGAGCATGTGTGCTGGTCGCCGGACGATGCGCACCTGCTCACGTGCGGCGATAACCAGGCAGGGGGTGTGTTGAGAACAAGCACTCGACCAACGTTGAATCTTCTTTTCCTTCTCCGCGGCTCTGTATGAGCATTCACCCTCAAGGTAAGTCGTAATGCATGCTTCGATCTCGCTTCGAGTGCTTGTTCTCGCAACCCTGCTGCGCGGTGACACTGTGGGACACCGCGACGGGCGCGCGTGTGCTGACGCTGGCGCGGCAACTCCACACAGTCACCGCTGCGGCGTGGATGCCCGACGGCCGCCGCTTCGTCACGGTAGGGACTGATGGATAGTCCTCGACACGTCATACGTCACCTTAAAATTCAAGGAACGAGGGTTCATTATGCGTTTGATGACGTGGCGAGCACCATTCATCAGTCCCTTCGTCACGGGTGGGCTTGACAGGATGATGCACATGTGGGACATTGAGGTAGGGCGATGCACGTTGACAGCATCAAAACCATGTTGAAAGTGCCTACGGTTTCAGCGCTTGAAGGTGCAATGTGATGGACTGCTGTTGAATTGTACTTTCAATTTCAAGTTGCACCGCTACACTGAGGGGCGCGAGGTGGACCAGTGGAGGGGGTCCCGCGTAAACGACCTGGCAGGGGGGGTGCTGAAAAGGAGCACTCAACCGACATTGAATATCCTCCTCCTCCTGAAGGTAATTCATCTTACGATCCCAGTTCTAGTGCTCGTTCTCAATGACCCTCCCACCCGGCCATCAGCTCGGACGGGAAGTTTTTGGTCAGCGTCTGCCAGGAGAAGATAATCACGATGTACCGCTTCAGCGACCGCTCCGAGGCATGGGCTTACAATCCTCCACTTTTCAGCTCAACTTGGGCCGTTTTCGGTCACTGAAATCACATCCAGCGTCCACTTTTCAGCACAACCTGAGACGGTTTTGTCCATTAAACCCCCGAATATAGCCCACATAAAGTTCTGTCGTCACACCGAAAAATGGACGCGTGTAGGACACAAAAGTGCTTAAGTTGAGCTGAAATGTGGACGAATGGAAGCCCCTGCACCGAGGTGACCATCCAGGAACAAGATCCGATCATGTCGATGTGCTTGTCGGCGGACTCGCGCTTTCTTCTGGTGAACTTATTGAGCCAGGAGATCCACTTGTGGTCGGGCCTGGCAGCCGTTCGCCACATCAACCAACGCAAAAGTTGAAACTCGCCTCTTGAAATAAATGGTATCCATTATTCCTAGGACGTTTTTTCTTTCTTGTGACGAGCTCCAAGGCGCTTCACATGGTGGGCGTTCATCAACCCCTCCTTCACCATTTCAAGTGGACATGACCTGAAGTATGACGTGACGTGTTGCGCAATATCCGCCAGGCCCTAACCTGGGGGATATTGCGGCGGATTCCCGTATGCTCGTCAGTCCAGGGGAATCCCGTGCAGGGGACTCGAGTGCGCCGGTGTGCACGTTCCGGGCGTCCGAGAAAAAGGAGGGGCGCTACGTCACGCGCAGCTGCTTTGGTGGCAGCGGCCAGGCGTTTGTCGCGTGCGGCGGGGGCTTCCACGTGTCCACTTTTCTGCTCAACCTGAGCCGGTTTTATCACTGAAACCCAAAAATCACCGAGCGTATCCCAACAAGTATGCCTACGTTGAGCCGAAAAGTGGACGTGTCTTACCCTGGCGTGCGGGGGGGAGGATGCGCAGATATACCTGTGGCACCGCGACAAGGGGGAGCTACTGGACGTGCTGGACGGGCACCTGGCAGGGCCGTGCACTTTGACCCAGAATGACCCCAGATTTACCCAGGTTTACCCCAGGTTGACGCCAGGTTGCCCCCAGGTTGAACCCAGGTTGACCCAAGGTTGACCCTAGGTTGACCCTAGGTTGACCCCAGGATGATCTCAGGCTGACCGCGCCTGATTTCAGCGTTTCAAGCTGAATTATGATGAAAGGCTTTCTAACTTTGCTGTTTGATTTCAACATGCGGCGCTACCACTTGGGGACGGTGAACGCGGTGAGCTGGAACCCGGCCAACCCGTTCATGTTCGCATCGGCCAGCGACGACCACACGGTAGGAAATTCATCGAGAACAAGCACTCGACCGACGATGAGTCACTTCCTCCTCCTCGTCCTCCTCCTGCTGCTCCTCCTGCTCCTCCTCCCTCCTCCTCCTCTGCCTCCTTCTCCCCGCCCGCCTTCTCCCCCTCCGCCTTCTCCTCCCCTTCATCCTCCTCTCCTCCACGAGTTTGTATGAGCATTCGCACTGAAGACGGGTCATGCTCTAATATTGGTTCGAGTGCTTGTTCCCAATGACCCTTCTGCACGGTGCGGATCTGGGCGGCACCGTGGGCGCTGGCGGACCCGGGCGCCGCGGGGCTGGCGGGGATGCCTGGCGGCGGGGTCAGTGCAGACGTCGACGTCGACGTCACGGCGGGCGGCGCCGCGGCGGCGGCGGCAGCAGCGGCCGGGGCGGCGGGGGCGGGCACAACGGTGGTGAGGGGGGAGGCGGCGGCTGCCGGGGCGGCGGCAGGGTCGGCGGGAATGAGAGGGATGCTGCTACTGGCCGAGTCGGACGAGGAGGAGGGCCGGGGCCGGGCCGGAGGCGGGGGTGGGGGTGCTAGTGGGAGTGGTGCTGGCCGTAGCAGTGCTGGCGAGGGCCGGGACAGGGGCGGGGCCGGGGGCGGGGGAGCTAGCAGGAGTGGTGCGGGCGGCAGTGTTGGGAGGCGCAGCGGTGTTGGTGGTGGTGGGGTGGGTGTCGGGGGCGGGGACAGGGAGGAGGGAGAGGCGGTGCCGGGCGAGGGGGGCGTTGGGTTGGTCGGTCGAATGTCCCGGAACTGGTTTGTGGCTGATACGGGCGACAACGGCGACACCGACGAGGGGGGGTGGGAGGTAAGGGAGGGGGATGAGGAGAGCGGGGAGGAGGGTGAGGAGGAGGGAGGGTCCGAGGAGGAGGAGGAGGAGGAGGAGGAGGAGGAGGAGGACGAGGATGGGGACGAAGATGAGGAGGAGAAAGAGGACGAGGAGGAGGACGATGGACCTTGCGACACAGTGTGACGCCCCGGTGTGACACGGTGTGACCGCCCGCGGCCCGGTAGATACCTGGAGGGTAAAATGATTTGTAGAACACACGATATTCTTTGAACACTGATTTATTGAACACTCGACCTAATAATTGTAGCACCGTTCTTGACACACGACATTCTTTATAGAACACTCGATGTAATGATTGTATAACAGCACATGGCTCATGACGTGAGCACCGCTCTTGAAGTTCTGCATTTGCACTGAGCGCGCTCGCACTGCACCTCACTGCACACGCAGAGCCAATGCATGGGCGCGCTGATGTTTCAACAGAACTCCAAACCCTAAACCCTTTTAACCCACCGGATTGCAAAAGACAATAGACGATACGCATACAACGGACACAGTCGTGCTCGCCGCGTACACGCAACTCGTGGCTGGTGTGGTGGGGCTTACAGCGGAGCTCGAGCGTTAGACACACACTATTGTACTCATCTAACGGGAGGGAGCCGTAGCGTTCAGCGTGCGACATGTTTTCTTTCGTACATTATTTTTAATGAAGGCTCAATCAATGTGACCATCTCATATCTCGTACATGCATCAGCCCAACTCCAGCGCACACCTCGCCTCCAGGTGCCTGCCCTGGATTATCGTTCCTAGAACATCCCGGCGCGCTGCACATCATTCAGGAACTCCCCGTTGTACCCCAAGCCGCCGATGATGAGCAGGCCGTGCTCGGCGGGCACCATGACGTGCCCACACCGGTGCTCCCACACCTGATCCACTCGCATGTCGCCGTGATCGGTGTCGTCGTTCTGCACGTCGACGCTGTGCGTGGGATGCTGGGTCGGCAGCCAGGACCCCCGGGTTATGTCCAGCAGTGCGAATCCGCCCGCAAAGAACGTATGCCCCTGCGAGGTGGCGAGGCCCTTGTCGGTAGTGGCGTAGACTCCGATGGCGCCAGCGGTGGGCGGGCCGCGCCCGCCTGAGAACACGATGCGGTCCCCGAGCGCCACAGCGGCGTGGCCCAGGCGTGGCGTCGGCGGCGTGCCAGTTACGTGCAGCTCCTCCCATCGCGGCTCTGGCGCGGACAGGTCCAGCTTCCAGAGATCGTTGTAGGCGCCGTTGAAGCGGCACCCGCCGAAGACGTAGAGGGAGTCGCCCACGACAGAAGCCGTGTGGCCCGAGCGGCTGGGCGGGCGGACGTTGTCGCGGACATTGAGCTGAATCCACGTAGCCAGTAACTTTCCCGTGCTCACACCCAATGGTTCCGACACGTCCAGGATCCACGTGTCATTGAAGCGGTGCTGCGGATTGTTGCCGCCGAAGAGAATCAGCTTCCCCCGCCAAGACACCGCGCTGTGTCCAGTGCGCGCACCCGGCACACCGTCCGCCGCCGAATGCGCACACACGATTGGCTCGGACCAGGTGAGCCCCATGTGCTGGCTCGTGGCGTCGCTGATACTGACGGAATTGTCGCCCTGCAGTATGTAGAGCGAGTTGGAGAGGCCCTCGAAGTGACCCTGGGAGCCGCCGAACATCACCACCACCTCGGTCCCGGGCATGCCTGACACGGCCACCGCCGTGAGGGTGCTGGAGCAGCGGGGGGCCGGCGGGTTGCCCGCGGCTGAGAGCTGCGTCACATTCAGCGACGGGGCCGTTTCCAGGTCCAGCAGGTGAAGGTCGTTGAAGTACTCCGAAGCGCTGCCTTGACCGCCGAACATCAGGATCTTGTTCCCGTCCTGCAAGGATTTGGTGCGGTGACGCGTCGAGTCAGTTTCACGATCGCTCCATCACGTCGTAAACATGAATTTGGTGAGCAACCGTTTGAGCCGGCGACGACATCCATCTTATGGCGATCATACTGCGGGCACGTGTAGGTGGCGTATGACGCACGAGGGGCACTCACCCCTATCGCGGTGCAGCGGTGCAGGTATCTCGCGGCGAAGGTGCCCTCATCAAGCGTTAGGCTCTGCTGCCACGCCAGTGAGTTTGGCTGCGGGTCCGACCAGAACTTGAAGATCGCCTTCCACGCGGGTTCACCGTTGACCTGCCCCAGGGCGCTTAGTAGGCGGCGCCATAGGTGCTCGGACCGCGACGCCTGGCGGAACGCGGCGCACGTCATCGCCGCGCGCGCGACGTCCGCGGCACCCAGAAACCCTAGAACCTCCTGAAGCACGTGCGAAGGCAGGGTCTGCACCAGGCACGGGGGGTCCTCCGCGGCGGCGCCTGCGCGTGTCATGCGTTCCGATGCGTCGTCCCTGGTCCGTCGTTTGCTATTATCTCTCGACGACATCGCACGCGTGAGAACCCGCAGAGTGCAGGTGGACGAGAGCGGCGGCGGGTGGAAGAGGTAGAGGAGGAGGAGGAGGAGGAGGAGGAGGAGGGAGAGGGGGAGGAGGAGGAGGAAGAGGAGAAGGAGGAGGAGGAGACGGGTGTGTCCGACGAGCGCGGAGGGGAGCGTTCGGCGGCGGCGACGGGGGTTAAGCACGCAATGTGCGAAGCCGCGGGTTTGTGCGAGGCGGGCGTTGCCGCGCTTCGTTGTGAGCGCGGTGTGGGCCGCGCGGTAGAGGGGGATAAATATTTCTCTTGCCGCAAAATCGGTCCTGGAATCGACAAAGCTGCGGTAACCTAAACACCAAACCCTACGAGTATAAACCTAAACCCGTCAACGATCTGTGCGCGCGAATGCTCTGCCGAGTGCCGCCGCGAAGGTGTCAAGTACGAGTACGAGGCAGGGTCAGCCTAAAAAGTGCATTAGCGCTTAGCGCGATATGATGTATTTGAAAGGTGGTCTTTGTTTTTAAATATGTGTCCGTCTTATATTTCAAGTCTAAGGCCGACCGGACTTGATCTTTCGATACAGGTAACCTGACCACTCGCCGTGCCATGCGGGCGCGGGGCGCGTCAGGTCGGTCGGTCATCTGACCTGGCACGGTGACCCAAGGATTCTTGGGTGAAATCGGTGCGGGCGGGGGGCGAGTCAGGTCGGCAAGTCGATGTAAAAAGCCTAAACCCTGAAGCCTAAACCCTGGGGCCGTATATGTATTCTGGAATAGCCTGCCATCACTTGCCTACCTGCCAACTACTCGCCGTTAGCTCAGTGGCAGAGTGCTTAAACGACATGATGGCGATCGTAGGTTCAATCCCCCGGTAGTGCAACCAACATGCACTTTTTGCTCTCTTCAGGTACGAAAGGTACTCATGTTTTTGACGGTGGGCGGCGCCAGCCGCGCGTGCGCGCACCGATAATGCCGTGGTGCTGGACACCGTGGGGTGGTGCAAGTTGAAATCCAAACTGCAAGCGCTTGGTGTTCACCGCGGGCGCCTGGTATTTGACGGCAGGATCCGCGGCGAGCTGTCGTCGGTGGACGGCGGGCGGGCGGCGGACTACTGTGCGGCGGACGGCGGCGAGTGAACTGCATTACATTATCCTCGAGAAAGCACTGACTCCCCCCGCCCTCCAGCCTCGTCACTGAAAGCTGTGTGAACCAATGAAAAATCCACACAGGTCCACCACAACAGCACCCACCGACTCAGATTCGCCCAGACTTACA
>Ga0307489_10002679_pt1 | contig 11922 bp, 14 predicted proteins | sample SB12metaG_FD_202247 | JGI IMG/M metagenome (GOLD analysis project Ga0307489, IMG submission 202247) | Sea-ice brine microbial communities from Beaufort Sea near Barrow, Alaska, United States - SB 1.2 | ecosystem: Environmental > Aquatic > Marine > Coastal | place: USA: Alaska | collected...
CTCCAAGCGCCATCCCGAGTAGCCAATGGCATCTGCGCTGACATGGTGAGCCGTCAAGCGGACCGCTAAATTATAGGCGCGAAATATGAACGGAGGCAAAACTGGGAAATTATTGGGGGCAGCCGTGCGCGCGCGCCCAGCGCAGCAGCTCCAGGTGCCCGCCCTTGCTGTAACGGCGCAAGTTGAATTTGTAAGCAGAAGTTGAAAGCAGTGTATCACAGTTTAGTGTCAAAGAGCTTAGTTCCAGGAGGTTTCAACCTGGGTGTGATATGACAAAGTGCGCCGAACCACTTAGACACTTAGAAACATGTGGTACGAAGTCGTCCCGCTCGACCAATCAGAACGCTCCATTTGGTCGACTTAGCACGAAGTATCACTAAGTGTCTAAGTGGATTGGCGCACTTTGTCATAGTTTCAGGCTGCAGCGCCCCACCTTGGCCGCCTGGCGGCATGTCTCAGAGCTCCATGGGCAGGGGGGGTCCTGCTCCCGCGCCCAACGCAACACCTCCAGCTTGTACCGCCGCAATATGAACTTGACAGCGAAACTTGAAAGCAGTCCAATCACACTTCACCTTCAAGCGCTTTGCTCCAGGCGCTTTCAACGTGGGTTTGATAGGGTGAAGCTGCAGTGCCCTACCAGGTGTCCGAACTCGGCAGCGGAGGAGCACACCGCCACGCCCTCCCACGGGCACCCGTGCTCCCGCGCCCACTTTGTACGGACGCAACTTGAGATCAAAAGCAGAGTTTGAGAGCGGTTTGTCATGTTGTATATTCAAGCGCTGGAAACAGTCACAGTCACGGTCGCAGTCACAGTCAATCCGGGGTCAACCTGGAATGAACCTGCACCTGCACCGGCCTACCATTGCAGCACCTGCAGGTGCCCGCCCCCAGCAGCGAACTCGCACGTCTGGTGGTCCCACGGGCACTCGCGCTCCCGCGCCCACTTTGTAGCGCCGCAAGCTGAAATCGGAAGCAAAAGCTGAAAGCAGATTAGAGTCTATCGTATTATAGTTTCAAGCGATGAGTTCCAGGCGCTTTAAACTTGGGTTTCATCGGTTCAACCTGCACCGCCTGACCACTTAAGAATCTCGAGCTGCCCGTTCTTGGCGGCGTAAGCGCACGTTGTCTCACTCCGCGGACTAAGGCCTGACCAATAATTGCCGGAAACCCGCTTCAGGTATTTGAGGCAATTCGAGAGTTCGGGAATATTCCGGGAATTGTGGGCACTTTCTCGGGTACAGGGTACGAAATGGAAAATGTGCCACTTTTTTTTCGTTTGACGGCTTTTCTACCGGCGTTTTCAGGCCTTCAGCATTTATATGTGCATTTTAAGGAATATTTTCGGGAATTACAGGCACCGGGAATTCGGAATTGGAACATGGGAAATCCCCAAAGGAATATTGGGTCAAGCCCCACCACGGGCAGTTGTTCTCGCGCGCCCACCGTGTAGCGGCGAAAGTTGAAATTAAAATCAAAGTTTGAAAGCGGTGCATCATATTTTAGCTTCAAGCTCTGAAGCCAAGCGCGGTCAAGGGTCAATCCGGGGTCAGCCAAGGGTCACCGCCGCACCACTGCAGCACGTCCAGGTGCCCGCTCTGCGCGGCGCCCGCGCCGCAGCGACGCAAGTTGAAATTGAAACCAACGTTTGAAAGCGATCCATCACACCTTCGTTTCGAGAGCATCGATTCGGGCGCTTTCAACACGGGTTTGATACGGTCGACCTGCACCCCCCTACCGCGCACGTCCACTCGTTCCACGGGCAGTTGTGCTCCTTCGCCCACTTGAGTACGTCCAGATTGTAGCGGCGCAAGTCGAATTTGAAACCAAAGTTTGAAAGTTTGAAGGTGGTTCATCATAATTTAGTTTCAAGCGCCTAGTTCCAGGCGGGTTCAACTTCAATTTGATAGGGTCAACCTGCACCGCCTCACCAGGTGCCCCCCCCGCGCAGCGAACGAGCACGTGAACTCGTGCCTCGCCCTAGGGCCTGCGCAGATGTTGCTTGCCACGTCATAGGATTCCATTCAACTCAATAAACCAGGGTTCAGACTGCGTTGAATGACGGGACGGGCAGTCGCACTTGTCCTGTCAAAAGTTGTGTTGCCACGTCATAGGATGTTCATCTAACCCCAAACCCGAAATGTTGGTAACCCCAAACCCGAGGGTTTGGAAATTCCTTTCAATGATGTGGCGGGGGCAATATCTGTTGAGGGGGGTATATTTTAATGTATGTTTCCTACCACGGGCAGCCGTTCATCCTGGCCCACTGCAGCACCGCCAGGTGGCCGCCCGCGGTGTAGTGGCGCAAATTGAATTTGAAAGCAAAATTTAAAAGCCGTTCAGCATCAAGAGCTTAGTTCCAGATTCCAGACGCTTTGAAGATGGGTTTCACAGGGTCAACCTGCACCGCTCTGCCGCGGCGGCGCCCTCGCACGTGTTGCGGTCCCACGGGCACTGGTTCTCCCGCGCGTACTTCAGAATCTCCAGGTGCCCGCTCTGCGCGGCCCACCATGTAGCGCCGCAATTTGAAATTGGAAGCAAAACTTGAAAGCAGTTTATAATATCGCAGCTTGAAGCGCTTCGTTCCAGGCGCTATCAACGTGGGTTTGATAGGGTCAAGCTGCACCGCCCTACCAGGAACAGGTGCTGCGCTCGTTCCACGGGCACCCGTTCTCATGCGCCCACATCAACACCTCCAGGCAGGGACTCACCTAAGTACTCTTCGTTTCAGCTCAAGTTGAGAGCATCTTTGAGGCGTTAGGGGGATAACTCAGTGCTTTGATCGACACACGGCAGCGGTGACGGCGGCGGCAGAGGTGTACAGGTGCACAGTGAGGAAACAAGCAGGGAACCAGTGGCAGGGCCTGCGTCGAGGTGGCCCCGCAGCACGGCCTCGCGGCACGTGAGCGCGCTCCACGGGCAGTCGCGCGCGCGCAGCCACTGCAGCGTCGCCGCCACCCAGGGGCTTACACTCCTCCACTTCTCGGCTTCACGTGCGCACTTTCTGTGGGATGCGTTGAGTGCTTTCAGTGACACATACGTCTCTGGTTGAGATGATGAGTGGGCGAAGGTTCCAGTGACAAAAGCGGCTGTGGATGAGGTTTGAAGTGGGCATCGGGTGCGGCCCCGCCAGGTGGGGTTTTAAGGTTTAGGGTTTAGGGTTTAGGGTTTAGGGTTTAGGGTTAGGCCCCGCCAGGTGGCCGCCCTTGGCGGCGAACTCGATCATCTGCTGCGCGTCCGCCGCCCAGGGTCCTACCACAAGTACCTCTCGTACCAGGTTAGTATGTTTTGTCATCTGGCTTTTTCAGCTGTGTTCCCGAAACCACATTAGTCACCTCACTTCCACGGCCGGTACACAAGTACTACCAGTACCACGTAAGTGTTCTTTTCAGATAGCAATCTAAGCCGTTTGCCCTTGAAACCAGTGAGTTACCCCACTTTCTGCTTCATACTTGTTTTCTGTTCTGAGCTCTATTCTTCAGTTCTGGCAGTCTAGGTAAGGCTTGGTACGCTTTTGACGTACTAGTATTTTGAATCCACACACACGTTTTATCATTTGCTCACTTTATAACCTCAGATGTCAAAGGTGCTTGACCCTGAGTGCCAGCTGGAGGAAGTAGTGCCGTTAACTCAGTGTCGGATCTGGCAGCGAAGGTATGGTATAGAAGTCCGTTCGGCCAATCAGAACTATCCATTTCGAAAATCTCACCGACCGACTCGCCGAAAGTCCGACCGGGTCGCCATCCTTGAGTGAATAGACCCTCGATTATGAGGAGATAAGCGTGATTAGTCACGCTTACACTGAGTTTTAGGAGTGAGACCCCCTACCCACGGGCAGCCGTGCTGGCGCGCCCACACCAGCACGTCCAGATGCCCGCCACGCGCCGCGCAGATCACCGTCCACTTGTCCCGCCGCGTAGCGCCGCGAGCTGAAATCGAAAGCACAGTTTGAAGGCGGTTCATCATGTCTTAGCTGCATGCGCTGAAACCAAGCGTGGTCAACATAAGGTCAACATCCTCCCCCCCGGGTTTAGGGTTTAGGATTTATCAAGGATTCATTTAGGATTTAGGGTTTAGGGCTGAGGGCTTTGGGCTTTGGGCTTTTGGCTTTAGGCTTTGGGCTTTGGGCTTTGGGCTTTGGGCTTTGAGTTTAGGGTTTAGGGTTTAGGGTAGGGTCATCTACATGGCATGGGGTGAAGCATCAGCGCCGTACCAGGGGCAGGGCGGCGCCTGATCCCGCGCCCACTGTGTAGCAGCGCAAGTTGAAATATGAAAGCAATGTTTGAAAGCGGTTCTTCACGTTTAGCTTCAAGCGCTGAAACCAAGAGCGGTCAACACGGGGACAACCTGGGGTCAAAATGTGGTCGACCTGCACCGCCATACCACTGCAGCACGCGCAGGTGCCCGCTCGACGCCGCGCACCAGGGTCGCGCACTCCTCCACTTCTCACGTCAACGTCAGCACTTGTGAAGCACTTCCCGATGGATGAGTTGGGTGGGTCCAGTGACCAAACGACTCAAGTTGGACCTATGTGGAGGAGAATTCTGTTGCAAGTTGATCGAGGGAAGCTGAGCTTTCAGTTGCGAGTAATAATATTTGAGGAGCCTTCTCAATGTGTCAATTGAGAAAGGTGGGCGTTGAGGTGAGAAGAGGACGAGTGGAAGCCCCTGCCGCGCAGGCAGCCACCTGCTTATCCCACGGGCAGCCGTGCTCCCGCGCCCACTGCAGGACGTCCAGGTGCCCGCCCTCGGCTAGGGCCAGGCGGAATATGCCGGCATTCTTTTGGGCATAATAGGCATTTCTGAAGCTTTTGTAGGCAGTTGGGGCGTTTGATGGATATTTTGGCCGTTTCCTGGGTACATGCGGAAGTTTTTTGGCATTTTTCGGCATTTTACCTGCGCGTCTTTGGGAAAGTAGTCGGTGTAACCGGGCATAATTGGGCATAATCCGAGCACAGCAGGCTGAATTAGGGCAATTAAGCACAGGGAGTGGGCAAAAAGGAAAGTATATTCCGCCTGGGCCTACCCTCAGCGGCCACCGCGCACGTGCGCCAGTCCCACGGGCAGCTCAGCCCGTGCGCGCGCTGCAGCGCGGCCACGTCCCCGCCCCGCGCCGCGTGTGCGCTCGTCTCCGTGTTCCAATGCTTAGGGCCAGCGCAGAAAGTGCTCTCTGTGTCTTGACAAGCATTTTGAACGTTCGCTTCTTGAACGTAAATGGCAACCTCGAGGTGGCGAGCGATATCTGCCAGCCCTAGCGCAGACGTTGCCCTTGCCCGCCATGTCATCAATCCCCGACCACGCATGTTGGACCCTCGTTTCATGAGGCGAATGGCAACCTATGACGTGGCGAGCAATATCTGCCAGGCCCCGGCGCAGACGTTGCACGCGCCCGCCACGTCATCGACACCCGACCACGCATGTTTAACCCTGGCTTCATGAGGTAAACGGCAACCTATGATGTGCCAGGCCCAACCAAGGGCAACCGTTCGCCTTGGCCCACGCCGCGCGCTCGTTGGACCCGAGATTAGGGCCTGGCAAACATCGCCCGCCATGTTCATACAACGCATTGTCCGCCACGTTATCCAACGCATTGTGAACCCTCGTTTCTTGACATATATGGCATCGATGGGGGGTGTGAGGAATATCTGCCGGGACCTCCCTGCCCGAGAAAGTCCTGGAGCTTGAGCTTCACCTGGCCCTTGCGGCCCGCGCGGGGGAGCCCGTGCGACACCACCACCGCCAGCCACGGCTTCGCCACCTGCGCCAGCACGGTGCAGTCGTCGGGCTCGAGATGCGACAGCACCGCGATGCGGAAGAGGTCGGGGAGGCGGTCAAACAAGGGCCCGTCAGGAGGGTCGTTATCGAAAACAGCGGCTCGACCGACATTGATGGACGAAAAAATACGTTCGGGTTTCCCCCTGCGGGTACGTGCTCGTGCGGCGGTCTGGCCACCACGAACCGAGTCACGTACGTCAGTATAAGCATACCAGTTTGCCCTGAAGGCAAGTCGTGCTCCATGATTCGGGGTGGTTCGTCTTGAGAACCCCCCTGCCCGAGCAGAACATCCGGAGGCTCCTCGTCACCGGGCGCCCCTCCGCTAGCTTCGCCCTTCCGCGTGCTGACCCACACGCCAGGGGCTTACACTCGTCCACTTTTCAGCTCAACTTGAGCGCTTTGTATGGGATAGGGGATGCGCGTAGGCGTTGTGCAGTCCGTGTTCAGGGGGTGTTTGGGGGTGTTGAGGGTGTGTAGGTTGTTTCCTTGTGTCAGACACGGCTCAAGTTGAGCTGAAAAGTGAACGAGTGTAAGCCCCTGCCACGCGCCCATCGCGTCTTCGTCCCCACCGCCGCCCGCGCCCCCACTCCCGCGCTTTGCAACCTTGTTGGGCGACCCTGCCGACATCCCCGAATGCGAAATGCTTAATGCGAACGCGACAACCGGGCCGCGCGGACGTGTGTTTATGAACGCCCCCGGCGCCACAGTGCACAAGAGACTGTTTTTTTTGGTGACTAATCAGCTTGAGATTTCGTGATATTTTCGAATTCTGCACAGTCGTGCGAGCGCTTTGACATCCTCACACCCCTTGCGTCCGCCGCGCTCGCACGGAGATGGAAGGCGATGGCTGCGGGGACACGCGTACGCTCCGCACCGCGCTCGCCGCCGCCACCGCTGATCTCGCGCGCGCCAGCGGCGAGCTGTCCCTGACCGAGCGCGCGCTCTCCGACCGAAATTTCCAAACTCAAGTGCTCACCGCCTTCGGACGCAAGTGCTCAACGGATGAGTACGCGCTGCTCGAGTGCCGCCGCGGCGTCGATGACATCTCAGATCACATGCTCGCGCGGCGGCGGCTGACAGCGGCGTCTGCATCGACGTCGGGCGGAGGCGTCGGCGTGCCCGGACCGGAATGGGAGCGTGTACCATCGGGGTGGGATGCATCGAAGTCAACACGGCACCCCAACGGCACTGGCTCGCCCCAACCGGGCGACGCGACGATCTTGCTCTCCACAGCAGGGCTCGCGGCGCGGCTGGAGGCGCGGCTCGGGGAGCGGTGGGAGGAGCTGCGGAGCGCCTCCGCCGATGCCACCAGCGTGGGTAGTGGAGGAGCCGGTGGTGGTGGCGAGGAGTGGTGGGACGCCACTGCGGAGCTGATGGGAGAGACGGGGGAGGGCGAGGGCGAAGGCGGCGGCTCCGACGCTGGGATGGGCGCCATAGGAGGGGTGGCGCGCGGGGCGGACCCCGCGACGCTCATGGCGGTGCTCGCGGCGGTGAGGCCTGCCACAAATCGCTCGCCTCGTCAGCCAACTCGATTCGAACCCTTGTTCTTGCGTCAAACGACATCCTGTGGCAAGCAATATCTGCCAGGTCCTACGCGGCGGCGGCGGAGAGCTCTGCGGGGGAAATGGCCGGCGAAGAAGGTGACCATAGCGGCGGGGGTGGCGGGGGCGGCGGCGGCAGGGGCGGAGGGGGTGGCGGGGGTGGCGGGGGTGGAGGGGGTGGAGGGGGGGGCGGGGTTTTGGACATCGCCGCGGTGGTGGGGCAGTGCCTGGCGCGGCAGCAGGAGGAGCACACGCTGCGGGCGATGGAGACGGCGGCGACCCGCGCCACCGCCGTGTCCCTCCACGCCGAGGCGGAGGAGTCCCTGATGAGGCGGTGCAGGTTGACGGTATCAAAACCCGAGTTGAAAGCGCGCCTAGTGTCAGGGCTTGAAACTAAAATGTGATGAACCGCTTTCAAACGTTGCTTTCAATTTCAACTTGCGCCGCTACACCCTGGCCGCCCACGCCATCCTGCTCCACTCACAGGCCGCAACCTCCTCCTCCTCCGCCTCCTCCTCAGCCTCCTCCTCCGCCGCCGCCGCCGCCGCCGCCGCCGCATCGGAGGTGCGGCGACTGGAGTGCGCGCTGGCGGGCGAGCACGCGGCGGCTCGCACGCTGCGGCGCCACATCGAGTCCCTCGACGACACCGCCGCCGAAGTCAACGCGTCGGCGGATGACCTGGCGCGGCGCGGCGTGCACTTAGCGGAGGCGGAGCGGTAGGGCCAAGTGCCTTGTCTGTAGAAGTTACTTACTACCTGTGGTAACTGATACTACCTGTAGTAAGTTGACGTTTGGTAATTTGGAGCAAAAGTCAATTGACTTTTGGCCGAATCACCAAACTCCAGCTTACTACAAGTCACTGGTCCACAGACTAGGCACTCGCAATGATTGCTCGCAATGGCATAGGATGCTATTCATCTCAAAAAGCGAAGGCTCACAATACGTTGGATGACGGGGCGGGCAATATCTGGCAGGCCCTACCGAGAGGCGGCGCGACGCCATCGACCGGATGCGGACCGATGTCATCGTCAGTAACATGCGGGCGGCGCGGGACATGAAGCGCGCCGCCGCCGGGCACGGCCTTCCCTAAGTGTTTTTGTCTGCTCAACTTTTGTACCTTTGAGTACCTTTGAGGTGTCAAGCGGGATAACTCTCGTGATGTCAGGCACAAACGACATGAAGGTGAGATAAGCAAAGTACTTAGGTGAGGCTCTGGCGGCGGGCAGCGAGCGGCGCGCGGCGCGCTTGTCACCGCCGTGGAGCAGGGCGCGGCAGCGGCGGAGGTAAGGCAGTGCATGTTGACCCTATCAAAACTCGGGTTGAAAGCGCGCCTGGTGTCAGCGCTTGAAACTAAAATGTGACGATGCGCTTTCAAACGTTGCTTTCAATCTCAACTTGCGTCGCTTCACGGAGGCGGCGGCGGCGGCAGCGCCCGCGCGGGAGCTCGCTGCCTTCGCATCGGACGGTATGACAAAGTGCGTGAAATCACTTAGACACTTAGCAACAAGTAGTACTAAGTCGTCCAAATGGAGCGTTGTGATTGGTCGAGCGGGCACTAAGTCAGACTAAGTAGCACTAAGTGGCACTAAGTCAGACTAAGTGTCTAAGTGGTTTGGCGCACTTTGTCATATGGACCTCACAGATGTTGCCCGCCACGTCATCGAAAAGCACTTTAAACCCTCGTTTCTCGAGTCATATGACATCCTGTATGACGTGGCGAGCTATATCTGACATCCCCTATTGGACGGCGACCTGCGCGGGTTGCCGTTAGGAGATGTGTCCGCGCCGCTGTCGTGTTCATCATTCGGGGGGGCGGCGACCTCCCGGCAGGGGCTTACACTCGTTCCCGTTTCAGCTCAGCCTGAGCCGTGTCTGGCACAAATTACACCCTAAACACCCCTCGATACTCTTTAACCACCCCCTAAATACCCCACAAACAACCCCTGAACAACCCCTCAACGCACCCCCTATCCCATAGAAAGCGCTTACGTTGAGCCGCAAAGCGGACGAGTGTAAGCCCCTGCCTCCCGGGCGATGCTGGAGGCGCTGGGCGCGCGCGGGCCGGTGGCGGCGGGGTCGGGCGGCGCGGAGGGAGCGCCGCCGCCGCCGGAGGAGGCCGCGCTCCGCGCCGTGGTAGCGCGGTGCAGGTTGACCCTGTCAAATCCACGTTGACAGCGCCTGGAACCGAGCGCTTGAAACTAAAATATGAGGAACTGCTGTCAAATATTGGTTTCAAATTCAACTTGCGCCGCTACACCGTGGCCGCCGCCGCCGCCCTGCGCGATGAGCTGCGCCTCGCCGTGGGGCACGGTAGGGCAGTGCAGGTTAACCCTATGAAACCCAAGTTGAAACCGCCTGGAACTGAGCGCTTGAAACTACAGTGTGATACACTGCTTTCAACTTCTGCTTTCAAAACCAACTTGCGCCGCTACAGCACGGGCGCGCGGCGGGGGAGGTGCTCGGCATCGGAGGGGGCGGCGGGGGGGTGCTCGGGGCGGGTGGCGGGGGGGTGCTCGGCGAGGGGGGCGGCGGGGGGGTGCTCGGGGCGGAGGCGCTGGCCGACGTGAGTGCGGCGCTCGACTCATGTCAGGCACACGTTGACGGCATGGGTGCTTACCGCCAGTACGTGTCATAGCTCAACTTGACTGTATGCTCACAGCCTAGTGCCTTTTCCATACCGCGTACTAGCCGTAGTATATCGTACCACGGGTAGTAAGTTGGAATTTGGTGCATTTGACCAATAGCCAATTCACTTTTGGCTAAATCACCAAACTCCAACTTACTTAAGGTTACGTATCCATAGACAAGGCACTAGTGTACCAGTGTACCAGTGCACACTTGTTGCGTCCTCCGGGTATGCCGGCTCAGTACCTTCGTCGATCTAGACTAAATGTTTTGAAATGAAACCCCCCCCTATGCCGGCCCTAGCGCACGGGAGCATCCTGCCGCGGCTGTCGGAGGCAGAGGCTCACACTCGTCCCCTTCTCAGCTCAACCTGAGCCGTTTCTGACACAAAATACACCCCACACACCCTGTGATGCTCCTTAATACCCCCTGACACCTCCTAAACACCCCAAAAACATCCCCTGAATGCACCCCTATCCCACAGAATACGCTCGAGTTGAGCCGAAAAGTGGACGAGGGTAAGCCCCTGGATGGAGGGCGTGGCGGCGGCGGCGGGGGGGATGGCAGCGTGCGCGCGGCTGGACGCGGCGTCGGGGGCGTGGTGGGAGGCAGTGGCTTACACTCGTTCACGTTAGAGCTCAATGTGAGCAACTCCAGGACACATTCATGGCTTAAGTTGGATCATACAGTAGACAGAAGAGCTCAAGTTGAGCTGAAATGGGAACGAGTGTAAGCCCCTGGTGGGAGGCGCCGGCGTTTGAGAGCGCAGCGCCGGAGCTCACGCACGAGGTAGGGCGGTGCAGACTGACAGTATCAAAATCCATGATGAAAGCGCCGTTGGTTTCAGCGCTTGAAACCGTAATATCGCAAACTGCTTTGAACGTTTGCTTTCAATTTCAACTTGCGCCGCTTCAACGAGGGGCGCACCGCCGCGGACTGGCGGCGTGAGGTGGCGCACCTCAACGCCATGCTCAAATGAGTACAGCTATGACAAAGTGCGTGAGTGCACTTAGACACTTAGCAACAAGTAGTATTAAGCCGTCCAAACGGAGCGTTCTGATTGGTCGAGCGAGACACCTTAGTACTAAGTCTCTCTATGTCTCTCTATGTGTTACAGTGGTTTCACGCAATTGTCATAGAGCGCAATAGATTAGTCGAATACCAGTATTGAGTCGATTGTCGAGCAGCGTCCATATGAGGGTGGCTAAATGTTGTATAGAGTACTAGAGGCCACCGAATACTCCGTCCACACACGCTACGATTACGTCGCTCGTAGTCTTTAGCTTGCACACGCCTGGATGGGCGAGAATGTCTACGCGTTTTCGTTGGTCGTCACGTCGCCACGATGAGTCAGTGTCTTCATCGCACGACGTGAGATGCGCGCGCCGCCTCCTCCAGCTCGCGTAGACACGCCGCGAAACCGTCGTGTGCAGACACCCCATCGTGTACTGCGCCGTGTGTAGACACCCCGCTCTGCGCCGTCGCCACCGTCGTGGCAAAAGTAGCGTGAGTAGACACCTGGGTGAGCGCCGTCTTGTACAGGTGGCGGTGCGCGGCGTGCCGCTTGCCGCCCTTGAAGCAAGGGCTTACAATCGTCCACTTCTCAGCTCATCCTAAGCCGTTTCTGACACAAAAACACACCGTTGACACCCAACAACACCCCCTGACACCTGGTAAATACCCTGTAAATACCCCCTAAACGCACCCCCTATCCCATTAAAAGCGCTTACGTTGAGCTGAAGAGTGAACGAGTGTAAGTGCCTGCCTTGGAGGACTGCACGAGGGAGCGCAGCACGGCGAGGAGAAGCTCCGTGGTGCCGCGCCGCACCTCGCCCCACGCCGTGATGGTTGTGTCGGCGATGGGCGTAGTGGCGGGGGCGGCGGTGGCGGCGGCAGGGGCAGGAGCGGGGGCGGGGGCGGGGGCAGGGGAGGCGGCGGGGGCGGGGGCGGGGGCGGGGGAGGCGGCGGCTGCAGCGGCGGCGGCA
>Ga0307489_10002680_pt1 | contig 11917 bp, 7 predicted proteins | sample SB12metaG_FD_202247 | JGI IMG/M metagenome (GOLD analysis project Ga0307489, IMG submission 202247) | Sea-ice brine microbial communities from Beaufort Sea near Barrow, Alaska, United States - SB 1.2 | ecosystem: Environmental > Aquatic > Marine > Coastal | place: USA: Alaska | collected 2017-05-06
CCGCCACCACCAGCATCCCCGTCTAGGCGCGCGGCGGGTGCTAGGCGTCTAGGCGCAGTTAGTGCGTGTGGAAGCACACCGTCATCGTGTGCATCAACCGCGCGAGCAACACGGCGGTGAAGTCGGCGTAATAAACCCATTTCGACAACATTGGTTGGTGTGAGCACTTTATTGAAACCCTCCTCACCCCATATAAGCGAGACTGCACGCACCTGCCACCGGTACTATGGGGTTTACAGGCGACGAACTCCTGTTGCTGCGGCGGCTGCGGGGCGCTATAGCGGCCCTGAGCACAGCGCTGTGGCATGCTGGCACCCCGGACGCAGCAGCTCATCGGGTTAGGTGTAGTACCTGGCTCATTGACATAGACAAGTTTTTGGTGCTCCCACCCTTCTGCGTGGGCGTAGAGTACCCTGGCCTGTACAGGATGCTGTCGCGTGATGTCGACAAGAAGCGCGTGGTGTGCCAGGCGGCATCCGCCGCTTGTTCTGTCCAGGCCGCTTCTGGCGGCGTGGTATGCGAACGGTGGGAGGATGTGGCGTGTGTCTGCCTAGAGCTGCATGCTGTGATACAGCACGAAGTGTGACACAGACGGCGGCGCGAGCCCGAAGAAAAACCTGCAGTACTCGGAGCATACATTGAAAAGGATGCCCGTGTCATGGGGCCAGAGTAGACCCAGCGAATGCGCGGTTGTAAGATCAAGCTGTGTGCGTGTGGCGTGGTCAAGAAGACGTGCGCGACACACTCCCCGCATCACTTCTGTCCCTGCGGGACGTTGATATCCCAATGCAAAAAGTGCAACAAGCACAGGGGCGTGTGCGGCTGCGGCAAACAGAGAGGGCTCTGCCAGGAGCACGGCGGATACTTGCTCTGTTCCTGCGGGAGCGGGCACCACAGGAGCCGCTGTACGAAATGTGGGACCGGTGCAATGCTGTGCGAGCACGGCAAGCGTGTGAACAACTGTATGACCTGCCTGCGGGGGTCGAAGGCGTCGGGTAAGGAGTGTGAATATATGAGCACGACGGGCGAGGTCTGCCCGTGCGCCAAGCCCCGTAAGTTCTGTAGCGTGCACGGGGGGAGCCATCTGTGCGTGTCGTGCAGGCTGACTACGACAAAGCTCAAGAACACCGAGTGCAGCACTTGCCGGCGCTTCCACAGTGGGGACGAGCCGCGCAAGCGGCACGAGAACGCGGTTAAGGTATTCCTCGACGCGCGCATTGCAGAGGGGGGCCTGCCACCGTATTCGTCGTACGACAAGGTTGTAGCGCCCGGGCTGGACCCGCTCCTGTACGGATGGAACAGACCGGACTTCCTCTGGATGTTACCAGACCGATGGATCATCCTAGAGGTCACTGCCACCCCGCAACCACGGTCCCCACCACGACCACCCCCACCACCACTACCACCTCTGGCCGGAATTGCCGCCCGCGGCCCCGAACACCCACTGCCGCCACCCGCCTCACCCCCACCCCCACCACCACCAGTACCCACGCCTCTGCACCCCCCCTTGCAGGTAGACGAGGCGCAGCACAAGGGCAAGACGTACTCGTGCGAACGCAGACGAGAGCTGGAGCTCTGCAACTGCGCAGGGCTGCTCCCCGTGGTCTTTATCCGGTTAAACCCAGACGCGTTTTCCACCGGCTCGAAGTCGTCCCGCGTCAGAGTGCCGCTGGAGGACACCGAGCGGCGACACGAGGCCGTGCTGCGCAGCCTGCAGGCTGCGGTGCGCAGCGCCAAGCCCACCGGCCTGAAGTTTGTGAAGCTCTTTTTCGACTGTACATGCAGGGCGACAGCCGGCGCACAGCACCGCTGCGGGTTCGAGCATGTCACTACGTACGCCGACCACGAGGCGTTCCTGATGCGATTCCAGACGTGACCGCACACGCCGCGCGGGGGCCTTGACTGGGTGCAAGTCTGCGTATCTCCGCCTTGATTCTTGTGCCTTACTGGTAGCAATGCAGCCGGCGTTGCACCCACCGGTACGCGAGCACCAGGACCCCACACATCGAGAGCGGGTCGGTCGCGCGCTGCCGGTGCATACATACATGCCCAACGTCTTTAATACGCGAGTATCAGCGGGGTGTGCTTCTTCGGCGGCAGCAGCGGTGAAACGTGTTTGTAAATTTAATAAGGAGTACAATCCCGAGCGTGGGCTCAGCGCGCGGTACGCCACCTCCGATCGACCGAGTAGTTCTATTAGTGGTAGTGGTGACGTCCTCCATACCGATCGATTGTAGTACCGCGCCGCTTAGAGGTCGTCTCTAGGCGGCGCAGCCCACACAGGTTCTGGGCCTCGATTCTAGTCAATTTCGCTTCATACAGGTTCTGGGCCTCGATTAAGTCAATTTGGTTCTGGGCCTCGACTAAGTCAATTTCGCTCCAAATGATAACCGACACACGTGAAATCTCGAACGCCACGTGTCTATTTCCGGGTAAAGTCTTGGTCCGCCAAGAAATTGACTAAATTTCAGGAACCAAGAAAACCAGTCGAAAGAACACGAACCAGCCGCACGAACATGGACGAGGCGAACACGCACGAGGCGACACCTCTGTTGCACGACGACAACAAAGAATTGGCGGCGGCCATAGCGGGCGCGCCATGGCCGCCTGGCCCTTCAGATGCGCCACCCACTGCTGCCACCGCCGCGGCCCCACCCACTGCTGCCACCGCCGCGGCCCCACCCACTGCTGCCACCGCCGCGGCCCCACCCACTGCTGCCACCGCCGCGGCCCCACCCACTGCTGGCGAAGAATTTTACGTCGTCATGATGGAGGAGATGGAGGAGACCGAAGAGGCCATCGCTGACAGAGAGGCGGCGGAAGATGAGGCGCAGATCCTAGTCGCCGAGAAGATGCTCGTGCGGTTGGTGAAGCACTGCACCTCGTACTTCGCAGCGGACACAAAGACAGACAAAGAGTATGTGCAAGCTTTGCTGAAGTGCGAGATGCACACGCAGCCCGACTTCTTCGTGTTCGTCGTCGACGCACTGTTCTACAAGGCAAAGAAGCATGAAGTGAAGGTGACATACGAAGAGGCGGTCAACACCCCCCTGGAGTTCGTGGCGAAGATGTCGCTGGTTAAGGAATACAAGGACGACAGGCTTCCGCCCAAGCGCGCAACCTACGAAAAGGTCCACCACCTCCACCTCCACCTCTACCTCCACCTCGACCACCACCACCACCACGTAACCCTCTCCTCAACCCCCAACCCTCAAGCAGGACACCCGGGCGCTGTACCTAGCGCGCATGCTCCCCGAGAACACGAAGAACTCGATGACCGACACCGCCGGCCAGGCGCATCTCTTCATCCCGTACACGGGGGCGCTCCTTGACGCGCTGCACGTCATTCATTGGGTGTGCAACACCCCACCACCGTTACACCGCTGGGCCCGTTCCCATATACCCACGCTGAACACCACAACGGCACCCTGACACACACACACATGGACAGGGACAGGTCGCGGCCTTGTTCTGCGTGCGTCTGGAGCTCCTCGTCGTCGTTGAGGACGAGCAGATGTCTATGACACAGATCCTCGCACAATTCGTCCCGCTGCTCACGGGGCAGCAAGCGCCCCCCGCGGACCAGATGTACAACTTTGAGCTGCAGGTCTGGTCGAACCCCATCAACTGCCTGCACAGGAACGTGTTGGGCACGGTCCAGCTGCTACGCGAGGACGGCGGCATGCACATCGTACTGGACAGCGGGTGCCACACCAACACGGTCGCGCCCGGTATCTACATCTCGCGCTTCATCCAGGGCGTGCGCAAGTGCGTGGAGGAGCGCGACGGGCCGTCTACGTCTATGCCCGTCACCTACATAGTGCGCTAGAGGCGCGGTCCCATGGTGTGTGTGTGTGTGTGTGTGATTGAAGGAAATTCGTCCTGGTGCTCAAGCCTCGTACGATCGTCAAGCGTGCCAGCTCCGTCCTGCGCCTTCAGCCATGCCAGACTTTGGGGTGTGCGTCGGCGGTGGTGTGCAGTATACCTCTCTCTCTCTCTAGCATGAGGCCATTTGGCAGGAATGACACATAATCACAGCTCGCACTCTACAGTATTTAAATCACGCACAACACGTGCGCGAAATGCCACGCTCACACCCACTTGCGTGGTATTTACTAGCCGCCCTCGTGTGCGCTGCCAGCGTGTTGCACACCGACGCCGCGTATGCGCCCGACGAGGAAAAGCCCCCCGGGTTCCAGGTCGGCCCGATTGTGCACGAGGCCAACACCAACCAAATCGTGCTCCGCATCACGCTCAGCGCCAGCGCAAACACGATACCGGTACTGTACCTCTCGCAAACAAACTGGAGCAGCAATGCACCGCTGAGCGACCAGCTGAGCCAGCACCCCTGCGAGGAGGGGCCATACGCCAACTCCATCTGTTGCGTGAACAAGCTCATCGAGGACTACCAGGTGCCCCCGTCGATGCAGTCTCTGTACGAGCACTCTGCGGTGTGTCCGCGCGACTCAAGCGGGGCGTGGGCAGTGAACTACACCGAGGTCAGCAGCAAGAACGCCGAGCTCGACTCGCACTTGAAGATAGGGGACCTCGCGCAGATGGACTTTGTGTCCACCAAACCCAACAACTCGTCCGAGAACGACGGCGGCGTGAGCTACGAGGTGGTTGAAGAGAGCGAGGGCATGTACACCGTCGAGATGCGGCTGAACCACCTGTACCTCAAGCCACGCTCCCGCGAGACGGTCTCGGACGGGACGTACCAGGGGCAGACGAAGTACGAGTTCTACATCGGTGCCACGTTCCTCACGCTGTCCGACTCGACCGCGCTGGTGAGCATCAGCACCGCGCAGGTTGCCTACGAGTACTTCAAGTCCGAGTTTGTCTTCATGTCCATTGCCACGGAGCAAGAGAGCACCCCGGTGAAACAGCTGGATGTGGTGATACACCAGGGCAAGTCGGTGAACAACAACAAGCTGTACCAGTACATCGAGCTCGACTTCGAGTACGAGACCAACCGGTACCCTGGGGCAGCGAAGATCCAGCACGACTCGCTGCGCTGGGTCAAGCACGCGGAGATATCGACGGTCAACAGCAGCGAGTGGACCTACCCGTGCACGGAGGAGACGGGGTACTACTACACGGGCGACAGGCAGGCGCTGGACGCACTGGCAGAGCAGGACTGCCTGCCCGCGGCGCCGTCCTTCTGCGTGTTCAACGCCGAGGACACATTCTACATGCCGTTCCCAGAGGAGTTTGCCACGGCGTCCTCAGGGTTCCTCAGCGGGCCCGACCAGTACAACAACTTGTACCTGCAGTTTGTGCTGGAAATCACCGACCAAAACGGGCGCACGCATCTCTCCACCATCTTCTCCTCCGTCGACCTGCAGTCGTACCCCGTGCTCCAGCACTGCGAAGACGCCGTGTTCTACTACAACGACGTGACCGACGCGCTCAAGATCACAGCAACGATGGGCATACAGGACAAGAACCGCTCGTCGTCCGTGCTCTCGCAGACCACGAGCGTCAACCGCGACATCAACGAGATTATCGCGAACCCAGGCAACGGCAGCAACAGCAGCGGGCGCGACGCGCCGCAGCGCAGGCTGCTACAGGGGGAGAGCGTGCAAGCTGCCGAGTACAAGGGCGCCAGCTCGTACGCGGAGGCCACCATTGCCGTGGAGATCGACGCGGTCGACTTCATGGACCACGTGTACGCCGGCGGCTACAGCTACCGCATCGACAACATGCTGATCTTCAACTTCCTGGGCGAGACAAACAGCGACTACGAGGCGATCACGGCGATGATACGCAGCGGGGAGGGCTTTATCGTCTCGAAGGCAGGCGTGGACGCCTTCTACACACTGGCGCCCAACTTCGGCGCGGACGTGCTGTGCGAGGAGGTTGTCGACATGGGGGGCCTCGACAGCGACCAGCTGCAGTGCTTCTGGCGCAGGGCGGTTGTTGCGAACGAGGTTCAGCCGGTCGCGGCCGAGTCGGTGTACTTCTACCGGGACGAGCCGGGGTCGGACGCTACTGGCGCCAAGCGCTTTATTACCGAGACGGTGCTGGGCGGGGGGTCTGCGTTTGACGTGGAGACCGCGTCCACGTACTTCGAGCGCACATGCTCCCGCAACAAGGAGGCGACCACAGAGGCACGCTCGTACGGCTGCCTCTACGTCGACCCCGGGTACCGCTGGATCTCGCGGGCCAAGGGCCTGGGTCCCAACAGCCCCTTCACGGTCAGCGACAAGACCGTGGTCGTGGCCATTGTGACCATTGCGACGGGCGACGGGACCGTCCTGCGCCGGCGTCTGCTCTCCGCGGACGCCTCCGGTGTTTCTGTGCACGGCGCCGACATCGACGGCCTGCCCACAGCCGGGGTCAACTCGGTGGCAGCCGGGGTAAACAAGGCCGCGGCTTCCACCGACGCGCCCACCGACGCGTCGGTGCTGCTGCTGCCGCAGCAGCAGCAGCAGCAGCAGCCCACACGCCGCCTGCTTGCGGGGGGCGCCCAGGTAAACAAGGCCGCGGAGGTCACCAAGTCGCAGGGCAGCAGTGCGTTTGTGTGCAAAAAGGAGGACATCGACGCACACCTGAGTATGTTCTACATGGCGGGGTACGGCACAGCCAAGGTGCAGGAGCTGGAGCTCGACGCATTCTACAGGCCCGGCGGCGACTTGCGCACGTACGCCGCCAACGTGCGCGGCACATTGGCCCATCTCGGCGAGCGTCTGGGCGTGCACGCACGAAGCATGCGCGCAACTGGCTTCACTGTGCCCCGACGCGGCGTGCCGAAAAAGGCGAGCAGCCGCAGGCTGCTCGCCACCCCTGGCGTCGCGGCGAAAAACTACACGGACGTGTCCATCTCCACGATTGTCGAGATGGGCGACAACTTCGGCACGCTCTATCTGGACGAGTTGGGCTGCGCGTTGACGGCGCTCGCAGACCAGAACATGCTGCTGGACGCCGCCAGCATCATGGGGCTTGTCGCGGGGTGCACGCGGGGTGACATGCGCGGCGGCATGGCCGCGCCGATGCGTAGCGCCGTTGTCGCAAGGCTGTCGCGCTGCGCAGACGCGATGCAGTACATGGACGCGGAGGAGTGCAACCAGATGCGCGCTGTGCTGACTGTACTCCCGGGGCTCCCCCCCGTGGACACCCACACCATGGCGCGCGAGACGCCGGCACTGACGTTTGCGCTGCAGTTGTCGATACCGCTCGCCGACGCAACGGCCGATGCTTCCGTCGGGGACATGCTACGCCAGACGATCGCAGAGGTGCTGGGCATCGGCGCGGACCGTGTCCTGGTGCAGTTCGAGGGCAGGACGCTGAGGCGCCTGCTGGCCGCGCAATTGACGACGTCCGCGGCTGTCTTTGTCTACAAGGACGTGCGCCCGGGCTACGCGTCCACGTCCAAGGTGAACAACGGGTTTGCAGGTGGTGCGTGGAGCGACCTCCGCGCGAGAATCGAAGACGCCATACGCCTCATGCCCGCCATGGGCTTCGCGGCGGGCGCCTCTCTCTCTGACGTCCACACAAGCCCAACGCAGAAGCCAGTGCTCCCAGGGACCAGTCCGTGGGTCGTGCGCATAACGGCCACGCTTGCCATGCACTTGCTGGCGGTTGAAGACGGCCAGCAGCTCGTGACAACCATCCGCGACGCGCTCCTGCAAGACATGGCACTTCCCACGACGCCAGCAGCCGGTGACGTGTCACTGCGCAGCATGCTTCCCATGGGCACCAATACCGTGTTTGTGCTGTGGGTGCACGTGCGGACACAAGCTGACGCGTCGGCCCTGGCCGTGGCGCTACACGCAGCACACGCGACGCTGAAAAGCAAGACGCTGTTCCGCCTGAAGATGTCCGAGAACGGCAAGCTCCGGGCCATCAGCGGTCCACAACTCGACATCGCAACGGAAGCACAGGTGGTAGACCTGGACAACAGCGGCGACAGCAGCACGCAAGAGCAAGGTGAGCAAGGTGAGGCCGCCCCGAACAGCAGCAAGGAGGACAGCGGTCTGTCCACAGGGATCACTTTGCTGATTGTCTCCATCGTTCTGGTGTGCGTTGCCTCGGCCGCGTACCTCGGGAACAAGTACCGCATGGGGAAGCGCGAGACCACTACAGTGGATGGCGACACAACGAACAGGAGCGAAGTCACAAACCTTTTGCACGGCGTCGCTATCTTCTAGCGACGCTGCTGCGCTGGCAGGGGGGTGGCCGCGTGTGGGGTGGCCGCGTGTGTGTGTGTGGGCTGTGCCCGGTTTATTAGGTACATTACAACAATGCGCGAGCCATCACGCTACAACCTAGATGCAACCTCGATGCAACCTAGATACAACCTAGAGACAACCCAGATACAACCTAGATCTCGGCCATCTCTTGCCAAAGCGCCGCTAGTGTCTTTTCTTGCGGTGCGCACTGCCACTCGATGCGACCGCATTGTACAGCCAGCGTTTGTAGTCCCCCGTGTCGACGATATACTGGGCCATGTGCAGCGGCGGCAGGTGCAGTGAGCAGAGGTCGACGTGGATCATGCGCAGGCTGGCAACGTGCAGCATCCAGAGGCCGTGGCCAGTGCAGAGCTTGGCGCACATGAAGCAGTGTGTGCGGCACTTGCCCGTCGAAGACTTCACAGGTTGGTTCAGCTTTGCGGTGTCCTCGTCGAGCGCGGCTCGGAAGCAGAGACGCTGCGGCTTGGCATCGGGACACCGCAGTAGATCACAGCCGTCCCCCCTCCACTCGTGCACGCCCCCGCACTCTATGCAGATGTAGAGGTACTGCTGGTTGATGCGAAGCAGACGCCCGACCAGGTCGATCTTCATCACGTGCTCGGCGGACATGCAGCGGTTGCAGAAGACCTCGTCCGTGTCGAGGTTCATGCGGATGTTCCCGTTGATCTTCTCTTCGAGCACAAACTGCTTCGGGGCGATGCGCAGGAGGCAGTGCAGACAGACGCGCTTCTTGCGGAGCACCATGAGCTGGATCGGGTCGTGCATGTACAGGCGCTTGAGCGTCTCGACTTGCGCCTTGATGAAGTTGGCTGGGAGCATCGTCGTGCGTAGTACGGAGTGGATGTCGGAGACGACGAGGTTGAGGTCAAGCGAGGTCGCCACGAGACTGTCCTTGGCGTGTCCGCTGGCCTCGCTGGCCGCGACAAGCATGCGCTGGTACATGTAGCTGTGGTCATCGTGCCAGCACGCGACGGCCGACCCCTTGACGAGCTGGAGGAACTCGCTGCACAGCTCGGGCGTCTTGTAGATATCGCTCGAGACGAGCTTTTTGATAGAGCGGTGGTGCACCGGGACGTAGTTCACGAGCTTTGTCTCTACTCGTGTCGACCGGATGATCTTGTCGGTCATCTTGTACGCGAGCTGGTCGAGCATCGCCCAGTCGAGCGGCTTGTTGTGCTGCTGTTGCTGCACGCCCTCTGAGAGGTTGTTCACGCGGAAGAGGTCACACGACGACCGGCAGAGGTTCACGTACGCGTCGACGTCGACGTGGTTCTGCAGGAGGTTGTACTCGACCGGGCAGTACAGCTCCAACACGTTTGCAAAGTACTCCACCATCGCCAAGCGCACGAGGCTCACGTGGTCCAGGATGAAGGCCGTCTGCGTCTGCACGGAGCTGGTGAGCAGCGCGCGCACGGCGCGCACAATGCGCACGCGCATCGTGAACCCCGGGCGCTTGGAGCAGCGCGGGTACAGCCCGAGCAGCAGGCCCAGCATCGTGTTGATGTACACCCCGGACAGAGAGCTGCCTTGGTCGTCGTTCACGAGCGCGCCGCCACCGCTGGACTTTGCGGGCGCGGTCGACGAGGTGGCGCGGTCGTGCAGGCCCCGCGTGGCGTCGCCGCCCGTGCCGCCGCCCGTGCCGTTGTCTGACGTGCGTGCCGGCACCGGGCCCTTGCGCTGCCGCGTGACCCAGCGGCTCTTCTGCATCCCCGGGATGGTGTAGCGACACACCGTCTCCTGTATCGAGTTCGCCCACGACCCGCGCACCAAGCGCTGACGCAGGATGTACACGAGGTCGGGTAGGTTAAAGAGCGACGGCGCCTGCGACGCGTGCAGCACACACATGTGCATGTCCCCGCCACACGCGTCCACAAACTGCGACGACGCGGCAAAGAGGTAGCGATCAATCTGCATCTGCACCTTCACGCCGGGGTCCCGGGTGAAGATGTCGTAGAGGCCGAGCATCACTCTGTCCAGCTGCGGGTAATCCGACAAGCGTGACGCGTGCGCCGCGTTCGGCGGCTCTTGCGCCGGCGACGAAGCAGCATTCGGCGGCGGCGGCGCCGCCGCTGTGGTTTTTGCAGCCAGGGCCGCTGCGCGGCCCTGTGCTGTCTTCTTCTTGGAGGAGGGATCGCCCTCGCCATTACCCGTTCCACTTGGCAACTCCGGGAACACCAGCGTGTCGTGCTGGGTAGAGAAGTTTCTCGAAAGTGGGAAGATTGGCCGGGTGCTGCTGGTATTGCCGACCTCGCCGTGGTGGCCACCCCCCCCCTGGGTCCTACCCGACAGCCCGCCAGACGACGGCGCACCGTTGGAGGTGCGCTTCTTGTGTCTGGAGGATGCGGGATTGGTCGGGAAGGAAGGGGCAGCGGTGCACGGCGGGTGACTCAGCAGCGAGATGACGAGGGCGCTCGAAAATCCTCGTACGCTACGCGGTGTTGCCGCAGCTGGCGCACGCCGTTGTGGATGACGACACTGTAGCGGTTGCGCTGGTGCGCGACCACGGGGAGCGGCATGTTGTTCACGGGCCCGGAGATCGGGCATATGAGCATCGCTTCCTTCGCGTACTCGCCCGGGCGGTCGCAGATGTTGCCGTACAGCTGAATGCACGCGCTGTAGGCACGGTGGTTGTACAGCGCTTCGTAGAAGAGCGCCTGCGTGTTTTTGCGGCAGCAGAGCACACACATCTTGTTCGTGCTCAGTTCCTCGACCAGGCCGGCGCTCATCGCGGAGCTCGACAGGGCCTCGACAGGCAGCGCAAACTGCACCCCGACGAAGGGGTTGTGCTCGTCTACGAACTGGCACTCGCAGTTGCTGCCCATGATGCACGGCTCGTCGACCCCGCCGACCACCTCGCGCATGTAGCTCTCCTCGTACGCGCGTGTGACGACGGGCACGCAGGCGCTGTCCACCACATTGGTGCCCCCAAACATCTGCTCCATCACCTCGACGTATGGGATGTGGGTCATGATGCTGTCCAGGTGGATACCATCCTCCAGCGCACACCCAGGGCGTCGCGCCAGCTTCTCGACTTGGTGGTACAGGCCGCGTATTACGGACTCGGTCTCTTCGCATTGACGTTGCGCCGACGTCGGGGGCGCAGGCGCCGCGGGCGGCTGCTCTGGCTGTGGCGGTGCGGCGCGCGTCGTTGCGGCTGCTGCCGTTGCGGCTGCTGCTGCTGCTGCTGCTGGCACGGGCGCCACGGGCGCCACGGGCGCCACGGGCGGCACGGCGCTTTCGCCGCAATGCCGGGTATTACTGCCCTCTCCACCGCTGCCCCGGTCGCTGCTTGCAGTGTCTGTGGCAGTCACCACCTTGGTAGGGCGTTTACGCTTACGTGCGCCTGTGCGTGCGGGCCTGGCCTTGGACGTGGCCTTGGCGGCAGATGCGACCTCGGCGCCGCTGGCGTCGAGCATCCGTGCGTCTGCAGCAGGCGCCGATGCCTTGCCGGCTGCCCTGGGCACCGCACGACTCCAATCGTCTGGAATGTGCGGGAAGGCCGCGTCGGCGCCCGCCATTGCAAAGTGCTGTGCAAGCCCTGCGCTACTGTACACGAAAGACTCTGCATATCTGTTCCCACAAAACTTGTTTTTTGCGGGTATTTCTTTTTTTCTCCAAACACCCCACTGCTTAGTTCGCCGGGTTTTCAACAGGGGGGACGAGAATTTTAGTTCGCCGGGTTTTCAACAGGGGGGACGAGAATTTTAGTTCGCCGGGTTTTCAAC
>Ga0307489_10002681_pt1:0-2500 | contig 11914 bp, 20 predicted proteins | sample SB12metaG_FD_202247 | JGI IMG/M metagenome (GOLD analysis project Ga0307489, IMG submission 202247) | Sea-ice brine microbial communities from Beaufort Sea near Barrow, Alaska, United States - SB 1.2 | ecosystem: Environmental > Aquatic > Marine > Coastal | place: USA: Alaska | collected...
AAACCACCAAATGTGTCCATGATGTGCTTATGTTGTGCCGAAAAAATGGACGAATGTAAGCCCATGTCCACCACCGTCAGACCGTGTCTCCGGGCCGGCGCTATCGAAAGTTTGGGCGGAGCGAGTTCAAAAGTACAGCAACAATTGCACGCAGTCGCCTTGTATTTAACATTGAAGAGATGAAACCAGAAACCAGGCACTTTCAACACGGGCAGATCTGGTTTCAACTTGCATTGACAAAGCTAGGGCGACGGACACCACGTCGTGTCCATGGCCGTGTCCAACCGACCAGCACTATCACATATCATTGTGTACTAACGTTCATCGAGTCCCAACAGCCCAGACGCTTCACTAGGTGAGCATTAACCAACCCCCACCGCCATTTCAAGCGGACCACAGACCTGCTGTAAAGTCTGGAAGGGTTCAAGGCCGTAGCGTGGGGCACTATTAATATGACATACAAGTATGCCGTTATTTTCCTCTCATCTGTTCGTTGTTAGCCCTTGTCTTTTGTAGTACGCAGCGTCCTTGGCCGCTGCGGCCGAGTTCTTCTTGCGCTTGACCCCGCGCCCGCCGCCGCCGCCACCACCGCGCCGCCTACCAGACCCCGCCCCCAGCCCCGCGCCGCCGCTCGTGTCGGTGCCGGGGCCGTCGCCGTTGCCGTGACCGCCACTGCCCCCTCCCCCGCCGCCGCCTGATGCGCCCTCCTCCGCATCGTCGCTGTCACTGATGACAATGGGCTCGTCGTCGCCGTTGCCGTGACCGCCGCATCCCCTGCCGCCGCTGCAGCCCCCGCCCCCGCCCCTGCCACCGCCGCCGCTGCCATCCCCGCCCTCGCCCCTGCCCCCGCCCCCGCCTCCACCCCTGCCCCCGCCTCCAGTCCTGAGATTGCCCTCCTTGGGACGGACAGCTTTGGCGGCGGCGGCGGCGGCGGCGACGGCGGCTTTGGCTGCGGCGTCGGCGGCGGCGTCGGTGTCCTCCTCCTCATCATCGTCATCGAAGACCGCGAAGTCATTGAACCTCGCAGGCTGGAACCTGGGTGTAGCTCCTCAAGGTGGAATTGAATATATGTCCGTCCTATATTTCAAGTCTAACGAAGCAAAACTTAAACTCGGACTGTCCATTTCTAGTTTTGAGCAATTTAAACAAGCTTTGTCAATCGTTGTCAACTTGAAGTCAACCTGCAGTCAACCTGCAACGCCCTACCTGGGACGGGCCCCGGTTTGTAGCGGCCGAGTCGAAATTGAAAGCAACACTTGAAAGCAGTCTATTAAGCGTTGAGACCACAGCAAGCGCATTCAACACGCAGCGACAGAGATGGAGATAGATGGCCGCCTCCGCGTGTACCAAGTGCCTAGTATGTGGTTAAGAAATCTGATAAGCTGGAGTTTAGTAACTTGGGCAGAAGTCAACTGACATTTGGTCAAAATCACCAAACGCCTGCCTACTGCAGGTAGTACGAGATACTACAGGTAGTGCGCTTTACACACGAGGCACAAGAGGCACCAGGCTTTCGCCTTGACCCTCGTTGCGCATTCAACACGGGTATTGATACTTTCGACCAGCACCGCCCTACCAGCCCCCGTCGGGATGACGTTGATGTTGCCGGTCATGTTCATGTTGGAGTTGCCGCCACCGCCACCGTGATGTATTGGCGCCAGTCGAATTTGAAATCAACGTTTGAAAGCCGTTCAGCGTGTTTTACCTGCAAGCGCTGAAACCAAACGTGCTCAACAAGGGGTCGACCCAGGGGTCAAACCAGGAATCAAAACAGGGGTCAATGAGGGTTTAACCTGTGGTCAACCTGCGCCGCCATACCGTGATTGAGACTGCCGCCAACGCTCTGCTCGCAGCCGCCGTTGTGGTCGCCACCGCTGCCGCCGCCTGATTGCGAACCACCTGCTCCGCCGCCCCCGCCCCCGCTCCTGCCCATGCCCCTGCCCCCAACCCCGCCCCCGCCCCCGCCCCAGCCCCCACCCCTGCCCCCGCCCCCGCCCCCGCTCGGGTCCCCACACCCACCCCTGCCCCCGCCGCCCCCGCCGCCCCCACCGCCGCCGCTAGTTGCTTTCACCGCCACAGCCGCTGCTTTGGCCGCCATCGTCCGTGCTACAGCTGCAGCCAACAAGTCCTTTTGCTGACGGATGTTCCTCTGTGCCTCTTCCGCAGCAGCCGCGGCCGCCCGCTCAGACCGCTCGACCACGCCCCGCGCCTGCTCTTCCTCCAGCTGCCAGGGACTGATGGATAGTGCTCGCCACGTCATATAATGTCATTCAACTGGAGAATCGAAGGGTCCAAATGTGTTGGATGACGTGTCGAGCACTTCGCCACAGTCCCTACTCCCTCCACCGCCGACAGCGTGTGACGCGCTAGATCCGCCTGCGCCGCCGCCAGTGCTTCGCCCGCCGCCTTCGACTCCGCCGCCATCGTATCCTTCCTCAATCCTGCCGCCGTCACAACAGCCTCAGCTTCCGCTGTTCTCGCTGCCGCCGCCTGCTGCTTC
>Ga0307489_10002681_pt1:7500-11914 | contig 11914 bp, 20 predicted proteins | sample SB12metaG_FD_202247 | JGI IMG/M metagenome (GOLD analysis project Ga0307489, IMG submission 202247) | Sea-ice brine microbial communities from Beaufort Sea near Barrow, Alaska, United States - SB 1.2 | ecosystem: Environmental > Aquatic > Marine > Coastal | place: USA: Alaska...
AACGGCCACCGACAGAGATATCAATCTAGATGCAACCCGGCCATGAAGCAATGCGCCCGCCCTTGTCGCAAAAGGCCCATTCTGATGTCTCACGGACGCGCCAACACCAATGACTTGGATCGCTAACCTCCCGAGAAATATTTTATCGAGTGGTGGATCGGCGAGAATGACGTGAGAACAATGACGTACGACGTGTCGGCGGCGGCCGCGCCGTCGCGCGAAATTCATCCGTAGTTGTCATGTCGTCGCATCGTTCGGGGTCGGACCGCGAGTTTCGCCGCTGCCGTGGCGCCGTTGGGGCGCATCTCCGTTTCTTGAGACAATTGATCGGGAAGTGGCGGTCTTAATGTGAGCATCGCCTCGCGGCGTGGTGGTGGCGATACATACCGTATGCCCCCTCATATTCTCGCGCTTTCTCAAATAAAGAGGTGTTGTTCGTGGCGGTTTTGTCGCCGCCGACACCTCGTGCATCATTGTTGGCTCGTCATGCTCGCCGATTCACCGAAACAAAATGCGTTTTCACGATGCCGGCGACCTAAGCCATGGTCATTTTCCGTTCTTGAATCATTATCCAAATCGGTTGTCGACTCACATAACGTCTATCGCAGAAAATTGAAAGGAACAAACAAAACCGTTTGAATGAAAAAGGGGCCTACCTATCATAGTAGACGAGCAATGTGGTGATAGAATGCCATAAATGGATAATGGGCTCATCGAAGCGATGCGATTATGGACATCATGCTCATACGAATCATTGAACCCCACATGCGACTCGGGAACAACTCATACAAATCATCATCACTCGTCCATGCTTACATGTTGTAACATACACCTGTCGCAAGTGGCATCACGGAAGACAAAAATGCTAAATTGTCTTTTGATAGTGATCGTATTGCCAATTCCGATGTCCGAGGAGCCTCGTACACGAGTCAAGTGATAAACGCCGGGAGGCGACGAGGCGAGACGACGCGTTCATCGTCCATCTTTCGCCACATCACTTCACTACGAATACGCGATGGCATACGGATGAAATGATGACGATGAGAAGCTGACGACATGATGATGACGCAATGATAATGCCATGATGGTTCTTAAAGACCTCCCTACCACCGGTTTAGCTGCGGCTCAATTGAAAGCAAGCTTTGAAGGCGGTTCACCATATTTGAATTACGGCGCGGTAATCAAGCTCGTTATTACAAAATTCGTTCATTCGTTATTTAAGAGCGCCAGGTAGAACGATACATTCGAAATTCTTCCGAGGTATTAGAACACTTTCCGCCGCGGCCGCCGCGCCGCCCAAGCGCCGTGAACAAGTAATCGTGCACACACAACTTATTCATATCCTCCTCGAAAAAACTACCTTCTTCAACCTTCTTCAACCTACATCAACCGTCCTAAACCTGTTGCAACCTTCTTCAACCTTCTTCAACCATTCATACTAGAAGCATCGCTGATGCCGTGGCTCAAGAGTCACACGATAGGCATTGCACGACGGGCAATAGGCGTCGCGCGTGACGCTCGACATCTCCGTCGTCGCCTTTGCATGACCGCGCACCGCCACCACCACGGCCACGGGCTCTCCGAGCGAACGTGCGGCCGAAAGTCGTAGCGTACAAGTACACAATCGCACTCATATAACTCTGCGACGAAATGTACAGCTCTATTCAACCTTCGCAATGTTAACGACGCTCGTCGGCCATGAGGAACATGCAACCTCCCAACAATCCGAACGGCACAACCGTTAACACTAATAGTACCCATTTTGCTCATATACAAACCCGATTTACTCATAAGCGAGCGAACGAAGAGCGAACCTCCGAGAAAAACGCCCAACTATATGACCGGAACCTCGAGTCGATCATGGTTTTGCCCGTCCAATATCGACAATGTTTGCAAATACAAATACAAACCGCGAATGCGCCTCAACTTCCTTGCGATTGTGCGGAAACCTTCATTTTTGTCGAGCCTGGCACGAAAGTCATCGTCGCCGGAGCCGGAAGTTTCAATACATCAGCAACGCGGCTGCGCGTGATCTAATATTCGCATGACGACGTGGTGAGGATTTTGACCGGGTTCCGAAAGGTGAATCTAAAACATAAAAAGAAATACTGAAAAACACTTCATCGACTCGCGGTTCGGTCACATCATTGAGGGCAGCGCGATTATGACACATATGGTAGACTAAGTGTTCGGGGAACCCTCAAAATAAAGGCCCCAAATTATGAGAAGAGAGGCGGAGTGTGGGTATGCGCAAACGGGTTAAAGGGCCCTTGGTATACAAGGCCGACTCATACCATCCGGCTCACCCTATGCTACGCGGTACGAGCCCCTGTACTTTAAGAAACTGGGGGGTAGATCACACTGATTTACAGTTCGGGGGTTGATAACTGGATACCGGTCGGCCGGGTGTCGGTCGTGAGTCCGCTCCTCATGGTACACACCACTGAACCTTCCAGTTTCTTAGAGTACAGGGGCTCGTACCGCGTAGTATGCTCCTTTATCCCCTGAGGAGAACAAAGAGTGGTCCGCCACTTACAAGGCGATGGTGTACCAAGCCACAGAGGATGCAAACGCTTTTGGAGAAGAGCTGACCCGCCGTGAACAACGCCATACTGCCGAGCTGCAAAATGTGGTGGAGGCGGCAGTGTCGCAGCACACGGCGACGACAGCGGCTGCGGCGACGGAAGCAGCAGCAGCCTCGGAGAAAGCGGCGGCGCAAGTGTTGGCGCTTGCGGACAAGTTGGGGAGGTCAGAGCGGCGCGCTGCGAGCCTTGCGGCGGAGGTGAAGCGCACGGAGGTGGAGGCGGGGCGCGCGGCGGCGGCGGCGGCGCTGGCGGCGGACAGGGAGAGCCTTCGGTTGCTCGAGGCAGGGGGGCATTCCCCTTATATCAGTCTCCCCCTTGTCGGCTGCTTAACTTGAGCGCACCTTGAAGGGGGAGAGGGGGGGATGACGCAAGTGGTTACATGGTGGAGTTACATGTGCACAAGATACAGGGGCTGGGCTAGAGGGGGAATAGCTCGAGTGCTTGCAGAGTGGAGTTACGGAGGGGAGTTACAGGTACACAAGGAGGGAAGGGGGGCTGGTACACTCAACTGCCGCAGGATGTCATCCATGCCGAGGCGGTCTTTTCACCGGCCCAGATGAAATTTGCTCGCGGGTCGTGCTAACGATGTTGCAGTTTAACTCGCGGCTCGCAACGCCGGTGGTGTCACGCTTTGCGGCGCCTCTTTCAGCCCGCTAAGCGTGTTACTTGGCCGACAATTACTATTCTAATTTTATCCTTTGGGGTTTGTGTTCTTGGAGTTTTGTCTCATTGAGTTTGGGGTATGGGGTGGCATGGGGAATATATCACACAACAGCAACTCAAGTTGAGCTGAGAAGGAGGGACCTGAAGTTGAGCTGAGGAAGATACATGTATCTAAGGGGCCCTGAACGCAGGAGCAAGCGGCGGCCAACGGGGTTTAGGGTTTAAGGTTTAGGGTTTCTAAACCCTAAACCCTGAACCCTCACGGCGGAGTGCATGGCGCAGGAGCGCGTTTTGCGCAGCGTGCAGCTGGCAGGGCCTCACACTAGTCCATTGTTCAGCTCAACCTGGACCGTTTCGTCATGACCGTTTTGGCACTGTTTTGTCGGGATCCACACAACTCGTCGCACAAAGAAGGCTTAGATTGAGCTGAAAAGTGAGTCAGTGTAAGGCCTTTCCAACAGGACGAAGTGCGGCTGAAGCTGGGCGCCGTGAAGGAGGTGCTGGACGTGAACTCTGAGAGCCTGAAGCGCAGCCACGCGGCCAACAGACTGAGCCTGGCGGTGTTCAGCCTGAGCGCGGTGGCGGCGGTAGGCGCGCCCCTCGGGGCGGAAATCGCTGGGGTGGCGGCGGCGGCGGCGGCGGCAGCAGGGGGCGGGATCACGGGTAGTGGCACGGAAGCTAGCGGCGGTGGCAGCGGTAACGGTGGCGGAGATTCACTGGTGGCTGCGGTCCTGGCGAGCGTCCCCACCTCGTCTATTGGCGTGCCCACGGCTTCATCACTGGCGGACCGCCTGGTGGACGTTAACCGCTCAGCACGCGCGCTGGTGCTGATGCCGGGCGGCGGCGGGGGCCTGCTTGCGGCTGCTATTGCGTCTGCTGCATCGTGGCTGCGCGTCAGTGAGCGCACCCGCTGGTGGTCCAAGGCAAGGGCTTACAATCGTTGGCGTTTCAGATAGCTCAAGCTAAGCTGGTGTGCCTCTGAACACTCACCTGAAACCACTGGAAAAATGCTTAAGTTGAGCTGAAGAGGGAACGAAACGGAGGTTACATTGAAATGATGAGGGTACTATCCAAGGCCCCAGCGGCGGCAGCAGTTGGGGAAGTAGGGGGGGTGGAGGCAGCGGTGGCTGCGGCGGCGGCGGCGATAGCGGACGGGAACCTGGCAG
>Ga0307489_10002683_pt1 | contig 11907 bp, 12 predicted proteins | sample SB12metaG_FD_202247 | JGI IMG/M metagenome (GOLD analysis project Ga0307489, IMG submission 202247) | Sea-ice brine microbial communities from Beaufort Sea near Barrow, Alaska, United States - SB 1.2 | ecosystem: Environmental > Aquatic > Marine > Coastal | place: USA: Alaska | collected...
TGCTTCTGGTTTCGAATCTGTGCTTTTCATCGGGAGGCGCCTATCAACGGCGTGAGAGGACACGCGCTTGTCGCTGCGGCTTGCCTCGTCGCGTGTTTTAGTGGCTTCTGATTGGTGGATTCTGACTGGTCGTCCTACATGACAGTTTTGGCGACTTCTCATTGGTGCGACACTTTTCGGGAATGAAACGTCCAAAAATTCCAATTCGCGCTTTTTCATCTGGTTCCGATCGGTTGGTGGGGCGGGCGCACGGGTGTTGACACACTGCAGCCCGGCACAACGCGGACGGCGCGCTCCGTGCCAAAGGAAGAATTGTGCTGGGCGACGCTATCAACTGAAAAAATTCCTTTGTCGTTGAGTGAAATGAGTTCGGGAGTTGTGACCCGTCAAAAGGCATTCTGATCCGGGAGTTGTAACTGGTCCGAATGTCCGGCCGGAACGGAAAGTGGTGGGTCCGGGGGTATCGGGTTTCTACACACCCCCCATTTTTGCTCATACGAAAAATCGACGATCTCGACATGCCGAAATTACCAGGGGTCCGTCCGCAGCCAGTAGATGGAACCTCTGTGGACATTTGTGACCGGATCCGCGAGTCGTTATGATATGATATGATAAGACATTTACAGACAAGCCTCCATTCGAAACGAAATTGGTCTTGGTAACTATCAGACTTTTACCACAGCACCCCCACTACTCTGACTCCGCTTAATCGGGACCTGCCACGCACACGGCGTGGCAGCTAAGTAACTTCGAGCTCAGATCGATCGGGCTGAATTCCTCGCACAGAACTCTTCGTATAGGTATACAAGCGGGCCTCCAGCTCTCAGCGGCGGCGCTGGGCGCGCAACACGCGAGCCTTAGCGTTTACAGTAAACGCAGCGCCTCCTGTCAAGCTCTTTCCAAAACAGGCTCAAAATAGATGATTCACCCATATTTGTGATGAAACTAGGGTGGGTGGGATTTCATCGTCCGACTCGGTACGCACACGTCCAACGCCAGCAGCGCGGCGTCGCTCCTCGCGCCATCAAGGGTGTTGATCAAAGTCTGATTAATCAACGAGAATCGAGAATCACAGTTTTTATCAAGTATCAATCAATCAATGGCAGCCGATGAAAAATATGGATAGTATCAACATCGATCAACACTCGTACCAAAAACGCTACATGCCATCAACGGCGATTATGAGGTGAATTCGGTCGATTTTCGGGAATTTTGGGCGATTTGGGAAGATTTTGACGTCGGTTTTGGGCAAACGTCGGCGGTTTTCAGGGAGGGCAACAATCGATACTATATTGATTGATTTGGGTTTGTTTTCGCCATCAATCAAAATCAATCGATTGGAGCGGGTTAAGTCAAATTCAATCAATACCCCCAAACAGTTTTGATCCCCACCCTAGCGCGCCATGTCCGAGTCAGAAACCCACCGGAGGGCGCGAGGCCGGGTTCGCGGTGGACGACGAGGTTAGCAATAGCCCACATCCCGCATGCACGCTTGCAAAGTCCACGCCCCAACGAGAATTGTGCATCACTGGGCACAGGGGGGAGATCGTGCACTGTCACCACAGGGTAAACGCACCAACGAGGGCTGGCGCGTTCACGGGGTGTATATATGTGTCATGGTGGCAGCGGCATCGCGTGGCCGACGCCGCCGCGCCGTCCCGTCGCCGTGCTTCCGGGGGGGAGAGGGGCGGATTCGACGTTCTTTCCGGTTTTTGTCCCGGACCGCCAAAATCAAGACCCGCGTGCCGCGCTACCCGCTCTCTCGAATTCGGAGAGTTAATAGATGGTTGATTCGTCAAGGCGATTAAAGACTGTAGGGCTTAAAGCTGTATAGGGACGATTTGGAAGCCAAATCACGGGATCTGACTGGGCAGCATGGTGTACCGGTACACATTTCTGGATATTTAGTCACGTCAGCAACGATTATGTGGCTAAATAATTTGATGACAGTTAAGGATTTACTATCTGTCGATTAGTACTTCCTACACGGCCGACGGACCTGTCCTTTTGAAACGTAAGGGTCGGTCTTGATAAACCATTTGACTGGTATGGAAACGTCCTGAAACATATTTAGGGCGGCGGAAAGTTCCCTGTCCCGTCATCCAGCCGTCGGACGCCGACGATGCTGGCTTCGCGGTCCTTGTTCATCTTGTCTGCTTGTCTTGCTTCGGCAGGACCTTGGCGCACCACGCCTCACGACGGCTTTGCCGTTCGCCGGCGTCGCGCGCGTGACCTGCGGGTGGACGTCCGTGACCCACACCCCGGCGCGCGCTCTCCAAGTCCCCCCACATCCCAACGTACGCCGTGGCGAGCGCGAGCCCGGCATCTGCTGCGTTTACGGTGACGCCCGGCCGCCTTGACGACGCCGGGCGCGCTGGGAGCGGCACCCGCATCTCCGGGGATATCTAGCGGGCCGGGTACCGACATCTGAAGTCAAGGTGTGGCGGCGTGCTCGACGATCCGGCGCCGTGTCCAGCGCCCGCCCCTCGCGCGCCGAGCCGCTTCTCCAAAATGCCAAAACGAGATACTCAAGCTTCAGGGTCAAGACCGAGATCCAACACTCGGCACGCCTAAACTCCCTTTTCCGGTCGGTCGGAGTGCTTTGTGTGCTGGTCGTGAGTCCTGAGTACAGTGTGTTTTCAGGACTCACCACTGAGACCCTTATTTTCTTCAAGTACAGGTCCGTCGGCCGTGTCGTCCTTAAACCCCAAAGCCAGGTCACCATGGCGACCTCGCGTTGATTGGTCGGGACAGATCGACAGGTCTTATCCGAGGGTCATGCGATGGTTATCCAGGCTCCTAAAAAAAAAAGTTTTGGGGGCAGCAAAAGTGATTCCGTGTACCGGTTTTTGTGTACCGGTTATTTCGCGGAGCCACGGAGCGTTTTGATCGGCTCATTGTAAGCTAGCAGCGCGCGTCGCCAATACATTTCCTTGATTGATGACGGATAGAGCAGACAATTTCCCACTTTTCGCGCGCCGCGGAAGGAAAGTTAAGGGTTTGACACCCCCCCAAAAAGTGCAAGGTTCTGCGTTTTGTGCAAGATTGTGGCAAGATTCTGTCCATGGTCAAGATTGACTATGCGATCTTTGCCGCCAACTCGTGACTTTCGCCCAGGCAAATAACAGGCTATATCTTTCCCTGTAGTTTGTTCTGAGCCGGAAGCGGGGGTTGTGAGAATTCAGGGTGTTTTTGATTCCATTTCAAGTTGTCGAAAGTCGTGACGACCTTAAATCGTGTATTTTTGCCTTTAAACCATGCTTTCCAGCGCTCAGCGGGCCGTCAGTGTACAGTCAGACACGCGGCGACACCGTCGAATGGCGCCTGTGACGGGAGCGCGGCACGGCGCGTGCCCAGGACCACGTGGTGAGTGATGAAGAGGAGGGCATGTCACAAACCGCGCGGTCAGATCGTGCCCCTGGTCGCGTAGAACACGTCGCACGTGCAATCCCCGATGGCATTTGTCGAGCGATCGCGCCCCGCCATCTCTGGTCGGGAGCGAAGAAAACCCACAAGCGGGCCTGGGTAAGCATACCAAAGAGAGGGAACATGGGGGGGAACTCGCTGCGCTAGGCACGCCGCCGGCGTCTTACGCGCGCGCTGCGGCTGTCGAGCTCCAATGAACCCACAGGGGCTGCGCCGGCCTCAAACCCGCGAGTGCTAAGCGAATTACGCATTTATTACGGTGAGGGGGCACCACCCCGCCACGCCTTGTCACGCGTGTGCCAAAACTGTCGGGTCATTAGATGGGCAGGCAGAGACGGGCGACGCGGCGAAGCCCCGGCGCTCCGAGTGAATCGCTGCGGTGCGAATACTCGCACGGTCGTGTAGAACAGGATCACGTCGTCCGTTTCGCCAATGGCAAGCTGAGAATCTGGACCCGCGCTCAGGGACGCGCGAGCGGGCCGCGAAGTGGAGATGGGTCGCGGCGCGGGTGTTGACCGCGGGGGCGGTTCGGGAGGCGATCCTGCACGAAACGGGCTAGAACGCGCTGACGGGGCACCCCGAAGGAGTAGGTTGGCAATGTGCTCAAGTCGCGCCGTGCCAGCGTCGCGCCGGCGCTGTTCCGAGGCCGCGAGCTCGCGTGCCTCGGACCGACAAACGCGGCTTCTCGGCTTCACATCGTTTTCGGCCGCGGGTGCCACGTAAGACTCAACGCGCATTCTGGGAGCCAATCAAAAAAGGCATTTGAGCTCAGAACAAACTAGATTCCCGGCTTTGGGGTCTAATTGTCATTTAGATGTTTCTGAAGTTCGGTTGGGATAGACGAAAAAAACAGAAAAAAACGAGCTCGCGACAAAACGAGAGCAGCATGCCATCGCCACGATGCCGCGACCGCTCCGTGCCTCTCTGTCGAACGCGCGTTTCCCGGGACAGCTCCATTCCAGTTGACGCTCTCATCACTATTACTCACTGACGCACGATGCACAGACCATGCACAATGGCGCAATGGCTGCGCCAACTGAGCACCAGGTGTGCATGATTTCAGGTCTCAAAACCAGAGCAGGGTACCATCGCCGCGCTGCTGCGACAGCGGTCCGTACTTCTTCCTGAAGCGCACGCTTCGAGCGCGTTCCCGCCGCAAAACCGCCAAGCCCTATGCCTGCGCGCTTCGTGCGGACCCGCGCGTTTCTTGGTGGACTGTCTATTACTTGTTCTAGGAAACCATGCCCGCAGCGCGTCCCGCGACTCACCCTCTCCGTACCCCCCACCCCCGGCGAGCGCTGCGGGACACAGCTCAAGGCGCGTTGGGTCTGTGCGGGACCAGAGCGAGCGGTTTTTCCGGCTTCCCGTTGACCCCTGTCCGCCTTGGTGGCCCTCGCGATCAGGGGTCACAATGTTCGCGCTGTATAAGGGCGTCCCCTCACTAAGGATTCAGTTCGACTGAAATCAGGTTTTGCCCACACGAATGAGTACCCAATTTCGGTACAATCGGGACGCGCAAATGACACAGCCAGATAGCACCGGTCCCAGTTTCTCGACAAATGAGACCGCGTTTGCGCCATCGCGGCGAGACATCGTCCCTCAGCACGGCCCACGCGGAGACGCCTCGCCACCGGGATCGTCCCGTCGAGTACACACCACACGTGCAGTCGTATCCCGCGCACGCATACCCAATTCAGAACGTCGCAACCGTCCTCCAGAGCCTGCATTCGGGTCGGCGGAGACGTTTGCGGGTTTCTTTGGCCTGGCGCGTGTACCGGTACACACATAGTGACAGTCTGTCACAGGCATATAGACTGATGTACCAAAAGAGAAAACTATTATCTGGAAACACGAATCCCTTTTATGGAAACTCGACACACTGTACGGACACCATGTGCTTCAACGCGGCATGGCGGGGGGGGCGGCCGGTACGACGCGTGATGGGCACGCAAACATACTAACATGTGCGACTGTAACTCGTGCGCGCGCTCGCCGGTCACGTGCGCGACTTTTCGGCGCTCGCGGGCCGCGTCAAATTGCGAGGCCGTGCCAACCTGATATTTCTTTCGACGCTGAAGAAACAATAAAACGAATACGCTGACACATGCTTTGCCGGCGCCGTGCGACCTCGTGTGGCGCTCTTTGCATGGCGTGCCCGTGAGTTATGTACCCGTCGCGTCGTTACTAAGCCATTCGCAGCCCAAACATTGCGTGTTGTTGGGGTAAACCGCGCTCACGGCGCAGATCTCGGCGAAGATGCCGGGAAGGGCCCTGTAACCTGTTGTTTGCTTATATTGTTCCTATGGGCTTTTAGTCAGACCATATCTTCGTGTTTCCATAAAAGGGATTCGTGTTTCCAATTCAATAGGTCCCCGTACCAAAATTTAGTACTCCAATGTCGATTACGATCGAACTGAATCCTAACTGTCTTGGCGATTCCCGCGGCACCTCCATGTCGTGTTTTTTGGGACTTTTATTTCGTGCGCTGATCGCGGCCGCCGCCGTGCGATTCCGATCGCCTCGCACGATAAGCACCTGTACAGACCAGCGCGCATGGGGCAGTCGGCATACGTGGATGACCTGTGCGTGGCGACCAACGCGGTGGCGCAGATGCAAGCCCAAATGGACAAGATCATGGCCTTCGAACAGTGGGCCCACCTGGAAGCGAACGTCTTCAAACGTGCACTCACGGCTGCCTTGCACCACAACGGTAGAAACATAAATGAAGACAAACACACGTTGAACAGGATAGTGCAACGATTGAGCTACCGCGGCGGGATGATCCCAGTCCGCGGAGAAAACGAGCCGTACCAATACCTCAGCGTCATGATCACGGCCTCACTAAACTGGAGACACCAACGCACTGAAATGACGAATAGAGTGGCAGAAAGCTCCCGGAGGTTGATCGGCAGCTGGGCGACCAAGGCACAACAAGCAAGGAGCATGATGGAGGTGGCGGACGCACACGTCAGGTACGGGATGGTGGCAGCGCCCTACAGCAAGCCGGACATTATGACGCTCATGACGGGCATTCACTACTCCATGAAGAAAGCGTTGGGACTGCCGGTAAACACACCCTCGGCACAGCTGTACAACCCTGTGGAGGCGTTCGGGGTAGGCCTCCTCGACGCACGGGAAGAATACCACAGAAAGTTGGTACAGTCACTCGACCAAACTCTTAAAGACAAAGGCAGGATCGGGAACCTAATAGGCGGGCTGGTGAGGTGGCACCACGAGCATGGGATACAGGCGGGCTCGTGGCTGAGTATGGGGCCGGTAGCCAGAAAACAAACAACAGCATGGGAAGCGGGCCTCGAACTAGGAGGGGCAGTAAAACAGAGGCCCGGCGTACTCCGTGACTTGAAGGGGAAGAGGGTTGACAACGGATCGGGGTGGGGGATACAACTGACCTTGCGAGAGTCTGACGCGACCCCCCTCATTGAGCTAGGTGTCTTGACGATATTTCATCACCACGCCCCAAGGTACGGCATTGATGGGAGTCGATGGGTTCAAGAGAAAATTCCCCAAGGCGAAGGCCAGGCACGTCTGGTCCTTAATGAAGGCGAGGGAGGCCCTGTGTGTGGAGACAGCGGACGACAACAGGCCGGCACCACTGGCAGAGGCCGCAAAGCACACCCCCCCAGAACTAATCCACTAAAGAGGTCGTGGCGGGCACACGAAAACGGGCCCGACGACGCGGACCATACCACCCGTGAGGTGACACTGCGAGGACCACGCAAGAAAACTAAAGCGAGGAAACAACACGCGGCGAGCCCAGTACCTGCTCCCACAGACCAAGAGGAGGAGCAGGCAGTACGTTTACACAAATGCCGAGCCGTCGGTGGACACCGGCAATACCTCGTGGAATGGGCTGACACGTGGACGGACGGGCACCAGGTGAAGAGGCAGCCACACCACAAGATTGGCACCACACCAAAGAAAGGGGGCCACCGGGAGGAGATTGAGAGAGTGGTTAAAGACAGACAGACTGACCAGGGGATCACGGAATACAAAGTGAAGTGGATGAAAACATGGGAACCGGCCGCGTACCTCATCCCGAAGAGTGGAGGCACCTCCCCACTCATCGTCGAATTCCATCAAGAGAAAATGGCGAGCGGGAACATGGAAGGCTGGAAACAAAATGAGGAGGGGGACAAGTCGACGAATCGGACACGACAACCATGCACGACGAGGAGGCACACCAGCAACTCAACCGACTACTCACGATAACGACCACGGATAAGGACGTAATCAGGGTGGGGAAGGTTACCATACACACCACCACGACAGATGAAGGGCAGTCACGACAAGGGGAGGCACACGGGGCAGCTGACACGAGACACCGCCCAGCTCTACCACCGGTACACCGAATACAAACGACAGCACCCAGACGACTCCCCTGATGGTTTTTGGAGGAACTCGCACGGCTTATGCAAACCTACAAGACTGGCGGTGCCGGCGAAAAAGCGCAACGGCAAAAGTCAAAATGACTAACCACTGGACCCTCCCCGAGGAATACATGAACGCGATACATACCACAATGGGGAGTGTACGAGAGCGTTTCGCGTCACCTCTCAACGTCAACAGGAGAACAACAGAGTACTGGGCAGCCTTCCGGAGGGACAGGTTCTTCGGCGCGCACTACGACGCCTATAGTGTACAACCCACGGGCCCGTCGGAAGCGAACCCCGAATACGAGACGAACAAATTATATATAACAATAAAATGGGCCATCCGAGGCACGTACAATGACACCCCACATGCACGATGCTGGTTACCCGCTGTGTAATGCGGAGCCCTACCATAAGCTGTTAAATCACCCGCGGGTGCACATAATGCACCGAGTGCCGCAACTGCATTTCTCGTTCGACACCCCATCAAAGTACACCGGCACTCCTGACAAACGGGCAAACCACGCACACTGGGATGTGGCCTTCATACTAGTGGCGAATATTCAAGGATACGACAATTATGTGGATGAAACTAAAGCCACCACCGCCTTCCAAGACGCGGACACCGAACAGTGTGGAAAGTCCTTCCCGGTCATCCTCCTGTCAGCGGCCCAGAAAAGTGACACGACGTAACGGGGGCATCAGACAAGTCCTGCCACGCAGACATCCATGACGCACATCCCGCAGTGCCCACGCCCGACGCACTCGACAACATGGCACTCCACGGAGAATATGAGCGCACCACCCCACTTAGCATAGCCATGCCAGAAGATGTATACACCGACGGGTCGCTCAAGAGAGGAGAAGAGTTGAAAGCAGGAGCCGGGGTCTATTGCACCTCGACCAGGAAGACAATGCACATAAAATTCACAGGGAAGAAGGCAATCCTACGAGCGGAACTCATCGCAATCATAGTAGCCCTGAGGGAGTGGTCTGTGAACCAGAAAACAGTCATATACACAGACAGCTTACTGTCGTTGACTAACATACAACAAGCGGTGCGAACACAGGGAGACACTAGGGGCATCAAGGAGTCGGCGCTCATACGGGATATCTACGGGAGACTTCTGCGAAAGTCTGCCCCCACATATCTTCGCAAAGAGAGAGCCCACGTGGGAGTGGAAGGGAATGAGGCCACTGATAGAGCCGCAGTGGATGCTGCCGACAGGATCCTGCCGAGGGGCGCCTTCATGGAAACGGTGGACACACTGGAAGAATCAGGATCCAGTCAGCTGTGGATGACAACAGATGCAGTCAGCCCGGCCCCGGACCCGGTGGACACGCGGAATACGCGGGACAGAGAGGCGAGAAGGAAAGCAGAGAGAGTAACACCCACCCTGACTATTGCCGTATGACTGAAATCAAGCTGTGAGCCCCAAACCGTCGAATGCCTTCGTGACAGCAAAGAGCATCTCGCATAGAGACAAAGTATGGGTATGCAAGGCGAGATCAAACTCGATGGCGACCAGAAAGCGACGGAAACAGTGAGGAATGCTCGGACCGACGGAGACGGCAACTTGCACACTGTGTTGCGAAGCGGACGACACGGTGGGACACAGATTGGGTGGGTGCCATCATGAGAAAATGCAAGGGTGTTACTTGAAACGGCACGACCACGTGGTCAAAACGCTCGCCGGATCTTTCTTGAAAGGATCAAAAGGGGGATGGGCGGTGGATTACAACGCGGACACGCAAGAAGACGGGTGCACGCACGCGATGAAACAATAAAATACTCGTGCGCCGCGCACGCCCGCAAGACCGCACGCGCGCCGGCATGGAAGCGGCTGAGACGGAGAGGGAAACGGACGAAGGGACGCTCGCGCTACTGCGACTGAAGCCAAATTTGATAATCTGTGAAGGGCTGCGACAAGAGGACCTGCAAAAATTCTTGGAAACAAGGAGGTGCCGGACAGACGTGTCAAGATACATATCTTGGAACTGGGATACTGCAACGACTGGAACTCGGAGGCGAGAGTCGCAAAGAAGCAGGTGGCATATGGGAGATTGGTCGCACAGATGAAGAAGTGCGGATGGAAAGTGGATCACAAGCAAGTGGCCCTGGCTACCTGGGGGAGTGTGTACAAGCACCTGGATGCCACCCTTGAGTGGTTGGGTATGAAGAACTATAACACAAGGAAACATAAGACGAAGGACATCGCGCAACACGGCGCGCGGGAGGCATCAAGGGCGTTACACACATACGAGTGGCTGACGAAGACGGAGAAAGGAGGGGAGAGGATAATGTACAGTGGATAATACGCCACGACCCCGCGCGAACGCGCAGGACTCCACACGGGGGCCGGGGGGGAGGCCTGGAGCCTCCTTATACACGCGGACGCGTCTCTCTCTCTCTCTCTCTCTCTCTCTCTCTCTCTCTCTCTCTCTATCTCTCTCAGACTCAGATATGCGTGTTTTTTTGCGCCTCACAGCGCGGCAGCGCACAAAAACATCGTACCGCATGAGTTGGCGCGCATCTGGCGCGTGAGTTCGAGCGGAAATGGATCCAACTTTACCGTATAACCGAGAGAAAAACGATTGTGATGGCGGACGCACGCCGTAAAAACGTCGGAAACGTCTTGACGGCGGCACAAAAACGCCTAACATACGTGGCACGTCGCGATAGTTTCGCCTGACGCCTCGCATGCGGGCGCACCACTCTTAAGCACTGCGCACAGCGCCATCAAACATGGCAGGTTTCCGTGGTGACGCGGAGGCCATTTGGCCGGTCGGACCGTCGAAAGCGCGAATAAACGTGTACCGATACCCTACCACGGTAAGGTAACGTTTTCGTGCCTACTCGAGCATCGCGCAACAAAATGCGGAGTGACCCGCCGGAGCATAACTGGAAGGAGGAAATTGTGTTGACGGCAACTTCAAGTGTTGCTTGGGATATCTCCCAGGTGTCATTGCGCGTTCGCCGCTGCGTCGCCCGCCATTGCGCGCGCCATGTGCGTGGTTACTCATGTTAACCGGATTATCGCGAGGCGTCTGGACCAAGAATGCTAGTCTATTTTGGTCGCGTCCAAGAAATGTGATTCTTCAAGTGCGACCGGATTTTGAACGTTTTGACGGAAGCTGAAAGCCCCAAAAAGCACGTTGCGGAGGTACCGTGCCTGATGTGCTTTCTTGGATGGTGCGCCACTAACTGTCATTTAGGTATTCCTTAACCGTCATTCATGAATTTTCGGACTATGTGAAGTCAGAATTACAGGACCGAAAAGGGCGTCTATTCGCCCCTGCCTTTCACGAGAGTCATTCGCCCCTCAAACATCCCAAAAAGTACGTGCACGTGATTGGCCCAATTTCTGGCGAGTCCTACGTGGCACCAAATTAGGCATTCGCCCTTCAAACGAGGGATAAATGGGCGGTTCTTCTTTTCGGGGCAGAGGCGAATTCGTTGAAATGTGAGGGCAAAAGGCACAATTCGCCTGTCATTTTGGACGCTCAGCCCTCTTCGCCACTGGCAGAGGCGAATGGGCGGGGTTTTTGTCCGGGTAGGGGCGAAATCGCTTCCATTCGCCTCTCCCAGAGGCGAATGTAGCTGTCTCAACCTCACTCGCACGCATCGCACCGAGTTCAACTCTCCCACGCCGTGCGACATCTTGAACAAGTTGCCGCCGTCCCACGCCACGATGCGCGCCAGCACGGCGCTCTTAAGCGCCCACAACTTCTCAAGCTGCTCCATCGAGTGCCAAGTCGCATAGGAATACTCCGCCACCGAACAAAGCTCATCCACGTTGCACTTGGGTTGCTTGCTCACCGCGCATGCGAAGCTGTTGCAGAATGCGAGGTCCAGGAGGCTACTGTCAGGGGAGTTGGAAGGCTGCGTCACGCATCGCATATTGGGGCCCGACTCGAACACAGCGCCCTTCTCGTTGAGGATCTAAATGCCGCTGCGGCCGACGTGGGGCGTGGTGTTGTCCATCTGGATGGTGATCCACGAAGCCGACGGCATCTTCTCGATTGTAGTATTACGCACTAGCTACAATTTCTACCCGTCGGAAAAACGAACAAAGGATGCTGAGCGCAT
>Ga0307489_10002684_pt1 | contig 11907 bp, 19 predicted proteins | sample SB12metaG_FD_202247 | JGI IMG/M metagenome (GOLD analysis project Ga0307489, IMG submission 202247) | Sea-ice brine microbial communities from Beaufort Sea near Barrow, Alaska, United States - SB 1.2 | ecosystem: Environmental > Aquatic > Marine > Coastal | place: USA: Alaska | collected...
AACCCCAGCTTGACCGTGCTTGGTCTCCTCGCTTGAAACTAAAGTACAATATGATGAACCGCTTTCAAACTTTGCTTTCGATGTCAACTTGCGCCGCTAGAACTAGGCGTTTGCGGCGTCCGCCCTCTCCGAGCAAAAAGCCGACGCCGCGAGGAAAGCTGTGGTGGCTAAGGTAGGACGGTGCAGCTTGAACCTGTGAAACCCAAGTTGAAGCCTTCTGAAACCAAGCGCTTGAAACAAAAGTGTGATACACAGCTTTCAACTTCGGCTTTCAAATTCAACTTGCGCCGCTACACTAAGGCGGCTGAGAAAGCTGACGCCGCGAGGAAGGCTGTGGAGGCAGGGGCTTACACTCGTCCACATTTCGGCACAACGTAAGCACACTTCGTGGGACAGTTTGGGTGCATGATTGACCCCCAGTCTGTTAGACAGGGGCACACGGGGAGGTGTGCCCAAAACGGCTTAGGTTGAGCTGATAAGTGGACGAGTGTTAGCCCCTGTGTGGAGGCTGAGGCGGCTGAGTGGGCTCGCCGCGCCGCGGAGCAAGCTGAGAAGACACGCGCGGCAGTAGAGGCGGCGGCATCGGAGGCGGAACAGGCGGCGGCAACGAAGGAGGCAGCGAAGGCGGCAGCAGCGGAGGCTCAGACCGCTAAGTGGGCTCGCCGCGCCGCCGAGAAAGCTGAGAAGACGCAGCTGCAGCTCCAGAAGGCGAAGGCCGCGAAGGTGGCAGAGGCGGCTGAGGTAGGGGCTTAATCTCGTCCGCTTCTCAGCTGTTTGTGGGAAACGCTGAGTGCTTTGAGCTGCGTGTAACAAACTCGATGGGTTATAATTCGTCGCAAACTGGACACAAAACGGCTCACTGACAGAAATGGCTGCAGTTGAGCTAAGAAGTGGACACGTGTAAGTCCCTGGGCAGCGGTGGCTGAGAAAGCGCGTGTTGCCGGTGAGAAGGCGGCAGAGGCTGTGGAGGCAGCAGCAGCAGAGACAGCGGCGGAGGAGGAGGCGGCAGCCGATGAGAGGGCGGCGGAGGCGAAGGCGATCCGGCTCTCGATGGCGGAGGAGAATGCAGTGCAGATGCGACAAGCGTACGCGCTCAATGAGGAGCAAAGAGCAATCGCGAATGCGGAGGCAGCGTCAATGGATGAGCACAATGCCGTCGTCGCTAAACGCGCCGAGGAGGTTGTCTCGATGGTCAGCAAAACGCCCTCCTCCCTGATGTTCGCCGGCCTATGACAGGTGTAATGATTGAGATCCGTTTAACACCTGATGCCCTGATCCCCTGCTGTAGAAAAAACCTGACTGACATACCATTGTCCAACCGACCACTGTAAGTCATTGACAGCACTTGGGTAGAGAATGGAAGCGTGGTGGACCCTGCCCTAGCTAGGTAATATCATGCAAGACCCTGCTGTAATGAAGCCACTTGTCACGCGACACGTTGCACACACTCCTCACACGACACGCACGCGCTTCAGGAACCAATATGATCACTGATCACACACGTTTTCGGCGTTTCACGAAGTGTCAATGAAATAAGGTACTGGTAACCATGAACGTCTCTGTTCTTTATTACAAAGCAGAAATGTGCGTGAAACCGGATATAAAACCAGATCGTCTGTACACTGGTTTCTACTCCAACATGATAAACGGGTACTGGTACTAATATGATGAATGTCATCGTCTTCGCTGCGCTACCAGTCCCCTCACAGTGTACCAGTCGGTACACACTCGCAACATCCTCCTCCCTGGCCTTAACGGGTAGAGAATCACACCAGTCCCCTAATATTGTGCCGGTTCACACTCGCCGCATCCGCTTCCTTGGCCTGACACGAGTCCCCTTCACTTTGTCTCACAGTGTATCTGTATATGCACGCCGCATCTACTGGCACCCTCCCAGCTCCATGAGTTTACGCGACAGGGGCGTGCAGCTTGGCGTCCTCCTCCGCCGTGGTACTCTCGACCACCAGCGTCGGGAAGGTCCAAACACCCATGGGCATGCCGCCGCCACCGCCCTGCTGAACATCCGCTCCGGCAGGCGCGCCCAGCTTGTGGTGGCGCAAGTTGAATTTGAAAGCAAGGTTTGAAAGTGGTCCATCACATCTTTGTTTCAAGAGGATAGTTCCAGGCGCTTTCGCCACAGGTTTGATAGGGTCAACCTGCACCGCCCTACCAGCTTGGACGGCATGGCGGCGCCTTGAGCGGTGGGGTAGGGCATGGCGAAGGGCGGCGGGGAGGCAAAGGGCATGTGCGCCACGACGTAGGGTCGTAAGCTTTGAAAGCAAGAATTGAAAGTCATTTATCCTATTTTACTTTCAAGAGCTGACATGCCAGATTGGTGGAGGGGGTGACTCATGCTCACCAGGTGAAGCGCATTGGCGTTCGGTGCACTTGAAAAGTCTGGGATGCGCGTTGAACACCAGTCTCGAGCTGCACCGCCATACCATGAAGCAGTGCAGTTGGTGCTCCAGCTTGTGCTTGTCCTGCAGCAGCGCCGCCTTGCAGGAGGGTCATTGAAAGCAAGAACTCGACCGATATCGGAGTGTGACTTACCGGCAGGCTGAGCGCCATTACACACGCGCGGAGGAGGAGAAGGAGAAAGAGGAGGAGGAGGAGGAGGAGGAGGAGCAGGAGAGGAAGGAGGAGGATGCATTCGCACATAACCATTCGGAGGATGAGGAGGTTTCACATCGGTGCAGAAATCGTTCTCAATGACCCTCGTACAGACGCGCGGAAAAGGAGGAGGAGGAGATTCAACGTTAGTGGAGTGCTTGTCCTGAATACCCCCTGCCTTATCTGCCTGCAGCGCTGTCTTGTCCGCATCCAACCCGCTCTTCTGCTGCTCGAGGGCGACGTTGGACTTCTGCAGCGACGCCAGTGTGGCGCTCAGCGTCGCTAGATAGGGCCTGGCGGATAGAGCTCAATACGTCATAGGGTGCCAATGAACTTAAGAGACGAGGGGTCAAATTGCATTGGATGACAGGGCGAGCAACATCCGTCAGGCCCTAGGGTTGGGTAGGGCCTGGCTCCGATTGCGCGCGATGGCATAGGAAGCCAGTTGAATCGAGAGACGGGGTTTGAAAGTGCCTTGGACGTCGTGGCGGGCAATATCCGCCAGGCCTTACCGCCAGCTCCTTGCGCAGGTGCGCGATGACCTCCGCGGCCTCTGTCACGATCGTCGCCTGGCAGAAGGGTCGTTGAGAACAAGCACTCGATCGAGCTCGGAGCACGACTTACCTTGAGAGAGAAAGCTCAAACAGACGCACGGCGGAGGAGGAGGAGGAGGGGGAGGAGGAGGGGGAGGAGGGGGAGGAGGCTATTCAACGGAGGAGGAGGAGGAGCAGGAGATTCAACGTTGGCAGAGTGCTCGTTCTCATTCATTCCCCTGCCTTGTCCGACTTCGGCGGCTTGCTAGGGTCTATCAGCGCGCTCAGCCCCATGAACCTGAGGAGCAGCAAAAGAGTGCGTGGTTTTGGGGTCAGGTCACCTCATGGGTCGTGGTCGTCACGAGTGCAGGAGCGACAGGGGCGCGGGCGGGAGCAGGCAGGGGCTGGGGCGGGAGCGGGGGTGGGGTAGTGGGCGGGGGCGGGAGTGGGGTCGACAACTGGTTGGTACCGACAAAGGGCGGGTCCGGAGCCGCGGGCGATACGAGGACAGCTCTTGGCTGGGACGAGGATTCAAAGAAAGTGCGAGATGAGTCACGCACCGGTCGTTGAGAGCTTCCCGCCGGAGCTTCTCGCGGCAGCTCTTCTTCTGCTTCGCCACCACCTCCCCGCCCCCCCCGCCGCCCTCCTCCCGCTCGCGCTTGACCCCGCTGCCCTGCCCCGCGCCCTCCCCCTCCTCCCCCTCCTCCCCATCCTCCGGCGCAGCCCCCCCCCCATCCCCCAATTCCTCCAACCCCAACCCTCCCTCCTCCTCCAGCCCCATTAGCAACGCCGCCGCATCCAGCGAGCAGTCCGGGAGCTCGAGGTTCGAGATCGCCCCCGAATCCACGGCCTCGAAGATCTCAGATAGCCAGTCGCCGGAGTCCGCCTCCGTCAGACTCCCCATCCGCTCAACCTTCACCGCCCCACCCGCGGCCCCCCCCGCGCCCCCGGCCATTTTCGAGGTGTTTTCTGGGAAAGAAACCCAAACCCTTGCTCCCTGATCTGGGAACCGTCGCTCTGCTGAAGAGGCCCCCGCCCCCGCAGCCCGCGGCACGGAGTCACTGCCAGCCGTGGGAAGGCGGCTCTCGCGTTTGTCTGTAGTGCCGTGCGCGACCGACGTACTTTGCGCCAGAGTGAAAGGGCGCGCCTGGTCGACTGCCCCAGATAATATTCCCTCCCTCGGTCGGCCTTTTCTCGACCAATGAAATGATCGGATTTGGAAATCTGTTGAACGGAGAGGCTACTTGTGAGAATAATACCGCCCGGGCAGGAATCAGACACAATAATTCAGAGCATGCCGAGATCCCGACCCCTCCTCGCAAGCGGCTCGAGCTCTGTTTCCGAGGTGCGGAGAAGAAGACTGTACGAGCCGCGACGCTGCGTGACCATTCGCGCGGGCGTTGCGGGACCGAGGTGGAATCGCTTCTTCCAACAAGTCTCACGGACTGTGTTCGTCGTCGAGGCGGCGGACCCGAGTGACTCTGAGAGCGCCTGCGTCGAATTTGGGATCGCTGGGCGTGCTGAAATCGTGCCGTCAACGTCAACTCGAAGCGTTTTACTCGGCTGCTCTCTCAATCTTCAAGGTGCGTCGCGTGGCCTTCCTCACGGTCTCGTCCAGCCTACGTCGCATCCGCATTGCCGCGACGCTCCTTACCTGTCGTATTTCATGTCGCAGCCAAATCTTCGTCTCGCGCAGATTGTTCCCGACTGATAACACTGTTTATGGAGCAACTCGAATCATTGCACACTTAGGGTTGCCCACGACGGCGTCCTTTCTTGTCTGAGTCTTCGCTCACTATAAGAGGCGTGTGGGGGGTCCGGTGCGGCAGCGCGAGCGCTGGCTCTATCAAGAACGAGTTATCCGAGGCGAAGACGCCTCTTCCCCGTGCCGGCGTTTGTAGCATTCACGACTTCTGCTCAGATGCTCTCGGGCAGAATTGGTGCCCACTCCTGAACTCCTCCCAAATTGCTTTCCGCTGACAAACCAGCTATCAAACGAAACGCTGTCTCGGCAGGAGGATGGCGGGGGAGCGCGAGCACAACCTGCTGATGAAGCGGCTGAACCTGTGCCTGAAGCGCTCGGAGAACCTGGTGTGCGCGGACTGCCCCGGGCGGCTCCCGCGCTGGGCCTCCATGAACCTCGGTAAAGCGGTGCAGATTGAACCCGGGTTGACCGCGCTTTGGCATCCTATGACATGGCGAGCAACATCTGCCAGGCCCAATGCCCGCCACGCCATCCAACGCAAGCACAGCCCTCCTTTTTTGACTCGAACGCATCCTATGACGTAGCGAGCATTATCTGCCAGTTTAGTGCTTTAAACTTAAATATGATGAGCCACTTTCAAACTTTGCTCTCAAACTCAACTTGCGGCATTACACCTCGGAATCTTCGTGTGCACCAACTGCAGCGGGATCCACCGCGGGCTGGGGGTGCACATCAGCCGGCAAGGCCTCCAACCGTCTCTTACTCGGCTCAACTTGAGCCCGTTTACTGCCTAAGACCCCCTGAACTCACTGAAAGGTGCTGAAGTTAAGCTGGAAACGGAACTCACTGGATGGCCCTGTCATTTGGGTGCGCAGCACACAGCTGGACAAGTGGACGGTGGAGCAGGTGGACTTCATGGAGAAGATGGGCAACGAGCGTGCCAACCTGTACTGGGAGATGAACCTGCCGGTCGGCGCCAGGCCCAAGGTAAGGGCGGTGCAAGTTGACCCAAAGTTAACCGTGCTTGGTTCCAGCGCTTTTTGCTTTTCACTGATGTTCATCAAACCCCAAGGCACAGGCACTGACATGGTGAGCGTTAATCAACCCCCTCCACCATTGCAAGCGGGCAGACTCCACGTCTGCCAGGGATCAGGCCATCAAGGGGCACTATTTTCGGCAGTTTCATAGTAACAGTCAAGCTAAAATAAGATGCAACGCTTTAAAACTTTGCTTTCAGTATCGGCTTGCGGCGCTTTCCCAAGGTGTCGGACCTGCCGGTGGTGGAGAAGTACATCCGCGCCAAGTACGACCGCAAGTTGTACTGCGACCGCAAGACCGACGGCAGGGCCTGTACCTCAACTGCCGGCTGCCACAGCTGACATGTTGCCCCGACTTGAGGGGCCTGGCACGGCATGCGCTTTCGCCTCAAATGTCGGCTGTCACAGCTGTTGTATTTTTGCTTATTGTGAAGCCGCGCATGTTGCCCCGACTTGATGTATCAAAGATGCTCAAGCTTATCTGGACAGGGGACAGTGGGGAGGCCGTCAATGTCGGACCCGTTATTGGCGACGGCCGCGCGGGACCACCTACGGCGGCGGTGCCCGCGCCGGTGGCCGCGGCACCAGCGCCCGCGCCCGCGGCTCCTGTGGCGCGCGCGGCCCCGGCGCCGGCGCCGGCTCCGGCCGCGCCCGCGAACGGCGGTGGGATCTTCGACCTTCTCGACATGAACGCTCCTGCGGCGCCGGCGCCGCAGCTCGCTGCGTTTGGAGCGGCTCCCGCTGCCGACGAGGGTTGGGTGGGGCCTGGCGGACAATGCCTGCCACGTGATCATCTGCGTTCTTGACCCTCGTTTCTTGATTTCAATGGCATCACATGGCGTGGCGAGCATTATCGGCCAGGGCTTTAACGATGGGCGGACTTTGCCTCCGCCAGCAATGGCGCCGCCGCCGCCGTCCCCGCCTCCCCGGCGGCGGACGGAGGCGGGTGGGCTGACTTTGCGTCCGCCGGCGCTTCCTCCCCTGCGCCCTCCGACGACTGGGGCGCGTTCACCGACGCCCCCTCCGCCACGCCCACTGCCGCACCTGCCGCGCCCACTGCCGCACCTGCCGGGGTGTCCAACAATGACATCATGGCTCTATTCGACACGCCTGGGCCGGGCGGGGGCTTGCACCTCGTCCACTTCTAAGCTCAACCTGAGCCATTTTTGTCACTGATAGACTGACGCCACCCAGCGTATCCAACGGAAGTGCTTACGTTGAGCTGAATAAGTGGACGAGTGTAAGCCCCTGGCGCTTGGCGGGGATATGGGCGGGGGCATGATGGGAGGGCAGCCGCATGGTCAGATGGGGGGTTACGGGGCTCAGCAACCGCAGCAAGCGTACGGGCAGCCGCAGCAGGGTCAGATGCAGGGTCAGATGCAGGGTCTGATGGGTCAGATGCAGGGTCAGATGCAGGGTCAGATGCAGGGCCAGATGCCTCAGATGCAGGGTCAGATGCAGGGTCAGATGGGTCAGATGGGAGGCTACGGGGGGCAGCCGCAGCAGCAAGCGTACGGGCAGGGCCTTCCCTCCGTGCTTCTTCGAGCATACCTTCAGGATTCTGGTCCCCTAAACCGTGTTACGATTAATCTCACTTAATACCTAACATATGCGTAAGTTGAGCTGGAAAAACCCATAGGTGCGGCCCTAGATCGAGGCAGCCGCAAGTCAATGGGCAGCAGCAAGCGTATGCGCAGCAGCAAATGTATGCTCAACAGCAGCAGCAGCAGCGGATGATGCAGGCTCAGATGGGGGGGTACGGGCAGCAGCAGCAGCAGCAGCAGCAGCAGCCACAGCCGCAGCAAGGGATGTATGGGCAGCCGCAGCAGCCGCCGCAACAGATGGGCGGCATGCCGGGGATGTACGGGCAGCCGCAGCAGCCGATGGTGGGGCGGCACAGGTTGAACATCATTGATTCCCGTGGTGACTGTGCCTGATGTCTTCGCTTGGAACACAAACATCTGCTTTCTGAAGTGCATTCGAGGAGATATGTATGAGCAGTATATACCCCATTCATTACACTTCAATCTTTGCTCTGAGCTTCAACTTGCGCTTCTACAAGATGGGGGTTTACCCACAGCAGCAGCAGCAACCGCAGCAGCCGTCGCCGCAGCAGCAGGCGCAGAATGCCGCGTTTGGGCAATTCGGGCAGTTTTAGAAAGCCGCCGCCGCCGCCGCAGCAGCAGCACAATGCGTTTGGTCAATTTGGGCAATTATAGAAAGGCAGTATGAAATCTCTCGCAATTCGTCCTGACGGGGGTCTAATCAGCCGATATATGTACCTGGTACATGAATAAGAACTGATAAACCTTGGGCCCTTGGACGGACACATCCTTCACGGGTATAAGTTGTAGCACCTGCTCTGCAGGTGACGCCAGGCCTCCATGTTGCCTGTGATCGAATAGGGCCTGGTGGATATTGAATATTGCTCGCCACGTCGCCGGACGCATGTTGAGCCCTCATATCACACACAGGAACAGTCCTGATGTCCAGTTTCTTGACGTCCGTTTCTGCTTCCTAGACGTGCCGGGACGGACGCACTGTCCAGGGGAAAGCGGCGAATGAAACATTTGCCTTCGCGGGTCCAACCAGTGGATGATAGCAGTTGCGTGCTTCGAATATTGTCAATATGTAAATTGATGTTCAGCACAAAGGTCATCGCTTTCGCTTCCAAGCGCACACACCTCACGCAGACATCTCGTTCGAGCGCGCCGCACTTGTTTGCATTGGTGTATCGATATCGAGAAGATATGTAGGTGTATTGAAATTCACAACCTAAGGGTGGAATGCTACTTGGTAGCATATTGGAGCAAAGCGGGATTCCCCCAAGACTCCGGTATACAGCACTCTATGAACACAGCAATAATCGCGCTACCGTCCAACACCTCCCGACCCATTCGGGGTTTTGCTTGCACCTTTGCCTCCCAGACGCTTCCACTCTCCTCTCTCCACTGCCCTCACACCTCCTGACCCATTGAGGGTTTTGTTTTCGCGTTTGCCTCACAACTGCTTCCCCTCTCCTCTCCGCTCTCCGCTGCCCTATCACCTCCTGATGCTTTCGGCGTTTTATTTGCGCATTTGCCTCCCAACTGCTCCCTCTCCCCCCTCTCCCCTCTCTCGTCTCTCCTCTGGTCTCGCACCTCCCGACCCTTTAAGAGTTTTGTTTGCGAGTTTGCCTGACAACATTTTCAACGCGCCCTCGCCATTGCTTAATAATTCATCGCCCTCCACGCCCCCCGCACTGGTTGCTAGTGGTATGTCGGCAAGCGCTGAGAAGCGTTTACCCCCTGGCCGCCGCCTGCCGCTGCCGCGACGCCTGCCGCCAGGGGATTTCACTCGTCCACCTGTCAGCTCAACTTGAGCCGTGTCTGACACAAGAAAACACCCTGCACACCCTAAACACCTCCTAAGACCCCCTTAACACGGGCTACACAGCCCCTGCGCGCATCCCCTATCCCATACAAAGCGCTCAGGTTGAGCTGAGAAGTGGACGAGTGCAAGCCCCCGCCTTCCGAGCCTCCACCTCCGCCTCAGCCTTCGCCGCTGCCCGTGCCGCCGTAGCCTCCTGCTTTTGCCGCAGTTCTCGCGCCTCCCAGGAGAGTCATTGAGAACAAGCACTCGATCGAGATCAGAGCATGACCCACCTTCAGAGAGTATGCCCATCAGGGTTTAGGGTTTAGAGTTTAGGGTTTAAGGGTCTAGGGTCTAGGGTTGAGGTAAGGTAAGGTACCCTGAACCCTAAACCCATGGGTCATTGAGAACAAGCACTCGATCGAGATCAGAGCATGACTTACCTTGAGGGTGTATGTGGCAGGAGGGTCACTGAGACAAGCACTCGACCGAGATCAGAGCGTGACCTATCTTCAGGGTGAATGTTGGTGCATACGCGTAGGCGAATGTTCATACATATGCGCAGGCCTGGTTGGTCGATTCAACGTCGGTCCAGTGCTTGTTCCCAGTAAGCCTCATATATGATATGACAAAGGTAAAGAAGGTGTTGACGATCGATCGAACGATCCATCCATCCATCGACGTTTTTACCGGTTGTAAACGAACTTTACGCTGCTGTGATTGGTCGACAGGTCGATCCGAAAAACAATTGAGCTGTCGACCAATCACAGCAGCGTAAAGTTCGTTTACAACCGGTCAAAACGTCGATGGATGGATCGATCGATCGATCGTCAACACCTTCATTCCCTTTGTCATAGACGCGCGGAGGAGGAGGAGTTTAACGTCGGTCCAGTGCTTGTTCTCACGTAGGTCCGACGAACAAGGGCCGATAAAGTGACCCCCGAATTGACCAGTAAACAGACTGTGAAAGTACATAGGGTGTAGGGTTTAGGGTTTAGGATTTAGGGTTTTGGGTTTAGGGTTTTGGGCAGGGCCGGTAAAGTGACCCACAGAACTTACCAGTAAACAGACTGTAAAAGTACATAGGGTTCAGGGTTTAGGTCTAAGGGCTCTGTTTTCACGAGATGACCCCCTGTTATAATCAAAATATATCCCTCTTAACTGGTAACTCTCGGATCACGTTACCGGCCCTTGCTCGGACCTAGCGGAGGAGGAGGAGATCTAACGTCAGGCCAGTGCTTGTTCTCAAGAACCCCCCTGCCTGTTCCGAGCACTACCGGTACACCGTTACACTATGGGCAAACAGTCAGGGCATTCGCCGAGCACCACCGGTACACCGGTACACTATGGGCAAACAGTCAGGGCATCTACAAGTGCTTGTTCTCAAGAACCCCCCTGCCATTTCGCGGCGTTCCCTGTCCGCTTCCGCTGCGCAGGGCCGGTTTAGGGTTTAGGGTTTAAGGTTGAGGGTTTAGGGTTTCGGGCCGGTGCATTTTTCCGAGACGGTAAGCGGGAAAGCTTCGGTGGTTTGTGTGGGATATGACAGTCAGTGAAGTCACGACTGAACTCAACTGAGTTGCATTGCGTTCCACTGAGTTTACTAAGCTGTGATTGGTCGAGAAGAACATTCATTGGAACATTCATAACGCATCTTGCTCTCGACCAATCACGACTCAATAAACTCAATTGCAAACTCAACTCTACTCAATGAGTTCAGTCATGGCTTCACTTACTTTTGTCATACGTTGGCTGTTCTATTGGCAACAATTGTTTAGGCTGAACTGAGAAGTGGAGGACTGTACCAGGGGCTTCCACTCGTCCACTTTCCGGCTCAACCCGTGAGCACTTTTTGTGTGATACATTGGTTGGTTGTACAGAGTAACAGTGACGAAAACAGCTCACGTTGAGCCAGCGAGTCGACGAGTGGCTAGTCTCTACTATACTTGTCGGCGAGGGGGGGTTACTGAACTAAGCTAGACTAGCCTGTTTAGGGTTAGTGGTAAGTGTTGAGTGGTTCGTGGTTAGTGGTTAGTGGTTAGACAGGGGCTCAAAATAGGGGGGTCGTAAAGTAGGCTACTTTAGCGTAGTTTAGGGTTAGTACCCGACTTGATTAGTTTAGGGGCGCCAAGTATACTACGGGACTCATCTCCCTGTGTCGTAAAAAACAAACCATACGGCAAATCATGTGGCCTGCTTCGTATGGCGCAAGGACAGCGATCTGGTATCGAAGGCGTCACAATGACGCTGTCGATACCAGATTCTGAACTTGCGCCATACAAAAAGCCCGATTTTCTTACGATACAGGGGCATGAGTCCCGTAGTAGTCTCTACCAGCGCCTCCCGCTCCTCGAGTACATCCTTGACCTTCAGTAGCCCAATGCCAGGGTCACTGAGAACAGCGACTGAAACCAGATCAGAGGATGACTAACAATCGAGGTGAATGCTCATACAGACGTGCACACTCAGTTAGACTCAGTGTCGGATCTGGTATCGAAGGTATGGTATCGAAGCGAAGCCCATTCGTCCAATCAGAGCTGTCCAATTCAAACATCCCACCGACCGGCTCGCCGGAATTCCGACCGGGTCGCCATCCTTGGGTAAATAGACCCTCGGTTTCGAGGAGAAAGGCGTTCCCCATAACGCCGACACTGAGTTTAAGCGATTCAACTTC
>Ga0307489_10002685_pt1 | contig 11906 bp, 18 predicted proteins | sample SB12metaG_FD_202247 | JGI IMG/M metagenome (GOLD analysis project Ga0307489, IMG submission 202247) | Sea-ice brine microbial communities from Beaufort Sea near Barrow, Alaska, United States - SB 1.2 | ecosystem: Environmental > Aquatic > Marine > Coastal | place: USA: Alaska | collected...
TGGGCAGGGGTTGGTCACTCGTCCACTTTTCAGCTGAACGTGAACGGTTTTGGTCACCGACACACTGATCGTGATTCCCACAGACAAGTGTGTAACGTTGAGCCGAAAAGTAGACGAGTGGCCAGCCCCTGGTCGCGGGCCAAGTGTGCGAAGTACTCGCCCCCGCCCCGTCCGCCGCCGCCGATGCCTCCGCCGCCGAGCCCGCCGCCCAGCAGCTGGTGCTACAAGAATAACTTCTTTGAGGTAGGGTGGTGTAGGTTGCCGGTGTCAAAACCCGAGTTGAAAGCGTGCTTGGTTCCAGCGCTTGAACCTAACATGTGATGAACCACTTTCAAACGTTGCATTCAATGTCAGCGAGCGCCGCTACATCGAGGGTTGCTTAAAATGCGGGACCACCGTCGCCGGCCAATTCCCGTCGGAGGACTCTGGGCTCTGCTGCCACAAGACATCCAAGGTGGGGTGGTGCATGATGACAATATCAAAACCTGAGTTGAACGCGAGCCTCGTGCTAAAACTAAAATGTGGTGAACCGCTTTCAAACTTCACTTTCAATTGCATCTTGCGCCGCTACACCAATGTGGCCGTCAAGGGAAAACAAACGATTTCCACCAGGTGGTGCGCTAGTGGTGTTGAGCCGAGCGTGTGTTCCGAGGACTACATGGTCGCGGGTTGCAAGTGCGGCCAATCCTGGACCGGCGGCGGCTTTTTCCACTTAACTTTTTGGACAGATGACAATCCCGCACCCGACCAGGGTTGCTGCAACCGCGGCACCCACACGTTCGTCCCAGCGGGCGAGCGGTGCACGTCCACGGCATGGTGCAAGTTAGACACCGTCATGAAGGAGCCGTGCGAATACTTCAAGGACGACGACAACGACGCCGCCTCCGGCACAGGCGCGTCCCGCCGCCGCGGCCTGCTGTCGCAGTTGCAGTTTGCGTACGTCACCGAGCGGTCGTCCGGGCCGTGGGGCTCGCGCGGCGCGCCCGGCGCCGAGTTGAATGACGGCGACGACATGTGCGGCGACGGTGATGCGGGCGACGAGGCTGAATGCCGGCGACGACAGATGCGGGCGACGGCGATGTTGGGCGGGGAGGTGGACACATTCGGCATCAAGAGGGAGTGCGAGGCGAAGCCGCGGTGCATCGGCTTCAAGATCTCCAGCACCGGGTGCGTGACGTTCCTTCTGTCTGCCGAAGAACTCGATGTCTGCCGCGAGGTAGGGCGGTGCAGGTTGAACCCAGGTTGAAGTCTGGCTGACCGCGCCTGGTTTCAACTATCGAAGCTAAAATGTGATGAGCCACTTTAAAGCTTTGCTTTCAAATTCAATTTGCGTCCCTACAGCGAGGCATCCGTTGAGGACGAGGACGACCGCAACTTCAGGCCCGAGGAGGCGTTCTGGGATGGAGACATCGTGGGGACTGTGAATCTGGCGCTGAGCGATCTAGGGTCGCTGCCGTCGCTGGAGGGGACGGTGTCGGCGGCGATCGCGTGGCGCAAGCCCCCCGGGGAGGAGCCGAGCCTGGTGGGCTCGGTGATGGTCAAGGCCACCGCCACGCTGCGCGTCGGGCCGGTCACCGCGCCCACGTTGCTGTTGCTGGCGTCCGCCGCGTTCCCCGTGCCCTGCATGTTCGGCCACGAGGTGCAGGCAGGGGCTGGACGCAGCTCTTGACCCGTTGAAAGCGCGCCTGGTGTCTGCAATCAGCGCTTGACACTAACAAGTGATCAATTGTTAAACGTTGCTTGTTTCAGCCCTGACCACTAATCCACATTATCGGCTCACCACTTCTGGGGGAGTCGCTTGGTGGTGGTGGTTTCAGTGATTCTGTGACAGAAACGGCGGCTCATGTCGAGCTGGGAAGTGGACGAGTGCCCAGCCCCTCGGTGCAGGCCGCGGCGAGCCTCGCGGTGAACAACCTCGGCGGGTTCCTCACCATGGATATCTTCGCCACGCTCAAGTACCACTGCGGCGTCACGGGCGAGGGGCTGTTGGCGGAGTTCCGCGCGGGGACCAACAAGGAGATCGCCATCGGCAACGACTTCCTGATCCTCTCAGATATCGTCATCGCCGCGAAGATCTTGCAGCAGAAGAACGGAACCAATCACACCAAGTACAGCACGGGGTTCATCACCGGCGTCGCGTCCATCCCCGGCGCCATCCCCGGCAGGGGGGTCGCCACTTTCCACCTCAACCTGAGTCGGTTTGCTGTCTCTGATTGACTGACGCCACCAAGCGTTTCCCACGTAAAGAGTGTACTCGTAACGGTGAGCCGAAGAGTGGACGAGTGTTGTGTTACGCCCCTTGTCCCCGGCCTGTGGATCGCCGCCTCCGTCACGTTCGACTCCCGGGACATGTCCGCCCAGGTGGTGCTGCAGGCGGCGTACACCAACCGCTTCCTCGCCATCGACGCCGCGGGCTCCTTCGAAATCAACAAGTGCACGGAGATCGGGTACGTCATGCGCGGCGACGTGTACTTGGACCTCTCCCCGTTCGCAGCGATCCGCGCTGGCGCGCAGGTGGTGAAGCACTGCGAGGCGCCCGCCGACGCCATGAGGTTGTACGGCCACGTGTGGTCCGTGCAGGTGACCATCCCGTCGCTGCTCATGTTCGACGGCGCCTTCGAGCTGTACGACGTCGAGGTGGCCGCTGTGGGCAAGCAGATCGGCACCAAGCCGGGGCGGAGCTCCAACATGACGTGGGCCGCGAGCCTCGAAGGCGGCGCGCGTGTGGTGGACTTCGACGCCTTGGGCCGCGCCCTGGGCGCGGGGGGCCTCCCGCCCGCGTTGCGCAGCATGAACTTGGACGTGTTCGTCAAAGCTGAAGTGGACTTCACCGCGGGCAAGCTGCTTGCGCTGTACCTCAACGTCACCGCGGGGATCGCCATCGGTGACGCCGGCGACGGCTCGCCGGTGTTCGACCTCACGATCTACGTCGAAGTTACGTTGGTCCCTGCCAACTCCGAGCCCTTGGTGTGCGCCGCGGAGGGGTCCATCAACCTCGGCCCCGTGCAGGTCAAGTTTTTCGAAGCGATGCTGACTCTGTACCCCGACCCGGTGGCGCCCGGCCAGCCCAAGGTGGGGCGGTGCAACTTGAAGTTGAACGTTTTTGAGCACAGTGTTGACTGGGTTCAGCGCTTGGAACGAAATAATCCATGAACTGCTTTCAATTTGAAGTCGCGCCGCTACACCAAGGTGAGCATGAGCGCCAAGCTGGAGGAGTTCTCCCTCGGCTCGGTAGACATGGGCACGGTGAGCATGGTCGGGAGCGCGTACAACAAGAATGTCACCACCGACGGCGTGGCTGAGACCAAGTGGTACGTCATCGGAACGCTGAAGGCTGAGGGAAGCTTCGACATCGCCGCGCTGGGCAGGGGCTTCTGACGTTCTGAGCTCAGCCGGAGCCGTTTTCGTCACTTCACTTACTTACTGACGCAACCCTGCGTATCCCACAAAAGGCGTGTTACGTTGAGCCGGAAAATGGACGCGTGGCCAGCCCCTAGCGTTGGGCGTCTTACCGCACCCGGCGCCGCTCGGGGGCACCGTGTCCGGCGGCGGCACGGTGACGTTCAACAGCGACACCCTGGTAGGGCGGTGCAAGTTGACACTATCAAATACCGAGTTGAAAGCGCGCCTGGCTTCAGCGCTTGACACTAAAATGTGATGATCCAATTTCACAATTTGCTTTCAAATTCAACTTGCGCCGCTACACCCTGGAGATCACCGCCACGATGTTCGTCTCTTACGAGACGGACTACTTCACAGTGACCGCCGACGGCACCTTCGGCAACGAGTGCACCGACGAAGGCACGTTCCTGTCCGGCAGCCTGATGTTCGCCGCGGACCTGCCGATACCGTTTCCGGTAGGGCCTGCCGGATAATTCTATAGTGCTCGCCACGTCATAGGATGCCAATCAACTCAAGAAACGAGGGTCGAGGGTCGGAAGATGTGGATGATGACGTGGCAGGCTCCGCATTATCCGCCAGGCCCTAGTTCCCGAACATCGAAATCACGGCGACCAAGCACTGCCAGCCGTGGATCAAGGAGGTGTTCACGATTCGCGCTGAAATCGACGGTGACGCGTGGCGGGCTGCCCAGGAGGATGACGCAGCCGCCGCCGCGCTCGGGAAGCCCCAGCGGAGCGGCAAGAAGCAGCCGGATTACTCGCACGAGAAGGTGCCCGGAAAGTCGCCGCGAGCCGCTCTCGGTGGGGTGGTGCAAGTTGCCAGTATCCAGACCCGAGTTAAAAGCGCACCTGGCGGGTGTCTATAATTAGCGCTTGAAACTAAAATACGATGGACCGCTTTCAAACGTTGCTTTCAATTTCAACGTGCGCCGCTACATCTGGGCATGAGCACCGGCCTGGGCTTCGACGTCGACCACCTGGTCATCTCCCTCACGGGGTACTATCTGGATAACGCCACACGCGCCATGGTAGGGCGGTGCAGGTTGATACTATCGAAACCCGAGTTGAAAGCGCTTGGTTTCAACGCTTGAACCTGACGTGAACTCAACCGCTTTCAAGCATTGGTTTCAATTTCGACGTGCGCCGCTGCACATCGGACGAGCTGTCGTGGATCTTCACGGTGGAGGGTGCCGTGACGTTGACCGACACCGACAGCTCGCCCGTTCCCAGCGGCATCCCGCCGGTGGCTGTGACGCTCAAACTGATATGGGCGTTCGCGCCGCGCGGCACGGCCATGCGGACCGCGCTCAAGGCCCTCCCCGACGACCTTAATAAGGAAGGTTCCTGCTCGGCGGAAGACGGCGACAGCTGCGCGGACGGCAGGGTCTGACGCTCGTTCACTGTTCGGCTCAACGTTTGCATTGTTTTTGCCGTTATACACACGGTGGAGTTAGTCTGTTAAACTCAGCGTATCCCATAGGCGCGACATGTCGCGCTTATCGCCTCGATAATCGAGGATCTTTTCATTTAAGGATCGCGACCCGGTCGGATTTCGGAGATTCTTCGGCGGGATTGTCGCGTTGGACGGTTTTGATTGGCATTGGTCGAACCGACTTCGATTTCACAACTTCGCAACTCCCGTACCTATCCCATAGATCTACCAGACCTGACTCTGAGTTGAAGTGAAAGCAATGTGGAGATGACCAAGTGGACGAGTGGTACGCCCCTGGCGGACGGCGAGGTGTGCGCCGCCGGCCTGGCGTGCGTGGAGGACGCGTGCGTGGACGTCGGCGCCATCGAGGACGACGACGAGCGCGCCGCCGCCGCCGACGCCGCCGTCGCGGAGCAGTCCTACGGCTTCGGCCTCGCGTGCGCCGTCGCCGGCGACGCCACGAGCGAGGGCCCGAAAGTCGAGCTCGACGGCAGCTTCGCGATCGCCAGCGGCGACTGGCTGGCCATCGCGGGCAGCTTCCACGTCGTGGTCCCGTGCGGCGAGGACGACTACGCGTCCGCTGAGGTGCGCATGAGCCTCGACCGGTACGGCGTCAAGATCGACGACCTCGCGATTGGGATGGAGCTCTCATGCGCCCCCGCGGAGGCGGACGTCATGAAGTTCCGGGTGTTTGGCTCGTTGGACAACATCGAGATCGCGTCCTTCTCCATGGTGGGGCGGTGCAAGGTGAACCCGTGTTGACATGCTGAAAGTGCTTGGTTTCAGGGATTGCGACTGACATATGTGGCAACTGCTTTCAACTTTTGCTTTCAATTTCAACTTGCGCCGCTAAACCATGGGGGGCGTGTACGTGGACATCACAGCGTACCACACGTCCACCGCGGACGAGGAGACGGAGGCGGAGGCAGGGCAATACTGGGTGGGCACCATCAGCGCAGAATTCAGCATCACCGAGGCGCTCGACGTGGCGCTGACCGCGTCGTTCAGCACCAAGCCGGACGAGGAAGGGCTGACGTTGGGGATCGAGGCGGGGTACACCAAAACCTTCAGCCGGGGCACGGAGCTGAAACTGTTCGGCGAGGGGAAGCTGACGTTGCCGTGCGCGGAGCTCGGGGACTTTTACATCGCCGGCACCGCGACCGTCACGGGGCTGAAGCTGGGCGGGAGCGAGCTTGCCATCGACGGCGCCGTGACGTTCTCGAGCAACTGCGGGAGGCTGTTCCAGCTCACGGTGGTGATCTCCGTGGAACGTATGTCCCGCGGCATCGAGGTGTTGCCCGACGTGTTTGTCAAGATCCCCAACCTGGACCTGCGAGTGCAGAGCCTGGCGAAGGGCGAGCTCGACATTGGGCTCTTTTTCCCGTTGGGCAAGACTGGCGAGCTCTTCGTCAACTACTCGATGCCGTCCGGCGCGGTGACCGTGGGCGTCAACTTCTACGACGACACCATCTGCCAATACATGAAGGACCTCGTCAGCGCCATCCCCGGCGTCGCGGAAGACCCGTGCGAAGAAATGCGCAAAGGGCCGCTCAGCTTCGTGGCCAAGGCGCTGGACTCCATCCCGGTGCGGTTCATGACCATCCGGTTTACGTTCGAAGCTGGCATTCACCTCATCGTGTGGCTCGACGGGATGATGATCGGATCTTTGGATTTCTCCGTTGGGATGATCATCTCCAAGGTCGGCGGCGAGTTCAAATTCTTCTGGATCCTCAAGTTCGATGTCCCGGAAGTCATCAAGCTGCCGGAGATCTTCGGCGCCGCGCGGGGCGTGATGGAGGATGTCATCAACACCGGGCTGAGCATGCTGAGCGTGGTGAAAGCCATCGGGTTCGTGTACACGACACACAAGGTGATGACGTTCCCGAAGGTGGGGCGGTGCAGACTGACAGTATCAAAACCCGAGTTGAGAGCGCGCTTGGTTTCAGCGCTTGAAACAAAAATGTGATGAACTGCTTTCAAACTTTGCTTTTAATTTCAACTTGCGCCGCTACACCAAGGCGGCGGCGGACCTGCTTCCGGGCGGGCTGGAGGACATGGACGTTGGGCTCACCCTGGTAGGGCGGTGCAAATTGCCAGTATCAAAACCCAAGTTGAAAGCGCGCCTGGTTTCAGCGCTTGAAACTGAAATGTGATGAACCGCTTTCAGACGTTGCTTTTAACTTCAACTTGCGCCGCTACACTCTGGCGCTGTCGCTCAACATAGTGGCGGGCAACGACGATACCAGCGAAAACATGAACTCCGTGAGCGAGTCGCAGACCAAGGTAGGGCAGTGCACGTTGACCCGATGAAAACCGCATTGAAAGCGCCTGATTCCAAGCGCTTGAAATTAAAGTGTGATACGCTGCTTTCAAGTTTCGCTTTCAATTTCAACCTGCGCCACTATACCAAGGAAGCGGTCGGCGGTGGGGACCTCAAGGCCAAGATGCAGAAAGACTTTAACAAAAAGGCGATGGAGAATTTCGTCATGCAGCTCCCCATCAGCATGACCGAGTTCTGCCTCAGCCACTCGTTCCTCATGTGGAACTCCATGACGCAATCCGTGGGCGTCGACATCTTCCCCCCGGACCACCGGTACCTGGCGTTCAAGCCCGGCGTGTGCTTCGGCTTTGCGCCGCTCAGCGTGAGCGTGACAATCCAGGTGGGGCGGTGCAGGTTGACAGTATCAAAACCCGAGTTAATAAAAGCGCGCCTGATTTCCGAGTACGAGTACTGGCTTGAAACCAAAATGTGATGAACCGCTATCGAACCTAGCTTTCAATTTTAACGTGCGCCGCTACATCGAGGTGACGGAGGAGCGCGACATGTACGAGGGCGGCTTCATCGCGCGCATGTACGACATGAGCACCAAGAAAACAGTGATGCGGCAGACCATGTTTGAGGCGGGGCGGTGCAGGTTGACAGTATCAAGACCCGAGTTGAAAGCGCGCCTGGCGTCTGAAATTAAAATGCGATGAACCGCTTTCAAACTTTGCTTTCAAATTCAACTTGCGCCTCTACATTGAGGTGGCCATCACCACTGTCGGGATCGAGATCGCGGCCGTCAGCTCCGCCTCCCTGGTCCGCACCGAGGTGGGGCGGTGCAAGTTGACAATATCGAAACCTCTGGTTGAAAGCGCGCCTGGTTTCAAAGTACTCGCTTGAAACTAAAACGTGATGAACAGCTTTGAAACGTTGCTTTCAATTTCAACTTGCGCCGCTACACCGAGGACACCTGGCTGATCAACCCCTGGGGCTTGCTGCCCAAGGTGGCGGTGTTGTTCCCGCAGACGTAAGACCCATCCACTTGAACGGTCCCATCACACAAGCGCGAAGCGTCACATCACATCAATGCGAACCGGCGCATCACATCAGCTTGATACTAACGTCCTGTCAACTTCAACCCAAACACGCAGAATGGGCGCGGGGCTCTCGTTCACGTACGCCGCGGGGATCCCCGTGCCCACTTTCCTGGAATTTGAAGCTGGGTTCGCGGGGTGCTCGTACAGCTTCGCGTCGCAAGGAGACGCGTTCAACGAGGCCTTCAACGCGTGGTTCACTGGCGCGGTGGAGGACACGCTGGGCGGGGCCGCCGCCGCGAGCGCGCTCGGCGGCGCCCGCGGCGGCGTCAACCGAACGGCCGGCGAGAGGCGTCCCGGGCTAAACGCGGCGACGCTGGCCAGGCTGCACGAGCTGCACGCGCACCCCGGCGGCGGCGGCGCGGACGGCAGCGGCTTCGATATCGACTACCGCGTCGGCAAGGTGCTCGGTCGCAGGCCCACCAAGGCGGAGTTGGCCGCGGTGGCTCGGCGCCTGCGCGACGAAAAGGCGGCGTTGGGCGATGCGGTGGCGGCGGAGGCGGAGGCGACACGGCTGCAACAACAAGAGCAGCTGCGCGATCCCGCGGCGGAGGCGGCGGCGGCGGCGGCGCTGGGCCGGCCCGCCTTCAACGGGCCGTATTGCTCCAGCGACGACCCGTACGGTTGGGCGGTGCAGGTTGACAGTATCAAAACCCGAGTTGAAAACGCGCCTGGTTTGAGCTCTTGAAACTAAAATATATTGAACCGCTTTCAAACTCTCCTTTCAAATGCAACTTGCGCCACTCAAGTACGGTACCACACCGTTGACGGTGCAGATCGCGCTCTCGGTGAGCTTCACGAATCCGAGCGAGATTGCGTTCACGCTGGAATCGCGCGAGTTCAAGTTGGGGCGCATGCTGTACATCCTGATCCCGCCCCTGGACATGTTCGACTTCCTCATGGACGTTGCCAAGGCCTTCGCGCCGTTCCTGGACGCCACGGTGGGGCGGTTCACGTTGACAGCATCAAAACCCGAGTTGAAAGCGCGCCTGGTTTCAGCGATTGAAACTAAATGTGATGAACCGCGTTCAAACTTTGCTTTCAATTTCAACTTGCGCCGCTACACCACGGTGTCGTGGGAATACCTCTACGTCGCCTTCAACCCCATGGCGTTCCCGGTAGGGCCTGACGGATAATGCCTGCATCGTCATCAATCCAAGTTCTAGACCTTCTTTTCCATAGTTAATTGGCATCCCATGACGTGGCGAGTATTATCCGCCAGGCCCTAGCTGTCGATTGTGCTGTACTCGGGCACCACCATCCCGGCTGGGTTCACGCTGCTCATCGAGAGATTCAGCTTTATGGTACGGAAGCGAGCTCGCGCCCGACGTCGCGATCTTGCCTGCCTTGCCTGCTCAGTTGCACGCGATTGTGTGAGGTCTGCGGTGCGGCGATATGGTCGACGTGTGACGGTCAAATGCCATGTGGTGCTGACCTTGTGCGACTCATATGTTGCCGCGGTCCCTACCGCGCGAACTTCCTCAACGCGCGCTTGGTGTACTTCAAATTCGACCCCTCCATTGGCGAAGTCGCGCTGCAGGTTTACATCGACCCCTTCATGCTCAACGTCGGCGGCCTGAGCATCCTGGAGGTCCGGGGTGTCACAGCCGACAGTAAAGCCGAGAAGAAAGTGCAGAAGGCGAAAAGGGACTTGGAGAAGTCGCGGCGCGAGGAAAAGTCCCGAAAAGTGATGGTGGTGGAACTGAAGAAACACCATCTGGACGGGAGCGTTGACTGCACAAAGGTGTTGTGCTCGTCGTGCGCGCGCGCGTTCGAAGGGCAGGCCATCAGCGTCAACTGCTCGATGTCGCCCGGCTATGTCATCGCCGACATCCTGGACGCGTCGTGGGGCGAGGACGCGAACCAGCCCGCGTGGGATTTCTCCTCCGTTCCCGGCCGGTGCGGCATATCGGAGATCGAAACCGGCGAGTTTATGGTCAAGGCGAACCGCTCCGCCACCCTCCGCACGCTGGTCAAAAAGTGCCGCGGGCGCCAGACGTGCGACTTCGCCGCCACTACGTCGTCCATGGTATGGCGGTGCAGGTTGACAATATGAAAACCCGTGTTGAAAGCGCCGCCTGGTTTCAGCGCCTGCAACTAGAATGAGATATCGTGCTTTCAAGCTTTGCTTTCATATTCAACTTGCGCCGCTACACCATGGGCAACGTGTGGGCCACCGATCAACCGCTGGCGCTGAGCGTCATCGCCGTGTGCGCGGACATGTCCAACGCGGCGGCGGGCTGGGCCACCGAGATCACGGACATGTACGGCTTCAAGTGCCGCGACGGGTGCTACACCTGCGCGATGGGCTGGCCGCGCGAGATCAACGTGGTGTGCGGCGAGGACCAGATCATCACTGACATCATCAAGGCGGCGTACGCGCCCGTGGTGGGGCGACGCAGCTTGACGGTATCAAAACAAGAGTTTGAAAGCGCGCCTAGTTTCAGCGCTTGAGACTAAATGGGATGAACCGCTTTCAAACTTTGCTTTCACTTTCAACGTGCGCCGATACACCGTGGACCACGTCGCGGTATGGGAGATCGACGAGTCGCCGTCGATGTGCGAGGAGCGCGAGGTGCCGGACGGAGGGCACGAGTGCGTGGTTGACCTGGCCATCACGCAACTGGTGTTCCGCCGGCTGTGTATCGGAAAACCGTATTGCCGGTTGAGCGACCATGAGGTGGCGGAGGCGATGGCGCCGCACGTGTCCCCCGCGTGCGGCGGGCACGTCATGTCCCCGCGCATCATCGCGCAGTGCCGCCCGCTCAACTTGCCGCTCCCGTTGCGTCAGATCGTGCCGCAGGGCGACTGGTTCCTCGGCATCCAAACCGAGACACGGACGCGGGACGAGGACTTCCCCATCGCCATCACCTCCTCGGCGCACATGCGCGCGATGTTCTACAGCTCGCGCACAAGACTACCGAGGGCCCACTACCCCATGCCGCCCCCTGCGCCGCCCAGCCTGTGCCACTTCAAATGGTACAAGCTTGTCATCGACGAGGTACGCGGCGGCGCCCAAGGCAACAACAACTGCTCGCTCAGCGGCGTCCGCTTCCACGACGCGCTCGGCGAAATCATGGGTATTTCCTCCGCAGATAACCCCAAGGTGGGGCGGTGCAAGTTGACAATATTAAACCCCATGCCTGGTTTCGACGATCGAAACAAAAAATATGATCAACCGCTATCAAACTTTGCTTTCAATTTCAAATTGCGCCGCTAAACCAAGGGGTCGTCGCCATCAAAGCACGGCGCGGCGAACCTGGTGGACTTGTCGCCGGACACGTGGTGGGTGGACACCACGTACAGCGGCGCGAAGTCGTGCGAGGTAGGGCCCGACGGATAATGCTCGCCACATCATAGGATGATAATAACTAGAGAAACGAGCTGAAATGTGGATGATGACGTGGCTGGCATTATCCGTGCGGCCCTAGTGCAAGGTGGAGTTCACGATGGCCCACTACGGCTCTCCCGCGTCGGTCATGTTGTTCTCCGCTGACAAGCTGTTGAACGACCCGGTGGCGTACACGCTGCTCGGGCGCGCCACGTTCACGGGCGCCTGGTATGGCCTGACGGATAATACGTGCCATGTCATCATCCACATTTTCGAACCCTCGCATCTGGGCATTCTATGATGTGGCGATCATTATCCGTCAGGCCTGGAGCGTCATCATCCACGTTTTAGACACTCGCTTCCTCGCATCGTATGATGTGGCGAT
>Ga0307489_10002686_pt1 | contig 11904 bp, 23 predicted proteins | sample SB12metaG_FD_202247 | JGI IMG/M metagenome (GOLD analysis project Ga0307489, IMG submission 202247) | Sea-ice brine microbial communities from Beaufort Sea near Barrow, Alaska, United States - SB 1.2 | ecosystem: Environmental > Aquatic > Marine > Coastal | place: USA: Alaska | collected...
GCTCCACGCGAGAAAGCGGGCGCCAGGTCGAATGCCCATATAGAGTTGCGGGCACAGCGTCAGCGCTCAGCGCGGGAAGCGATATGTCGAGATCGGCCTATTGGATGCCAGGTTCGAAGTTGACAGGATGTAATCAGGGTGCTTGGCTCGACTTGAGCAGGTTGAAGAGGGGCCCCGGCTCACCTCCATGCCCATGACGACTACCGCCTGCTCGTGGAAGAGGTTGACCCAGCCGTTGCCGGTGGTCAGGGGCTTACACTCGTCCACTTTTCGGCTCAACGTAAGCGCTTTCAGTGGAATAGGGGGTGCATTTAGGGATTATTTAGGGGGTGGCTAGGTGATGCTGGGGGTCATCAGGCGGTATCATGAGGTGTTTAGGGTGCATTTTGTGTCGGAAACGGCTCAGGTTGAGCTGAGAAGTGGACGAGTGTGAGCCCCTGCCGGTGGTGTCGCTCATCATCATCCGCATGATGTACCGCCGCTGGCACGTGTCGTACGTCTTCTGCGTCGCCGACCACCAGGGACCGACAAATCTTGCTCCCCGCGTCATATGACGCCGTGTAACTCACGAAATCAGGGTTCACAAAGCGTGTCAGCCGCTGCATCCTTCTCCCTGGCCTGGCCAATCGTTCCCTGACAGTTTGCATACTGTACTCGTGGCAATGCGAGGGGGCAGGATGCGGCAAGTGTGTAGGGAACTGGTAGACAGGCAGGCAGGCAGGGGGGCAGGTAGAAATTGCTTGCCGCGTCACAGGCGGCTGTTTGAGGGAAGAAATGAGGGTTCACAATGCGTCTATGTGACGTGGCGAATAACATATACCAGTCCTTACCTCGCAGTACCACTTGCCGTTCTCCTCGACCACCTTCTTGTTGTTGCCCTCCTCCGGGCACGCGCAGTAGTACATGGCCTGGTCCGCCTTCATGTAGCGCCGCAAGTTGAAAGTGAAAGCAACGTCAACCCGCAGTCAAGCTGGTATCAATCTGTGGTCAACTGGGGTCAAACTGGGGTCAACCTAGGGTCAACCTGGGGTCGATGTGGGGTCAATCTCGGGTCAACCTGGGGTCAGCCTGGGTTCAGCCTGGGGTCAACCTGGGGTCAACATGGAGTCAACCTGAGGTCAATCTGGGGTCAATCTGGGGTCAATCTGGGGTCAATCTGGGGTCAATCTGGGGTCAACCTTGGGTCAATATGGGGTCAACCGGCACGGCCCTGCCTTAATGAGGGCGGCCACAGCGGTCACGACACCAAACTCCGGCTTGGCCATCGCGTCGGGGATCGCCTCCGGCTGCATCCCCGCCAGGCTGCTGCGCTGGCTGGACGGCCCGCTGTTGGGGCCGCGCTCCGTGGCGAGACCGGCGCCGGCGGACGTGGTCTCCGCGGTGGACCCCTCCGCGGCGTACCACGCCTTCAGCGCCGACATTTAGAGCCTGACATATATTGCTGCTCGCCACATCATGAGATGCTAGTAGGTACGCTATGTGGTTGATGACGTAGCGAGCAGGAGGAGGAGGAGGAGGAGGAGGAGGAGGAGGACGAGGAGGAGGAGGACGAGGAGGACGAGGACGAGGACGACGAGGAGGAGGAGGAGGAGGAGGAGGAGGAGGAGGAGGAGGACGAGGAGGCCGAGGCGGAGAAGGAGGAGCTACAATGCATGTTGAACGACGTGGCGAGCAATGGCTTCCAGACCCTGCCGCCACCTTGGCGGAGATGTCATCGGTGGAGGGCTCGATGAAAAGCTCGGTGCGCCCGGTAGTGCCGGTGGAGACACCATCGAAGTCGCGCACGGTAACGGTGCGCACAGCAATCACGGGGTTCACCAGGTTGTAGTGGCGCAAATGAAACTGAGAGCAAGATTGAAAAGCGGTTCATCATATTGTAGCTTCTACGAGTAGCGTTGGAACCATAGGCGCTACCAACATGGGTTTGATACTGTCAACCTGCACCGCCCTACCAGGTTAGCCAGCAGCTCGCCCTGCTCCACCGCGAATTGGTTCCACAGCGTCATTCGCACCTCGCAGCAGGGACGAACATGCGGTGGCTTAGCGTGTCAAAGGATGTCATACGATGTCACCGACATATGGCCTGGTAGATCCTGTCACAAGATGTCATGTCATGTGAGTGTTGGCTCGCCACATGATATGAATTTATAGCACATTCAAAGAGCAATCGTTCGCCACGTCATAGGTAATCATTCGACTCAAGACAGGCCCCACCGTGCGCTTTGTTTCGTCCAGCAGCGTGATGTCACGCTTCTGCAGCTCCGAGTTGTCACTCTTTTTGCGGATCGTGCCGAGCTCGCCCACCGCCGTGACTACGCCCAGGATGTCGACGGCCCCGCGCCCGTTGATCTTCTGGGCCAGGTTGTAGGGTCAGCAAGAACAATAATTCGAACTGACATCAGAGCATGCCTGACCTGCAGGAAATGAAGTGCTTGGGGGTGTATTAGGTGTGGATTAGGGGTGTGTTAGGACTATTATGGGTGTATTGGGAGTGTATTAGGGGTGTGAGAGGGAGGGGTGAATGGGGGCCTATTGGGGGTGTATTAGGGGTGTTGAAGGGGAGCATGTGGGGTGTATTAGTTTCAATAGCTGCCCTGCCAGGTTGCCGATCTTGCACAGCTCGTACGCGCGCGCCATCTTGCTCGCGTCCACCACCGTCGTGCACACCTCCACCCAAGGCCAGTCACATAAAATCCGTGATGTCATAAGATGTGATTTCGAAACATTTATCAGGTATAAAACGCAGTGGAGTGAATGATGCGGCGAGCACGAACATTCTTTGATGCGTTCCCTTCCAAACCGGTTTGCTCATAGTGTCACCGGTAGACCAGTACCCACTAGCAACTGGGATACAGAAATGGTCAGACGATACCGGAGAGGATGATGTAGGAGGAAGATGAAGAGAAGGTGGATGAGGAGGATAAAGAGGAGGTGGCTGAGGAGAATGATGAGGAGGAGGAAGAGGATGATGATGTAGGTGGAGGATGAAGAGAAGGAGGAGGGAACAATATGTAGTAGGCCCCGCCTCAATCTCACAGCGGCCGTCCAGGCTCATCTCATAGTCGTTGTTGGTGGTGGAGTACTGCTTGTTGGCGGGGCGCAGGTTGCCCTTGGAGACGTAGTAAACTTTGCCGACCTCCATGCAGGGGCTTACACTCGTCCACTTTTCAGCTCAACTTTAGCACTTTGTATGGGATAGGGGGTGCGCGCAGGGGCTGTGTGGCCCGTATTAAGGGGGGTCTGGGGGGTGTTGAGGGTGCGTAGGGTGTGTTTGAGTGTCAGGCACGGTTCATGTTGAGCTGAGAAGTGGACGAGACGAGTGTAAGCCCCTGCCTCCATCATGGATCCGTACTTGTCAATGGCCTCCTTCCACATCGTGGTCTGGATGGCGGTGCCGGCCTCGTCCACCAGCTCGATGGTCTGCACGCGCCCCTCGCCCTCGCAGACGGGTCATTCACAACAAGCACTCCAACTCACTTCGGTGCATGACTTACCTTCAGGTAGAATGCTCATACAGACGTGCATGCAGGGTGCGTGCTAACATAGGGTTAATGCTCATCGAAGCGAGGTTGGATGTGCCCGCATAAATTATCTTCAGGGTGAACGTTCACACAGACACGCGGAGAAGGAGGAGATTCAACGTAGGTCGAGTGCTGCTTTTAAATACACCCCCTGCCTTAGCGTTGCGGAAGGTGCGGATATCGCCCATAGTCGCCACCTTGGCCTTGATGGTCCACGTGCCCATGTACGGGTTGAGCGACGCGATGGACTGCGTCTTCTTGCCCTCCACGGCAGTGGCGGCCGCGGGCTTGGCCACGGCACCGCCCTCGTTGTAGCGGCGCGAGTTAAATTGAAAGTAAATGTTTGAGAGCAGTTTATCAAATGATACTTTCAAGCGCTGAAACCACGGGCGCTGTCAGCACGAGCTTTAATACTGTCAACCTACACCGCCCTGCCTCCACGCGCTGCTTCTTCGCCGCCGGCTCGTTGGTCCACTCTTCGCTGAGGTCGGAGTTGACCACCTCGAAGTTAGTGATCACAGCGGGGGCGCCGTTCTGGTACTTCATCTCCGTCAGCTTCAGCACGCTGTGCGGCTTCAGCGCGCCGCCGAACAGGGCCGCAACAAACGTCCCTTGTTCTGTCAGCCTCTTTCATATTTCAGGGATGCTTTGAGCGGGGTCAGGGACTTGATGGCTCAAGTTCAGCTGAACAAGGGAAGGATTCGTAGAACCCGTTCTACTCGCTACAGCACCTTGGAAGGATGACTTTACGTTTGGGTCAGGGTCAAAATGACTCAAGTTGAGCTGACAATAACTGTGTTCATAGTATAAAGGCCCTGGTCGAGGTGAGCAAGGGAAGGAGTGGGCAGGCACAACTCCAGCACCTGATACTTTGATTGGGGTAAGGGATACTACAGCTCAAGTTGAGCTGAACAAGGGAACGATTGTATCAGTAAGGCCAGGGTAAGGACAACAAGGCAAGGAGTGGGGTCGGCCCTGCCGCCCGCGAGCTTGTCGTGCAGCGTCTCGGCGAAGTGCGCCTCCAGCTTGTCGCCGCCGTCGTTCAGCATCGCGCTGTGCCGCCGAGGTGACCGTGGGAAACGGGACGTCAGTCGGCAGTCGGCAGCGGCGTGACGTGAGCTGAGCTGCTCTTAGTTCTCTGTGCAGAATGTTTGTGCCGCCTCAGACAGAGTTTTTGGAGCAGCATTTTGCACGTCACAGGGCGCCACCACAGGGGTTGCACGTTGCTGCACGGCGCCGGGTGGCACACGGGTCGTTATCGCGCCCGCCCCGGACGCCCCGGAACTGATCATTCTAATCGACTCAGCCGAGCGCGTTCATCCGGCGACACCGCGGCCATGCCTGTCTGTTGCCGCCTCGGGGACAGATACGATTTTAAAAAATACTCGTAGCCAAGGGAGCGAGGTCGCAGGGCGCCACAGGGGTTGCCCGATACCGCACGGGTAAGACGCGGGTCGTTATCGCCCCCCCGGCATGCCAGGCCTATGCGATATGCCCGAGCGCGTTCGTGCGGCGATACTGCGGCCCAGCCAAGGAGCCACAGCATCGCGTCTCTGGTGTGCCTACTCGTACATCATTGTCTGTTGGTTCAAGCGGCAGTCCCCCAAAACACACAAAGCAATCGAGGAGACCGGGGACCGCTGAGGGCCTCGGGCGGGCGCACGGTAATGCGCACGCGCGGGGAAAGTACGCAGTGCCGAGTGCTCCCTCCCCCACAGGTGGTGGTAGCCCGGTGGTGCTCTACCCAGGCCGCCGCGTGGCGGGGACGACGAGCGGTTGACCCCGTTTGAAATCGTCGAGGGGAATTTTCAAGTTGTCTCAACAGCAATCGAGCGCCAAGAGGTTTGGAATTATATCGCGATGTGGATGGGAGGTCGGGTTCGTACCTGAACCGACTGGTGTCGCCCATCTTCTTGAGGTCCAACACCTGGAGAGGGAAGAAGACAACACGAAGTCTCAGACTCGGCCCAGAACGCAATGCATTACACGTCGCGGGTGCCACCACCCGGCGCGCGGCAAACCTCCCCAACTCAACAACAACAGCTTGAATTTCGCGACGAGGAGGAAGGAGAGCCCGGGAAATTGTGCTTGGTCCGGGAGACGGGTTGCTACGGCGCACCTGGAGGCTGACGGCGGGCGAGGAGCCATCGATGGACTCGCGGATGGCGCGCACACCGTGCGGGGTGACACAGCCGGCCATTGTGTATTCGGAAGTCGGCGTGTAACGGGCGCGCGTGTGGATGAGTGAGTGAAAGTTGGGCACTCGCAACAACAAAACGACGTTCGTTTTCAAACAGAAACGCGATTCCCGCATTTTTCTTGAGTCAAGACCCACCATGCACCATCGATCATCGAGTAGTCGTTAGCGCCAACGCGCGTGAATCTGGTCGGTCGGTGCGGTCCGTCGACCACTCAACACCCGTGAGCCGTGCAGAGGGGCTGAGGGCAGCACCCATTCACACCCAGCCGGGCCGCGGCCGGCTCGTCGCGTCGGCACGGGCCGCTCCACGGTGTACTCCAAGCGTGCACGCCCTCACATCCGCGAACACTGGGTCGCCGCCGCAGAACCTTCGCTCTGGGCGGGGCTCGGCGGACTGTGACACAAACTTCGGCTGCTGTGTGCTGACTGTGTTGGCCGTTGGCGAGAAGGGTGCCGAAAAGTTTGGTGGAGAGTGCGCGGAGTCCACGCACTGGCGCTCGCCGCGCCGCCTTGCGGTTACACGTGGCGTCACGCGATAGCACCCACGCAGCCGCCGCTGCCGCCGCCGCCGCCACCGCCGCCGCTCCCGACACACGATGTTCTCGCTGTTCGGCTCGAGCAAGAATACAAAAGCAAAGGACAGGGGTGCGAAGCTGAAGGCAAAGGGGGACCTGGGGGGTGCGCTAGAGGCGCTCGAGGCGGGGCCGCCCCCCTGACTGTTTGCTCATACTGTACCGGGTACTCGGTGCACACTCGCCGCATCCCTCCTCCCTGACCTGACGCGACGGTAGCCCGCTTCCTCCCTCACAAACGTTGCGCTGTAAGGGATACGACTGCAAGGTGCTCAAGTTGAGCCGAGAAGGAGACGAGTGTAACGAATGTTGCGGGCCCCTGTGAGGAGGGGGGCCTGGAGACGGAGCCTGGCGACGCCGTGGCGCTCCACGCACTCATCGCGCAGTGCCACGTGGTGAGGCCCGGCAGCAGCTGGCTGTTTGGAATGAAACGTCCCAACCCCGCCTTCAAGACGTACCATGAACATGCCTCACTTTTTGGGGACCGTACTCCGCGCTGCGGCTATACTGGGCCAACAGGTGCACTGGGTACGGGTACAGTGGTGCACTATGAGCAAACAGTCAGGGAAAGAGTGGTTGGTCGGGACCGTACTCCGCGCTGCGGCTGGATTGGGGCAACGCGGCGCGAAGCTTCAGCGCGGCGCTGGATGAGGCGGGGGAGGAGGGCATCTCCGGTAGGGACGCAGCATCAAAACGGAGCTGACCCGGTACCAAAGTGGAAGGTGTAGGGTCCATTCCGTGGAGCACATAGATGATAAGTATGACGTGTTGACATGCTGGTACATTACTGCAGCATACGTGATTGGGATCACCAGAGCATCAGTTTGTGTAATGTCTCCAACAAGCGATGATGGCAAGATGACGGACAGGAAAGGAAGATGATGCACGGTGTAGAGAACACATATATGATCAGCCAGCTAGACAATGCTGGGCCTTACTCTCGGGGGTTCACCGGAAGGTGTTGGACGCGGAGTTCTTCTTCGCGATGGGCGACGCGTGCTTCAGGCAGGGGCTTACACTCGTCCACCTCTCGTATCAACCTGAGCCGTTTTTGGTCCTGAACCGCTGAAACCACCCACCGTGTCCCTCAAAAGGCGCTTAAGTTGAGCAGAAAAGGGGACGAGTTTAAGCCGGGGCTTGCCCTCGTCCAGTTCTCAGCTCAACCTGAGCCACATTTTGTCACTGAGCCACTGAAACTACCCAGCGTTTCCCTCAAAATGTGCTTAAGTTGAGCCGAATGGAGAACAAATGCAAGCCCCTGGCTGCAGGCAGCAGCTGCACCAGCAGTGTGTGTTCGCGTATGAGAGTGCGCTGGAGATGGGTGCAGCACCAAAAACGGCAGGGCCGTACCGCTCGTACCCTGACTGTTTGCTCATATTGTACCGGTGTACCCGTTCCAGTGCGTGTTTGCGTACGAGAGTGCGCTGGAGATGGGTGCGGCGCCCAAGACGGCAGGGCCTGACTGTTTGCTCATAGTGTACCAGTGTACCGAACACCTGTGGTTTGCATGTTCGCGTATGAGAGTGCGCTGGAGATGGGTGCAGCGCCCAAGATGGCATGGCCGTGACGTTCCTCCCCTCCCCTGAACTGTCTGTTCATATTGTACCGGTGTACCCGTGCACACTCGCCGCATCCTCTTCCCTGACCTGTCTGAATGTTTGCTCATACCGTAGAGGTGCAAGGTGAGGCAGGGCACTTGACACAGAGGTGGTACGAGTGGGCTCTTTAAATATCATTCCGACCCAGATACGCACCTTAGTTGTTCCGGACGTTCCGGGCTCTGTATGAGGCAATTTTCGGCGATTTTGGTCGATTTCGGGCTATTTCAGCACAAGTACGCTCCCAGAACACACCTAATTTCCAGGTTTCTGTGGTTGGTACGACCATAATTTGAAGAGTGCACTCGTGGTGTAAGGCCCTGGAAGACGGGCAGCATCAGCGCGGTGCACTATCACCTGGGTGTGGCGTGCCGGGAGTTGAACGAGTATGACCGCGCGGCAGGGGCTTACACTCGTCCACTTTTCAGCTCAACGTGAGCGACTTTTGTGGGCTGCAGCGCTGCACACCTCCTGTTTTCGGTTCGCCGTGGGCACTTTTTGTGGGCTAGGTTGTGTGTTTGACTAACAAAAACGGAGCAGGAGGAGCCGGGATTTGGACTCTAGATGTGGCTTCAATGACCACAACTGGCTCAGGTTGATCTGAGAAGTGGAGGAGTGTAAGACCCTGCCGCGCGGTGGACCACTTCCGGCGGGTTGACCGGCCCCTGCAGCTATCACTATCCATCGGGGACATCCTGTGCGAGATGGACGCCTGCTACAGCGCCATGGTACGGCGGTGCAGGTTTATAGATCCCATGTTTCGAATAGGACGTGTTGGCGTGTCTGGCTCAACAACCGTGTGTGTTGCGCTGTGATCTTACCATGTGCTATTCTACTGACCGCGCCTGATTTTAGCGCTTGAAACTAAAATACGTCAAACCGGTTCCAATGATTGATGTCAACTTCAACTTGCGCCGTTACGCCATGGGTGAGGAGGAGGAAGGCGAGGAGTGCGTGCGGCGCGCGGCGGAGGTAGGGCCTGGTAATTATTGCTCGCCACGTCGTACGATGCCACGTCGCGTGACGTCATAGGATGCGACTCCACGCCATGATATGCCACGTCATGGAATGCCACGTCATGGAGTGCCACGTCATAGGATGCCACGTTACAGGATGCCACGTCATAGCATGCCACGTTATAGGATGCCACATCATAGGATGCCACGTCACAGGATGCCGCGTCATAGGATGCTGCATTACATGTGCCACGAGGGTTCGATATGCGTTGCATGAACTTGCGAGCAACCTCTGTGTGTCCCTGGGCGGAGGAGAATTTGCCAATCCTCCCACAGCACATCGCGCGCGTGGCATGGTATCGATACCAGCTGGGGGGCGGCACCGATATCACAGTGGAGCAGCTGATGCACTGCCTGGCGCGCACCAAGCAAAGAAAACAGCAAGCGCAGGTGGGGTCTTACAAGCTTCGGCAGTTTGCTTCCCTCCTTCTTCATTACACACTTCTGCATCTTGTTTTTCCAACTCAGTACTGTTGGATAGACAGAGGTGAGCGTCTTTGCGGGGTTGGACCTCTATCTGCCACATCGTATAATGGGCCGATTTCGGTATATCGCCTGGGTGACATGCCCATACTGAGTTGCGGACAAATCGTCAGCGCTCGGCACGGGAAGCGGTATACCGAAATCGGCCTATTCATGCCTGAGTAAAACCACCCTGCATAGGCCCCAAGGTAATTGCGTTTCACACGATCCTCTCTGCGCCACAATGCACAACGTGCTAGTTTGACTAGCAATGTCCTGCGTAGACCCTGGTGTAAGGTGCACGCCATGTTGGGGAGGGTGTTCATGGACTGCGGCGACTGGGATAGTGCGGAGGTGCATCTAGCGGCAGGGACTTACACTCGCTCACTTCTCATCTCAACCTCAGCCGTTTTGGTCAGTGAGACGTTTTGGGTTCAGTTTGTGACGAGTTATGACCCATCAATCTACTGATGGTACCCAACGTATCCCACAAAAAGTGCTTACGTTGATCGAAGAAGTGGACGAGTGTGAGCCCCTGTGTGGCGGCGAGCTGCGCGCGGGAGCCGGAGGTGATCGCCACATGGATGGCGATCAGTGAGCTGTACTCCGCCACGGACCGGGACGACATGGCAATGCGGGCAGGGGCTTACAATCGTCCACATCTCAGCTGAACCTGAGCCACCTATGGTCATTGAGCCAAAGCCAACGTCCACTTCCCAGCTCGACCTGAGCCATTTTTGTGACTTAAACACCCAACCTAGCCAGCCAAAAGTGCTCACGATAAACTGAAAAGTGGAGGTGTGTAGCCCACAAAAGGTGCTTACGCTGTGCTGAGTACTGGATTGGGCCTACCTGCGGGCGTTGCAACGAGTGACTGACCTGGACGAGGAGGCCGACGGCGCGTGGGGGCTCATAGCGGGCATGTTCGAAAAGCACGGCCAGACCTCGCGGGCCATGCAAATATACGATAAAATGGTTGGAACGAGTGACGCCTGACTTGACGCCTGACGCCTGATGTGACGAGCGTTATGGACTGACTTTATGCTCATCACATCATCCTCCACACTTCAGACCCCCCAGTCGTTTACTCAGGTTAACCCATTTGGATCGCAGTGTGGGGGGCGGGCAAGTCGGATCGGCAAGTCGGTCTGAATTGTGTCGGCAAAATGACCCCTGACGAGGGGGCGGGTTGACCGGATCTCGATATTAAATCGGGTTGGCCTTACCACCATCCTATGTCGTGCCGTGCTTTACATTTAGCCCCTAAGAGGTGCCGAGCTTCAACGTTCCCCCGGCCCTGCACGACGGACCCTGATGACCCTCAAGTGAAGTTCAGGCAAAACCAAATCTTGCACACAGCAGCGCTGCGGTTGCAGCGCAATTTCCGCGGGCACCTGGCGCGGAAGCAGATCACTCGGATGCGGTACCGGCAGGTGGTAAGGCCTGACCGAATACGCCGGAATTTCCTATGCTTTGTGGGCTGGGCAATTCCAGGATTCCGGAATTTCCCAGGAATTTTGGGCAGTTTCTCAGAATTTTGGGTGCTCTTTGGGAACTGTACCTGTTTTTTTGCGTTTCAGGCGTTTGTATCGGCGACTTTTGGCATATATTTGGACATGTATAGGACAATTTCGGGGAATTACAGGCAGAATGCTCGGGAATTCGGAATTGAAATTACAGGAAATTCCAAAGGAAAATTTGTTCAGGCCCTATAAGGTGGCGCGGAATTACGGGCACCGCGCGCCGCTGCGCACGGCGATCGCGGGCGCCTCCCCGAGGTAGGGTTGCGCAAGTTGACCCTATCAAACCCACGTTGAAAGCGCCTGGAAAAGAGCGCTCGAAACTGGAATATTATGGACTGCGTTCAAATTTTGCTTTCAATTTCAACTTCCGCCGCTACACCGAGGCTGGCCGCGGGGGGGGAGTACTTGCAGCGGTGGGAGATCAAATCTTCGCCCGGGTTGCGGGATAAAATGTCGGGAGCGTCCCAGCCGTCTAGAAGGCTCGAGTAAATTAAATGAATAGACCAGCGTGATTCGGCCCTTTGTACCAGTTCGAGTGTTTCAGAAGCACGTCATTGTACTTTTTAATTATTCTGGCTCCATGGGCCATACTTTCATACGCGGTGTATTTAGTAGCACGTAGTTTTTGATCGTTAGAGCTAGACTTGCAATATAAGGCGGAATCATATAATTAGCAGGGTGTCATATACTGTTTTTAATTAGGACCAGAGATCGTAAAAACCCCTAGCCTTGTAATTGGGGGAAAATATCGGTGGGAAAACGCCTCGCGTGGGGTGTACTCAGCCGCGGAGTATTCTCTGTGCTCAACCATTATACACTACTTCGAATTCCACGTGTGGAACAACGAAGCGGGCCTTTTCGTACAGGCACTCACACGCTCGTTCGTTTCACGTCCACTCGCGCATTCGTGTTATGTTTCACAACGCGGAAATAAGCAAACAATATTACTTCCAAGATCTTTACTGTACTATGATAAATGAACACCGGTACGTTTCACATTTTCAACCACATA
>Ga0307489_10002689_pt1 | contig 11896 bp, 10 predicted proteins | sample SB12metaG_FD_202247 | JGI IMG/M metagenome (GOLD analysis project Ga0307489, IMG submission 202247) | Sea-ice brine microbial communities from Beaufort Sea near Barrow, Alaska, United States - SB 1.2 | ecosystem: Environmental > Aquatic > Marine > Coastal | place: USA: Alaska | collected...
CATTTTCATTCAATAAAGGGAACATCTCTGAATGCTGAATGCCTTTTCCTGCTGTCATCCATTGGGTATCACCTTCACCATAACGACCCGATGCCCCCATAGAATCAGCGTGATCAACCAAACCTTAATTGACGATAGTGATGGTTTCAAAACCACGATGAGGGTGCGCTGGAAAGCCAGGAACTTTCTTACCGTGATACATACGCCAACCATCCATACCGGCGAAGTCCTGACCCAGCGCACGACCGACCAAGGACTCAGCAGGCCCCATGTCACCATTAGCTTTAGGGTATTTATCATTATGAAATGCACAGAATAAAAATGGATCGAACGTCGGCCAGAACATGTCTAGTGGCAAACGATTTAAGATAGAAGCGCTCATTTATGTCTCCAACATAAAGTGGCATTAACAATGCAAACATCATAGCACCGCCAATCCAATTTAATTGATGCGAATATTGAATCTAACTCATCCACTTTTCTAATGGGAAAGAGGTGGAAAAAGCGATAAAAAAGGCCAATACAATACTGGTCTTCGCATAATCTTTTAGATAGCATTGCACTCAATTTAAGCAGGAAACACAACTTAACCTAAGCAGGAAACACTACTTTGGAAGTACACCCCGCTCCATCATTGTCTAACAACGTGAATTCACAGCGGTATTTTTCGCAAATATCACGAACGATCGTCAATCCCAGTCCGTAGCTTTCACCACTAGGCTTACCGCTTAAACCACAACCTGTATCCACCACACTGATCGTGTTATCAGACACCACAATATTGACACTGCCCTCATCAGTACATGACAGTGCATTTTTTAATAAGTTTCCCACCAATATATGCAACGTAGGAATAGGCAACTTGGCTATCATATGACCGTCACAAATCACATTCACCGACACTGATTTGCCAGCATGGTAGCCTGAATGCGTTTGACAAATCCCCTCTAGCTCACTCGCTTCAACAGTACGGTTTGGTGTTAAAGACAAGTCTTCGTCACGCGTTAATGACAATAAGGTGGTAATGTAGTCTTCCATTTCCTGACACGCTTGATTCATCCGCAGACGCTGACGCTCTAAAAAGACTTTCGAGTCTGATTTATCAAGCAACGTCACTGCCCCCTTCATCACCATAAGCGGTGTACGAAGTTCGTGACTTGCGTAACGATTAAATGCCCGCTCTCTTTCTATCAAGGCACGAATTTGATCTTGATAACTATTAAGGCGCTCGACTAATTGGTGAACCTCCTTTGTCGCTGCACCTTCTGGCAGTTCAATCGCCGATATATTGGTTGGGCTCCTTTCTCCAAGACTGACTGATAACCGAGCAAGCGGTTTTGTCAGTCGATCTGATATTCGCATTACCACCCATAGACTCACCGCCAATAACAACAACGACAATAAAAGTTGCGTACTCTGCGTTTCAAACATTTGCTCTTCACTGATTTCGTAAATTTCATCATAGTGAATCAGGTAAAGGTCTTTTTGTTCACCATTCAGTATAATGTTTGAATGCAGAGCAAACATTTCAAAGTGCGTATCGGACCCTTTATCTAACCCAAAAGGCTTATTGTCGATCATTTTGGAATCTAGAATGATGCCAGAAGGCAGGTTTTCTTTACCTACATACGCCTCAGAAAAAGGCGGTACTGAAACATGTGTCAGATCAGAGCCTTCCAATAAACGAATGGCCATGTCTTTGTCTTTTAACATGCGATTTTCAGCGTAGATCATTTCAATGTCTTCAATCAGAGACTCAAGCATCGAAAAATGAAAAGCAATAATGGCAAACGCAACAATCGAAAAATAGGTAAACGTCAGTTGTTTTGCGGTTTTAATCCGTTTCATTCTTCACCTTCAGCAATGAGGCGGTAACCAACCTTGGATACCGTCTTCAAGTACGCGTGCTCAAAAGGTCGATCAATTAAGCTTCGCAATTGATAAATATGACTTCTTAATACTTTACTGTCTGGATCTTCATCTCCCCACAAGGCATCGCAAATTTCATCTTTTGATACCACATCAGGGGCTTTCTGTATCAAACATCTTAGAATAGTGTATTGAGATGGGTTCAGCGAGTATCGACCGCCTTCTCGCTGTAAAACGCGCGTACTCATATCCAACACGAGACTGCCAAATGTCATGGTGCGATTCGCCACACCGCCTTTTCGTCGCCTAACCAAAGCCTGCAGCCGCGAATCTAGAATGTCTAAATCAAAAGGTTTAACTAAATAATCATCGGCCAAGTGGGCAAAACCTGACAAAATATCGTCCTTGGTATCCCTTGCTGTGAGCATTAAAATTGGCGTATCAATACCGGCATCACGCAACGATTTACACACCGTCAGACCGTCCATTTTAGGCAGCATCACGTCTAAAATAATGGCGTCATAATGTTCCAACTTCGCCAATTCATAACCTTGCAAACCGTTGTTTGCGTAATCTAAGACATACCCTTTGATTTCAAAATAATCAAAGATCACCCCGGCGATGTCTTTATGGTCTTCTACCAAGAGTAATTTCATAGTCGTCTCTACCGTTGAAAAAACAGAAAGTTAAATTGGTTCAAATAGTACGCATTGTTACATAAATACATGAAAAAAAAGTGAATCACCTTTTTGCGACACCCCTCTCTTTATTATGTTTCATTAACTTTATCCTTGTTAGGAGAGCTCTATGTCCGCCATTCCATACCAACAATATGCGCAACCAAAAATTGAAGTGAAAAAGCAGGCTTTAGTGACTGTCATTATCCCTTTTTTTAATGAAGTGGATGTACTCGCCGTTTGCCACCAAAGAGTGTGCGAAGCGCTCAATAAACTTCATCAACATTGCGAAATCATCTATATCGATGATGGCAGCCAAGACGACAGCTGGAAGCTAGCCAGCCAGTTTAAGCACACATTACATCAAGTGCGTTGTTTACGTTTAAGCCGTAATTTCGGTAAGGAAGCCGCCATAAGTGCGGGCATGAAAGCCTCTTCAGGTCGCTGCGTTATTTTACTCGATGCGGACTTACAAGATCCACCAGAATACATTCCTCAGATGGTAAAGACATGGCAAAATGGCGCCCAAGTCGTCGAAATGAAACGCCGTGAGCGCCATGGAGAGAGCTGGTTAAAGCGCACCACAGCACATTGCTTTTATCGCTTTATGTCGCAAATGAGCGACCACCCAATTACCGAAAATGTCGGCGACTTTCGTTTAATGGATCAAAAAGTGGTTAACGTGATCAACACGCTGCCAGAACGAACTCGCTTTATGAAAGGTTTATTAGCGTGGCCAGGATTTACACGCACCATTCTTTCATTCGACCGAGATTCACGACTGGCAGGCAACACCAAATGGAGTTACCCGAAGCTCATACATTTAGCATTAGAAGGCATTACGTCTTTCAGCACCAAGCCTTTGCGTTGGGCAACAATGGCCGGTGTCATTACCTCCTTCATTGCCTTCGCAATGGCAATCGTCATTCTCACCAAAACGCTTGTTTGGGGAGACCCTGTTGCCGGTTATCCCTCCACCATTTTAATCGTCTTATTTTTAGGCGGAATACAGCTGCTGTCCATTGGTGTACTCGGCGAATACGTTGGCCGTCTATTCATTGAATCAAAGCAAAGGCCTTTATACGTGTTAATGGAAGACACCATAACAGAACCCACTTTTGAATACTCGGGCCCTGAATAATGAAAAAAGCCTCTCTTGCACTGCCTTCCGTTAAAGTTTTGCTGACATTACTTGTCAGTTGCTTGGCATTGCGCTTTATTTCTTTGTCACTGTATCCACTGATGGACACCACCGAAGCGAGATACGGTGAGATGGCTCGAATCATGTTTGAAACAGGCAACTGGATCACGCCTATGTTCGACTATAACGTACCGTTTTGGGGAAAACCCCCTATTTTCACCTGGCTAAGCAGCTTAGGGTTCAGCCTCTTTGGCGTGAATGAATTTGCCGCACGCGTACCGCACCTCATCGTTGGTGCTGGTGTGGTTTGGTTGGTTTACAAACTGGCAAAAGATCATTTCCAATCCTGCACAATGGGATTGTTTTCAGCCTGCGTTTTAGCGTCCACTGTCTCTTTCATCCTATTAAGCGGCGCCGTCATGACAGACACTGCGTTGACCTTTTCCATCACGTTAAGCATGGTAAGTTTTTGGCAAGCATGGAATAAAAAAGGCAGGCTATGGGGCTATTTGTTCTTCATTGGATTAGCATTAGGTATGATGTCAAAAGGCCCACTGGCGATCGTTTTGATCGGTATCAGCTTAACGATCTGGATACTTCCAAATGAACGTTGGAAAAAACTGTGGAGCACGCTTCCCTGGGGCTATGGCACATTGATTTTTCTTGTGATCGCCCTGCCTTGGTACGCTATTGAAGAATACAAAACACCAGGTTTTTTAGATTATTTTATTATAGGTGAGCATTTCAAACGTTTCATTGTTAGCGGATGGCAAGGGGACTTATATGGCAGCGCTCATGAAAGGGCACGCGGAACAATTTGGGTATTCGCGTTTATCTCTATGCTGCCTTGGAGTCCGCTGCTGATATGGCAGTGGATCCGCTCTATAAAAGAATACAAAGACACTGAAGAAAGCACAGATGGTTTTGGCAGTTTCCTCCTATTATGGATGCTAGCGCCTATGTTACTGTTCAGTTTTTCAGGCAACATTCTAGCAAGCTACGTGATGCCGGGATTGCCTGCAACTGCGTTATTATTAGCACACCTCCACAACCAAAGACCGTTACCAACATGGCTGTACAAAATCGGTTTCATCACGCCTTTGTTACTTATTATTATGGTGAGTGTATTGCACTTTGATTTGGTCCCAAAACGTTCAGAAAACAAAATATTATCCATTTGGAAGCAACAACCGGAAGCCACAGAAAGTGATTTGTTTTACCTACATAAACGCCCTTTCTCTGCTCAGTATTATTCATCAGGAAAAGCCAAAAAACGCTCAACAGATTTTGATACATGGTTGCCATCACAAACCAAGGCATTTTTTATTGTTCAGTCCACAAGAGACAATACGGCCTACTCAAACTGGTCATGCGATATAAGAGAGGAAGTGAAAAAAGAAACATTGTTGTTTTGCCAGCGTAACTAAGTGCCCTTTTTAAAAATACCAAATAAACCATATTGTTAATAAAAAAAGGCTTTAAAAAAGCCCTTTTTTACTTTCTAAACGTCATTTCTAAGCCGTCATTTTTACATAGCCTATCACACAGCAACAGAACCATAACTCGGCTCAGTGTAAGAATGACTCAATGCATCTTGAGCATGAGGTATATATAAAAAGGCCCCCTTGTCAAATGAAGGCGCATCTGACACCTCCGCTTTCCAAGCGATCTTTCGCTCATCACGAGGAGAAACACCAATGTGCTTGCGATAACATCGACTAAAGTGCGGCGTCGAAATAAATACAGGGAGGATAAAAGCCTTATAGGCTGATTTCAATTTTCAGAATTATCTCCAATATGCAATAAACCCTCGTCTTATTAGCCGAGTTTCCAGCACCCCTAACCATTTCTCAAGATTTTTTTCGTCATTTCAAGCAGAGCCTTCATTAGCCAATAGCGATGCTCTGCCGCCTATTGGTGCCAGAGAGTATAATTATTAAACTATTCTGATGTCAGCCAAGCAAACTGGTTCGCCTCATGGCGCCTACTGTTGGTGAGGCGGTGCTCAGTATTGCTTCTGGCAAGGCATCGGGCGATATTATAGAAAATTGTTAGAATGGTCTTATTCCTTGGTATTTCTCGTTGCTAAGATGCCTGACATGGATGGTTTCGATGTCGCCCGCTTTGCCAATAAATTAGCTCATCATAAGCCACAAGTCATTATGATCTAAGGTTATCATTATGCCAATGAACCGATCATCTGCAATGCGATTGAAGAAGGCTTGATTACCGAATTTCTGTCGAAACCATTTACTAATGAAGAGATTTTATTGCATTACAGTCTCCATCATAATGCAGTGTGACCTAGTCAGGCTTTTTAGCACAACTCAGTTAACATGCCTTTGGCCATTCAAACTGCCGTCTCAGCATCTGCATTTGAAGCTGGGATGGCGACTGGTTAGCTAAATATTAATGCAGGAGCAAGCTCTGTGGCCAGAAGCCTTGGTCAATAGTGCATGCCCAGTGTTGTTGGTTAAACTAGGCCATGGGCATCTGCGAGATCTTACCTTGTCTGTGTTGTCCATCTGAAGTGATCACCGTAACCACCTGCCCGATGTGCCAGAACTCTCGATCGATGAGCGCTTGCCCTACATTGGCTTTTAACCTCGGCGACCAGATGCCAGAGGTGATCTGCCCAACTTGTTGCTGTTCAACCATGACTGGCCAAGGCATTGAGCAGGTAGGGCATGGGTTGCCATCAAAAATTATGCCCCGCATCATACGTGCAGCCCCATCGGCTGCAATTTTTTCCAAGGCCTTACGTCCAATATAGTCAACCGAACCATCCAGTGAGCAGAACTTGCCTAAGCCAATCTCTAGAGGGTTATTTTGTCTGGTCATTTCATTTCCATAAGAAAACAACCCACCCTCAATACGTTCAATCAGATTTGGGCACCCAGGGGTTATGTTAAAGGGTTGGCCAGCAGCCCATATAAGATCCCATAGATCGGCCCCGAGGTGACCTCCTTCAAGATAAACTTCAAAGCCACCTTGTCGAGAATAACCAGAACGAGCAATTAATTGGCGAGTGCCTTGAAATTCGATCCAGCCAAATTTAAAAAAGCCAATGTCGCGAATTTGCTCACCGAATAAGCTGGCTAGCAATGCCTCCGATTTTGGCCCTTGTATGCCAAGGGGTGAAACATCGGGCTCGCAGATTTGCACATCCATACCGCGGCCCAATGCAAGTCCCATGGCGTAAAGTAAAACATCGCTGTCGGCAATAGAGAGCCAAAATTTATCGTCAGCAAATTTGAGCATGACCGGGTCGTTAATCAAACCTGCATCTGCATCGATAATAGGGATATACAAGCAGTCACCAACAAGCGCCTGGCTAATATCGCGAGGGGTCATCCATTGCACTAGTTCTGCAGCATCAGGGCCTTCTATCTGCACCTGACGTTGGCAGGAAACATCCCATAGCTGAACATGTTCGCGCAGATGCCAATAATCTTCTTCCACCGACGTTTGGAATGCTTTGGGTAACAGCATGTGATTGACCACGGAAAAGCCGCGCACCCCAACTTGTTCAACTTTGCTAGTATAAGGCGTGCGCCTAATGCGGCGCGACATATGTAAGCCATCAGTCATTAGAGGACCTCCAAACAGTGTAAGAATTGGGATTTAGTATTACTGGCATATGATACCTAGCTTTTTCATCAGGCATTAAAAATCGGAGCACTATTTGTGGAATTGCGCCCAAGATATGGCGCTGCTTCCAGAAGCTGCCCGTATCAAACACAAGTTCATAGGTGGTACGGGGATCAATTTGATCGGCTGCAATCTCTTGTTCAAGGCGCCCATTCTCATCCATAATCGTCTCAAATATAAGCTCGTTAACCTGCCCTAGGCGGGTTAATGTCACTTTGATTCCACTTGCATGAGTGCCGTCAGTGCCGTTGAGTGTGTGCGATGTAATGGTTGCCATTATTCGATCGAAGCTTTGTCTCGTTTATCGGAAGTGGCGGCCACAATCGGGCTAATCACACCACGGCACTTTACATTGATACAGGCGGTTTTGCCGCTGGCTATTGCGCGTTGCATGGCAGGTGCAAATTCTTCGCGCTTCGTCACCAACTCACCGTGGCCACCCAAACCTACAAACATGCCATGAAATGGAATATCTCGGAAATCGGTGGCATAGTGCTGACCATTGTCAAACAAACGTTCCTGCTGCTGACTAATGCAATCCAAGCCTCCATTGTTATCAACAATCACAATGATGGGCACCTTTTCTTGAAAGCAGGCTTCAATTGATAAGCCCCCAGATAAAAAGGCGCCATCACCGGTCACGAGCACAGCATTTTTGTGTGGATGAATGTTTTTAGCGGCAAAGGCAAACGACACGCCAACACCCAACAAACTGTAATTACCCGGGTGCAAAATGCCACCCAACTTCAAGCCTCTTTTAGCAGCGATATTAACCCCAATTTCATTCCAAAAATGGGTATTGCCGCCATCAAAAATCAACCAGTCACCGTCATTCATTTCGGCCTGTACGTCAATGGCCAACTGCAGTGGATGCATCTTGCGCCCTTCGGCTAAATCGGTAGCTGATTCTGCAGCAATGTGATCACTCCATTCCTGCACCCAGGTATAACGGCGTTCAACTTGCAAATTAAACCACTCAGGCCAGGTATTGTTGACCCCTGCCAGTGCGTCAAGAAATGCCCCGGGGTCAGACAGAAGCTGCATATCAGCGGCGTGGTTGTAATCTAGCTCTTCGTGACTGCCGTTAACACAGATCAGCCTGGTATTTTGAGGGATAAAAGGCGGGTTGCCAAAGTTCATTTGGTTGTCCAAACGACAGCCAATCATCACCACCACATCAGCCTCATGAATCGCTGGCTTAGACGGATGGTATTGATGGAAATCTGCTAGCCCCATGTAGCACTCAGAAGCCTCACCAAGGTTTTTAGTGTGGTAGGGCACATTGTAAACGGGAATACGCAGGGCCGTGCCCGCGGCGTCCAACTGAGCTTCAGATTTTGACCACCAGACTCCATGTCCGGCGATGATTAAAGGTCTTTTGGCCTGCCGTATGGTATCTAATATGGGTGCTAATGCAGACGGATCAGGCCAAGCCCGTGGCACTGGAGTATCGCTTCTATCGAATGGCCGTTCATCCAGTCCAGCATCCTCAGGGAATGATGAAAACATGATGTCCACTGGTAACGCCAGATGCACTGGCCCTGGATAACCTGTCGTGGCTGCTTTCCATGCGCGATCAACAAATTCACTAATGCGATGACCGTCGACAATCTGCGCCGAGTACTTGGTTAGCGGTGCAGCAATGGCTACATCATCGATTTCTTTAAACCCCCCTGAGCCCTGACGTTTTAAGGTGGAAGAGCCAGTCACAAAAATGACCGGTGAGCGTTCACCCCAAGCCTCAAGCATGGCCGGCACTGCATTGGCGAACCCTTCGGGGCCCACAAGGCACAGGGTGGGTTTTCGGCTAATACGAGCGTGACCATCGGCCAAATGGCCGGCAACTTGCTCATGAGGACAGTTGATCACGGGCATCTGACACTCCATAAAACCTTCCAGTGCAGGGTTACAAAAACCTCCTGCCAGAGTGAATGCATGCTGCACTCCCTTTTTCTGAAATGCACGAGCTAGAATGGCACCGCCACGGATTTTAGTTTGTTCGGTCATGTTTAATGATTCCTTTTCATACCATTAGTTTTTTTGGTGGCATTTTGTTTAGACGTTAATGACTCTAATATAAGTTCAGGGGGGCACTTGTCCAACATGTGGGCCGACACATCACCAATATCGGCTAATCCCGTTTGGGCTAGGGTCAAGCTTGCGTCCTCGCCCAAAATCCGAATGAGCGCATTAACACCGCGCGCACCCTCGGCACCCAGAGCAAACATAAATGGCCGCCCTAACATGACAAAATCCGCGCCCATAGCAAGAGCCTTAACCACATCCTCACCATTGCGCACGCCACTATCAAATATTAAAGGATAGTCAGCACCAACAGCTTGGCGAATTCGAGGTAATACATCAATGGCGGCGGGCGCACTGTCGAGTTGCCTGCCACCGTGGTTAGACACATAAATGGCGTCTGCACCCGCTTGTTGAATAAGCACTGCATCTTCGGCTGAGGTCACGCCTTTAACAATTAAATGACCTTTCCACTTCGTTCGCAGGCGATCGAGAAATTCCCAATCAGCCCCTGCACGACTGGCATTGCGGTCAAACTTCTTATGGCCTGATATGGACTTGAAGTTAATGGGTTCTGGCACCCCTTGCCATAAAGTGGCCAACGACCAATGGGGGTGAGTCGCAAAATCCATGAATAGTTTGGGAGTCATGCTAAAGGGCATCTGGAAGCCATTACGTAAGTCACGCAGGCGCCGCGATACTTGAGGCACGTCCACGGTTAACACTAGGGTTTCATAGCCAGCATTGCGAGCACGATCGACCAAGTCTAATGACGCCTCGATGGAGCTGCCAACATAAAGCTGAAACCAACTATTTTCACCAGCCCACGAGCGCATGTCTTCGATGGAACTAGAGGCCGCCGATGAAAGGCACACGGGGAGGTTGAACTCTTGAGCGGCTCTAGCCAAGGTTTGATCAGCACCAGGCCAAGCAAGATTGCACATGCCCATTGGCGCTATGCCAAAAGGTAGATCGTAATTTTGGCCCAAAAATGTTGTGTGTAGACTGCGTGTTTCGACATCCTGCATAACCCGCGGCTGTAGGATGATCTCATCAAAGCGGGTGAGATTTTGCAGTGCTGAAACTTCTCTCCCTGCAGCACCTTCGATGAAATCGAAAATGACCCGAGGCAGTCGTTGCTTGGCAATCTTAAGAGCATCTTGAGTCGAAAATATTTTCTTACTTTCGCTGTTCATGTTTTTCTTAATCGGAGAAAGTTGTTCATCCTTGTGTTCTAGTTGTGAGTATATGATCATAATAACTCGAAGTTTATTACGATCTCCAATAACAATAGATCAGCCATTCATCCATAAATTCTATGAATTAGCCTGATACATCAAAATTTAATTCAAGTTGCATAGCTCACGACGCGAGCTACACGTTCACTCAGTTGTTGAGCTAAGACCTCAGATAGCTCGATTGCCTGACGTGATAACTGCTCTCTACCTGAGGTTACGATGGAGACATAATATTTTAAATCTTGTGCAATTGGGCGAAAAACAACGCCACCCATATGAACGGCTTGCTCAGCCGAAAATGGATCAATAATAGCCAATACACCAGTTTCTCGCACCAATGAGGCGGCCACTGACATATTAGTGGCTGATAAGCGTGAGCGGCCCTGCATCTTATCTGACAACGCACTATTCATAGACATCATGTGGTCTGGAAAAGCACCACCCGAAGTGACAAAGGTTTCACTGTTTACTAATTCTTCAAGATCAACAGTACCCGCTTGCCCCACCAGTATGTGGTCTTCGGGCATCAAGCAAACATAAGGCGCAACGGTCTGAAACAGAGTTTCGACACCTTGGTAGGGGGGTTGTTGCCCAACGATGCCCAAATCAAACTGATTCATCTGCACGGCATCCATTATGCCAGGTGTATTGCGTGCATGGATCATAAAACGAATATCATCATAGCGTTGATACAATTGGTTGACTGCCCTTGGCAGTTCAAACGCAGCAATAGATTGAATGGTGCCAATAGAGATAATGCCACCGCTAGTTGTGCGAATAGAATCTGCCAACTCCTGCAGTCGCTCCACGCCCACGAACATACCCTCCACACCCTTATAGAAGGTATTCGCCTCCAGTGTTGGAATGAGCCCACGGCCGCTGCGTAAAAATAACGGGAAGCCAACAGAGCGTTCAATGTCGGCGATCAATCGGCTAACACTGGGCTGTGAAATATGCATTATTTCTGCCGCTTCTGTGATGGATCCGCTGCGCATGGTGGCGCGAAAAGCCTCTAGTTGGCGCAGGTTCAAATTAGCATCCCCTCGTATGACAAGTATCATTATGATAACTAATGATAGCCATTAAACAAGCAAATTATGCATGTATCTAACCAATTCATTTGTTTGGCGTATGGGTTTTGTGTAAAATTGGATTGGTTAGACTTTAATGATTACGGTAACAGCCTGTATCCGGGCTGGATTAAGCCTATCAGATATGTCCTATATAGAATCCAACGAAGCGTGTGCAGTATCTAATGAGCTAGTTTTTACAGCCGAGATTACCAATCCAAATGGTGG
>Ga0307489_10002690_pt1 | contig 11894 bp, 9 predicted proteins | sample SB12metaG_FD_202247 | JGI IMG/M metagenome (GOLD analysis project Ga0307489, IMG submission 202247) | Sea-ice brine microbial communities from Beaufort Sea near Barrow, Alaska, United States - SB 1.2 | ecosystem: Environmental > Aquatic > Marine > Coastal | place: USA: Alaska | collected 2017-05-06
AACGCAATTGAGTATGTCTTTTGAAACCCCAGAGCATTGGTTGGCGCAAAAGATAAAACAAATTGATATTGATGACCTGACGCCAAGACAAGCATTAGCATTACTTTATCAATGGCGCAAAGAACTTAAGTAGCCTCAGACCGCTCACGACTTAAGTTATATTGTTTGCGCTGATTTGTAGTGTGATAAATTTTGATCCGTAAAAAAGGCAACTAAAGATCCCTTTCCAAACATATGCTAGTGATTTCTCTGTAAAAAATAGCAGCAGCTCGGCTTAAATGATGGTCAGAAGAATAAATGATATGTGCATGGCGACGAACCGTGGGTTTGCTAATATCAAGTTTAGCAAATCGCGCATCGAAACCTGTTAATTCGTTACAGACTAGCGCTGGTGACGTCATAAATATAAAATCATCACTCAAAATTAAGCGCGCTCCAACGGTGTAAGTGTCAGTTCCTATTAAACGTCGCGGCGGCTCTAGTCCAGCCGCGAAGAAAGTCTCAGTAATTGCTTCAAGATCGGAATTGCGGCTGTAGGGTACCATCCAAGTGTATTCTTGCAGCGCTTCAAGCGTTAAGTTCTGTTTACCCGCTAAAGGATGTTGCGCACGCACAACTAGAATGTCGTTGGATGAGTACAGTAGCCTTTGAACTACTCCTTCTGCTAGCAGTAAACCGCCTATACCTGCAACGATAAAATCAAACTCACCCTCTCTTAGCCTCTCTAGCAATTGCTCTGAATATCCTTCAATTATATTAATTCTTATTTCTGGGCGTAAACTATGCAAACGACTAACTGCCATTGCAACAACATCGCTTGCAACTTCACCCACCCCAACGGTAATAGTGCCGGTTGATGCATCATGTATTGCCCGCAATTCTTGCTTGGCGCGCTCTATCGAAGCAAACTGAGAGCGTGCATGCTTCACCAGTGCCCGTCCATAAGCAGTGGCTTTAGTAATACCGCCAGGAGAACGTTCAAAAAGTTTTAAGTCAATTTCTTCTTCTAAGGCAATAATGCTGCTACTTAGCGCCTGTTGCGTTAGGTTTAAGTGACGCGCTGCCGCAGAAAAACTACCCTCATCTACCACCGCAAGAAAACGAGCTAACTGCTTTAAATCCATATTACATTTCTCAATTTCGGAATATTTATATTAAATTAAGACCCAAAAAAATATTGGGTTTCTATGCTTATAATAGTAGTTTATATTGTGTAGAAGTACAAAATATAAATCTTTTCAGTGATTATTTACGAATGAGGAGAAACGATGATAAACACGTTGCAACATAAAATGGCATTGCGTCCGTCTCAAGATGAAAAATCTAGGCAAGAGTTTGTTTCAAGTTTACGCGGTCATATTTTGGTTAATATGGCATCTTCAATGCAACAACGGTATGAAGAAGTTGTATTACCTCAATTTGACGTTAAAAATGGACGCGCACCCATTAATGGCGCAGAAGTGCACAAGGAAATGAAAAGCGACCTGTATTTCAAGTTCTATAGCAGCGTTCGCTATAACGCACAAGAAATGGTGTGGCGTTCAGTTATCCCTGTTGTAAGTCGAAATTTGCAAGAGATGGTTGTCAAAGCCGCTAAACTTAGAGACGACGAATCATCGACTAAAGGAAGTTTGACGCTCAATCCAAATTTGAAAGTACCTAGTAATGTAGCAAAAATAGACGTTCACTTAGTGCCCGGTAGTTATCATACCGAATATATTGAAAATGACATCGCCGCTGGTGCCATATATGACAATGGTCTTAATATTTTTTCGGCCAATCTGATGGGCCGCAACTTAGATGACATTGGTGAGTCAATGGCAAACTACGTGCGCCTAAAATATCCCAATTTCAAACCAGAAAAGATTTTAGATTGCGGCTGTACTATTGGACATAATTCGTTACCTTGGGCGAAAACCTTTATTGATGCAGAAGTACATGCAATCGACGTTTCAGCGCCCGCATTGCGGTATGCAAGTGCAAGAGCAAAAGCCCAAAAAACCCCTATTCACTTTAAGCAAATGAATGCGACCGCTCTCGATTATGAAGATAATTCATTTGATGTTGTATTTACCTCAATGTTTTTGCATGAACTACCCATAAAAGACATTAAGGCATTTTTGAAAGAGGCCTATCGGGTTTTGAAACCCTCAGGATTACTACTCAATATGGAGCTTCCGCCTAACGACCAAATGGAGCCCTATGACAGTTTTTACTTAGACTGGGATTGCTTTTACAACAATGAACCGTTTTACAAAACATTCAGAGACCAAGATTATAATCAATTATGCATAAATGCAGGCTTTGACGAAAAGGATTTTATTCAGCTTACTACACCTCAATTTGGCTACATGACACAAGCCGAATTCAGCTCGAGTATAGGGTCTCAAAGTACCTTTAGTGATAAAACTGGTCGTTTAACTGCAGGCATAGAGTGGTTTGCTTTTGGTGCATGGAAAGGAAAAGTTGATGACTGATTTACCTTTAGATTCAAACGCCAAACGTCCTCAATTTTTTGATAATGACTCAAACGATGCTTTGACTAGCATGATGCTCGAGATCATGGCTGAACTATGGATAGTCAAAGAAAGGGTTTATGTACTAGAAGAAGTATTAAGTTCACAAGGTCAATCTGTTAAGCAAAAGGTTGAAGCATTTACGCCAACTGAAGCACAGATAACACAATTGGAAAGTCAGCGTAGCGCGTTCATTAGCAGTGTAATGCGTTGTTTAGAAAAGTCTAAATCAAAAGGAGCGGTTTGATGGATTGGACATCTTTTCTACTGTTTTTACATATTTTATCTTTTGTGTTTTGGCTTGGAACAGACTTAGGTGTTTTTGTGCTTGGTAAGTTCGCACAAAAAGAAGTGTATGGCATAGAAGCTCGCATTTTACTTTTAAAAGTAGGAATGATTTTAGATATGTTCCCTCGTGTAGCATTGGTCATCTCAATTTTAACTGGGTATCAACTAGCCGTAAACGACTCTTTGCTAATTGTTCCTAATCTGGTGACCATAGCCGTTTGGTTGTTTTGTGGAGTTTGGCTCGCTGTTGTGATAACCGGGCTTGCTTTTCAATATACTTTTGCGGGACGTATTGCCAAAAGAATTGAAAAAATCTGCTTGTATATTGCCTTGGTAGCGTTGGTTTATTTAATAATCGAGTTCTTCGTTAGCGGCGGCATTATTCAACAAATATGGTTGTGTGGAAAAATAATTATGTTCGCTGCCATTATCTTATCTTTGTTTCTATTAGAACCCGCATTTATTCCAGCAGTTATCGCGTTTCAACGTCTTGAAACTGAAGGTAGCTCTGCCGAAATCGAATCAGTAATAACGTCTTCGATGGGTAAGACTTATATATGGGTTATTGCTATCTACATTGCCGTAGTGATATCGGCAATACTTGGGGTATGGAAGTTTACGTAGCCGTTTTGCATAAACGTTATTAATCAATTTTGTATCTATCTCATATATTAGTGAGCTAGGTTGTATTGAGAACTGGAGAAAACACATGACTAAAAAAAGTGGTATCTACTTATTAATTGCAAGCACCTTAGTAACACTAGGATTTACATCATTACCTGCTTATTCGCAGGAAGAACAAGACACACCTGAAAGGGCTACTGGTTTAGAGACAATAGTTGTCACAGCTGAACGCAGAGCTGAAAATTTACAAGAAGTACCGGTATCCGTTAGTGCATTTACTGAAAGTGCCATCGAAAGGCGACAAATTGGTTCGACCCTCGATGTTATTCGCAGTGTGCCCAATTTGGTGGGGAGCAACAATGTGGGTATTAGTTCTGCGACATCCTTATTTATGCGCGGAGTTGGTCAAGACGAATCTATATCAACGCAAGATCCTGCGGTTGGAACATATGTCGATGGCGTATATATAAGTCGTCAAGTAGCGAATAATTCTGCGTTATACGATATTGAAAGAATAGAGGTTTTGCGGGGCCCCCAAGGTATTTTATATGGACGTAACACAAGCGGAGGAGCGATTAAAATAATCACAAAAGATCCTAATGAGTATCTGGAAGGCAGCCTAGAGGGTAAAGTTGGAAATTATGAAACATTGGGATTGATCGGAAAAATAAATGTGCCGGTTAGTGACGAGGTTTTCGTCAGTCTTGCGGCATTTACCTCGGAGAGAAATAAAGGCTTTCAAGAAAATATAACCTTAGGCACCAGAACATGGGATGAGAGTAGTTCGGGTGTGCGCGGCGCGATAAAATATCAAGCTACTAGTGATTTCGATATCGTCGTGTCGGCTGAATACGCCGAGCAAAAAGATAGTGGTGTTACAGGCACAAATTTTTTCGGTGCCAACGCGGACAACTTATTTGTTGTGCAAAGTGGTCTTGAAAACAGTTTTAATGAAGTAAAACAGTCTGCCATTACAGCTAACATGACATGGCGCTTTGACAACGCAGAATGGACTACCACAACAGGCTATCGCAGTCTGGAGCAGAACTTATTAATTGATTTTTCAGACAACCCCGTTCCTGCATTTGTAATTGGCCAAGACGGCACTTTCAAACAGTTTAGCCAAGAACTTAAAGGCTCTGGAAATATTGATGAATTTTCGTGGGTAGTGGGTGCATTTTTCATGAAGGAAACTAACGACAACATTCGTCGTGATGAACTATTTTTATTCGGTGGTGCTGTTGCAGGAGACTTTGTGGCGGACTTTGAGAACGATGCCGAGAGTTGGGCAGTTTTTGGTCAAGGGTCTTATGCTATTACTGATAAGCTAACCGCCACGTTGGGCGGCAGATGGACCAAAGAAAACAAAAGCATAGATATGAGCCAACTGGTAGACGTCGGTGGCGGTGTTTTAATAGAGCTTTGGAATAACGATGATTTAGCAGCCGTAGGCACGGACACTAGTCCGAAATTTGAAGACTTTACACCACACGTGAGTGTGAAATATCAACTGAGCAAAGACACAATGACTTACTTTTCGTATTCAGAAGGGTTTAAGTCAGGAGGTTGGAACGGCCGCGCTACTGACCCAAGAGACTTTAATCTTATTGAAGCTGAATATGTTGATGCCTACGAAGTAGGATTCAAAACTGAGTTTTTGAATAACCAGATACGTATAAATACGGCGTTATTTTTTAACGAGTATACCGACTTTATCGTAACTGCATTAAACCCTGATACCGGCGGATTTGTTACCATTAATGCCGCTACAACAAATATATCAGGTCTTGAAGTTGAGCTAACTGCCAGTCCAACGGCTGAGCTTGATTTATATGCAAGCTTTGGTTTTCTTAAAAATGAATATGATAATTTGGGTGCGAACGTTGTTTTCAGTATTGAAAATGAAGTAAAAAGAACTCCCGAAGTTACTGCCCAAATTGGCTTCACCTACTTTATGGAACTCGATTCAGGTGAGTTAACTTTTACAGGTGACTACAGCTATCAAGACGAGTATTACGGTGGAGCTGGAAATACTATACCCGAGCTTTCAGAGTCGACTAGCCTAGTGTATGGCGCGGTCTCTTATGCCTTTGATTCTGGAAAGTATAAAATCACGTTGGCTTGTGCAAACTGTACCGATGAAGAATATCATCACAGTACACTGGACTTCAGTGCATTGGGATTTGCAACCCAATTTCCGGGTGCTCCTCGGACGTACACTTTAAGCGCAAAGGTCCTGTTTTAAACCCATGAATTATCCAACGCTGTTTTCTCCTTTGAAAGCGGGAAGGTTAGTTCTGCGAAATCGGTTAGTGCATGCAGCCATCACAACTAGCTACGCAAAAAATGGTGTCGTGTCTAAGGCATTTCATAACTATTATGCTAATCGGGCGAAAGGTGGAGCAGCAGCGTTGGTTTTGGAACCAACAAATGTACTTAGTTCACAACGTGACGGGCGCAGACCCGACATATTAAATAGCACTCAATTGGATCCGCTATGTCGGTTAGTTGAAGTTGTTGAAAATGAAGATTGTCGATTTGTTGCGCAATTACAGGACAACGGACGAGGCCGCAGAGAACAGGGACGAGGTAATGCAGCTATTGGACCTTCCGCGCTGCCGGATGATTTGTCATGGACGGTGCCTCATGTATTAACATTAGATGACATCAACCGTATTATTGATGAATTTACGCGCTCGTGTCTAATTTTTCAAAACGCAGGTTTTTCAGGTGTTGAGCTTTCTGCCGGCCACGGACACCTTTTTCACCAATTTTTATCACCTTGGTCAAATCGCAGAGAAGATCAGTACGCGGGAAGCACAAGCGGGCGAACGCTCATAATACGGCAGTTAATTGACTCAATTCGCTCCGCTTGTTCAAACCAATTTGCTATTGGGCTTAAGTTGCCCGGAGCGGATACCATTGATACAAATATTGACGGTCTTAACTTTACTGAAGCAAAAGCGATTGCTATAGAAATTGCACAACATTGCGATATTGATTACTGGACATTTGCATGGGGAAGTCATTCAAACTCATTGCATGAGCATTTGCCAGATGCGCATGGCGCTCCAAATCCTTATATGCAATTGATCCATGAACTGCGTCAAGTTGCTCCGCAAATTGCAACGGGAGCACTTGGTTACATGACCGATCCTAATCAGGCTGAAAAAGCCTTAACAGACGGTACCGCAGATATCGCCATGTTAGGCCGACCGCTAATTACAGATGCTAACTGGCCTAATAAAGCGAAATCTGGCAAGGAGGCGGATATACGTTACTGTGTATCTTGTAATACCTGTTGGCACATGATTATTGAATCAAATCGGCTTCAATGCGACAACAACCCGCGTTTGGGCGAAGTTGACGAGGCAGATTGGAAAATTGAACTCGCGGCATCGCCAAAAAGAATAACCGTTGTTGGTGCTGGTGTTGCCGGAATGGAAGCTGCTTGGATGGCTGCTGCAAAAGGACACAAGGTTAGCGTATTGAGCAAGTCTGATGGGGTAGGCGGAAAAACACGAGTTCATGCTACCCTCCCCGGCGGCGAAAACCTCAGCAGTGTTTATGATTATCAATTGTTGATGGCGCAAAGATATGGTGTTTCGTTCACTTTTAATGTGCTTGCAGATCTTCAAAGTGTTATTGATTCACAACCGGATGAGGTCATTCTAGCCACTGGCTCGAGTATGACATGGCCAAAATTTTTGCCCAGCCAATACCAAAATGAAGGCTTCTTTTTAGACTTACGTAGTTTAATGTCTGAGCTTGCCACGCTTACCCAAAAGCAGTCAGGAAAAGCCGTGATTTACGACCAAGATCATACGGAAATGACTTATAACGCGGCTGAACGTTTGGCCGACCTTTTCGAAGAGGTTGTAATCGTCACCTCGCGTGAGCGCATAGCATCGGACGTTTCTTTGATCGCTCGCCAAGGTGTTTATAAACGCCTGTCGCAGCGGCATGTTCAAATAATTACATTACATGAACCTCTTAATCGCTCGGCCTTTGAAGAAGGACAACTTACACTCCAAAATATTTACAACGGTTCTGAAACAATAATTGATGATATTGCTGTATTGACCTACTCCACCTCTCGCGTTCCTAACGATGGTCTATTAAGCAAGCTCAAGCAACAAGGCTATTCTGTTCGCGCGGTTGGCGACGCTTACGCTCCCCGCTCTGTATTAGCTGCAACCCAAGAAGGATATTTTGCGGCGAAGCATATTTAATCTTTTAAAATCGACAAGCTGAAAAAAGCATAGAGTGGAATCGAATAAATTAGCGTAACTGTATAATAAATATAGGAAAATAAATGAAAAAAATAGTCGTATTATTTAATTTAAGAACCGAAGCCAATATTACTGAGTACGAAAATTGGGCTAAAACAACCGATTTGCCTACAGTAAAACGCTTAAAATCGATAGACAGCTTTGAACTATTAAAAAGTGTCTCTATGCTGGGTTCCGCCGAAGCTGCACCCTTTCAGTATATTGAAATACTAAATATCAATAATTTCGATATTTTTAGCCAAGAAGTTAGCTCCGAAATTATGCTCAAAATTGCACAAGAATTTCAAGCCTTTGCAGACTCACCAATGTTTATCGTGACTGAAGAGATTAATTGAAAATTACACTAAAAGCGGGTTTATATGTCAGTTTATAAAGAATTAACAGGAAAAGTTGCCGTAATAACGGGCGCAGGCAGACCTAAAGGTCTCGGTGAAGCAATGGCTAAGAGACTAGCGTCTGAGGGAGTGAAAGTAATCATTACCGATATCGGCTCGCCTAGCGGTGAACATATGCCGACAGAAGCGATTGGTTCGCTTAGCGAGATGGAACACATTGTAGCCGAGATTAAGGCGTTAGGCGGTGAGGCAAGCTGTATTACCTGTAATGTCCTTAACGCTGATGAAGTAGAAGCCGCATCCGATTTTGCTATAAAGACCTATGGGTCGCTAGATATTTGGGTAAATAACGCAGGTATTGGTTACTTAATGAAGTCTATTTTAGATATGCCCGTTGCCGAGTGGGATACCGTGTTAGGGGTTAATTTACGTGGGGTATTTTGTGGCGTGAAATATGCTGCGGCCGCTATGGTGCAGCAAGGGAGAGGGGGAAGAATAATCAATATAGGTAGCCAAGCATCAAAATCTGCATTTATTAATGCAAGTGCTTATACTACTTCTAAACATGGTATTGTTGGTTTAACACGAAGCGCGGCATTAGAGTTAGGTCAGCACAAAATAAACGTAAACGCTATTTGTCCTAATCATGTAACAACAGGGTTAGGCGCTTGGCAGAACGACCACTTTTCGGATTTAACCGGTAAAGGGTTCGATAAGTATATGGCTGAGATGCGCCAAAGAATTCCTTTGGGCAGGCCAGGACAGCAAGAAGATATAGCGAAGGCTTGTGCTTTTTTATGTTCTGATCAAGCAAGCTATATTACTGGTGAATGCTTGAACGTTTCAGGTGGTGAGGAATATCATTAAACAAGCTTAGTTAATCTTACTCTTCTTACCTTAAAAAATTGACAACATAACGATAACTACTATGAACTCTATGCCTACATCAACAAATCGGTTTAACCGAAAAATTTTAATAGTCAGTTTTTTGGCTTGGACCTTAACCAATATGGATCAAGCTTTTTTTGGGTATGCACTCCCTGGCATTTTACAAGAATTTGATTTGCCGTTAGAAGCGGCGGGACTCATTCTTACAGTATCCTTTATTGTCGCCGCTATTATGTCTTTATTTCTTGGGGTAACCGCAGACCGATTTGGACGCGGACCAATGCTCAGTATTTATCTTGCCATATCTGCCTTGTTAGTAGGCCTTCAGGGTATTGCCGGTGGTATTATCGTGCTCACCCTTTTTCGGGCACTAGGCTTTGGCTTTAGTACTGGACTTGCGCCTATTACAAACGCGTATGTAGTAGAGAATGTCTCTTCACGTTTTCGTGGTATCGCTATGGGCATTTTGCAATGTGGGTATCCGCTTGGTTGGTTTTTAGCTTCGCTCATTGCTGTTCCTATGCTGACCTATTATGGCTGGCGTGTTATGTTTTTTGCTGCATTTTCAGTAATACCCTTAGCGTGTCTATTTTACTGGTTATTGCGTGACCCCGAGGCTATTACCTTAGGAAAACCTAAGACGGTAGCCGCAGATTCTAGTGCTTCTTCATCTAATAGTAAGGTCACAGTAAAAAGCAGTGTTAAAAAACTTCTGTCTGGAAATTACCGAAAGAATTCATTAGTTAGTATGGCTACGTATTTCACATTTGGTGGAGCCTATGCGGGCTCTGCTTTTTTCTTTCCCACATTCTTTGCTGAAACCCGGGGTTACACAGAGGCTGAAGCGGCAAGGTTAGTCGGGCTCTCTAACGGAATTGGTATTTTTGGTTACCTGCTTGCTGCATTTGTTGGCGAATACATATTGACTAGACGCAATACCTTCATTATTTGGGCCTTGTCGGGCACATTAGCATTACTAGGTTTACTGTGGTTATCCGATAGTAGACTTAGCGACACAATATGGTATGGGTTGATGGCCGCTCTTTTTTATGGAGCGCTGGCTGTATTACCTGTATTAACTGCTGAGTTATTCCCACAAGAAGTACGCGCGAGTGCATTAGCAATTTGCATTGCTGCCCCCCTTAATTTGGGCTTTGCTGTTTTTCCTTTTGTAGTGCCACTGGTGGTAGGAATGGTAGGTTGGCAATCTGGATTTAGCCTCATTATATGTCCGTTACTGGCTATATCTGCGATAACTGCTTTATTACTTCCCAATCGTAAATCTGGGCTTGAAGTGGTATAAGGTCAAACGCAAAAAAAAGAATACAAGATAGATAACTGAACTCCTCTATATCCTAGATGTGTGGGGTAATATAATCGTTGTTACACAAATACACACCACTTGCCGTTTTGCGAGTCCCGTTTAGAGAGACTTGCTCTGTCCCATAAAGAGATAGCTTTAGCCTTTATGGCAATATAGCTCGACTAACTTATTCATGCCTGTTTAATTTTCTTAAACAGGATTCGGGTTAAGTAGCTTTATCGCCGCTCTTTCACTACTATTTCACCGCCCCTTCAGCGCTAATCCAGCGCGCTTGAACCACTCATCAAGGGCTTTTTCGCCATTGTCATGTATTTTTCATTTACTATAAGGGTAGTTTTTTAGTATACTACTCCCCCATCAAAGCACGCCTTCAATGTGCTTAAGGATCCATGAACCGGCCTTCGATACAAACTCATATTTAATTAAAAATTAATATCAGTAAACTTATCTGCCGCTTCATTTGTGTTCCGAAAAACAGCTTATACAAAATGGTTTTTACTAAATTCCGTTCAACCCAAGTACCTTAGGTTTTGCATGATAAATTATATTTTCGTCACCGGTGGAGTTGTTTCATCATTAGGTAAAGGTATCGCAGCAGCATCCTTAGCCGCCATTCTTGAAGCTCGCGGCCTGAAGGTCACCATGCTTAAACTCGACCCCTACATAAATGTTGACCCTGGCACAATGAGCCCAATTCAGCACGGTGAAGTGTTTGTTACCGACGATGGTGCAGAAACCGATTTAGATTTAGGCCATTACGAGCGTTTTATTCGCACCCGTATGACCAGCCGTAACAATTTTACAACCGGTCGCGTTTACGAAGAAGTGATTAAGCGTGAACGGCGCGGTGACTACTTAGGCGCAACTATTCAGGTTATTCCGCATATTACCAATGAAATTAAACGTCGTATTATTGCGGGCGCTGAAGGTAATGATATCGCAATTGTTGAAATTGGTGGCACGGTAGGTGATATCGAATCACAACCTTTTATTGAAGCAATACGCCAATTAGGAACCGAAGTTGGGCGTGAGCATTCATTGTTTATGCACCTCACTTTGGTGCCTTATCTAGCGGCTTCAGGTGAAACCAAAACCAAACCAACTCAGCATTCTGTTAAAGAATTACGCTCGGTCGGTATCATGCCAGACATACTCGTATGTCGTTCAGAGGTGCCGTTACCGAGTAACGAGCGTGCAAAAATTGCCTTATTTACTAACGTAAACGAAAAAGCAGTTATTTCACTTCGCGATGCTAGCAGCATTTATAAAATACCTGCAGCACTCAAAGCACAAGGCATGGACGAAATAGTGGTGAAACGTTTTGGTTATGATTGCCCCGAGGCTGATTTATCTGAATGGGAACAAGTGCTGTACGCAGAATCAAACCCAGTTGGCGAAGTTAATATTGGGATGGTTGGCAAATATGTTGAATTGCCCGACGCCTATAAATCAGTGAATGAAGCATTAAAGCATGCTGGTTTGAAAAATCGCCTGACCGTTAATATCAAACACATTGACTCACAAGATGTTGAAAGCAAAGGAATACACATTCTAAATGAACTTGACGCAATTCTCGTTCCTGGTGGTTTTGGTATGCGCGGTATCGAAGGTAAAATAGCAGCGGCAA
>Ga0307489_10002691_pt1 | contig 11892 bp, 15 predicted proteins | sample SB12metaG_FD_202247 | JGI IMG/M metagenome (GOLD analysis project Ga0307489, IMG submission 202247) | Sea-ice brine microbial communities from Beaufort Sea near Barrow, Alaska, United States - SB 1.2 | ecosystem: Environmental > Aquatic > Marine > Coastal | place: USA: Alaska | collected...
CCTCCCCGAGTCGGGCGCCGGCACCAGCGCGTTTGTCGCCAAGACCGTGGTGGAGGACGCGACGCAGGTGCTGACGGTGTCGTGGACCGTGGTAGGGCGGTGCAGGTAGAACCTATCAAAACCCGTGCTCAAAGCGCCTACGGTGTCAGCGCCGGAAACTACAATGTGTTGAACTGCTTTCAAGTTTTGCTTGCAATTTCAACTTGCGACACTACACCGTGGGCCTCCTCGCCGCCGCCGCCGCTGCCGCCTCCACAGCCGCCTCCGTGCTCGACATCGCGTACGCCCCCGACGGCGGCGTCTTCGTGGTGGGCCAGTTCCAGGGCCGCATCGACACCAGGGTTGGGCCTGGCGGATAATCCCTCTGCTCGCCGCGTCATACTGGCGGATATTGCCCTGCCCCACCACGTCATCCGGCACATTTTGATCCCTTGTTTCTTGACTGAGACGGCATCCTATGACGAGGCGAGTAATATCTGCTACGCCTTACACTCCTCGCCGCCTCATACTGGCGGTTATTGCCCCACCACGTCATCCAGCACATTTTGATCCCTTGTTTCTTGACTTAAACGACATTCTATAACGAGGCGAGTATAAACGTCTGCCAGGACCTACACGAAGGACGCGACGGACGCTGCGGATGACGCGGATGACGCCGTCGGCGCCGCCGGCGTGTCGCTCCGCAGCCAGGCAGGGGCTTACACTCGTCCACTTTTCAGCTCAACCTGAGCCGTTGTTGACTCCAAATACACCCCAAATACCCTCCAATACCCTCTAACACCTCCTTGGCACCCCCTGAAGATCCCCTCAAAACCCAAAAAGAGCACCCCCTATCCCACAGAAAGCGCTCAAGTTGAGCCAAAATAATGGACGAGTGTAAGCCCCGGCAGCCAGGGCATGGGCACCCCTGACGGGTTCTTTATGAAGATCGACCAGCGCGGGGTCATCCGCCACATCCTCCACCTCCGTGGCCCCACGGCCAACTCCATCACTGTAGGTGATGCACGTTAACAGCTGGACAACTGTGTCCAATCCGCCTTGTTTCTGTACTAGAAATTCTGACATGACAAAACAGCTGTCAAATTTTCCTTTCGATTTCAACTGCGCCCCTCCATCACGGGCGTCGAGTACGGCGGGTCGGCGGGTGCCAAGGAGCGGGAGGTTCAGCTTGACCCTATGAACCCCATTTTGAAACCGCCCAGAACTAGGAGTTCAAACCATAATATTGTAAACTGCTTTCAAGTTTTGCTTTGAATTTCAACTTGCGCCGCCACACCAAGGAGCGGGTGGTGCTGACGGCCACCTCCTCCGGCACCTCCGCCGAGGTAGGACGGTGCAGGATGACTCTATGAAACCCAGGTTGAAGCCGCCTGGAGTTAAGCGCTCGAAACTAAAGTATGATATACTGCTGTCAAATTATGCTTTCAAATTCAACTTGCGCTGCTACACTGGGCTGCACTCTGTCACCACCTCCCAGAACGTGCTCACGTTCAACGCCGCCGCTGCTGACGTGGCGCACGGCAGGGCTGGGGAATCACTCTACCTTGCCACGTCATCAAACGCATTGTGAACCCTCGTTCCTTGACTTATATGACATCCTATGACGTGGTGGGCATGACTGACTTCATCCTGCTCACGGTAGACCCTCTTTCTGGCGAAAATTGCATCCTATGATGTGTCGAGCGTTATGTCGCCTAAACCATCAACCCTTAACCCAAATCCTGGAACCTTACACCCACCTGGCACCCTAAACCCTAAACCCTAAACCCTAAACCTGCGACCCTGAAGCGCGGCGCGGTGTTCGAGATGGAGTACGAGCACGCGTACGGCGCGGTGACGGGCACGCCGGCTCCGCGCTGGGTGGGGCGGTGCGGGTTTACCCTATCAAACCCACGTTGAAAGCGCGTGGAATTAATCCCTTGAAACTATAAGCGCTTTCAATTTCGCTTCAATTTTGGTTTCTATTTCAACTTGCGCTGCTGCAGCTGGGCGCTCTACGTCACCGGGGCGTCGAACGACGGCGGCGCCAACCCGGCGGCGGGTGCCGTGGTGGCGGCCGCGCTGCAGGGCGAGGCGGGCGGCAGGGCCGTCCAATCGCTCAGCTCGCCAGCTACACGGTCCGAACCCCTCTACTTCAAGAAACTGAGGGGTAGATCGCGTGAAACTTATGTGGTCCAGTTTTGAGGGTTCAATAACTCAAGAAGGCCCTGTAAATGGTCGGCCGGCACTCGAGATTCGCACACTGGAACCCCAAGTTTCTTAAAGTAGAGGGGGTCGGGACGAGTAGAGAGTGACAATATTTGTCCTGGACATCAGTATCGATATGGAAGCTGACCGATGACAGTATCGATATGGGAGATGACAGTATCGATATGGAAGATGACCTGAAGATGGCAGTATCGATATGAAAGATGACCTGAAGATGGCAGTATCGATATGGGAGATGACAGTATCAATATGGTCATCCTGGATGTCGATATGGGATATCTTTGTCACTCTGCAGCTCGCATCTGGCACCTCAGCACCTTTGAGTGGTTTCAGGTGAAGGCATGAGGGTCTTCCCATCGTTCCGTGTGCAGCTGGCACTTCAGCACCTGTCAGTGGTCTCGTCTTCAGATGAGGGTCTCAGGGAAGCAGGGGCTCAGTTTAGTTGACAAGGGAACGAGTGGAAGGCCCTGCTCGGCGGCGCGTTCGCCGTGGGGCACATCCAGGGGTCCTGTGTGGCGCAGCCCTGTCTCGGTGCCGGCGGCGGGGAGTACGAGCTGGTGGCATACACCGCCGAGGTGAACGATGTGGAGACCGTCGCCGGAACCTTCGCTGAAACTGTCTACGCCCCAACCACCGTGGACAGCGGGTCCGTTGACAACCAGCACGGTATGGATTGGCACTTTTGCCCGCTACGTCATCCTACGCATTCAATATCTTATGTCTTGAGTTCAACGGCATCATACGATGTGGCGAGCAATATCTGCCAGTACCTAGGCTCACCTTGTCATCCAACGCATTTTGAACCCTCGTTTATTGAGTCAAACGGTATCCTATGACGTGGCGAGCAACAGCTGTCGGGCACTACTGCGCGGGCAGAGCGACGTGTGGGTGGCCAAGGTGGCGCCCGCGGTAGAGCGGTGCAGATTGACCCTATCAAACCCACGTTGAAAGTGCCTGGAACTGAGCGCTTGAAACTAAAGTATGATAAACCGCTTTCAAGTTTGCTTCAAGTTTTTGCTTCCAATTTCAAGTTGCGCCGCTACACCGCGGGGGGCGGCGATTCCAGCACAGCCGGCCTGCGGGTGGTGGGGCCACCCAGATGTTGCCCGCCACGTCCACCTACACTTCTGAACCCTCGTTTCTTGAGTGAAACGGCATCCTATGACGTGGCGAGCAATGTCTGCCAGGCCAGATGTTGCCCGCCACGTCAACCTACACTTCTGAACCCTCGTTTCTTGAGTTATGCAGCATCCTGTGACGTGGCGATCAATGTCTGCCGGGCCCTAGCGGATGGCGTGGATGACCACTGTGGTAAGGCAGTGGATGTTGCCCCTTCAAATCCACGTTGAAAGCGCCCGGAACTAAGCGCTTGAGACTGAAATATGCTTGACTGCTTTCAAGTTTTGCTTTCAAATTCAGCTTGCGCGGCTACATCGAGGGCGGCGCCGCGTCCGACACCCCCTCGGTGGGGCCTCATGAATAGTGCCTGCCACGTCATCCACTACGTATGAAGCCGGAACCCCTTGGTTTCTAAGTTGACTGACATGGTATGACGCGCCAAGCCATGATTCGCTCGCCCCCCTCACCCTGGGTGGGGCAATGCAGGTTGACCCTATTAAAACCAGTGTCGGAAGCACCATTGATTTCAGCGCTTGAAGATAGAATACTCGTATGGTGAAACGCCTTTCAAATTTGCTTTCAATTTCAACTTGCGCCGCTACACCTGGGGCATCGTGCATGCCGCCGACGTCGGGGCGGTGTACGTCACTGGGCGCACCGCCGGCACCACGCTCTGGTGGTGCCTGCCAGATATTGCTCGCCACGTCATCCAACGCATTTCGAGCCCTCGATTATTGAGATGAAGCCATTCAACTCAATCATCGAGGGATCGAAGTCAGTTGGCTGAAGTGGCGAGCGATACCTGCGAGGCCCAACGCTCTGGAGCGGTTCGACGCAGATCATGCACGTCGCCGCTCCGGCCCCAACCCCGGCGGCGGCGGCGGCGGCGGCAGCAACAGCTTCGGCGCCGGTGGCGGGGGTGCTGACGCCGGACGCGCACGCCGGATTCCTCGTGAAGCTAGCCGCAGACTCCGGCGCCGCACAGTGGGCCGCGTACGGCTACGGTACGGCCTGACATATATTGCCTGCCACGTATCCCTCCACGTTTAGACCCCCGTAGCTGCTTGTGTTGAATGGCATCACATGACGCAGCGAGCATAAATTTGCCTGGCCCTCGGCTAAGACGTCTACGTTAAGGGTTCAGGGTTTAGGGTGTACGATTTAGATCATCCCAGCTGCTTGAATTGAATGGCATTGCATGACGCGGCGAGCATCAGTTGCCTGGCCCTCGGCTAAGGCGCGTACGTCGCCGCCGCCCCCGCCGCCCCCGACGCCGCTGCCGCCGCCGCCCCTTTCGACGCCGCCGCAGCCGCCGCAGCCGCTGCCACCGCCGCCGCCGCCCCCTTCGACACCGCAGCTGCAACAGCCGCCGCCGCCGCCGCCGCCGTGCCCGCCGTCACGCCCGACGCGCGCTGCGGCAACACCATGACGGCAGGGCCTTACCATCGTTCCCTGTTCATCGTAAACTCAGTGAAGGGGTGACCTGTCACAATGATCTCCTCGAAACCGATGGTCTATTTACTCAAGGATCGCAGTCATCCCTTGAAGGCGCTAAGGGAACGATTGATCGGCCCTGCATGACGGGTGTGGCGCTCAGCGGCAACTCCGGAGGCGTATATGTGTCCGGTGTCTTCACCGACGCTGGCACGGTGGTGGGCGCGGCGGGCGCCAGCTCCGTGTCCCTGCCCATTCTGAAGATCCCTGAAGCCGAGCGGGGCGGGGCGGCCCTACGCTGGTACGTGGCAGGGGCTTACACTCGTCCACTTTTTCAGCTCAACGTGAGCGCTTTCTGTGGGATAGGGAGTGTGGTCGCAGGTTGTGTTGTGGGGGTTGTGTAATGGATGTATAGGGGGTCTTAGGGGATATTAGGGGGTGTGTAGGGTGTATTCTGTGTCATAAACGGCTCAGGTTGTGCTGAATAGTGGACGAGTGTAAACCCCTGGTACGTGGCACACTTCGCCGCGGACGGTACGGTGGCAGACTGGCTGGCGGCAGGGGCTTACACTAATCCACTTTTCAGCTCAACCTGAGCAGTTCCTGACACAAATACACCCTGAGCACCCCCTGATACCTCCTGATACCTCCTGAATACTCCCTAGAGAACCCCAAAATGTACCCCCTATTCCACAGAAAGCGCTTACGTTGAGCCGAAAAGTGGACGAGTGAAAGCCCCTGGCTGGCGGCGGAGCCCGTGCGCGGCGCCAACTTCAACTTCGGTGTCCCACACCCGCTGCAAGTGGACCAGCACGCCGCGGGTCTGAGCACGGTGGTGCGCGTCAGCGGCAGGGGCTTACACTCGTCCACTTTCAAGCTCAACCTGAGCCGTTTCAGATACAAAATACACCTGAGACATTCCCTAATGCCCTCTGATACCTCTCAAACCCCCTGCAAAACCCCCAAGTGCACACCCTATCTCACACAAAGCGCTTACGTTGCGCCGAATAGTGGACGAGTGTAAGCCCCTGGTCAGCGGCAGCGGCGACGGGCCGGTGATGCACGTGGGCGAGGCAGGGTCTGATCACTTCATGAGGAGCATGTGAGTTTGGGATGATTCCAGGTTTGGGAGGGGCTTTGATCTTCGAGTTGTGAAGGTGTGACGACTTCGACAGGGACAAGACCACAGCTGCGAGCCTGTGACAGCTTGCAGCTAAGCTACAGCGGGAGCGGTATGCCTGCCACTGGAGCGAGGCGATCGGGTCGACCCTAGTGCCTAGTCTATGGGCTAGTAACTTCTAGTAAGCTGGAGTTTCGTGAATTGGCCAAAAGTCAAATGACTTTTGGTGAAAATCACCAAACGGCTAATTACTACTCGTACGGGTAGTACGAGATACCATATAGAGTACGATATACAGATAGGCACTAGTGCACAGGTGCACTCAATCACAGTGAGGATACGTGGTGCCCGGCCCTGGAACGAGGCGAGCACAGTGACCTTGCATCCGCTGCTGGCCGGGTACGTGGTGGGGCGGTGCACAATGACCCTATCAAACCCACGTTCAAAGCGCCTGGAACTAAGCTATTGAAACTAACATACAATGACCGGGTTTCAGATTTTGCTTTCAACTTCAACTTGCGCCGATACAATGTGGAGTCGCCATCCGCCCCGTCGCGGGGCGCCGCGGGGGCCACCGCCGCGGGGTTTGTGCGCCTGGCAGGACCTTCAGTTGCACCAGGCTTCCGCCGTAGCCCCCGTTACCTTACATATGCTAAGTTGAGCTGGAACGGAAACAATAGTGTCAGACCAGGGGAGATGTGCGGGTACACTGATACGATATGAGCAAAGAATCAGGTTGAGCTGCAAAGCGGACGCCGTTTGCGGCCCTGGCGCGTGGTGCCGCCGTACGTCGGAGAGGGGGAGGGGGATCCAGGGGGACGGGGGGGGACCGCGGTGCCCCTGGACGTGGGCGCGCACGCCGTGCTCAACGATCAGCGCTCCACGCAGTCGGCCGCGCCGCGCGCCCCGCCGCTGCCGCCGCCGCCGCCCGCCGGACCCGCACCGGGCAGGGCCTGGCAGCTGTTGCTAGTGCCTGGTCTGTGCGCCTTAAGTAATTACTTGGTCACTAAGTACTCGGACGAGTCATTAACTTGTTATATCACTTACTTACCTATTCAACTTACTTGGCTAACAGACCAGGCATTAGCCAAGTCATGCTCAGCGTTACGAACCCTCACATCATCCTGCACGTTACGAAGCCTCGTTTCTTGAGTCAAATGGCATCCCACAACGTGGCAAGCAAGTACATCTGCCTGGCTCTATGACTGGAGATAGAGGAGGAGATGACAGCTGGCACCCTCGCGGCGTACTTCGTCACGGGTGTGTTCGGCATCGTCGTCGCGATGTTCCTCGTGTACATGGCCCTGCACGTGGTAGGGCGGTGCATGTTGCCCATATCAAACCCACGTCGAAAGCGCCTGGAACGAAGAGCTTGAAAGTGGAACCTGATATACTGCTTTCAAGTGTTGCTTTCAATTTCAACTTGCGCCGCTACAACGTGGCGTTCTGCCTCTTCGTCGCCCTCGCAGACATCGACAAGGAGGTGGCGGTCGAAGGCTTCCATGCCGGTCGGGCGGACAACGACCGCGACGCCGAGGGCGGTCCGTCGGTCGGCACGACGAAGCCTGGCATACAGCGCATGGACTCAATGGGCAACCCTCGCTGCATGGACGACAGCGGCACCTGGAGCGAATCCGACGACAGCGGCAGGGGCTTACACTCGTTCCCATTTCCGCTCAACTTGAGCTTACTTTGCCAATTTCCGCTCAACTTAAGATTACCTTGTCCCCCATGTAACCCAAATTAATCCATGGATGTCTCCCGAAGGTGCTTAAGTTGAGCTGTATCGTGAGCGATGTGTTCCCGAAGGCCCTCAACATGAGCTCTGAATTGAGCGACTGTAAGCCCCTGAACAGCGGCGCTCCGCCCCAACTCAAGCGCTCTGCTGCTGACCAACCGGCCGACCCGCCTGTCGCCGCTACCTCCGGCGGCGGTATCCTCCACCAGTACTACAACAGCCTGCGCGGTGTCCGGGGCGTGGCGGGCGTCAAGGCCCTCAATACCACCTCCGCCTCCGCCTCCACCGCCTCCGCCGCCGCCGCTGCCGCCGCGTCGTCCCAGCCTCCCAACACCTCCGACAGCCGCAGCTCCCTCAGCGAGAAGCGCAGGGTCGCTGCCGCCGCTGCCACCGCCGCCACCGCCGCCGCCGCTGCCACCGCCTTCGCCGGCATCGCCGTCACTGCCGCCGCTATCGTCGCTACCGCCGCTGACGCCACTACCGCCGTCACCGCCGCCGCTATCATCGCCACCGCTGTCGCCGTCTCCACCGCCGTCACTGCCGCCGCCGTAATCGCCGCCGCCACCGCCGCCGCCGCCGCCGCCGCCGCCGCCGCGTCGTCTCATCCTCCCAAGGCCTCCGGCAGCCCGGGCGGTAAAACCCCGCGCTCCCTCGGAGAGAAGCGTACCGCCACTGCTGCCGCTGCCGCCGCCGCCACCGCCGCCGCCGCTGCCACCGCCGCCGCCGGCACTGCCGTCACCGCCGCTGCCATCATCGCCACCGCTGCCGACGCCACAACCGCCGTCACCGCTGCCGCAGTTATCGCCACCGCTGTTGCCGCCACCATCGCCGTCACTGCCGCCGCCGTCATCGCCACCGCCGCCACTGCCGCCACTGCTGCCACGTCGACCAGGTCCCTCCCGCGGAGTGCGCCCCTGGGCCACAAGGCTGGGCTTTATACTAGTTCCGTTTCCAGCTCAATGAAAGCATCGTGGAGGTATGAAGGCGAGGAGGATGCGGCGCACTCTGGTGCACTACGACAAAATTGTCAGGTTGAGCTTAAAAGGGAACGAGCGTCAGGCCAGGGAGGAGGATGCGGCAGGTGTGCACGGGCACACTGGTACGTGATAAGCCACCAGTCAGTCAGGAGGATGCGGCGAGCGGCTGGCGTGTACGGGTGCACTGGTACACGATAGCAGACTGTCAGATAACGAGTGGTCCGGCCAGGGAGGAGGATGTGTCGAGCAGTGAGTGTGTACGCGCGAACCCTTACACCATGAGGCAACAGTGAGGGAAGGAGTGGCGACGGCCCTGTCGCACGGTGTCGCGTCAGCTGTCGCCGCGGACCAAGGCGGCGATGATGCAGGTAGCGCCAGTCATTTCTTAGTCGCCACCTCATCGACACACATTTTGAACCCTTGTTTCTCAAGTAAAATGGCATCTCATGACATGAGGCAACATCTGCCAGGACACAGGCTCGCCACATCATTCACCTTATGTCGAGTCCTCTCGTCTTGATTTAAACGGCATCCTATGATGTGACGAGCAAAACCTGCCAGACCCTCGGGGATGGAGGTAATGACCGCGACGTACGATTCCGAATGACTCCAGAATCGTCAGTCTACAAAAACACCCGCCCACCGCGTTCTGAGTTCCGTCGGCGAAACGTTATGCTCATGGTATTTTGATTATTCCACCCATGATTATTCCATCCATCCATCCACCCATCCATCCATGCCTTTAGCATCACCTTGTTAGAAACGTCACCGTTTCCGTGGACTGTGTCTCCTTGCTAGAGAATGAGTCTAGCTATAACTTATCACCGTCCCTCGTGGACCGTACCGCCTCGCTAGAAGGTAGTCTAGCTAGCATTTAATCACCGTCCCGCGTAGACCTTGTCGGATCGCTGCACAAATTGCAGCCGCTTTGTACAGAAAACATCAAGCTTCGGCATAGCAGGAGTATTGTTAATATCGAACCTATGTAATTATACTTCGAACCTACTGGGACGGGGGCCAGGGCGAAAGCCTGGTGCCTCCTTAATGCGCGCGGAAGCGTCTCCCTGACAAAACCTACTCGTACACCACTCTCTTTACCCTCTTTTACCCTTTTACACCCTCCTGTTTATACACCCACTACCCACTTACAACCTCTTATACCCTCTTAAAACCTCTTATACCCTCTCATACCACCCTCTTATACCACCCTCGTATACCACCTTGTTGCCACGCCCGCCGACACATGCCTAAATTACGACGCCAGCCCGACCACGACGCCAGCCCGACGCCACCACGGCCACCAACACCACCGCCATCGCCATGTTTAGCGACCGCGTGGGATTGATCCCGATGTGCTCTGCCACGCTGCAGGGGCGCACGTTGAAATTGAAAGCAAAGTCAGACGAAAGCCGCAGAGGAAGCGGTGTGGGGTCATAACCTGAAACGAACGCGACCGACGCTCTCACCAAAAGCGGACTTAGTGCGCTTTCGATTGCATCCAGGGAACTGCCGGGAGTTCAGACGTTCAGAGCTTCAGCTCTATTACACCAAGCTTGAAAGCAGCGGCCTCGTGTTTAAGGTTCAAGCGCTGAAATCAGGCGCTTTCAACACGGGTTTCGGCATTGCAACAACCCCACCAAGCGGGCGTGTTGCGCGGAGCCGAGGCGGAACAGATGCGGCGCGCACGCGTACATCACACACACCCCAATCTAGCGGCGCAAGTAGAATTTGAAAGCAAAAGTTGAAACCAGTTTCTCCATATTTTAGTTTCGAGCGCTTAGTTCCAGGCGGTGTCCACGTGGGTTGGATAGGGTCAACCTGCACCGCCTTACCACGAAGAGGTAAACGACCGGCTCGGGCAAATGTCCAGTGACCATCTTCAACCAGGGGCTTACACTCGTCCACTTTTCTGGCTCGACGTAAGCACAGTTTGTGGGATACGTTGGGTGCATGATTTTTCCCCAGTCTATTAGACAGGGGGACACGGGGAGGTGTGACCAAAACGGCTTAGGTTGAGCTGGAAAGTGGACCGGTGTAAGCCCCTGCCTTCAAGGCCACGCCCACCACCGCCGTTCGCCTCACGTCCTCCCGCGCTGCAGGGCCGCAACTTGAAATAGGCCGATTTCGGTATATCGCGTCCCGCGCCGAGCACTGACGCTTTCTCCGCAACTCTGTATGGGCATTCAACCTGGCACCCGCTTTCCCGCGCGGAGCGCTGACGTTTTGCCCGCAAATCTGTATGGGTATTTCACCGAGGCGATAATCGGCGTAAAGCTAAATATTGAGCACCCGCTTGGAAGCATGGTGGGCCCATCACCTGTTGAGCGAAAGACTGACGTTGATACGACGGAGTGCGTCAAAGTGTCACCATCAGAGCAAAGCGAAGCAAATCATGGACGAATCGAAGGCTCGGATCAAACCGTTCCGAGCCTCTGATTGGTCCATGCTTTGCTATGCTCGTAACACTTTGACGCGCTTTTTCATATTTGATGAGCTACTGGTATGAGCCGCTGCCCGTGGAGGTTGGAGTCTCAACACAAAGTTTGAAAGCTGTTGCCTCGTATTGTAGTATCAAGCGCTGGAATCAGGCGCTTTCAACGCGGTTATCAACGTGCAGCACCCCACCACCCGCCGCCCAGGGAGCGGCCGTACAGCAGGGCCTGCCAGCTATCGCTCGCCACGTCAAAGGATGCCGTTTTATTCAGGAAACGATGGTTCAAAATGCGTGTCGATGACGTGGCGGGAAACATCTGTGCCACGTCATAGTATCCCGTTCAACTCAAGAAAACAGGGTTCAACATGCGTGTCGATGACGTGGCGGGCAACATCTGGCAGGCCCTCCTGCCAGATATTGCTCGCCACGTCATAGGATGCCAGTCGAATCAGGAAACGAGGGTTCAACAGGCGTGTCGATGACGTGGCGGGCAACATCTGGCAGGCCCTGCCGGAGAGCACCTTGACGACCACGCCGCGCACCGCCGGGGAGGAGGGTCATTGAGAGGTTTAGGGTTTAGGGTTTAGGGTTTATGGTTGAGGGTTTAGAGTTTAGGGTTTAGGGTTTAGGGTTCAGGGTTCGGGGATTAGGGCTTAGGGTACATGATTTAGGTTTACAAGCACTCGAGCCAATATCGGACGTACCCCCGCTACTGACCTTCAGGCTGAATGCACATACAGACGTGCGGACTCGGTTCGTCGATTCAGGCGCGTCGGTGTCAGCGGCGAAAGCGGCAGCAGCAGCTGCACCCGGCAATGCTTCAGAGGTGAATCCTTGTGAACGCTTCAGTTGGGCTTCCTTT
>Ga0307489_10002692_pt1 | contig 11883 bp, 12 predicted proteins | sample SB12metaG_FD_202247 | JGI IMG/M metagenome (GOLD analysis project Ga0307489, IMG submission 202247) | Sea-ice brine microbial communities from Beaufort Sea near Barrow, Alaska, United States - SB 1.2 | ecosystem: Environmental > Aquatic > Marine > Coastal | place: USA: Alaska | collected...
TCTTTGTAGTTTTTATTCAGAAGTACAGCAACCTCTTACGGCAATGCTAAAAATGAATACCTTTCATTGGCATTTCACAGAAGCTAAAGGTTGGCGAATTGAAATTAAAAAACACCAAAAACTACAATAAATTGCTGCATTTAGGAATGAAACTTTAATTGGACATTATTCAAAGCAACCTCAAAAATTTGATGGTAAAAGATATGGTGGATTTTACAATCAAAAGAAATTGTGTGTGTGTGTGTGTGTGTGTGTGGAACTAAAAACCATTTATCATTACTGCAGAGGAAATAATCAATTTTAAAAAATTTGCCCATTTATGCGAAGATTGCCAAGTCCTTCTTTCTAACAATAACAAAAGAGAATTATAAAACTAGAAATCTGTGCAAACTCTTATCAATCTACACTAAATGCTCAAAATCTGAAACAAACAGTATTGAACTCTGCTCTAAATTGTCTGTTGGAGAAACTCCACCTTCTTACGGTTTATTAAAAAAAAAATTTGAAAAAATAAAGATTCCTATACCTGTTTCAATAAGACCCAAAAGTGAAAATTTTAAGTATTCTAAAGAGGCGTTTTCGTTGATAAAAAAAAATACTATACGCTGCAAAGAACTAGGTTTTAATGGAATGGTTTCTGGTGTTTTAAATAGTGATAATTCAATTGATATTGCAAGAACAAAAGAGCTTATTAAGCCTACTAAACCCTTATCTTTAACTTTTCATAGCGCATTTGATTGTGTTAAAAATTAGAAAAAAGCTTTAGAGCTATTCATAGATTTGGGAGTTGACAATATTTTAACTTCGGGTAGCAAAGAAAAAGCAGCGCAAGAAATTGAATGGCTACAAGAATTAAAACAACTTGTAAAATAGAGCATTATAATTCTTCCAAGAAGTGCAATTAATTCAGACAACGCCCAGCTTTTTAAAGAAGCTGTATTTCAAGAGGTTCGCAGTTCCGCATCAAAAATTAGACCTACTAAAAAAAAATCTATCTTTTGGAAACACGACACAAACTATATCTGATAGCGCAATTGTTAAAGAAATTTTAAAAGTGATTAAAAATGAATAGAATAATTTTTGGAGTCTTTTTTTTATGTATTAGTAGCTGCAATACGTTAGAAAAAGACCTTCCAATTTTTACGGAAATAAATAAAAACTGGGAGTTTAAAGCTGTTGAATCTTTAGACTGGAAAACAGCAAGTGTGCCTGGAAATGTATTTGCTGACTTATTAGCTCATGAAATTATTGAGAAACCTTTTAAAAAAAATAATGAAGAAAAAGTACGATGGGTTTCAAATAAAAACTGGGAATACAAAACCACCTTCACACTTTCTGATGCCCTTTTAAAAAAAGAAAATATTGAACTTATTTTTGAAGGCTTAGATACCTATGCTAAAATTTATATCAATGGGAAATATCAATTAAATACCGACAATGCATGTAGGAAATATTCGATTTCATTAAAAGAGTTACCAATGCAGCACTCCAATGAATTAAGAATTGTATTTAAGAATACAGCCAGTTTTGAAAACGCTGCAAAACTAAATTCAAAATATAAATTACCAAAAGGCAATAGAATTTACACTAGAAAAGCACAATTTCAGTATGATTGGGATTGGGGAACAAATTTAAATACATCAGGAATTTCAAAAAGTATCTTTCTGCATGCTTGGGATGATCTTAAATTTGAGTCTATTTATATTCGACAAAAAGAAATCACTACAGAAAAAGCAATAGTGTCTGCTGAAATCACTATTGAAAGTTCATTTGACAAAAATATAAATCTTTTTACCAAAATTAATAGAGAAGTTATTTCTTCGAATATTGCACTTAAAAAAGGAAAACATACCTACAAGATTCCAATAGAAATTACAAACCCTAAATTGTGGTGGACACATAATTTAGGAACACCTTATTTGTATCATTTTAAATTTCAATTGATTGCTAATGGCAAAGTAAAAGACGAAAAATTAATTAAAAAAGGCATCCGAACGATAAAGCTTATCACAAAAAAAGACAGTATTGGTGAATCTTTCTATTTTGAATTGAATGGAAAGGCCGTGTATGTGAAAGGTGTTAATTATATTCCACAGCATAGTTTTCAGAATAAAGTAACGAATAAACAGTATGAAAAACTGCTTTCAGATGCGGTCACATCGAACAAGAATCTGCTACGTGTTATGGGTGGAGGCATTTATGAAAATAATATTTTTTATGAGCTATGCGACGCAAAAGGAATTTTAGTCTGGCAAGACTTCATGTTTGCTTGTGCCATGTATCCAAGAGATAATGAGTTCTTGGCCAATGTTAAAAAAGAAGCGGAGCGGCAGGTTAAAAGGCTCAGAAATCACACTTCTATAGCATTATGGTACGGAAATAATGAAAGCGCTGAAGGTTGGAGATTGCAAAATAATAGCGTTGAAAAAGAAAAAAAAGAAATTTGGGATGATTACTTAGCTGTTTTTGACAGTATTTTACCAAATGTAGTTGCTGAATTTAGTGAGACTAATTATTGGGAAACTTCACCAAAATATAAGAACGAAAATCCGAAAGACAAAACAGCAGAAGCTGCACATGACTTGTAGGTTAGGCATGATGGATATCCTTTTGAGCATTTTAAAAAGAATGTTTCACGATTTATGAGTGCATTTGGTTTTCAATCTTTTCCAAGTTTTGAAACCATCAATTGCATCCATCCAAATGACACCATCAACTTAAAACCAGTTTCAATAAGATCGCATCAAAAGTATGCAAGCGGTTTTAAATTGATTGCTGCGTATCTAAAACGTACTTACAAAATCCCTCCAAAGGAAGCAGATTACGTAGCTGTGAGTTAGCTATTACAAGTAAAAGCTGTTGTCATAGCAATTGAAGCGCACAGCAGCGCTAAACTCAACAATATGGAAACTTTATACTGCCAATTAAACGACTGTGGGCCTACTATTTCTTGGTCTAGCCCCGATTATTTTGGCAATTGGAACGCTTTATAGTACAAAGCTAAAAAGGCTTTTGAAAATGTATTAATAGCTACAGTTATCGAAAATAACAGCCTACAAACATTTGTGATTCATGACACTTTTGACTCAATTCAGAACGTTTTAAAATTAGAAGTAGTTGATTTTTATGGATGAGAAATTTAGTCTGATGCTAAAGAAATTGAAGTTTTAGAAAACAGCAGCAAATCCTTTTATAATTTTTCTATAGACACTATTGATACCGAAAACACGATGCTGCTCACTGAATTTAATAATACTAGAGCAACTTTCTATTTTGCGAAACCTAAAGATTTAAACTTGCCAAAAGGTACTTTGGAAAATAAATTTTTAAAACAAAAAAAAGACTTTTCAATTCAATTGCACAGCGATGTGTTGCAAAAAGAGGTGCTTTTATTCTCGAAAGTAAAAGGACATTTTCCTGACAACTTTTTTAATTTAATGTCGGGTGAAACAAAAGTCATAATATATACAAGTGACGAAGAAACCTGAAGTAATCTAAAAATAAAATATTGAATAACAGCTCATAAAGCATCTCTCAATTCGAGTGAAATTAAGAAGTATGATTGCCTTTATATCCAGCACTTTTCAAAACATCTCAATACCAACTTAATGTAGAAATAAGCAGCATTCGATGGTACATTCGCGTCTAATTATATCTTCTGCTTACGAATGAACTGTGATTGTAAAAAACCTAATCCATAACCCAAAAATTGTGTAAAAGAGGTTGCAATGCTTAAAAGAGCAACTTGCCGGTTTTTATTCTGAAATAAGGAATTAAGGAAAATTAGCAAAAAATAAAATCCGTATACATATAGTAATTGATAAAAGCCAAAAATGACTAAAGTCACACTAATATAGATCCCCACAATAAATAAACTAGGAAACCAATAGGTTAATTTGGATGTCTTCGGGTATTTTTTATTCAAAATTGGTCTTGCGGTTCCAAAATCATAGGTTTGCTTAAAAAACTGTTTTAGAGAACTCCTTCGCTTGTGATATACCACTGCTTTTTCTATGAGTTGCGTTTCAAATCCCTCTTCCCAAAGTCGAAACGTTAATTCGATATCTTCTCCGTTTTTCATTTTAGAAAAACCTTGTGTCTTTTCGAAAGCAATTTTTGAAAGTCCTAAATTAAAGCTTCTCGGTTGGAACTTACCAACGGCCTTTTTTTTACCACGAATCCCACCCGTTGTAAGAATTGAAGTCATGGAATAATTAATGGCTTTTTGTAACGGGGTAAAGCTAGAATGTGCAGCATCTGGACCACCAAAAGCGGCCGTAAATTTTTTTTCTAATCCATTTTTTACTTCTGATAAATACTGCTTTGGAAGGAGCACATCTGAATCTAAAATGATAAAGTAATTTCCTGAAGCATTTTGCATTCCGAAATTACGGCTAGCTCCCGCCCCACTATTCTCCTTAAAAAAATATTTTAAGTTAAGTTTGGTTTTATAGTTCTCGACAATCAAGTCACTTTTTTTAGTAGAACCATCTTCGACAATTAAAACCTCAAAATTATCGGAAAAATCTTGATTAGTAAGACTCTCTAACAGCTCGTCAGTTTCATTTGGACGGTTATAAACAGGTATAATTATGGAGAATGATACTTTCAATATTTATGATGTTAAAACAGAAAATAAAATTACATTTCCGTTGATTTCAAAATGAGCTTCAACATATTTTTCTTCTTTAAAAGCTTCCGCCTCTTCAACGGATATATTATAATCTATTTTAGTCATGGACTTTTTTATAGTTTTAGAAAAATCAGATTCAATTACGTTTTCATCAGAACTTAATTTTAAAGTGTTGTTACCAACAATAAAAGTTAATGCACTTCCTTTTTTGCTTTTCAGGTTAGTAGCACTTACTATAATTGTTTCCAAAATTAAAAATCCTCCTAATTCATTGACTCTTAAATATAAATCACCATAATCAGACGTTGCAAACTTATCGATACCTGCTTTCTTGATATTTTCTTCAATTTGAAGATCTACCTCGGTGCTCTCCATCCTATTAAAATCTTTTGATGCTGTAAATATTTTGTCAATGTTCTTTAAAAAACCCATAGATAAAAATTAAATTCAATTGTAAAAATAAGATAAAAACAACAAAAGTTTAAATTTTTATTTCTTTTAAATTTCCTTCCCCTTTTAAACCAACTCTTAGCAATAGATGCTATGATTAGGGAAAATTTGATTTGAGCATGTTAAAATTAAATAGTATTAAAACGTTGCTATCGCCATAGCGCAAATAAAAAACTCCTAATTGCTTTTTTAAGTTTTATAAATATACAACTACTATTGAAACGATGCTGTTGTTATGGTCATTTTAAAGAAGTACTTTAAAAAAAGAGACAAAGTCTCTGCTATTCGTAAAATATTGCCGCATTGCCTTGAGAAGTACCAATGCGCAATGGTACCTATAAAAAATCTAATAAAAAGAAGGCCATATCCTCAATAAAGCTACTCAAACTTTTCCATCACGGCATCACTTACGCCCATATTAGAAAATCCACCATCATGAAATAAATTTTGCAACGTAACTTTTTTTGTCAAGTCTGAAAACATAGAAATGGTATAATCTGCACATTCTAAAGCGGTCGCATTTCCCAAAGGACTCATTTTTTCTGAATAAGCAATAAAACCGTCAAAACCTTTTACTCCAGTTCCTGCTGTTGTTGGTGTTGGAGACTGTGAAATGGTGTTTACACGTACTTTATGATCTCTTCCGAAAAAGTACCCAAAACTGCGTGCAATAGACTCTAAATAGGCCTTATTATCTGCCATATCATTGTAATCTGGGAAAACTCTTTGTGCAGCCATATAGGTAAGCGCGACAATACTTCCCCATTCATTCATTGCATTTTTATTGTATAAAACGTTCATTGTTTTATGAAAAGAAACGGCAGAAACATCCCATCCTTTTTTTGTGAAATCATAATTTGGATCTGTGTACGATTTTCCTTTTCTAACATTTACAGACATCCCGATGGAGTGCAATACAAAATCAATTTTACCCCCCAAAATCTCTACTGATTTTGCTACCAAATTTTCTAAATCTTCGATAGAAGTTGCATCTGCAGCAATGATTTGTGCACCTGTTTTATCGGCCAAAACTTCTAAATTGCCCATTCTAATTGAAGCAGGTGCATTTGTTAACACAAATTGTGCTCCTTCTTCGTAGGCCCTTTCTGCGACTTTCCAAGCGATTGAATGTTGGTTAAGTGCCCCAAATATGATTCCTTTTTTTCCTTTTAATAAATTGTACACTATTTTGATTTTTGGATGATAATAAGCAATTAGTAACTAATAAAAATAAATTTAGATACCACTAATTATCGCAGTTTCCAATCTTCATTTACTTCAAACCCTAATTCAATAATTCTTTAGCATGCGTAAGTGCCGAATCAGAAATATCTTTTCCACTTAACATTTCTGCAATTTCAGTGAGTCGTTCTTCTGCAGATAATTCCTTTAAATTTGTGGTCGTAATACCATTTACTTCGTCTTTGTAGACTTTATAATGATTGCTTCCCTTTGCTGCAATTTGAGGTAGATGTGTAATTGCAATTACTTGCATATTGGAACTCATTTTTTGCATAATGGCTGCAATTTTATTCGAAATTTCACCAGAAACACCAGTATCAATTTCATCAAAAATAATGGTTGGCAATTGTATGTTTTCTGACAATACTTTCTTTACAGATAGCATAATCCGAGAGAGTTCTCCACCAGAAGCAACCTTTTTCAATTCTCCAAAATTCCCCCCTTTATTTGCGGAGAACAGGAATTCTAATTCGTCTTTTCCATTGCTAAAGTAAGTATCCGTTAATTTGGATTTTATAGAGAAGCGCGCATTTTCCATTCCTAAGTCTGTCAATAGAAACTCCAATTCTTTGGTTAGTTTAGGAATTGCTGCAGTTCTTGCTTTTGATATTTTTTCTGCGACAGCGTCTAATTTTGCAGAAATAGCTTCGATTGCTGCTTTTTTATTATTTAGCGCGCCTTCCGCAGATTCTACTTGCCTCACTTTATCGGATAATTCTTCGAAAATGACTAATAATTCTTCGTTCGAATTTACAGCATGTTTTTTTTGAAGATTGTACAATAACTGCAACCTATCATTGATTTCTTCGGCTTCATTAGGATTAAAGGCTACGCTTTCATTCGCGCTTTCTAATTCTGAAACAATGTCCTCCATCTCTATTTTTACAGAAGTTATTCTTTCTGATAACTCTTGATATTCTTTCGAAAAAGAGGCGATTTTAGAGATTTTAAATGCCAAGGTGTTTAGTGAACTCTGAAGTCCGACATCTTCATTTACAGAAATCTCTAGACTTTGCGACAGATTGTCTTTTATATCTTCTATATTATTTAATTTTTCTAAATTTTCTTCTAATGCAAATTGCTCATCTATTTTGATAGCTGCTTCTTCGAGCTCCGTAAACAAATGCAAATTGTAATCATATTGCTGATTTGCTTCTTTTTGCGCTATTTCTAAAGCTAATAACTCCTTTTTCAATGCACTTAACTGCGTGAAACCTCTTTTGTAAGAAGCAATCCTGTCAAAATTTTTAGCCAAAGCGTCTAAAATATCAAACTGAAACTTTGCATCCGATAACTGCATGGTTTGATGCTGTGAATGCACATCTATAAGCTGCACTCTTAATTCGTTTAAAACGGATAAAGTAACGGGCGTGTCATTTACAAAAGCCCTTGATTTACCAGAAGGAAGAATTTCTCTTCTAATAATCGTTTCTGCTTCATAGTCTAAATCTACCGCATTAAAAAAGTCTTGTAAATTATAATTAGCAACGGCGATTTTTGCTTCAACAGTGCACTTTGTAGTAGTATTTTTTAAGGATGACAAATCTGCTCTGTTCCCTAAAACCAATCCTAAAGCACCTAACAGAATCGACTTTCCTGCACCGGTTTCTCCTGTTATGATTGAAAGACCCGAAGAAAAATCAATACTTAAGTGATCGATTAATGCGTAGTTATTTATGGATAATTGTGTAAGCAAATTGACTAATTTTTAAAAGTTAAAATTAGTGAAAATTTGTTGAATTTAATCTAACTTTCTCCACTTAGAATTATTGTTTGGAGAAATTTTTCTAACAGTTTCTATCAAACGTTGTTTTTTTCTTGTTTGCACCCCTTCAGCGTAACTACTTAAAATTTCATCGGCTTTTGCATCAAAAAACAATCTGATTAAATAATTACCAACTGTTTTGTTATAAATACTTTCTAAGTCAATGATGCTGTTTTCAATGCTTTGCTGTCCAGCAGATTTTGAATTCACTAAATTATCTAATCCGTTTCTATGATAGGTATACAGTGTACTTCTAAAAGCTTTTAGTTTCGGAGCAACTAAATTGTCTATAAGTACATATCTATTTTGTTCACCTACCACATTTTGCCATGAGGAAAGGCCACTTTGTTGCGCTTGCAACATTACATTTTGTGCTTCTTTTAATTCTGTTTCTCCACCAAATTTAGAAAAGGTGTCTGCATCTACTCCTAAAATTACATGTGCATAAAAAACAATCGTAGAGATCAAATTGCTATCAAAAGAATTTTTATTATAAATTAAAGGATCAAATTCATTGTATTTAAAATTGAATTCATTGTCTTTTATATTCAAAATTGGTGATTCATAACTAGAATTATAAACCGGTCTTGTGGATTGTACTTGAAGCGTTGCCGTAAAATTATTATTATTCCTAGAGGTAATAATAATTGTCATTGCACAGTTTACGCGCTCTTCTGGTTTTACGACTCTATCTGTCCATTTTGTTTGGTTGATATATTCCTTTAAAGCCCGCTGTAACGTTGTAAATACTTGCTGGTTAGAACCTGCAATTTGCTCTGAATTTACAGTAACCAAACAGTTTAATTCCTGCGAATTTATGCTACATACTAAAAATAGTAGTATAAAAAGTGATGTTAATCTATGCATATTCAAATTTAGGTTTTAGACTTCATACCGCTAAGAGACAAGATCTTTCTGCGATTCAATGCATCTTTATTCTATGAATCTTGTTTGTGGATTCTATTTAAAATATCTTCCATAATATCGGCTGCAACGGCTACTTTAGACTTTAATTCAAATGTTTTTAATAATAAATCTTTACCAATTATAGTTATTTTATTGGTGTTTGTTGCAAAACCTGCACCGGTATCTTTAAGAGAATTTAAAACAATTGCATCTAGGTTCTTTCTTTTTAGCTTGCCTTTTGCATTCTCTAACTCGTTGTTAGTTTCTAAAGCAAAACCTACCAAAAATTGATGTTTCTTGATTTCACCCAATGATGCTAAAATATCTTTTGTTGGTGATAGCTCAAGTTCTAACGAAGCAGCAGTCTTTTTTATTTTCTGAGTAGCGATGTTTTTTGGTTTATAATCTGCCACGGCCGCAGAAAGTATGGCAATATCTACTTCCTTAAAAAAAGTGTGCGCTGCGCTGTACATTTCTTCAGCTGAAACTACATCTATTCGCCGCACTAAAGAATGTTTTATTTGCTGGTTACTTGGGCCAGAGATTAAATAAACCTCAGCACCCAAATTTGCTGCAGCTTTTGCAATTGCAAACCCCATTTTACCTGAAGAGTGATTTCCAATAAAACGAACAGGATCAATTGCTTCATAGGTTGGCCCTGCAGTTACTAAGACCTTTTTACCTTTTAATGGTAATTTGTCAAGGATATCATGCTCTATCGCCAAAACAATATCTTCGGGTTCCGCCATTCTCCCTTCACCAACTAAACCGCTTGCAAGCTCGCCTGAAGTTGGAGGAATTAGCACATTACCAAAGATTTGTAATTTTTTTAAATTTTTTTTAGTTGATGGGTGTAAGTACATATCCAAATCCATCGCTGGAGCAAAATAAACAGGACATTTTGATGATAAATAAGTTGCTAACAACAAGTTGTCACAAATTCCATTTGTCATTTTAGACAAGGTGTTTGCAGATGCTGGTGCAATTATCATGTAATCTGCCCAGAGACCTAAATCAACATGATTATTCCAAAGCTCATTTTCATCTTCTTTAGAATAAAAAGCCGAGTGAACAGGATTTTTAGAAAGTGTAGAAAGTGTAAGAGGTGTTACAAAACTTTTGGACGCAGGCGTCATTATAACCTTGACTTCTGCGCCTAATTTTATAAACAAACGAACTAAAGTAGCCGTTTTGTATGCTGCTATTCCCGCAGTAATTCCTAAAAGAATTTTCTTTTCTTTTAAGACAGACATTACTCTGTTTCTGGAATTCTGTGATAAACCTTATCATTCAACCATTCTTCAATAGCCATTGCAGTTGGTTTCGGTAATCTTTCGTAAAATTTAGAGACTTCTATTTGCTCTTTATTTTCAAATACTTCTTCTAACGAGTCGTTGTAAGTTGCAAATTCTTCTAGCTTGTCTACTAATTCGTTTTTTAAATCAGAATTAATTTGATTCGCTCTCTTTGCGATGATAGAAATTGCCTCATAGATGTTCTTTGTTGGCGCTTCAATTTCATTCTTGTCGTAAGTAATTGTACTCAACGGTGCTTTTGTATCTTTATAATCCATCTCTATAATTATTTCTTTTTTGAATTTTCGAATGCTGCTTGCTTTTCTATTAAAGCATCAATTCTTGTTTTTTGAGTTTGTAATGTTGCCAGCATTAAATTTGAATCTTCCATAAACTGCGATTCTGGAAAGCTTTTATTTAACTTGTCATAAGCAGCAATAGCAGCTTTTATTCTTTCTTGTTTTCTTCTGTCTGTACTTTTCAAAGCAAAATCATGTGCAGCTTTTAGTTGAAAGTATAAAGCTTCCTCTTTATATTTAGTTCCTAAAAAGTCTTGTAATAAATTTTCAAATGCCTGTATTGCTGCCTTATAATTTCTTAAATCATAATCTGCAGTTCTGTAATACGTTTTTGCTATTTCCAAATATTTCTTCTCTAACTTGGCTCTTAATTCAGCATAATATCTATTTGCTTCATCTATCTTCTTTGAGTCAGGATAGGTATTTATAAAACTTTGGAATGCTTCTAAAGCTTTATTTGTATCCGTTGGATCTTTACTAAAACGCGGAGAAGCTAATTTATAACTATAGGCAGATAAAAACGCGGCTTCTTCTTTTTTAGAACTTTTTGAATAATTTTTAGTAAAACGATCAAAGTAATAACCGGCACTACTATAATTTTTTTCGTTAAAATTAGACTGCGCAACCATAAACTGTATGCGCTCCATTTGAGGTTTTCCTCTATAGACTGGTGTAATCTTCTCGAACAAGCGCAGGGCCTTGCCATAATTCTGAGTTTCGTACATTTTTATCCCCATTGTATACTGCTCTTGAGAAGTACCTTTATTTAATACTTTTTGGTATTCACCGCAAGCTGATAGGAGTAAACTAAATACTAATAAATACGCTAAATTTTTAATTTTTTGCATCATGCAAAATTAGGGATTAATTATGGATTAATAAAACGTTTTTTAACACAGTTCAAGATACCTTGAAATAATTTTCAAAAAACAGGTCTAAGTACTAAAAATTTGTTGATCCTGAAAATGAGATAAAGACTTGAACGGCATCGATTTTATATCAACAGCAAAAAACAAAAACCGCCACTACCGGCTACAACTCGTTTCATAGTATCTAAACATGTATTGGAAGTAATTATTGTTCCATTTAGAAGAAAACAAAACAGCTTAAAAGCAGAAAGTCTTCATTATATATGTAAAATATACACCTAAAAGGTTTTTACAAAATTCCTAATTTTATCATGCAATCCCTCAGATGCTTTTACCAATGGCAAACGAACTTCGTTACTGCACATTCCTAATTCTTGTAAAACAGTTTTTATTCCTGCAGGATTATTTTCTTCAAAAATATAAT
>Ga0307489_10002693_pt1 | contig 11874 bp, 5 predicted proteins | sample SB12metaG_FD_202247 | JGI IMG/M metagenome (GOLD analysis project Ga0307489, IMG submission 202247) | Sea-ice brine microbial communities from Beaufort Sea near Barrow, Alaska, United States - SB 1.2 | ecosystem: Environmental > Aquatic > Marine > Coastal | place: USA: Alaska | collected 2017-05-06
GCGGTGGCTGTGGTGGCAAATATTCGGAAGTCGCAGGTCTCGGTCGCGAGTGTCACCGCGAGCTCGACCCCTACCACATTGCGGCGTTTGCTCGAAGGGTCGGTTGACGTGGAGACCGACATCGAGGCCGAGGAAGGGTCGTCACTACAGCCCATGGACGACACATTCACGACAGAGAATTACAACAGGCATGTTGCCTCCTCCTCTTCGTTGCCCGCAGCGAGTGTTGGCAGGTTCATCCTGCAGCAAGAGGTGCAGACAAGGGTGCCGATTGACTTTGAGGGCGCCAGTTCGTACGCCGAGGCCGTGATGGCCATCGAGTTTGACGCTGTCTCGTTCATGCAGTACTGGTATGCACAGGGGTGGAGTTACGTGATCGACAACCTCGTGATCATGAACTTCTTGGGGGAGAGTGACACGCACTACACTCGTATTCGCAACGAGATTGCAGCCGGGGGCGGGTTCGATGTCGAAAAGCAGGGCTCAGACCAGCACTACACGATGACGCCGACCTTTGGGGCGGGCGTGCTGTGCCCGGAGGTGGGCGATACGGACGGCATTACGACAGGCCACTTGAAGTGCTTCTGGCGCAATGCCATCGTGAAGAACGAGGTCCAGCCCGTTGCTGCTGAGTCGATGTACTTGTTCCAGAACGACTACCCGTCAGATGCCGCGGACGCGAAAGCCTGGATCCAAAGCACGGTGCTGGGTGGCGGGTCTGCGTTTAACGTGGACACCGCGAACGAATACTTTGCGCGCACTTGCCCGCGCAGCAACGACACCTCCGCAGAGACGCGTTCGTATGGGTGCCTCTTCATCGACCCTGGGTATCGGTGGATTTCACGTGTCAAAGCATCGGGCCCCACGAGCCCGTTCACCGTGAGCGACAAGACGATCGTGGCGGCGGTTGTGACCATGACAACCGACGACGGCACGGTGGTGCGACGGCGGCTGCTCTCGTCTCCTGAAGCCGGGGCGGGTATGGTGGACATAGGGCCGGCAGTACCAGCAGGGTCGTCGCCTCCCGCACGTCATTTGCTGTCGACAGTGGACCCAGCCGCGAAAATGCGCGGGAATAAAGGGACGAGTATGCTGGAAACGGAGAAGACAAACGTGAATGCCGCTATGAATCTTGCGTACTTGAGTGGCATGCAGCAGAACGACCGATGGCAAAACCTCGAGATCAGCACCGTAAGCCACCGGGACACTGCACTTGTCGAGTTTGCGGGTAATGTGAGGGCGGTGATGCTGCGACTGAAGACGCGGATGGGATCCCTGGTGAAGGGCCTACACGTCACGGGCTTCGAAGGGGCGGAGCCCGTGGCCACGCTGTTGCCCGCCAGCAGGTACCGCAGGCTCCTGGCCGTGTCGGGCGTGTCGGAGCCGGACTACACCAACGTTGACATCTCGGCGATCGTGCAGATGGACAACAACTTCGGCAACATCTACGTGAACGAGCTAGAGTGCGCACTCTCTGCGCTCGCCGACCAGTCGGAGCTGCTGCGTGCTGGGGAGATCGAAGAGCTCGTTGCATTATGCGAGCGTGGCAGCATCTCCGCACAGCTACGCGATGTCATCTCCATGCGGCTGTCCTCTTGCGCCGCGGGCATGACCGCCGTCGACAAGACCGAGTGTAACCAGATACGCGGAGTCCTAGCGGTGATGCCGGGCCTGGCGCCGCCGGACACGAACGGGATGGTGCAGGAAACACCCGCGCTCATCTTTGGGCTGAACCTCGAGATCCCTCTCGAGGATGCCAGGGCCGATACCGCGGTGTCCGACATGCTGCGCCAGACAGTCGCGGACGTGCTGAATGTCAGCACGACGAATGTGCTCGTGCTGCTCGAGGCGGCGGGCACCCGCCGCCGCTTGCTGGCCGTTGAGACCGTGGCAACGGTGTTTGTCTACAAAGACATGCGGGCGGTCTCTGTCGTGAACACCGGGCCCCATGGGCTCGCGGAGAACGACTGGGTGTCTGCTCGCGGCGAGCTGCAGGCGTCTTTTGCAGCCATGCCAGCGCTCGGGATGTCCGGGAACATTGTCGGCGCGAACAGGAACCCGCAGACGGCGGACCGCCCCAGTCTTCCGGCCGTGCGCCCGTGGGTGTTGGAATTGGGTATCTCGGTCGACCCCGAGACACCCAAGAGTTTCTCGGAGTCCCAGGGCCAGGTCCTGGTGTCGTATGTGAGGGCCGCGCTCGTGGCGCAGTTTCCGACGCTCATGGCCGCGCGAGACGTCTCCCTGCACGACTTGGCGATCACCGATTGGGGCGTGCAGATCACCGTGTGGCTGCGGTTCGAGACGGAGGCGGCCGCCACAGCGGCAGGCACCTCCCTCCATGCGGGGGTCGCGACCCTGCGCAGCTCGGTGGTGCAGCTTTTGCACACAGACGCCGACGAGACGCTCCGCACTGTCAGGGCATCGCACCTGCAGCTCGATCCCGGCATACGTGCTTTCAATAAGCAGAAGCACAGGCATGAGCAGAAGGCGCACGGGGAGGGGGGGGTGGCGGAGGAGAGCGCCTCGGGAGGCGGTGTGGTGGTGGCAGTGGTGTGCGGTGCTGTAGCGCTCGTTGCCGCAGCGGCGTTTGTGTGGTGGTGGCGCCGTGCGGGGCGCGGAACTCGCGAGAGTTCCAACGTGCGTGGCGAGACAAAGTCCGCTGAGGGTTGCGTATATGCTGCGCATGGCGTGAGGGACACCACCACAGCCATGGGCGGTTTTGCCATGTTCACCCGCGTTCCCGTGTTTGAGAATTAAGCGGTGTACGGTAAGAAAAAAAGAATCCAGAAAAAAATGTACAGTAAAGCTTACCAAAAAAAAGCGCATGGCGAAGGGGGTGGTGTACATTGCCACGTGTAATCTACGAAGTAGATTACACCTGGCATGTGGGGATGTGGGGTGTACATTGCCAGGTGTAATCTACGAAGCTGCGTGAAGTAGATGACACCTGGCATGTGGTGATGTGGGGTGTACATTGCCAGGTGTAATCTACGAAGCTGCGTGTTCCCTCTGGTAAGCCAGTCTACTGGGTCATGTACAATGCCACGTGTAATCTACGAAGCTGCCTGTTCCTACGAAGCTGCGTGTTCCCACTGGTAAGCCAGTCTACTGGGTAATGTACAATGCCACGTGGCGGCTCAAATGAATAACTCTATGACTGTCGACTTAATAAACACGTGTAATCATTTCTTTTTAGTGACAAGTGGCGCAAGCAGTTTTTTACGATATTCATTTTCGGGTAAATAGCACACACACACAGAGCGCGACGCACTGCATCACACTACCACCACGAGTCACCCCGGCCACCCCTGCACGGATTCATGGGGTCGCCGCGTAGCGCAAGCTGCCTCGCGCACCAGAGAGACGCACCGTTGCACCGCCCGCGGCCACCGGGTGCTGGGACGACGGGCTGCCCTCGGGAGCCAGGGCCTGCTCGCGACGCAGGAGGCCCTGCTCCTTCTGCTGCTGCTGTTGCTGCTGTTGCTGCTGTCCCGGCGGCGGCGGCGGCTGTGCCAGAGAGCGAGGGGTCGTGTGGCGAAGAGGAGGAGGACGCGTACGTCGGCGACGTGGGCGGGCGCGTCTCGGACAAGAAGCGCTTGCGCATGTCCGTGAAGGGGGAGGTGCTCGGCACGGTGGTGAGCGGCGGGAAGAACATGACTGGGACGCAGATTATGACGACGCTCGGGGCGTCGCGATCTCTCGCGTTCAAGATCTCGAAGATGGCGAGCAAGTACCCGTCGGCCGGGAGACAGGTATACGAGATGCCCAAGGTGCGATGCAGCAAGGAAGTACTCGCAACAATGGCGTGGCTGGTGGACCACCTGGTGGACTTCCCGTACAAGGACCTGCTGGCCACGTTCCAGGAGAACGGCCGGCTTGACGTGTGCGAGAGCGCGTCGGTGAACCACCGCGTGTGGGCCGCAGAGGCGCGCAAGGAGCGCGCACACGACGTGTGGGCGAAGAACCTGTCGTACTTTGATGGGCGCGACGGGATGAACACGCTGGTAGCGGTGCTGCACTCACCGCTGTCCGTGAGCACACTCGTGCGGGCCGTGGAGGCAGACGCCACGGACCTCGTGGCGCACATCCTCGTGGTGCGCATCGGCGGCGTCTACCTGCTGCTGCTGACCGACAAGCGCGCGACGAAGCGCTTCCCCGCGGACTGGTTCATGCGCATCGGGGACCACACCTCAGCCTACCTGTGGCTGAACCTCAAAGAGCCGTGCTGGGAGAAGTTCGCGGGGCTGACACGGGTGGTCGAGGTGCGACGGCTGTCCGAGGTGCGGCGGCTGCGGCGGCTCGCGCAGGACGTGAGCGGGGGCGTGGCCGGGAGCGGCGGCGGTGGCGGGGGCGGCGACGGCGGGGCCGGGGTCAAGAAGAAGAGCAGCATCGGCAGCAGCGGTGAAAGCAGCAGTAGCGTGCCAGTGATCCTCCCGTGGAGCAAACTGAGCCAGCCGACGATCGCAGGCATGCACCTGCTGTCCATCCTCTTCAGCCGCTGCGAGGCGGCGACGCACACGTTCCGCTACGTGCAACCTGAGGTGCAGGAGGGGGGCAGCCACGTCGCGGTGGACGTTGGGCCGTCTGTTGGCGCGCAGGCGATCCTCGAGAAGGCACAGCAGGGGGGCAAGCGGGTGCGCACGGGCAAGAAGCGCAAGAAGGCGGCGGCGGCGTCAGAGCTGCAGGCCCCCGACCCGGCGCAATGGTGCCTCGAGGTGGAGGCCTTTGTGAAGACCTTTGCCGTGCACAAGAAACGTCGCGTGGTTGCAGCGGCACCGGTGGCACCAGGAGAGGAGACAGCAATGGCGGCTCAGGTCGCACCGGTGGCTGCTCTGGAAGAGCAGGCGGCAGTGGCTGCCCCGGAGGCACCGGTGGCTCCGCAAGAGGAGGCAGCAATGGCTTCCCCGGAGGCACCGGTGGGTCCGGGAGAGCAGGCGGCAGTGGCTGCTCCGCCGCTGGTCGCACCGATCGAGGAGGCTGTAGTAGTGGCTGCTCCGCCGGTGGTTGACTGCGAGCGAGGACTGGTGGCGGCGAGCGAGGACTGGTGGGCGACCGGCTTGACAGAAGAGAACGTGGCAGAATTGGTCTGGAACGACGATAGCGGTGGGCTCTTGCTGCCGCACTCCGGGCATGCACAACCCGACACGCAGAGGCCGAATGGTGGGGGTCGACAGAGGGGGGGGCTGTGGGGCGGTGCGCTGTGTGAGGGGGCGGGGCAGTGGCAGCAGCAGCCGCCGCTGACGCAGCCGCTGACGCAGCTGCAGCGGCACAAGCATTACCAGCACGACCAAGCAGAGATGAACGCGATCTGCGGGCTACCCTACGACGACTACGCGGACGACGACGACGCTGCAAGCGACAACCTCCCGCAGCGCGTGCGGGCGGCGCCGCGGCAGCAGCGCCGGCCCGACCAGGTAGAGGACTGGTGTGACATGGACGATAGTGCGGTGAAGGGGTATGGGATGCAGTGGGGGATTGGCGAGGCGATGGGTGAGTTCAGTGGTGGGTCCACTGCTGTGTGGTAAGCCCCTGCCGACAGACCATGGGCGTGTGGTGGTGGTGGTGGTGGTGGTGGTGGTGGTCCCCAGCGATTAAGTACAATATTTACTGAGCAAACACCCGTGTGCACAACACAACGTAGCCACGTGCAGCCACGCACAGCCACGTGCACCCAGCAGCCCCGCCGCCCTGCCGCCCAGCTGCCCGTACACTCACACGCTCGCGCACACATACACACATGCACGCACACGCACAGACGCACAGACGCACAGACGCACGCGCGCCGCGTGAGACTCCTCTCCTCGCGCTCAGCACTCATAGTCCTCTAGGTCTAGGTCGATGTCTGGGTCCTCGCCCCTCACGCCTGCGCGACGAGCCTCTGCGCTGCTCATCGGCTCATCGACACCCGTCTTCGCGATACGGGTCGGGGGCCTGGTCAGCCAGCCGGGAAACTTGATGTACTTCACCACGTTGAAGACGAGCGAGAGGACTGCGAGCGCGAAGGACACACAGAATGCGCGGTGTGTGATCAAGTCCAGGGACTCGTCGTGCATCTCGCGGACGGACATGGTCACCAGTAGCGCGGTAATCACCACGAGGTTAGAGCGGTTCATGACGTTAGCCAGCACGACGACGATGGTGGGGATCTTGATGAGCGGCGCGCACAGCAGCATCGGGATGTTCCCGGCGCTGTCCACGCTGGTGGTGGAGAAGAAGTCCATGTTGAAGTGCAGCGAGGCGTTCACGTCGGAGTGGAACTCGAGGTCCACGACGCTGTTCGAGACGGACATCTCCGTGACGTTCTGGTAGCGGTTCGCGACGGTGGAGAGCTCGTGCACGATTGTCGAGATCTGGCCTCGCGTCGCAAGGAAAAATGTGACAAAGGAGAAGCAGATGCTGAAGACAAATGGCGTGCACTCGAAGAGCGTACGTAGCGGGTGGTGCTTGGGCGAGACCGTGACGAGGAGCCACGGTGCGATAAGCGGGAGCAGCACGGAGAACGTGATGTCGAAGGCTGAGTTCACGGACGAAACGTCGAGCTGCGAGTTCCCGAGGCCTATGCAGAACATGGCAAAGGCACCCGTGGCGAACACGCACGACGTGAGCGTGAGGAGGCGCTTGGCGCGCATGCTGCGCGCCTTCTCGTCGGACTCGAGCGCCCTCTCCGCGCGCGCCAGGATGACGGCGATGTTCACGCTCTGCGCGATCGACATGATGAGCAGCCCGGAGATAAACGCCGTCGCAGGCGCCGGCGAGACGGTGTCAATGCAGTACGTGACGGTGAACGTTGCGATGCCGAGGAGGTAAATGTCAGTGTATACGTTTCGGCGCTCATCGATGGCAATGTCCAGCTCGGGCATGAAGTGCGTGGCTGTGGCGTTGGCGTCTTCGTCGTCGTCGTCGTCGGAGTTGAACACGTCGTATGCCGCGGGGTTGAGCGGCCCGTGGTTGGGCGACGTCATCTGCGGTGGGAGCGGCTTCTTTGTGACAATGGGCGTGATGATGTCCACGTCGGTCTCCCCGGGTCGGTCGTTGATCGCGTTGCTCATGGCGCGGGCCAGCGGGGCAAATAGGTAGCCGGTCCCAAAGCGTATGTTCCAGCCGGTGATCGAGCGGACCAGCAGCTTGAAGAGCAGCAGCACGAAGCCCTGGCCGAAGCCGATCATGAGGATGACACTGCTCACAAAGAGCTGTTTCTCGACAGAGAGGCTGCCTGGGTTGAGGAGCACGTTGAACGCTCCGGAAGAGAGGAGGAGCGCTGTCTGGATGATGGCGGCCGCAATCATTATGTGCGCGGTGGTACACGCGGGTGGTGGTGTGAGTGGTACGCGGGCGGTGTGTGGGACCCGATGCGCTGTGGAATGAGCGTGTGCACGCGATGCTTAAATGTTTTGTCTGTCCATTCGGTGGCATTTAGGGTCGGATGTCGTTCGTGGGGTGTACGTGGAGGCGGTTTTCCGTGCTATTACCAATTCGACAGTGCGTGGACGTTCGACAGACCCGAGAATACCAGAATCTTGACCATCACAGAACCGAAGCCAAGGATGACGATGTTGAAGAGGAACGACGGGATGAGATGCGGGTCTATCTCCTCCAGCAGTTCCCCTTTTTCCTTGTCGGTCAACGGCTCATCTGGTGGATCCAGTTTCTGCTTCTGTCGGTTTAGCTTGTTCAGGTTTTCGAGCTCCTCGACCCTCTCCCTCTTTGCCAGGCCTGGCCATACACGTACTACTACGGCGAGCACGACGGCCTCCAAGACCATCACCGCCGCGACGATGACGAGCACGCGCGAGCCCCACCTTGCCGAAATGATCGAGGAGGTGGCGTACGGGGCGTCGTAGAACGACGTGCGGCCCATCGCATTCAGCAGCATCATGAAGACGAGCACGATCGCGAACGTGAGGTACCCCAGCGCGTCGTACCCGTGGCATTCCTCGAGGATGATCTTCGTCATGTTCCGCTTCAGCGCCTTGCGGAAGCGGAGGTGGAGCCCCAGGAGGGCAAACAGCGTCCACGACGAAAAGAGCACGGTCTGGATGCGCCACTCGTCGATGCCGATCATGCCAGGCATGATGCCGGCCACGAGGAACATCGGCGCGACCACCGAGAACTCCATGTAGATGAGCTTGCGGAGCTCGGTGGAGTAGTACGAGAAGCTCCTCGGTTTGCCCAGGTAGTCCATGCCCACCCCCGACGTGATGTAGCGCATCGACAGGTCGTTGTGGGCGAGTGACTGTGTGCACTCGACCATGTGGAAGTACTGGTACACCCACGCCATGACCTGTCCGACCAACGAGTAGAAGAGGTTGCTCAACGGGATCTGCTTCCACTTTGTAGTGCCGGAGAAGATCACCACCGTGAAAATAATGCCGACCACGTTCCACGCATGCACCACTACGACGCGGGCATGGCTCCATTCGAGCGCATATGTACCAGGAAGCTGGGCCATGGCGAGCGAGAACGCGCTGCTGATCCAGAGCGCGCTGAAGAGCATGTAGTTGCAGTGCACTGCCTCCAAACGCAGCATAGAGTTGCTTCCGGAGACCTCGAACATGTGGGGAAGGTACTGTTGCATCCTGGTGATCCGTGTCGCTGTTCCAAGGATCTCGCTGTCGGCCCCACATGCCTGTTTGACAAAGCTATTCATGACCGCAGGGGGTTGCAGCTCCGACGACTGCAGTACACGGTCGGTGTGGAACACCTGTAAGCCTGTGATGTCGTCCACAACGAACGCTTTGGCCACGAGGACCGTTGAAAAGGTAACCGACAGAATGAAGTTCAGAACCACAAACGCAAAACGCGCATAATTTATCCCATCACTCCACACCCTGTTGGTTGCAGCACTTTGGAGAGCACTGTCCATAATCCTTTTCTGCTCATGAATCTCGGCTGTCCTGGCTACACTGTTATCGTTTGTTGGGGCGCCGGCATCTCCCCCTTGCTGCACCCCCCCTTGCTGCACCCCCTCTGGCTGCATACTCACAAAGCGTTCTAGAATGGACCAAAACACATGTGTTTTTATAGTACCGTCACAGAAAGAGTGTTGCGTCCAGGCAGCGAATTTGTGTTTTTGGGCCTATGCGGTGCTAATAGAACACAAATGCGCGCGCACACTTGAGGGCTACATTGGCGCGACCGCAGCGGCATGAGACCATTAGGCTGGAAGCGGCTGCGGTACGCAATGTTCTGTCTGGCGGCACTCGCGGGTACGCTGCACGTGTACGACACCGTTGCATTGACACACACGTTACGCACGCTGTCCGCGCGTCTGCCGCAGCTATCGCCTGCACGCGCTTTTGGTACGTCTGCTGCTGCTGCTGCTGCTGCTGCTCTCGGTGTTGGCGATGTTGGCGCAGCGCAAACCGCAGGGCCTACAATCTTCCACAGGTACGAGGGCAGCACCGGCAACCAGCTGTTCCAGTGGGCCGCGGTCCAGGGGCTCGCCGAGAGGGCCAACATGACAACATGTATGCAGGGCGGTGCCATCGCTGCACTGTTTGACGGTGGAGTGGAGGACGGGTGCCGGTGGGTGCAGCCGTGGGGGGCCAGGGAGGTGTCTGAACCAGCGAGCAGGCAGTGGTTTGACTTTGCGCTCACGCGCCACAACACGGTGCTCCTCGGTAACCTGCAGTCGTACAAATACTTTGGCGCAGACGTGCGCTCGCACATACGCTTCCAGGGGATTGCCCGCTCCCACGCGCAGGTGCTCCTCCAGGCATTCGACGAGCCGGTGCTCGTAGGTGTTCATGTGCAGAGGCACGAGGACGAGAGTGGCACGGCCGCGCACCCCTCTGGAGGTGCGGTGTACTTGGACAATGCCATGGCCTTTTTTATGCGCAAGTTCAGACATGTTGGCTTCGTGGTTGTCTGCGACGACGCCGCGTGGTGCGCGCGGCAGCACGTCCTGCGGCGGCCAAACGTGCACGTCGTGGCACGTTTGGCGCAGCAGCCGAGCGTAGCCATGGCCACCCTGGCTGCATGCGACCACGCGATTATTACGGCGGGCACCCTTGGGTGGTGGGCTGCGTACCTCGGGCCGGACGCACGTCTGGGCGGCATGGTTGTGTACTTTGCGGGAGAAGGGGACGCGGTGGAGAGCCCGCAGGAGTTCTTTCCTCCGCACTGGATCAGCGTGCACGGCACCAAAGGTGTGTACCACCCTGCGCTGGGCCCGCAGCCAGACGCAGCAGCAGCAGTTGCAGCAGCAGCCGCACAAGCAGTAGCACGCAGCCGCAGCAGGAGCAGCAGCAGCAGTAGCAGGAGCACTACTGGTACGACGGCCACGTCACTGCGCCTAGGCGAGGCCACGATTGTAACAGCCTACTACCAGGCACTCGTGGGAGACGACGCGTACGCCCGCAACATGCTCTCCTTACAGGACGCGATGGTGGTCTTCACGAGCGAGGACCTCGCGCCAGAGGTGGCCAGACTGCGCGCGCATGCCCTGAACCACACGAGCATCATCGTACTATCGTTGCAGGAGAGCAAGGTCGTACGCGACTACAGCACTGGCTTTTGGGTGGGCCAGGCAACCCTTGACCCCGACCGCGACGTACGCAAAGACCCGCGTGTGTATGTCCTCGCAAACGAGAAGCCAGCGTTCGTGCACGCCGCAATGGATCGTAACCCGTTCGCGTCGTCGTACTTCCTCTGGATGGACGTCGAGCTCCTCAAGAAACGCACGTTCAACGGGAGGCGTCTTGTTACCGACACGCTGCCGTTTGCTACCAACCAAGTGCTGCTGCTGGACACAACGCAGCACACGGCGAACCCGTTGATAGACGCGTTTTTTGTCAACGAGGCCCGAGTGTCGAGCACCATGTTTGGAGGCTCCGCGGTGGCCATGGCACGCTTCTACACCGAATACTACAAGACGCTGGCGCTGTCGCGCGAGGGGTTTGTCGGTAAGGCAGCCACGCTGATGTGGCGCACGTGCCAACGCGAGCGCACGCTCTGCCATACGGTCGAGAACGACGCCTGGTTCAACAGCGACAGCCATGCGTACTTTCTCGTGGTGTATCTGTTGCGCAGGCTCTGGTAGTAGCACACGTTGTAGGTTGTACACACAGACACACAGACAGACACACAGACACACACGCACACACACACACACACACATACACCAAGTGACCCCAGTCGTTATTCATTCCTCACTTGAAACCTCATTCGGCCGCGTCCCATACACCCACCCACTACACCACCGCGGCCGTCGCGGCCGTCGCAGCCACCGCTTCGCCGCTTGCACCCGGCACCTCATCATCAAGTTCGACGTTCTCCATGTCGGCCATGGTCACTACGCTGCTCGGCGACGCATCGGGGGCGTCCGTAGATACGTCGGACGTGACCTGCTCGCGCGACGTCAGCTCCTCCTTGACCTGTTGCAGCTTCCCTGAGACGAACAGCAGACGGGACTCCATGGTCCCGAGGCGCTCGCGCAGGACCTCGACGCGCGGTGTCATCGTCTCGACGCGCTTGCCCATCTGCAAGCGCTTCACCTGGAGCTTGGCCGTCTCGCTACGGCGGAACGGGTTCCGCGGCGCCTTCGGGGCCTTCCTCTTCTTCACGGAGAGGGCACTGCGTGGGGCGCCGTCACCCTTGCGCGTACGCCCCTTGCGCCCAGACGGGGGCGCCTGGTCAACTCCAGTTGCCACAGCCTGCACAGCCGCGTTCGTGTCCACGCCCCCCGCGGTGGCTTCCAACGTAGCGGTCTGCATGATGTCGTTGGGTGGTGTTGTTGCTGCTGCAAGAACCGATGTGTTTGTAGATGCATCGGCTGTATTCCTGTACAGGATTGGGTCTTTTTTCCGGTACTGGTTGAAGCGTCTGAACACGGCGGAAAAAAAAAACATGTCTATGGCCACGCCTCTCAGGGTG
>Ga0307489_10002694_pt1 | contig 11872 bp, 13 predicted proteins | sample SB12metaG_FD_202247 | JGI IMG/M metagenome (GOLD analysis project Ga0307489, IMG submission 202247) | Sea-ice brine microbial communities from Beaufort Sea near Barrow, Alaska, United States - SB 1.2 | ecosystem: Environmental > Aquatic > Marine > Coastal | place: USA: Alaska | collected...
AGGGAATGGGGTCGTTTACCGCGGCCCCGCGAGCGGGATGCCTTGTATGACGGGCCTTGCCATGCCGGTCCCTGCCGCAGGGAACACGCGGTTAGACCGCTCCAGTTCCGGCGCTTCATCGGAATCCACCACCATGCGCGTCACCACGTGCGTCTTGCCGCCAATCATCCGCGCGGCGTTGATGCGGAAGCGCATGGCACCCCATGGGCAGGGGCTTACACTCGTTCACGTTATAGCTCAACTTGAGCACATTCGGGACACATGTATGGGTCAAGTCGGGTTACGTGGGGCACAAAGACAGCTCAAGTTGAGCTGAAAGTGAACGAGTGTAAGCCCCAGCCCACGGGTCCGCCGGGAACAGCGCCATGATGTGCCTCATCAACTCCTTCTCCGCCGAGCAGGGCCGCTACATCATGCGGAGCCACTTTACGTCATGTCAGGAGGAGGAGGAGAAGGTGGAGGAGGAGGAGGAGGAGGAGGAGGAGGAGGAGGCGGAGGAGGAGGAGGAGGAGGAGGAGGCGGAGGAGGAGGAGGAGGAGGAGGAGGAGGAGGAGGAGGAGGAGGAGGAGGCGGAGGAGGAGGAGGGGGAGATGCCTCATGACACGAGGGTTGGAGGACGCTGGGGATGACGTGGCAGGAAACAGGTGGCACGGCCCTGCCGCGTCCGGCTCGCCGTCCGTCTTCTTCACTAGCGTGGCGATGTGTTTGCGGTTGAGCATCATCTTGCCGTTTTCGTCTACGCTCGTCACGGACGTGATCTTCATCCCGTCCGCCAGGGTCCTCACACCCGGTGATTTCGGGTTTAGAGTTTAGGATTCAGGCTTTTAGGGGTGTAGGTGACCTGATGCGTTCACAGGTGCACTACGAGTATTTAATTTGGTGGGTTTGGGACACCAGCGGGGGGCGTGAAATCCCCCTGACTGTTTGCACATACAGGGCGTCAATGAGATGCCCCCCGCGGGTGCGGCCCTGGCCCTGCCGTCCGCCAGCTTGCTCTCCACGTCGGCCTGCTCCTTGGCGCTCCGCTTTATGAAGAAGTTCTGATCCGCGGCGTACGACAACCCCACGAACAGGGGCTCACACTCGTCCCGATTTCAGCTCAACTTGAGCTCTTTTGTCCACCATTTAATCCAACTGAACTCATGAATGTGTCTTGGAGTTGCTCATGTTGAGCTCTAACATGAACGAGTGTAAGCCCCTGCCGACGAACCCAGGGAACAGCGCGAAGGTGATGAACGCCTCTATCATGCTCACGCGGTTCGGCGTCCAGACGGCAGGGGCTTACACTCGTCCACCTGTCAGCTCAACGTAAGCGCTTTTGGTGGGACAAGGGGTATTTAGGGGGTGTTTAGGGACTGTTTAAGGCGGGGGTGGAGGGGTTTTTTAGGCGTTTAGGGGATGTGTTGAATGTCAGAAACGGCTCAGGTTGAGCGGAGAAGTGGACGAGTGTAAGCCCCTGCCAGATGGTGTACACCACCAGCACCCAGATGTACGCCACCATGCTGAACCCCGCCGTCATCAGAAACACCGCGCCGCAGGGTCGCGGAACGGTCGCTGGAACGGTTGCTGGAACGGTTGCCGGAACGGTGGCTGGAACGGTTGCTGGAACGGTTGCTGGAACGGTGGCTGGAACGGTTGCTGGAACGGTTGCTGGAACGGTTGCTGGAACGGTGGCTGGAACGGTTGCTGGAACGGTTGCTGGAACGGTGGCTGGAACGGTTGCTGGAACGGTTGCTGGAACGGTTGCTGGAACGGTTGCTGGAACGGTTGCTGGAACGGTTGCTGGAACGGTGGCTGGAACGGTTGCTGGAACGGTTGTGGAACGGTTGTGGAACGGTTGCTGAAACGGTGAGAACAAGCACTCGAGCCGACGTTGGAGCGTGACTACCCTCAAGGCGAATCCTCATACAGACGCACAGACGCACACCCTCAGTTGGTCGGAACACAACGTCGGTCGAGTGCTTGCTCTCACTGAACGGATGTTTCTGATCCCTCAAGGCTCCATGAGCTACACTCCGTGGGCCCTCCGGGGGTCGTCCAGGGGCCCTGCGGGGCAGGTACTGACGATGACAGGTACTCATACTCCGTGTGGGCACCTGCCCCCCCTATTAAGTAGGTATTGAGAGGTATTGATGGGGTATCAATGGCCCCCCTGCCTTGAGGTTGGAGATGCGGCGCACCTCGCCCTTGGGGACGCTGAGCATGCAGACGGCGGAGATGAACAGCAGGTTGAACGCCGCGGACCCCACGATGGTCGCCGCGCCCAGCTCGCCGCGGGGCAGGGTCCTCACCCTCATAGTGCCACCTCGCGTTAGACCAAGACGAGGTGGGGTCTAACGGATAGTGCTCGCCACGTCATCAAACGCACGTTGACCCCTCGTTTATGGAGTTAAATGACATCCTATGACGTGGCGAGCACTATCCATCAGGTCTGTCATCAAACGCACGTTGAACCCTCGTTTATTGTGTTAAAATAACATCCTATGACGCTGCGAGCAAATTGCCAGCTGCCTCATCTTGTACCAGTGCACCCACATACACTCAATGGCCGTGTGGATACAGGGCCTTATAGGCAGTGCTTTCCAAGCGCGGCAGGGCCATGCGGGGCCGGGGGCAGCGTGTCCCTGTAACCACTTGAATTACCTCGAGGACTCTCAGGTCATACGGGACGGGGGACGGGGACCGGGACGGGGCCGGGCAGCGTGTCCCTGGAACCACTTATGTTGCCTCGAGGAATCTTCGGTACTTAGGAGCAGCCCTGCCTGGGTTCTGCTTCTCAGCCGGCCCCAGCCCCTTCACCGTCTCCAGCACGGCCAGCAGAATCTCCGGCGCGCTGGAGCCTACAGCCTGGGCCAAATCCGTACAAAACACTCCCGCGTCATCGTTACTTCAAAGTGTTAAAAACTATATCACGAGAAATCACGTTTATAACACCAAGTGAACGCGAGGGTCCCGGACGCGGTGAGCCCGCTCTTAACCAGGTCGCGGGATGTGATACGACTCGATGAGTGAGGGTCAGATGTGACTCGAGATGCGAGGGTGTGGAATGCATCGCGCGGCGAGCACTGAGCCGTGAGCGGCCCTGCCCAAAGCAAGCAACGTCAAGTTGGCCACCGTGGGGTTCCAGAACTTGACGTTGATGTCCGCCTTCTCGCAGGGGCTTACACTCGTTCACGTCAGGGCTCAACTTGAGCAACTCCAGGACACATTCATGAGTCAAGTTGGGTTACACGGTGGACAGAAGAGCTCAAGTTGAGCTGAAATGGGAACTAGTGTAAGCCCCTGCCTTCTCGCCGGACTTTTTGTCAGTCTTCTTCACCGTGGTCTCCGCCGCGGTGATCACCTGTGGGTACGGGGAGGGCGGGGGGGTTCAGCGGAGGTGAGGTCACGCGAGAGGCGGTAGCGCAAGGGGGAGGAGGGAGGTGGAGGAGGAGGAGGAGGAGAAAGTGCCTTTATATGGCAGTCACACGAACCCGGGGGGGTGCAGGAGGAAGCGGAGGAGGAAGCGGAGGAGGGAGAGGGGGGAGGAGGGGAAGGCGGCGAATGTGCACGAGCACACTATGAGTAAGCCGTCAGACGGAACGCGTCCCGCTTCATTTCCAAATCGCATTCCCTTCCGCTTGACGCCAATTTTGCCATCCAAGCCGAAGCCAGCCGTGGGCGCTGCCTGGCCGCTAAGGAACTGCACCCATCCGCCCCACCGACGCCGGGCCAGGCCCCCTCACGCCACACAGCCGCTCCGCGTCACCGCTACCGCCCGTGGGGCTTCCCCCGGCGCCGGTGAACTACCCGATACGCGCGCCCGCTGTCCCTACGCCGCGGCTCCCCCTGTCCCGTCTTGGCACTCCCAAAGCAGCCCTAACAACAACCCGTGTGTTGTTTTGTTCCCGAACGTACCTCGATTGCGGACATAAACTTGTCGGAGATGATAGCGATGCCGAGGAACAGGTACGCCAGGAACAGTGCGTACACCACTGCGAGACACAACAACGATAGAATGCATTAGTCGCGGGTTCCACTCCATACGCGACGCCCCATTCCCGGGGCCCCGAGTAAAGACATTTTCCGAAGCATAACAAAAAAAGTGAAACCGTGGACAAAAGCGGATAGGGAACGCGGACGCGCGAGTGCGGGATTGACATACCGATTAGGAAGTTGTTGGGGAGGAGGTTGAACCCCGGGAGGAGGAGCCAGGACTCGGTACAGCTGTCGTACTTGTTATACACGATGTGGTTGTCGCCAAACTCGGCGTAGCAATTCGCGGACGTGCTCGTATCGTGGCACTTCTGCATCAGCATACTCGCGTTCACCGAAGAATCCGTAACGGAGCATTGTTCCAGCACCCCGGCGGACCAAGGGTCGAGGAATACCGGGCCCGGCATCGCGGCAGTCTGTCACCCGCAACCCCCGCTGCAACCCCCGCTGCTGCTGCTGCTGCTGCTTCTGCCGCCTGTAACCTGTCCTCACTCCAGCGGTGCGGACAGCGCGTGGTGTACGGACGCCCTGCGCGGGCTGTCTTTCTTACGGATTGTCAACAGCTTCGTTTTTCCATACGGAGCTTCGGATTCGGAACCAAGGATTGTAGCTCACTCCGGGTGCCGGGGCTGCCGGCGATGCGGAGCTCGATACGCCCGGTCCCAGGCCGGAGCAGCGCGCGCACGGACGCGGTCCGGATGCTCCGTCGCACGGGCTCGACGGGCGGTGGTCGGCGCGCGAGGTTCTAGCGCGCGGCCACGACGCGACGGGACATCCGAACTCGGCACGGGCCTGATGAGAAAAGACAGCTCAGAGCTCACACGGTTTAACGGTGTTACCCGAACACAAGGGGTTGGAAAGGGGCTCGCAAGAAATGAAATGAAATTTGATTCGGGGATGTGTGAGCTTTTTGTATGGGTATTCAGGTACATTAGCACCCCATACTCCCCTCGTGACAGGAATCAACGAGACTCATAGACCCCCTTCTCGCCGGAAATCTCATTGTTGAACAAAGCAAATTGTCGCACCGGGGGTCGCTCTCGACCACACGTGGCTGTATTCATAGTTCGATATTTCTGATGTTTTGCTATTTCTACTTCTAATCTATGTTCGAACTGCAAATAAACACGTGAGACAACACCGACCACCACACACCAACACCACACAGACGACCAGAGAGCGCACGGCAGCGGCAGCTTACAGCGTCCACCCCGACCGGAGGCCGCGCGCGATGTCTGAGCCCAGCTGCAAGAAGTGTCAGCAGGTGAGTGGTGAAATGCTTACTCTCCCGCGGGGGCGTCGCGAACTCCAATATAAATGCGAGTTGAAACAACAACTTCAAACGAGAGGGGACAGGACGCCGAGCCACCCGGAACCTGTGTCGCGCGCAGTCACCCGCTCCCCTTCCGTGCTCTGACACCTCTCCTCCCACACACTCGCACGACAGGTGCGGAAGGAGGTGGCCCCGGAGGTGGAGGGCATCTTGTGGGAGGACGAGCTGTGGATGGTGGTGCACAAAGGTGCGCGCCCGCGCCCCGGGCATTCACTCATTCAACCGTTGTCTTGGTGGCGTTGGTTCGATGCACTCCACCACCTCACTTGTCATGCTTGCTACACTCTACACCCCTCCATATTATGTCACCTGGCAGGCCATCAAGCAAGACCCTCCCCCCCAACAGGCCTAAGGTGGCGGGTGCTCCAATCCACCCCAAACTTTGCTGGATTATTTTGTCAGTCAAAGACTCAAACTCTCACACACTCGCCCCATGGCCCACTGGCCCGCCTGCCAGGCGCACCCATCGGCGTGGCTGGGCACCTGCAGCTAGTGAGCCGGCGTCACTTCCAGGGTCCCGCGCACATGACGGACGCCGAGGTAGGGCGGTGCAGGTCGACCCTATGAAACTCAAGTTGAAACCGTTTGGAACTAAACGCTTGAAACTAAAGTCTGATATACTACTTTCAACTTCTGCTGTCAAGTTCAACTTGCACCGCTACGTCGAGGCGGCGCACCTCGGGCTCATGCTGCGACACTGCGAGGGGATCCTGGCTAAAGTCAGCGGCGCCAATCAGATTTACACAGCCGCACTGGGCGCGTCTTTCCCGCATTTCCACGCACACATGGTGCCTGTGTACGAGGGGGGCAGGGGCTTACACTCGTCCACTTTTCGGCTCAACTTGAGCACATGCTGTGGGACAGGGGAACATTGAGTGGTTGTTTAGGGGGTGTTTAGGAGGTGTCAGGGGGTATCAAGGAGTATGATGGGGTGATCAGGTTGTATTTTGTGTCAGAAACGGCTCAGATTGAGCTGAGAAGTGGACGAGTGTAAGCCCCTGGAGGGGGGCCCCAGCGCGTGGGCGGTGTTCGACCAGGAGCGGTTGGCCGGCGAGGGGGTGGTGGCAGGGGCTTACACTTGTCCACTTCTCAGCTCAACGTAAGCAAATTTTGTGGGATACGTTTGGTGCATGATTTCCCCCCAGTCTATTAGACAGGGTCACACAGGGAGGTGTGACCAAAACGGCTTAAGTTGAGCTGAAAAGTGGACGATTGTAAGCCCCTGGGTGGGGGTGGTGGACGTGGCGCGGTGTAGGGAGATTGCGTCGGGGTTTAAGGCGGCGATGGCGGATGCGAACAACCCGCCACCGCAGTGTCCGTCGGCGGCGGCGGCGGCGGCGGCGGCGGGGGGTTCAGAGGCAGTGGCTTACACTCGTCCACTTTTTTACAGCTCAACCTGAGCCGTTTCCGACAAATAAATACACCCTGAACACCCCCTCATACCCCATAACACATCCTAAAAGCTTCCTACACGCCCCCAAAACACCCACTAAATGCACCCCTTATCCCACAGAAAGCGCTTATGTTGAGCGGAAAAGTGGGACGAGTGTCAGCCCCTGGTCAGAGGTTGAGCGGCTCACAGCGGCGCTGGAGGTAGTGCCTGGCGCGTTATGGGATACCACTTGACTCCTCAGATGAGGGTTCAGAACGCTGTCGATGACGTGGCGGGCGACGGGCCTGTCATACATTGCCCGCCCCATCACATGATTGCGAAACTCTGTCGATGACGTGGCGGGCAACGGGCCTGGCGTGTATTGCCCGCCACGTCACATCACGTGATTGCATTTCACTCAAGAAACGAGGGTTGTTCAAAATGCGGGTCGATGATGTGGCGAGCAACATGTGGTTGTCCCGAGGTGAAGGACGCGGAGGAAAGGGCGGAGGCTTGCAACAACAAGGTAAGCCGGTGCAGGTTGACCCCATCAAACCCACGTTTAAAGCGCCTGGAACTAAGCTCGTGAACCTGAAATGTTACAAACTGCCTTCAAATGTTGGTTTCAAATTCAACTTGCGCCGCTGCAACAAGACCCGCGCGCGCGCCGCAGAGCTCACCGAGGCTCGCAAGCAGCTTAAGGCAGAGGCCCGTGCACTATGAGCAAACGGTCAGGAAGGTGTGGCGAGTCCGTCCGGGTACAGCGGTACACTATGAGCAAACAGTCAGGAAGGTGTGGCGAGTGCGTCCGGGTACACTGGTACACTATGAGCAAACAGTCAGGTTGAGCTGCAGCAGGGACGAGTGTCGGGCCGTGGCACCAGGAGCTGCAGGATTCCGCGGATGACACCATCGAGGAACTGGCGGCAGGGCTCGCCACGTCGTCGCCGTCGCCTGTTCAGCTCAACCTGGCGGTTTGCTCATAGTGTGCCTGTGTACCCGGACGCACTCGCCACACCTTCCTGACTCGTTGAGGTGCAACGGGAACAAGGTTGCAGCGGGGCCCTTAATCACCCCATGATCACCCCATAATCACCCCCTAATCACCCTCTAATCACCCCCGAATCAGCCCCTAATCAGCCCCTAATCACCCCCTAATCACCCCCTAATCACCCCTTAATCACCCTCTGATCACCCCTTAATCACCCCCTAATCACCCCCTAATCACCTTCTGATCACCCCCTAATCACACTTTAATCACCCCCGGATCGGCCCTGGGTGGCGATGGAGCGGGGGCGCGTGGCGTTGCTCTCCACCAGCGAGGTAGGGCGGTGCAGGTTGACCCTATCAAACCCACGCTGAAAGCGCCTGGACCTAAGCGCTTGAAACTAAATTGTGACTGACAGCCTTCAATTTTGCTTTCAATTTCAACTTGCGCCGCTACAGCGCGGACCAGTACTCGCTGCAGGTGGAGGCGTTGTCGAGGGAGCTGGCGGCGGCGCGGAGCACGGCCAAGGAGGCCAAGGAGGCCAGGGAGGCGCCGGGCATGGTGGTGATTAAGAGCACGCACTCGACCGACGTTGAATCTCCTCCTCCGCATCCGCGCGTCTATTTGAGCTTTCACGCTGAAGGCATACGGTATGTTATGCTCTAGTGTCGGTTCGAGTGCTTGTTGTCTGTGTGAGCATTTCCCTCGAAGGTACCTGGTATGTGAGCATTTACCCTGAAGGTACCCGGTATGTCACACTCTGATGTGGGTTCGATTGCTTGCTGTCAATGACGCTACAGCCGGAGCCCGCCGGGGACGGCCCGTTCTGGACCGCCGCCCACGGTGGGGCGCTGCAGGTTCACAGTATCAAACGCCGTGTTGAAAGCGCCCATGGTTTCAGCGCTTGAATCTATGATATGATGAATTGCTTTCAAACATTGCTTTCAATTTCAACTTGCGCCGCTACAGCATGGTGCGGCCAAGGGCCTCGACAACTTCATTTTTGGCAACTAGATTTTGCATTTTAGTACCGTTCATCGGGGCCCAGGGCGCTCACATGGTGAGCACAGACCAACCCCGTGTGGCAAACTGAATCCCCTTCAATATGGAATGTTAAGAGACCCGATGGCCTGCTAGTCCCGATAGACCGTGTGGTTTGTTGGCTTGAGATTACCAAATTTATCGCTAGCGATTTCACGGGTTTACTGTAGGGATTTTATCGTTAGACTTGAAATATTAATAAGACGGACAAATATATTTCACTGCTTTGCCGGTGCTGAGCGGCCTCCTCTCCTGAGTTTGCACATCGGTCAGACGCCCCGTGAGATGTGGGTGTCATGCCACGGCGGGATCACTCTGCCGAGATAGGAGTTGTACAACAGGCACCCGGCGGGGCGTTTCCTGTGAGTGCGCTTGTTCATGCGGGCATTCCACCCCCTGTCTGTCTGTATTACTGTATTAGCACTACCTCAGAGTGGGTGTGGGTGTGGGCTGGTGATGGTGTGGGCAGGCATCAGTGTGCGTGTGCAACCCTTTTCAACTCTTGCGGCACGCATTCGTCAAAAGGGGGGTTACCAGTATAGAGGGGGGTTTCGAACTTTTGGTAAATTAGGGGGGTTGCCAACTGCCGACCTGCTTTGCCGTCCGACCATCGATGGTTCAGCTCATTTCGGTTGTCAGCTGTGTACTGGGTGTGGACACGTACAGTGATGCCAGTACGGTTATACGTTCCCACCCATAATCGGTGACAATACCTGGTACGGTTAATACGCAGCCGCCCCTCGCGGAGCGCCGTTTTTTCTTTCTGGCGGCCCATGCAATTTCATCGATTTTGGGAGGCGAGTTACAGTCACACTTTCTACTCATAGGGGCTGAGTTAACACGTTCACGACCGTAACACGGCGTCCATACGGTTAATACGCGCACCAACACGTGTTAACATACTCGAACCCACCCAGGTTGTCAGCTCTCAGCCGCGGCAGGCGCAAGCGGCGGGTGCCACGCTGAATGACGCGGCGGCGGCGGCGGCGGTTGCTGTGGAGGTGTATGGTGTAATAGCTAGCTAAAGATGGTCGGCCCATGTAGCCATTGTTTTAATCACGAAAGGCACCGACCAAATTATGAAGGCATCCAGTGTACGTTCATAAAACTTGTACAGGTTTCCATATCTCCTACCTAAACTATAGAGCTACATTAGTCTTAAGGACAGTGTCGAAGCGAAGCTACGGCGAAATCACCTTGCCGGGCTTCCTCCCCCGGGGGTTGCATTTTGGGCACCCGCTGGGGTTGCTGCGAGTACGGCTGCTCATGCTGGTCTCCCACCGCAATCCGCACTTCCCGCACTGCCACGGCACCTTCACGTGAGACGCCGGCATGAAGTCCTTCGGCGCCTTGTCGGGGTGAGCCCACTCCCCGAGCAGGTCCTCCCGCCCGTTCTTGCCGCACCACACCGCGAGGTTGTTGGTGGGCATCACCACAAGCCCCGCGCACGCCGGACACCCGGTGGGGTGACTACTGTTGGTGCGTTTGTTCATGCTAGCCTCCCACCCACATCCGCATTTCCCGCACTGCCACGGCACCTTCACCTTAGACCCCGGCGTGAAGTCCGTCGGCGCCTTGTCGGCGTGCGCCCACTCCCCCAGCAAGTCCGCCCGCCCGTTCTCGTCGCACCACACCGCGAGGTTGTTGGTGGCCGTCACCACTTGACCTGCGCACGATGGGCACCCGGTGCGGTTGCTAATGGTGCGGTTGCTGATGGTGGACTCCCAACCCCACCCGCACTGCCCGCACTGCCACGGCACCTTCGCGCCAGACGCCGGCATGAAGTCCTTCGGCGCCTTGTCGGGGTGCGCCCACTGCCCCAGCAGGTCCTCCCGCCCGTTCTCGCCGCACCACACCGCGAGGTTGTTGGTGGGCGTCACCACGGTCCCCGCGCACGCCGGACACCCGCGGCGGTTGCTGCTAGTGCGGTTGCTGATGCGGGCCTGCCATCCCCATCCACACTCCCCGCACTGCCACGGAACCTTCGCACTTGACGCCGGCATGAAGTCCTTCGGCCTGCTGCTGCGATCCGCCCACTCCCCCAGCAGCTCCTCCCGCCCGGTCTCCTGGCAGTACACCTCGAAGTTGTGCGTGGCCGTCGGCACTTTACCCGCGCACGCTGGGCACCCGGTGCCTCGAGTGCGACTCCCGACTTGGGCACGCCATCTGTGCCCGCACTCTTCCTTCCCGCACTTCCACCACACCTTCTCGGCTGACGCGCGTGTAACCTCGTGCGCCCCCCTGACGGGCTCGTCCCACTCCTCCAGCAGGTCCTCCCGCCCGTGCGCGGGGCACCAGTCCTCGAGGGTCTCCCGTCGGCCCATTCTCGGAGGCGGGCACAGCGCCGTCTCGCCCCGGCGCCGCAGCCTGCCCGCCGCCCCTCCCCAAGCCCCGTGCCGTGGTAGTGCGCGCGCCCCCCACGCCGCCGCCGCCGCATCTACCGCCACAGAAGCGGACCGCATCGCGCACAAGTACTTCACCCCCGGTCGGGTGAGCCACCGCCGCCGAGCCACCGCAGCCGCCCGTGGGAACAGGGTGATTGGAAAATGGAGAGACCGAGACGTATGGGTCACCGTACTGCGCTTTGGAAGTCTCAACTATCGAGTCCCGGCCCTGGACCGACCCGTCAAGTCTCGGCTCACCGCCACCGCGCCTGGCGCTCCACCGACCCGTCAAGTCTTGGCTTACCGCCACCGAGTCACCCGGCGACTGTGACGCGTTGGACGGGGATGGGAAGAATGGAGAACCGCGTTGAGAACGTCAAATCTGCGCAGATCCGTGATCCGAACTCTACCACGCACGCTCCGCGCCACCCTTGACCCCCCACTGGATAGGGACAGCAGCTCAGGCCTATCCGTCTACTCAACAATTTTGTTATTACCGCACGCACGCTCCACACCCGCGTCGATCCCCCCGTCCCAATCATGGCCGCCCTCACCATCTCCTGCGTCGCGCCCGTCGTGGCCCGCGCCGCTGCCCCTCGCCGGTACGTCGCTGCAAGCAGCCAGGCTTCCCGGCATCCCGGAGCAGGAAAAAAATACGATAAAATGCAAACAAAACATCGCGAACGGGAGCGGGTTAGGGCCGCCGGGGCCGGTATCCGGTGATCGAGCGGGGACGGCCGGCGACGGACGTGTCGGTGGAGGCGTCAAGGCAGAAACGC
>Ga0307489_10002695_pt1 | contig 11870 bp, 22 predicted proteins | sample SB12metaG_FD_202247 | JGI IMG/M metagenome (GOLD analysis project Ga0307489, IMG submission 202247) | Sea-ice brine microbial communities from Beaufort Sea near Barrow, Alaska, United States - SB 1.2 | ecosystem: Environmental > Aquatic > Marine > Coastal | place: USA: Alaska | collected...
CTCCTCGATGTACACGAGCACGGCCGGCATGGCGGGACTTACCCCACTTCCCTTTCTCCTGTTCAGCTCAACGGATGCATCTCTTGAGGCATTACGTGGGACAGATTGGGTGATTCCTGGGACAGCACGGGTAAAGTTTCCCGTTCTCCTTTTCAGCATAAGCTATGCATCTCTTGACGTAGTAAGTTGGACATGTCGAGGGGTCCCCGGGTAGAACGGGTCAAGTTTGAGCAGAAAAGTGATTAAAGATACCAGTAGAGACTTGCGAAGGCCTTGCCGGCATCGCGGCGCGCGCCTCGTGCGGCATGGCGATGACGACGGACCCCGCGTCGCTCTGTTCCAAGCTGTAGCGGCGCAAGCTGATTGAAAGCGAACTTTGACAGTGGAACATCACACGTTGGCGTCAATCGCTGAAACCAAGCGCAGTCAACCAGGGTTCAACCTAGGGTCAACCTGCACCGCCCTGCCAAGCGGGCGCCGGGGGCGCCGCGCGACCGCACCTCCGCCAGCAAATCCTTCGCCGCTTTCTCCGTCGTGATGATGCTCGAGGAAGCAGTCTCGCAGGAGGGTCATTGAGAACAAGCACACTACCAATGTTGAATCGACAAGACGGATGGTAACAAGCACTCGCTTGAGAACCAGCACTCGAATCGAGACCTGAGCATGACTTGTCTTCAGGTTGAAAGCTCATATCACCTGTCTCGTCGATGCAACGTCGGTGAAGTGCGGCTTCTTAATGACCCCCCTGCCTCGGTGGCGGCGGCGGCATCGGCGACATTGGTGTGCGACGATGCAGAGCTCGAGCAACCTCCTTCTCCAATCGTTGGCTGCACCCTCCCGCCTCCGCCGCCGCCGTCGTGCCCATCATGGGCTAGCACCAGGCTCAGCCTGTACCCCGTCCTAAGGACTAATGGATGGTGGTTTCGCCACATCATAAGATGCCAACCACCTTACAAAACGAGGGTTTAAAACTGCGTGCGATGACGTGGCCATCACTATTCATCATACCCTACCCCGTGCCCAGCGCCGTCTTGAGCGCCAGCGGCGTGCCGACGGCCCGCAGGCGGCCGTCGGCCAACACCGCCACGCGGTCTGCAAGGGCGTCCGCCTCCTCCATGTCGTGCGTCGTCAATATCACTGTCCGCCCAGCAGGGCCTAGCAGATGTTGCGGCCCACGTCGTCTGCCCCGTTTTGTACCCACGCTTCGTGAGTCAAACTCAGTGTCGGGGTGACCAGTCACCCTGAGGTCCTCGAGACCGAAGGTCTATTCACTCGAGGATCTGAGCCCGGTCGGACTTACGGCAAGCCGGTCGGTGAGAATTTCGAAACGACCAGTGCAGATTGGTGGAATGGTCGATCCGACACTGATTGGTCGAACCGACACTGAGTTCAAATGGCATCATGTAACGCAGCGAGCAATTGTTGCCAGGCCCTACCGCCCGGGCTTGAGCGCCTGAACCACGCGCCACAGCAGCCAGCGCGAGTTGGGATCCAAACCGGCGCCGGGCTCATCCAGATAAATCACCTTGCTGAAGGGGCGCAAGTTGACATCGAAAGCAAAACTTTAATACAAAGTCATCGAATTTGAGTTCTAGCGCTGACACCAGGCGCTTGCAACACGAATTTGGATGTGCACTGGCCCACCTTGGGGTTTCCCACGGTGGCGATGGCGAGCGAAAGGCGCCGGCGCATACCGCCGCTCAGCCCCGATGCGGGCGTCGCCCCCTCCGTCCCCAGTCCCACGTCTGCCAGGCGCGCCGCCGCCTCGGCTCGGAGGCCGGCGGCGGGCAGGCCCCGGAAGCCGCCGAACAGAACCAGGCAGCATGGTCATTGAGAACAAACAGTCGAACGGAGATCGGATAATGACCTAGTGACTTATCTTCAGGATGGGGCTCATGCAGACCCACGCGGAGACTGTGTTTGTAGAATGAACGTCACTTGAGCGATTGTTGAGGGACACATCCACGTGTATACGGAGGCACTAGGCTTTCGCCCCGGCCCCCGCTCGTTCTCAGCACTCCCCCTGCCAGGTGCTCCGACGCTGTGAGTTCGTCCCACAGCGTGTCGTGCTGCGGGCAGATGCCGGTGAGGGCCTGCACGGCGGCGCGGCAGGTGCCCACGTCGTGCCCGTGCACCAGGACCGCACACAACGGTTGCCTTTTCCAGCTTAACATTGAGCATAGAGCCACGTCGGTCAGGTTACTGCCCGTATTATCGCGTAGTATGGGTAGTTCTTTGCCCTTTTGGCCATTGGCCATGATTGAAGTCAGTACACTGTTGTCTGTTCCAGCTTTACGTTGAGCCTGGAGGGGCGGGGTATTCCCTTGACCCCACTCGAAGGTGCTTGAGTTGAGCTGAAAAGTGAACGATTGAAGGGCCCTGCCGTGCACGGTTGCGGCGCCGGCCGTGGGCGGCAGCAGCCCCGACAACACGCCCCAGGTCAGGGCCAAGCAAATATCGAGAAAGTTTCTCGCCGCGTCAGCCAACGCAGAATGAATCCTCATTTACGTAGAAACATATCATCCTGTGACGTGGTGATCGATATCTGTGAGGCGGTATTGGCGATTTGTCATAGGGATAAGCAGCTATGTGCGACGCCCTACCCAGGGTGGTTGTCTTGCCGCTTCCGTTGGGGCCGAGCAGGCAGAGCACCTCGCCCTCGTCGGCTGTCAACCAGAGGTCGTCCACGGCTGGCGGTGTCTGCAATTCTGATGCCGATTCAGGTGCCGAGTCCGCCGCAGATGAAGATGAACCGCCGCGGAATATGTGGAAGATGCGACGCCAGGAGCCCCGAGGCAACACGCTCAGCTGATACTCCTTGCGTAAACCCGCGATGCACACCGCGTGTTTCGTGCTTGCCGACCCCGCCCACCCCGCCACACCCACTCCGCCCGGCGCCCCCGCCCGCACCCTCTCCACCTCCTCCGCGGTATACGGCCTGACACAAATGCTCGCCACATCATGTGAGTCTGATTAAATCAAGAAGCGAGAGTCTAACATCTGAGAATGACACCAGAGCCCTTGGTTTGATTCACGAGTCACCGTAAGGTCCAATCATTAGACCCCTATGCCACCATTAAATAAATACACCACCTCAAAACAGGGTCTACGGTCTAGAGGATGTCGTGGAAGGCATGATCTGTCATGCCCTACCGCGATGCCCGGCCCCGCCCCCGCCGCCGCCGACGCCCCAGGCGTCACGGCCGCCGCAACCCCATCACGACTGCCCCCCATAACCACACGGACAAACCGCGGCAGAAAGAACAGCGGATGTCGCGCTGCGCCCTGCTCACCAGGCACCACCGCGTCTAAGTACATGGCGAGCAATGAGTAAAGAGCCGCCAGCGAGATGAGCCAGCCCAGAGTGTTGGCGAGCGGCGCCACCTTGATACAGGGGCGCACGACTTTCATGCTTCAGTAACAGATCAAGGCATTGTCGACTCATATACAGAAATAGGTCTGTTGAAACCAGAGCCTAACACCTGAAGACAGTTTAATATAGTCCGGTTTCAAAGCGCTGAAATCGAGCACTTTCAATACAGGTTTCAGCGTGCACCGCCCGACCCTGACACCAGTGACCACGCTGTCGCGCTCGTGCCACAGCCAGATCTTATCAAACCCAAACCCGCCGTTGCTCTTCACCATACCCTTGCTTAGGGACTGATGGACAGTTCTCGCCGCGTCATAGGATGCCATTGAACTCAAGCAACGAAGATTCGAAATGCGTTTGATGACGTGGCGAGCACTATCCATCGACTGGTGGATAGTGCTCGCCACGTCATAGGATGCCATCTAACTCAAGAAACGAGGGTTCCAAATGCGTTTGATGACGTGGCGAGCACTATCCATCAGTCCCTACCCTCGCTGAAGTTGATGCGGCTCGACGCGAAGAAGCTGATGTCATAGTACCCCTTGGCCAGGTGCACCGGCGGCCCGAACTCAGGGCCGCATGAATGAAGCTCAAGACGTCAGGGGGTGACGCTCACCTCAACATTGAAAGGGGATGTTTTCTTACGAGTTCGACAAGTGGTCAGCCAGGAGCTTTCTGTCGGGCCTGATCTAAGGAAAGCTTCACGGCCAGTCTTTCCCAGAAGATTGAGAGAGGAAGGCGGCAGCAGCGCGACGCAGGACCTCAACACACGTGGGATTATAATGGTGGAACGATGACGTATTTCAGTAGTATGACACGTTTGACAGGTCCTCGCCAGAGCTTGATGAAGAAGACAACAAAGAGCACTGCAGGCGGGTTGCTGGGGTCCGTTAGTACGTCCGCCAGCAGCCCGTCGAGTAGGGCTCTGGAATCCTTAAATACATTGTTTGGTCAGGAAACCACAGCGGCACTGCACAGATTGGTCAGGGGATCATCGGGCACTATTATCTTATTTGGCAAATGAAGGAAGACCAGGTTCAGAGGGGTCTCTTCAGGGCTTGAGATGGGCTCCCTCTGGCTCTGGGGGTCTAAATGGGGGGTTTGCTTCAGGGTTTATTATTCTGAGAATTGAAGCGCAAGACAGACATAAGTATGTGTGACCGAATTGTTTCATGAGTGTACAGTGACAAAGTGAGGGCCCCACCATAGAGGCCAGAGAGCAGCGCCTGGAACACGAAGCCGACGATGATGAGGCCGTAACCCACGAGGCAGGGACCGGCAGAAAGTGCACAAAACATCAAGGCGGGCGGCACGTATCTGAAGACACGAGTGTTGGTAACTGAGTTGACATACATTGCTCTCAACACTCCAGCGGAGGGCGTATACGCAAGACACGAGGGTTGGCAACTGTGTTGACGGACATTCCAAGCAACCTCTGCCGGGCCATACCACGGACTGCGCGGTGCGGGCTGACGCCACAAACACCGACACGCACGCGGCGACCGCACACATGGCCAGCGTAAACAGGAAGAAAAGCGACAGCGTGGCGACCGGCGTGGCCTTCCAAGAGGGTCAATGAGAACAAGCACTCGAGCCGATATTGGAACATGAACAAACTTCAGGATGAATGCGCATAATCACCCATGGCGGAGGAGAAGGTAATTACAAGGTCGAGTGGAGGAGAAGGAGATGTGGAGGAGAGCACACGGTCGAGTGGAGGAGCTTAAACGGTCGAGTTCTTCTTCTCGATTGACCCCCCCGCCATGGTGAAGATGTCGAAGCCAAAGGCGGCGCCCGAGGCGACCTGCGCAGTCGCCACGGCGGCGGCCACGGCGAGAGACTTAACCGCCTCCGCCGACTAGAACCAGGGGCTTACATTCGTCCACTTCTCAGCTCAACCTGAGCCGTTCTGGTCACTGAAATCCACTGAAGTACCCACCGTATCCCGCACAGAGTGCTCACGTCAGGCCGGAAATGTTACGAATGTGAGCCCCTGCTACTTACAATCGTTCGCTCAACCTTTTCCAGCTCAACTTGAACCGTTCGATCCCTGACTTCACATGAAGTGTCGCGAAAAGGTGCTGGAGTTAAGCTGAAAGGTTCAGGGCACGATTGCAGGGCCCTGCCCAGAACGCCCCGGCGCTGAGCCCCATCATGTGCATGCCCAGCCTCACACCAGGGGCTTACACTCCTCCACTTTACAGCTCAACCTGATTCTTTTCTGACACACAATACACCCTCAACATCCCCCGTCACCTCCTGAACGCCCCCTAGGCACCCCCTAAACAGCCCCTAAACGCACCCCGTATCTCACAGAAAGCGCTTACGTTGAGCCGAAAAGTGGACGAGCGTACGCCCCTGCCTGACGCGCCGCTCCTTCTCGTCCACCAGCTCAGTCAGCGTGTGGAAGAACGCCACCATGTGCCAGAGCCCCCCGCAGACGTGGCAGGCGTATTGAATGACATGGCAGGCACACCGAATGACGTGGAAGGCACATCGGATGTCGTGGCAGGCACCTCGAATGACGTGGCAGGCATATCGAACGACGTAGCATGCATGCACGATAACACGGCATGCATATTGGATGACAGGGCATGTGTCTAGAATGACGTTGGATAATTGAATGACATGGCAGGCATATCGAATGACGTGGCGTGCATGTATCATGACACCGTATCCATATTGAATGACGTGGCAAGAATAATGAATGACGTGGCACGCATATGCACTCAGCCTGACCATGGGAGGAATGAAGAAGAAGATGCCCGCCTGCCCGCCCGCGATATCGATCCCAGCGAGGCGGTTCGGAGGCTGCGGAAACATCCGGGAGGAGGCTGCCAAAGACGTGTCCGGCTGTCCCGTGGCGAGCGCCAGCGCGGCCTCGTCAACCGCCAGTTTGAGCTCCGCCGCGTGGTACAGTCAGATGGAGCATGCGTTCCTGGTCAAATGATGTCACTCCGCTCAAAACACGACGGTCTTGACTGTGGTGAGTAGGGGGTATTTATGAACAGGTGGTATAGTGGTCTACTGAATGGAGCTGTCGGTTAACCGTGTATTAAATCGAGGGCTCTGGACAATGACGTGTCATGCGTAATCACCGAGCCCTACCGCGTGGTTGTTGCCGTAATATGGGTACGAAGCCACGGTGCCGTTGAACATCAGAATGTATCCCACGGTGGTGTTGGCGTCAAACCCGCCATTACTGCCCGCTGTGGCGCCAGCCGCATCGCCACCCGTGTTGCCAGCTGTGTTGCTGGCTGTGACACCTCCGTTGGACTGAATGGGGAGGTAGGCCGTGGTAAACAACAGCGCGTTCTGTACGCGCCCGGGGCTCGCGAGTATGGTCTTCTCGACGGCCTGCGCGTCCCTCACGTAGGCGCACGGACGGCACAGCGGGTCCAGTGCTCAGGGTGCAAGTACATAATGGGCTAACTGTTTGCAACCATTCACCACATCGTAGGATGATATTGACATCAATAAATGAGGGTTGAACACGTGTGTCATGACGTGGCATGCTGTATTACATCGCCCTTCCTGTGCTAGCAGGCAGTACGCTGCGGTGAGCCGCCCGTTGGACGTGTGCGAGGTGCAAAACATGTCCTTGCAGTAGGGGCGCAAAGTTGGAATTGATAGCAAAGCTGGAAAGCAATTCATCGTATGATTGTTGCAAAGCGCTGTAACCAGGCGCTTTCAACACGGATTTCGACTTGCACCTCCCCATCTTGCACAGGCAAATCTCGAGTAAATCCGCTGCTGATGCCGCCGCCGCCCTCGTTGACGCCGACGCCGCGCCGCCGCTGCCGTCGCCGCTGCTGCCGTCGCCATAGTTACCAGCGGCGGTGGCGGCGGCGGCGGCGGCGGCAGCGCCTCCGCCGACAATCCGCGGCTGCGCGGGCAACTGCTCAAAGTCAGACTCGAAGTCCAGGCCGTTGCGTGCCGCCACCTCCTGCATCAACGTTTCCACCCACGGCACGCCCGCGGGCCCGTAGAGTCGGGCCTCACACACATTGCTCGCTTCGTCAAGCAACGCATTTGAACATAAGCCGGGGATATCTATTGAAAGGTGGTATAGTGGTCTAATAGGAGTCTAATGATCCCTCGTTGCTTGAGCAGAACGGCATCCTCCCTCGCTGCGAGGTATATTTCGCATTTGCCTGGCCCTGCCGTAAAGCACCGTGACGCAACCCTCGCCGCGGCACTTCGGCAGCCTGGTGATGGTCGTGGCGGGTGGGTGCGGGTCGTCACGCGCCAGCACGTTGTTCGCCAGCCGCTGCACGCACCGGCGCGCAGGGTCAGGCACATATTGCCCGCCACGTCAATCGAAACGCGTTTTGAACCCTCGCTTCTTGCCAGGAACGGCAGCCGAAACGTGGACACACATTTTGAACTCTCGCGTCAAGCGTTGCATGGCAGCCTAGACGTGGAGAGCGAATCTGCCAGGCTGCCAGGAGCGTTGTTGCCCTTGTTTCTTGAGTTCATTGGCATCCTATAACATAATGCCACCCATAACGCCACCCGTACCTGGGACACAGTGCAGCCAAGGAGTGTAGAGCCCTCGTCTATTGAGTTGAGAGGCAACCTATGACGTCGCGAGCACCGATACACTACGACTGGCGAGCACCGGTACAGGTATACATCTGGCGGGCCCTGCCAGAGCAGCAGCGATACGATGACGGGCGCGAGCAGCTGCACCAGGGTGGAGCGCCATCGCCTCTTCGCGACCAGCGCGTGCTTCCATAGCAGGAACCGCGCCTGAAGCCACAGCCCCGCGGCGGGCGCGGCCACGGCATCGGCGAGAGCGGGAGCCATAGCTGTCCCCTCACCCATCACACGGATGCCCACGGAGCCTACGCGCTACCAGTCGGTCCCTCCTATGACGCGTGTTCCGCGGCAGCCCCCTTCAACATCGTATGTTTCCAGTTTTATTCCTTCTTGGAGTGTCGGACAGCGCCACCACCTCAAAGGCGCGGCCGGGACGGGCTCGGGCGCGGCGGCCGGCGTGCGAATGCCTGAACAAGCGTGCCCCGGAAAAGTCCACCGTGTACGGCGCCGGAGGCTGTGGGCGGAGGCGTACACATGCTGCGGAGTGGAAGGCATGTTGGCATATTGATGACAAATATTTGGAAGGCACCGCTAGCTAGAGCTACTCGTAGACCGCGCTGACGTTCTACATGTCCTCACCGACCGCAGGCGGTACGGACATACATTCATTCGCCCTGTGGGTGGGATGGTCGGCAGTCGTATCGACGCGCGCTGAGCTGATGCTGCGACGCGCCCTGTGCTCCCTCGGCGGCGCGGCGGCGCGGTCATGCGGCGCGGCGGCGGCCTCCGCGGATATGGCGGCGCCCTCCGCGCAGCGCTCCGCTGCTGCGGCGAGCACGAGCCGTGTTTCTCCCGTCTGCGACGGTGCCTTCTCACAACATCAAGCCAGCCTTCCGCGCGCGGCGGCGGCGGCGGCGGGGACGGGGTCAGGGTCGGCGGCGGCGGTGGCGGCTGCGGCGCCATGGCGGTACGAGCAGCAGCGCCTGCCGCAGCCGCGCGGCGTCGACATGAGTTCGCCGCTCCATCGCCGGCGGTACAGCACGAACGCCAGCGCGATGGGGGGCAAGTCGATACTGACACCCGCGCTGGTAGCGCGGCTGGAGTCGTGGCGGTTTATGCACGAGGAGCTGTGCGCGGCCATCTCGAGCACTCCGCCGCCGCCGGCAGGACCCTAAAGCCCCCCCATCAACTGTCACAGCGGTTACTGCTCAATCGCTAGCCGTCGTTGCTCTGAAGCAAGTGAGTTGATTGATGCACTTACAAGTTGAAGTGCATTTGCCATCAGGCACCCAACTGGATAAGTCTTACACGCTGTCAGTACGAGTGGTCAGGCCCTCAACGGCGCCCCATCAACTGTCACGACTATTGCTGCTCAACCGCCTGCTGGTCGTGCCTCTAAACCACTGAGTGGTTCCATGCACTTTACACAAGTTGAAGATGCCAACGAGCACCCAACTGGATAAGTCTTACACGCAGTCAAGGAACCAGTAGTCAGGCCCTGGGCGCCGGTGGACGAGATGATGCGCATCAACAAGGCAGGGTCTTGCACTCGTCCCCACGGCCCAGCTCCAAGTTGATGCAGCGAGTGTCCCGGTACTCCATGACGGACGCTTGGTTTTATCCTTTCCGCCGTTGACAGCGCTGATGCGGAATCTATAGCGGGAGCGTCAGAGCGGGAGCGTCAGAGCGGGAGCGTCAGAGCGGGAAAGTCAGAGCAGGAGCGTCAGAGCGGGAAAGTCAGAGCGGGAGCGTCAGAGCGGCGCAATTTGAGCTAACTCTCAGGACGCCGCGTCATATGTCAGGCCCTCGAACAAGGAGTTAGGTCGGACGGCCAAGGTAGGGCGGTGCAGGTTGTTATCATCAAAACCTTTGTTGAAAGCGCCTATGGTTTCTGCGCTTGAAGCTACAATATGATGAAACGCTCTCGAACTTTGCTTTCAATTTCACTCGTGCCGTTACACCAAGGTGGTGGAGGCGTACGCGGCGCTGAAAGAAACGCGCGCGGAGATGCTCTCACTCAACGAGATGCTGGGCGGCGACACAGGAAAACAGGCGGGGCCCGGCAGATATTGCTCGCCACGTCATAAAATGCCTTTTAAGTAAAGAAAAGAGGGCTCACAATGTGCCGGCTGACGTGGCGAGCGGTTCTTGCCAGGCCTTGAACGATGGGGGTGGACGCTGAGGGCTATGACGAGCTAGCGGCAATGGCGTGGGAGGAGCACGCCGACCTCGCCTCGCAACTTCCCGAGCTCGAGGAACGGATAGCGTACCTGTTACTACCGCAGGACGAGGCGGATGAAGCCGGGGCTATCCTGGAGGTATGGGTCTGTATGCTCATATTATAACAGTGCAGCCATACGTGACGGACATCGCCTGAAGCACCCGTGTAAGTTAAAGATTTGACACCCCTCATGAGAAATTACGCTCATCATTACCCTGGCCTGTGTACCTGTTCCTACGCGGAGGTACGAGCCGGCGTGGGCGGGGATGAGGCGGCGCTGTTCGCCATGGACTTGCTTCGGATGTACGAACGCTTCTCGCACAAACAGGGGTGGCGCTTCGAGATGCTTAGTCAGTCCATGACAGAGAATGGGGGATACAAAGATGTCACGGCGTCGCTCACGGGACAGGGTATTTACGGGCAGCTGAAGTTTGAGAGCGGCGTGCACCGGGTGCAGCGGGTGCCGCAGACTGAGACGCAGGGGAGGGTGCACACATCCACGGCGTCCGTAGCCGTCCTCCCCCAAGCGGAGGTAAGGCGGTTCAGGTTGAACCGATGTTGAAACCCATGTTGAAAGCGCCTGGAACTAAGCGCTGGAAACTATAATATATACGTCCGTCTTATAATTCAAGTGTAACCCTGAAACTACTATAGTATGATGAACCGCCTTCATACTTTGCTTTCGAATTGAACTTGCGCCGCTACACCGAGGAGGTTGACGTAACCATCCGAGACGAGGACCTACGCATCGAAACCATGCGGTCAACGGGCGCTGGGTAGGGCGGGGCAGGTAGACCCCTGGTTGTCCGCGCTTGGATTTAGCGCCCGAAGCTCAAATTCGATGAACCGCTTTAAAAGTTTCCTTACAATTTCAACTTGCGCCGTTACGGCTGGCGGGCAGAGTGTTAACACCACGGACAGCGCGATACGCATCACGCACCTCCCCTCCGGCGTGGTGATCGTCAACCAGGACGAGCGGTAATACGGTGAAACTTCAACCCAGGTTGACCCCAGGTTGATCCCAGGTTGACCGCGCTTGGATTCAGCGCTTGATTCTGAAATGTGATGAACCGCTTTCAGACTTTGCGTTCAACTTCAACCTGCGCCGCTACAGAGCGGTCGCAGCATAGAAACAAAGAGAAGGTAGAGCGGTGCAGGATGTCCGCGTGTTGACTGCGCTTGGTCTCAGCGCTTGAAACCAGAACATGATGAACCGTTTTCAGAATTTCATTCGAATTTAAACTTGCGCCGCTACAACAAGGCGCTGAAGGTTCTTCGAGCTCGGATCTACGAGGTAAGGCGGTGCAGGTTGAGCTGATGAAACCTGTGATCGAAAGCGCCTGTAACCAAGCTCTTAAAACTGCAACGTGATGCGCTGCTTTCAATATCAACGTGCGCCGCTACCACGAGGCGGAGCGATTGAAGCTGCGCACGGAGCGCGAAGGCCTGCGGAAGAGCCTGATCGGCTCGGTACGGCGGTGCACCTCACCCTATCAAATGCATGTTGACAGCGCCTGGAATTAAGCGCTTGAAGCTAAATGATACGTTGCTTTCAAGCTTTGCATTCAGTTTCAACTTGCGCCGCTATAGCTCGGGCGACCGCTCGGAGCGGGTGCGGACGTACAACTATAAAGATGGGCGGGTGAAGGATCACCGAACGAACCTTCAGATCAACGACTTGAGTGGGATGATGGAGGGAAACGAAAGCTTGCAGGAGATGATAGACGCACTCGTGCT
>Ga0307489_10002696_pt1 | contig 11870 bp, 18 predicted proteins | sample SB12metaG_FD_202247 | JGI IMG/M metagenome (GOLD analysis project Ga0307489, IMG submission 202247) | Sea-ice brine microbial communities from Beaufort Sea near Barrow, Alaska, United States - SB 1.2 | ecosystem: Environmental > Aquatic > Marine > Coastal | place: USA: Alaska | collected...
AGGAGGAGGAGGAGGATGAGGAGGAGGAGGAGGAGGAGGAGGAGGAGGAGCAGGAGCAGGAGGAGGAGGAAACGGAGGAGGAGGAGGCGGTGGAGGAGGAGTAGGAGGAGTAGGAGGAGTAGGAGGGGAGGAGGTGGAGGAGGTGGAGTAGGAGGAGCAGCAGGACGAGGATTAGGAGGATGAGCAGGATGAGGAGGATGAAGAGGATATACACTACACTTCGTCATGAAGAGCCACTATCGGCAAGCCATGTTCGAAGGTAGGTGTCGGTCACGCGCGGCGGGATACGACCCCCCGCACGCTTGGATCTCGGCATTGGACGTCAATGGAATATCGATATGGGATATGGGTTATTCGATATGGGATATGGTCGGGCGTTAGATTGCATGTACACTACACTACGTCATTGAGAGCCATAATCGGTAGGCCAATCGGCAAGCCATGATCGAAGGTAGGAGGCGGTCACGCGCGGCGGGATACGACCCCCCCCGCGCGCTTGGATCTCGGCTTCATGGGAATGTTCCGCAGACATATCGGTTGCCCGAGTCTGAAGTACAACATATGAAGCCCTGTGATTAGTCGATATACTGACTGCGCCTGTGTGTCTGGTAGAAAGATTGATCGAACCGGTATTTGCTGGGATGGGGTTTCCGCATTCGGACGGATTCGGTTGAAGGTCGGATTCTGGTGGATTCTGAGCAGTCCCGCAGGGGGATTTTTGGCGTATTTTGCAGTTTCTATGAGCATTTTGACCCTATTGAAATTGATTCCGGATTCGGACAGATTCGGCAGTGGGTCGGATTCGGGTGGATTCGGAAGGATTCCTGGACCCTGGAATCGGATTTCGCCAACTCAGGCGATTTGCAGCGGCCCTACCCAATTCGCCGACCTCGAGGCGCGCCATGGCCCGCGCCAGCAGCACCATGGACTCCAGCGCCAGGTGCCCGCACGCATTCTCAGCCTGGGATTAGGGACGCGCGCAATATTCGTCAGCTTCGGTACTGTATCAAGTTACAAGCAAATTCATGTTCCACCGAGTGGATTCTATGACAAAGTGCGTGAAACCACTTATACACTTAGCAACAAGTAGTACTAAGTCGTCCAAATGGAGCGTTCTGATTGGTCGAGCGGGCACTAAGTCAGACTAAGTAGCGCTAAGTCCGACTAAGTAGCGCTAAGTGTCTAAGTGGTTTGGCGCACTTTGTCATGACAGGCCTTTGTGTAGCGGTAGTCTCGATCACTGAGGATCTCTGAGGCTTTCAGTACATAATTAACGCGGTGTCGTCATTGGCCAATGGATGGGGGGAGAAACAGGGAGAAACGACAGAGTGGGGGGAACAGGAATCGAGCCCGTGACTAGCACAAGCACCAGTAAACTAGTTGCTCAGCGAGGCACCCCGAATCCAACCCTTCACCGAATCGTCCGAAGTTTCGAATCACGATCCCAGGTAAACTATGTGCTACATGGGGTGGCAAGCACCGGCACACTGTGTGGCCCTGCCATGGATTTGGAGTCGTCGATGGCCAGAACCACCTGGTACTTGCGCTGCGATGGCCGCGACCGCCGAAGCCAGATCTTGTCCTTGCCGTAAGGGCGCATGTTGGAACTGAATGCAAAGCTTGAAGCAGGTCATCGCATTTTTGTGTCCAGCGATATTACAAAACCGAAAGCGGAAGGTCTGAAGCTGTTGATAGCTGGCTACATCCAAGCGCTGCAATCAGGAGCTTTCAACACGGATTCCAGCTTGCACCACCCCACCTTGCGGAAATCACTGGCGATGTACGGAATGATCTTGCGCATGTTGAGCCGCTTTCCCGTGCGGAAATCGCCCTGCAGGCGGCTTGCCAATGTGGGCTCAAGGATCAGCCTGAGCTGTTCTGCAAGCTCACCGGATAGAGCGCCGGTGTGTAACGTCCGACAGGCGGAGGTGATTGGTCAAATGATGGAGCCGAGTCTGGTTGAATGTGCGTGTGTATCCAAGAAACAAGCGAGTAGCATACTAAGCCTCATCCGAACCACGTGTGTGTAAGCTGGGTATGTCACAAAAAGCGAGCCGGGCTACATTAGGTAGCCGGTTTCGGTGCAAGAGATCCCGCTACAAATCACTGAAAACTCTGAACGGATCGACGACAAGTCAGTGTAACTATGACATAAAATCCCCGCATCAAGCGTGTAGCCCGTTGAGACACGAATGCCACCAGGCCGCTTGGATTGAGCAATGGTTGACATCACTCTTGTACCGCCGAGCCGACTGACACAAAAAACAAACGTTGGCTCTGTGTGTGTCATCATTTGATGTGTTTCTTTCCGTCATGACCCCGGATGGTGATCGGTATAGTAAGGATTGAAATTTGGCATTCATCCACAGGCAGAGCGCAGCGCAACATGTCGACGGCAAGTCAGTGTAACTATGACATAAAATACCCGCATCAAGCGTATAGCCCGTTGAAACACGAATGTTACCAGGCCGCTTGGATTGAGCAATGGTTGACATCACTCTTGTACCGCCGAGCCGACCGTAAAAGCGTACTGATTGAGACCAAAAAAATGTTTGGCGTTGCATGTGTCATCATTAGATGTGTTTCTTTCCGTCATGACCCCGGATGGTGATCGGTATAGTGAGGATTGAAAATTGGCAGTCATCCACATGCAAAGTGCAGCGCAACAAAACAAAAATACGCGCGCCTCCTGGTTATCACAAAACGTTCTTCGACCCCCAGGACACTCTCATGGTGAGCATTAGACCAGACAGAAGAACCAAATCCACAGCAGAAGAAAAGAGAAATGCTGCCTCATCAATACATTGCGTTGTCAGCAGATGTTTTGTAAGATCCGAAACATGGTGTTTTTTTTAATGGATGTAATCCTCAGCAGCAGGGCAGGGACAGAAGAAACCCGACTGATGCAGAGTGCTCGCACCGCACAGAAGAATGTAATCAAGAAGCAATGGGTTAATGAATGACAAGTTCAGTGTCATCATGTGAGCGCCTCCAGAACGAATCGATGGTGCTGGGATTATCAGGGCCATACCTGTGAGGTGCTCGAGCTTGCGCCAAAGCTCCTGCGCGCGGGCCCCGCTGCCGGCGCCGGCGGCGGACTGCTCGCGCCACTCCACCAACGCATCAGCCGCCGCAGTGCGTGCCGCCTCGATATCTTCCGGGGTTAGCTCCCCGGTGCCTGCCTGCTCGCGAATCCTCCGGTCCTCTTCGTCCATATCGTCGTCCAGAGTAGCGTTCTGAAGATTCACCCGGGTCTCCTCTCCGATGTCGGCCTGCCCGCCGGGAACCACCTCCTCCTCTTCCTGCTCCGCTGCAGCAGCGGCGTCGTCGGCATCTTCGGCACCCTCGGCGGCATTCGCACCGCCCGCGCCTCCCTTTGGTTTGGGCTTAGAGTCGTCCGTAGCTTTGCCCTTCTTACGGTTCTTGGCGGCACCACGTTCCTCTGCGGTCTTACCCGCGTTAGGATCAGGCTTGTCCTCCTCCCCGTCCTTCTCTTCACCCTCCTTGCCGCCACCTTCCTCTCCGTCCAAGCCCTCTCCATCCTTGCCCTGGCCATCGGCAGTGCCGGCACCAGGTTCCAACACAGAGGGCCTGGCAGAGATAGCTTGCCACGTCACAGGCTGCCATTTGACTCAAGGAAAGTGTGGTCATAACAGTTGTCGGTGACGCAGGATGAGAAAGAGGAAGAGGAGGAGGATAACGAGGAGGAGGACGAGGAGAAGGAGGACGATGGTGAAGATGAGGAGGATGATGATGATGATGTGGAGGAACTTCGAAATGCGAAAGTATTGTGGAGGGCAATATCTTCCAGGCCCCACCATCTCCATGGCGTCGTCCACGGCGCTGAGCTCTTTGGAGTCAGGAAGGAGCTCGTTGGGATCGGTCGGCAGCTGTGGGGTAGGGTCGGCGTTGTTGGCGCGATCCAGGCCGCCAGCTGCGGCAGCTTCGGCCTGCTCCTTGGTGGCGCCGGCCAGCGCTTGAACGCCGCCTCCGCCTCCCTTTCCATAGGGCCTAGCTGACATTGGTCGCAACGTTATCTCACGCATGGTGAACAACCAGAGCGTTGTGCTGTTCGAGTGCGTGGGTCAGGTTGCGGGTTTTCTAGGCCCTAAATGCGTGTGCGTCAGCGGTGTGAAACCATCCGTGCCCAGTGCAATGTCACATCATCCTCAACTGAAACATGGTAACCCCTCGTTTTGGAGTAAGAAGGCATACTATGACGTGTCGAGCAATTTCTGCAAGGCCCTACCTCCCCGGCGCCCTCGGTGTCGTCGTCAGCGTCGCCACCACCGCCCTCACCTGCGTCCTTCTCGAACTCATACTCGTTGGCCTGCGCCGCGGCCTCGGGATAGGACCTAGCAGATACTGCATTCCTGGTCAACCACTGCAAATGTAAGTGAGACAAGCAAAAATGGTGTCGATAGCACGGGCGCGGTCGCATGGGGCGTCTGTACAAATCAAAGCTCGTGGATCGGTCGTTGGATGTCTAGTCCACTTGGTATGTCGGCAGCGTCCGGAGACGAATACAAAACACGGACCAAGTAAATTCGTCATTTCCAGCGAGCTTTGGAAAAAAAAGAAAAAAAGGCAGAGACTGGCTGGGTACACCCCAAAAAAACTAAGTGTCAAGTGCGAGGTATTTTGAATCAGAGAGAGGCAGAATGAAAACATGCGCTATTGCAAGGATCAGTTAAATCTGGCAAGATATACCTCCGGCGAAGGAGGTGGCCTTGGTAGTTTCAGCGTCGATCAATTGGGGAAAGAGATGTCCTCATTTCCTCGCAACAACAAGAACGCTCGTTCCTCGAGTCAAAGAGCATGGTACGAAGCGGCAAGTGAATCAGAATCACAGAATGATATGAAGTTGCAACCAACCGTAAAAGCAAACCAAAAACCACGGACGTCTCAGGAAAAAAATAGAGATTTGTTCCCCCAGAGCCCCGAGGGGCGTCAGGTACAAGGTGTTTGTTCATCACCAACGTTCGTTTGATTTCTGATGTATAACGGATCTGGAACACAATCACCATATCTGCCAGGCCGTACCTCGGGGTCCAGCTCACCAGCGGTGGCCTCAGGGCGTGTCACCGCGTCGCCGACCACGCTCAGGCGCTCGCGCCACCCCTTGAGGGCGTCGCCGAGGCTGCGGTGCGGGTTGGTCTCCATGCCATCCTGCCCGGGAGTTTTGCGCGCCGGCGGCGGTGCGGCGCCGGCGTTGGCTTCCGATAGGACCAGGCAGTCAATGTTTGTCACGTCATTGGCTGTCATTCACTCAAAATAAGTGTACTCAAAGTGCGTTGATTGAGATGGCCCTAGGCGGCGGTGGTATGGGGACCATGTCCGCCGGTATCACGAATACGGTTCACAGCTTAAGCCAGGCCCTACCCTCCGGGGGCTGCGCGCCGGCAGCGAGGGGAGCAGTGGCGCCATCGCCCGCTGCGCTACTCGCACCACCGCCGCCGCCGTCGCCGCCTACACCTAGGGCCTGGCGGATAATGCTGGCCACGTCATTCAACGCACATTGAGCCCTCGTCTCTTGAGATACATTGCACCCCATGAAGACACAAGCTATGTTCGACGGGCCCTGTCATGCAACACACTTAGCACGATCGTTTATTGAAATGGATGACACCCTATGAAGAGACAAACTCCATTCGCCAGACCCTACCACCACCAGGCGTCTCGAGCGCAGACTGCCCCGCGTCGTTGGGGTTATCCTCGTGATCGCCGGCGCTGGATGGGTTGGCGAAGTTAGGAGCGGCGGCGGCGGCGGGGGGGGCGGCCTTGTCCTGATCCGTCTCGTTCGCCCCGTCGCCCTCAGTGTAGTGGCGCAAGTTGGAATCGTCAGCAAAGTTTGAAAGCAGTTCATCCTCTTTCGTTCTCAGGGGTTGAAACCAAGTGTCAAGCTGGAGCCAACCTGGGCCAACCTGGGAACAAGATGGGGTCAACCCCAGGTCAAGCTGAGGTCTGCCCAGGGTCAAGCTAGGGCAAACCTGGGTCAAGATGGGAACAAGCTGGGGTCAACCCGGATTCCAACTGGGGTCACCCAGGTTCAAGATGCGGTCAACCTGCACCGCCCTACCTCAGCGCCGGCGCCAGCGTCGCCTCCGTCGGCGCCTTCCTCCTGCTTTGCCTTGTCGTCCTCCTCGCCATCGTTGCCGCCATCGTCTAGGGCCTGGCAGATGACAATCGCCATGTCATCCAGCGCACTTTCAACCCTCGTCTTTTGATTCAAACAGCACCCCATGACGTGAGAAGCTGAATCCGCCAGGCCCTACCGCCGTCGCCGGCACCGCTGGGGCCGCTCTCGATGCCATCATCATCGCCGCCGGGAGTTTCATCCGGCGCCTCACCCTTGTCGGTCTCATCCTCCTCCTTGTAGCAGGGCCACTGAGAATAAGCACTCGACCGAGATCGGACCATGTCTTATTTTGAGTGTGAATGCTGTCATAGTCGCGCGGAGAAGGAGGATAAGGAGGAGGAGGAGAAGAAGGAGGAGGATGATGTGGGTGAAGCGGAGGAGGCGGCTATGTAACGTCGGTCGGGTGTGCTTGTTCTCAGTAACCCCCTTGCCTTGTCGCCATCCTTATCGCCCTCCTCGTCTTCCGCCTCCTCCTTTTCCTTCTCTTCCGCGTCCATGACCTCTTCGAGTTGGCCACCCTTGCTGTAGCGGCGGATGTTGAAAGTGAAAGCAAAGTGTGAAAGCAATTAATGATATTATACTTCGAAGTGCTGAAACCATAGGCGCTTTCAACACGGGTTTTGAACCTTTCAATCTGCATCACCCTACCTCGCCCTCCTCGTTCATGTTTTCATCGTCCTTGTCACCTCCTTCTGCGGCGCCTTCGTCGCCGTCCTTGTCGTCGTCCTCAGGCATGTCGATCTTCTCGGAGTTGGGATCCTCGCCGCCTTCGTCGTCGTCGGCGCCATCCTTGTCCTCCCCCTCCTCGCCGTCGCCGTTTGAAAGGGGCGCACGCGAGTCACCTTTGCAGCTCAATGAGAGTATCGAGTATCGTCGAGGTGGCAATGTCATGTCAGGATGGCACGATAAGCTGAGTACGCAAGTCCCCTTTGCAGCGCAACTCGGGTGTCTTATCTTCGAGGTGTCGGTGTCCCGTGAGAAAAACCCCATGACATGAGTGGTCTCACGAACGCTACATACACGGCCCATGTTGAGGTGCAAAGGTGAGCATGGGATCGGCGTGGCGAGAGCAGGGGACAGGCCCCGCCGTCAAGGTTGATATCGTCGGGCAGCTCCATCTCGTCGTCGTCGTCGCCCTCGCCTCCCTCCGGCTCTTCGGGTCTTTTAGGTTTGATGCCGGTGTTCTCCTCAATCTCCTCCTTGTTCACGCCGTCTTCCTCCTCGTCCCCGCCATCCTTATCCTTCTCCTCCTCCTAGGGCCGGACATGTACTGCTCGCCACGTCACATAATGCGGAGATGAGGGAGGAGGAGAAGAGCGAGGAAGAGGGATGAAAAGGGAGGGGTGGCGGGAGGAGAGGAGGGAGGTTGGAGGAGAGGAGGAGAGTAGGGAGAAGATGCGGAGGAGGAGGGGTCACAATGAATTCCAGGGGTCATAATTATTCAAGAAACGAGGGGTCATACCGTGTTTGATGACGTGACGGGCGAAATCTGCCAGACCCTACCTCCTCCTCCGCCGGATCGTCGGGAGCATCCTTGTCATCCTCGGCCGGGCCCTTGTCCTCCTCCTTGGCATCCTTCTTCTCCTCAGGCTTCTCCTTGCCCTTCTTGTCCTTACAGCAGGGTCATTGAGCACAAGCACTCGAACGAGATCGGAGGATGACTTTATGAACGTACCTTAAAAGGCGAATGTGCGTAATAGGAGGAGGAGGAGGAGGAGGAGGAGGAGGAGGAGGAGGAGGAGGAGGAGGAGGAGAAGAAGTAGGGGAAGGAGGAGAAGAAGGAGAAGGAGGATGGGGAGCAGGACTGGGAGATTCAACGTCGGTCGAGTGCATGTTAGCAATAACCACCCTGCCTTATCCTTATCCGGCTCATCCTTGTTGTCCTCATCCTTGGCGCGGGTCTCCTCCTCCTGATTATCATCCTTCGCCATGCTGGACCCCTTCTCATACTTGTCGGGGCCCTGGTCTTTCTTGCCCTCCTCGTCCTCCTCCTTATCGTCCTCCTCATCCCACATCTTCTCGTCGATGACCTCGAAGGATGGTCATTTTGAAAAAGCTGAGATCAGATCATGAACTATTTTCTTTGTGAATGCCGGGAGGAGGAGGAGGAGGGGAAGAAGGAGGAGGAGAGGAGGAGGAGGAGGAGGTGGCGGAGATGGCGGAGGACGTGGGGGCAGGCGAAGAGGGGGAGAAACACCAACAGGAAATTGCTTTGATCAGACTAAACCGTTCTCAACAGCGCCGAGAGGGCCGGGCTCCAAAGCCCCAAACATTCTAGCTTGAGATGGTAATTCCAACTTTTCTAGGATAGTAATCATGTCAAAGCGTTCCGTTCTACGTGCTCAACGGATGTGGTAGTCTAGGAGGAGGAGGAGCAGGAGGAGGAGGAGGAGGAGGAGGAGAGGGAGGAGCAGGAGGAGCAGGAGGAGGAGGAGGAGGCTGAGATTCAACGTGAGTCGAGTGCTTGTTCTCAATGACCCCCGTGCCTCGGCCCTGTCGTCGTCGCCATCACCCATCTCCTTGTCGATGTCATCGCCCTTCTCCTCCTTCTCGTCATCGTCAGACCCCGACCCATCGTCCTTCTCCTCGTCGTCTGACAGGTCATTCATCTCGGCCTCGAAGTAGGGCCCGGCAGATACCGCTCGCCTCGTCATCAAACGCGGCTGATCTGACGTTTATTGGATTCAATGAACTCCTATGAGGTGGCGAGCGATATCTGCCCAGTTATAAGAGGAAGAGAAGGACAAGGACTGGGGCTGGGGAGGAGGAGGAGTATTGGTGTGCAGGAACATTTCGATCAGTAAAACCGTTTCTCAACAGCGCCGAGAGGGCCGGGCTCCAAAGCCCCAAACATTCTAGCTTGAGGTGGTAATTCCAACTTTAAAGGAGATAATCGTCACGTCAAAGCGTTCCAGGCGCAACACAACATCAACACAGCAACAACACGGTCCGACCCCTCTACTTTAAGAAACCGATTCCTATGATGCGACAGGCAGTATCTGCCAGACCCTACCTCGAAGTCATTCTGCATCTCGATGCCTTGGGAGTCGTCCTTATCCTGACCTTCCTTCTCCTCCTCTTTCTCTGCATCCTCCTGGCCCAGGATCTGCTCCTCATCCTCGATTTCGTCTGACACATCCTTCTTCCCTTCTCCTTCGCCCATTCCAGTGCCGGCCACGTCGTCCTTCATCTTCTCGCCCTTCTCCTCGCCGCCGCCGCCGCTGTCGCCCTCATCGGGGGGCGTGCAGAAGCCCTCGGCGCAAATTCCAACAAACAGGGAAGACATGACGGCTTCGAGCTTGGCGCTCGAGCGGTGGAAGGCGAGGTACTCGGTCAGACCGCGGCGGGAGGCTTCGCGAAGAAGCGCAAGGAGCGGAGCGAGCTCAGAGGCACGTGCTGCTGCGGCAGAGGCAGCAGCGGCGGCGCGGGGCGCGTCGGCGGGCGCGGCGGCGGCTGCGGCGTCAGCAATGTCCGCCAGCGCGGCGGCGGCGGCGGTGACGTGCGAAACTACCATCACAGAGGGCCTGGATTGTATAGCTCGCCTCGTGATGAAAATCAGACCGATTTAAGAGTGAGGAGCAGACTGGAGCATTAGCTGATAATCTACATACAGGCTGTACTATTCGTACTGTCGATAACACAATGATTCCAAGACTGCTTGGCTCGTCTCTACGTTTCAGAGAGTATGGTCACTTATAGAATCCACAGGGGTGTTCAGTAAAGTTTTTGGGTTGATAAGAAAATCTTCATTAACCATGAGACGAGCCGAACGCTGAGCGCATGTCTGAGACATGGCTGGAAGAAAATGCGATCCAGGAGTGCGTGTCAGTGGCATAGGTTGGCAGGACGTGTCTCCACATCCCGATCCAGATGTCCTCCCCACAAATAAGTCGGATGTCCCTATCTGAGCTGTATCTTCACGCGCCACTGACTTCACATGCCAACGAAAAAACTGAAGAAATTCAAACTGGGTGAAGAAGAAAACCTGGCTGACGGGCAATATCTGCCAGGCCCTCCCTGCCTTGGCAAGACGCTTGGTTCCCAGCGCGCCAGACAGCGCATCCTCAGTTCCAACCATCATCGGTAGTTCGTCTTCCTCCTCCTCCTCGTCATCATCTTCCTCCATAGCATCACTGTCCTTCGCTGCGGTCCCCGGTGTTTTCTTGCGTTCGGGCCCGTCGGCCGCCGCCTTGACGTTCTGCGCCCACACCAGCGCCGCTGCCACGCCGCTCTCGACCGCGATTGAGAACCGCTCGGCGCCGTCGGCGATGCGAGCCTCGACCTCAGCCGCGGCAGCGATCTTGGCTTCGACCTCCGCAGCAGCGAGGAGACCGGAGCTGGCACCGGCGGTCGTCACGGCGGATGCCACCAGCGCGCCGCTTTCGAACGCATCAGCGGCGACGACGGCGGCAGCGAGAAGGGCGCGAAGGGGCTCCCAGCCCGGAAGAGGCGCGGCGCCCTCAATAGAAGTGGCAGCAGCGGCGGCGGCAGCTGCAGCAGATTCGAACGCGTGCTCAACCTTCCCGGCAAGCGAACGCATCGCGTCGAAGTTCCCTGTGAGCACGTCACGCAGGTTAGCGTTCACCTGAAGATAGGGCCGGGCGGACATTGCTCGCCACGTCATAGGATGCCATGTGACTCATGAGACGAGGGTTCAACATGCTTCGGACGACGTGGCGGGCAATATTCAAGAGGACCTACCAGCGGAGGCGCTGTCCAAGCGTTGTCACCAGCGTTGCCGTCGTCACCATAGCCCGCCGACGAGGTCTCGAGCGTGGGTGTGAGGAAGGTGTCAAGGCGCCCGCGCGCGGAAGCAGCGGCGGCGGCAGCGGCGTTGAGAACAGTGGCGGCGCCGGTGCCGCCGGGCCGAAGTGACGGAGTTGATTCCGCCGCGCTCACAGCCTTGTGCACCAGCCGCGCCGCAGACGCCGCTGCCGCCACGCGGTCCAAGAGCGCGCGCTGCCGCAATAGCCAGCTACGGGTAGCCTTCTGCGGAGGAGGGTTGAAGTCGAAAGCGCCGTTAGCCAATACGCCGCGGAGACCGGCAACGGCGTCACCAGCGGCCGCCAGCGTAGCCTCCGCCTCGGCCGCAGCCGCAATACTGCGCCTCGGACCAGGGGCTTACACTCGTTCACTTTTCCGCTCAACTTGAGCCGTGTCTGACACACAAAACATCTTACACATGCTAAAGACCCCCTTAACACAGGCTACACAATCCCTACGCGCACCTTCTATCCCATAAAAAGCGCTCAAGTCGAGCTGAGAAGTGGATTTGTGTAAGCCCCTGCCTCTGACCACGAAGCAGATGGAGGAGATGTTCCACCGCGCCGCTCGCAGTCTCAACCTCACGCGCACTCAGGTCGGCGTGGCATTGGCTGCGCACCGCCCGCAGGCGCTGCACTCGCGCCATGGAACGGAAGTAATAGCTATCTGCCGCCGCGAAAGCTTCCTCCGCCACCTCCCCGAGGTGGGGTAAGCACGCCGGGCGCGCTAGAGGTGGCTCACGGAACCACGCCGATGGCAGCCGCATGGCCTCTGGCACAGCCTTATAGGAGGGTCATTGAGAACAAGCACAGTACCAAGATCGCCGCTTGACTTTATGCTTATACACACGCGCGAAGGAGGAGGAGGAGGAGGAGGAGGAGGAGGAGGAGGATGAGGAGGAGGAGGAGGAGGAGGAGGAGGAGGAGGAGGAGGAGGAGGAGGAGGAGGAGGAGGAGGAGGAGGACGA